>ERZ1048686.454-NODE-454-length-40436-cov-10.692207_pt1 | contig 40436 bp, 40 predicted proteins | sample MGYA00383099_ERZ1048686 | MGnify/ENA primary metagenome ERZ1048686 (study PRJEB29581, sample SAMEA5548369) | metagenome | biome: marine; feature: coastal; material: water | depth 25 m | study: Short-term variability in the microbial, nano- and picoplankton... | reverse complement strand
ACCTTCTTCGAAATCCAATACTACGTGGGAGACACTGATGGATCTTGATCTGACCGGCAAAACCGCGCTTATCACCGGCGGCTCCAAGGGCATCGGTAAAGCCATCGCGGCCGCCCTTCTGGCGGAAGGCATCTCGGTGACGCTGGTGTCGCGCGACACCACGCAGTTGGAAGCGACACAGGCCGCGCTGGGAACGGACCGCGTCACAATCCTGCCTGCCGACCTTGGCAGCGATGCGGGCCGTCTGGGTATGCTGAGCACCATTGAAACTCCAGACATCCTAATCAACAACGCAGGGGCGATCCGTGCAGGGCGGCTGGGCGAGATGTCGATGAACGATATTCGCGGCGATTGGGACCTGAAAGTGTTCGGCTATATTCATTTGTGCATGAAAATGTTGCCTCGAATGGCCGAGCGCGGCACCGGGACAATCCTCAATATCATCGGCATGGGCGGGCGGGCCAACCGCGCACCCTACATTTCCGGCTCCGCCGCAAATGCCGCTCTGATCGCCTTCACCCAAGCCCTCGGGGTAGAGGCACAGTCCCACGGCTTGCGTGTCTTCGGGATCAACCCGTCGCCGACACTCACTGACCGGATGACCATGTTCATGCGGCACAAAGCGCAAGAAGAACTGGGCGATGCAGACCGCTGGCGCGAGGTGATCGAACCGAACCGCTTCCCCTATGGTCGGCCCGCCATGCCCGAAGAGATCGGGGACCTCAGTTGCATGTTGGTCTCGCCCAAAGTCGGCTACCTGAATGGCACCGTGATCGACGTGGATGGTGGCGGCCAATGGAGCGACACATGACAGAGACGCAAGACTACGCAAACGGCCGTTTGCAACTCAGCCGCATAGGTGGTGTGGCCGCGATCACCTTCAACGCCCCAGACAAACATAATGCCATGAGCCTTGGCATGTGGCAGGCTTTGGGAGAAATTTGCGAGACCCTCGCCACCGATGAGAGCCTGCGCGTGCTCACTCTAACAGGGGCTGGCGACCAGGCCTTTGTGGCAGGCGCGGATATCTCGGAATTTGGCGAAATCCGCAGCGATGCGACGCGGGCGGCGACCTATGGTGCAGCGGTCGCCCATGCCGAGGACGCGCTCGAAGCTCTGCCCGTGCCCACGTTAGCGCTGATCCGGGGTTATTGCATCGGTGGTGGCCTCGGCATTGCCATGCGCTGCGATCTTAGGCTCACCCGCGACGATGCCCGCTTTGCTATCACGGCCGCCAAGCTGAGCCTCGGCTACGGCTATGACGGGATCGCCCAATTGCACCGCCGCTTGGGTCATGCCGTCACGGCCGATTTGCTCTTTTCGGGGCGCAAGCTCTCGGCAGAGGACGCGCAGGCCAAGGGCATTTGCGATTTCGTCTATCCCCGCGAGTCGTTTGAGGCGGCATGCGCGGACTATGTGAAGACTATTGCAGGCAATGCCCCACTCACGATCCGCACTGTGAAATCCGCCATGATCGAGTTGGCCAAGCCTGAGGACGCACGCGACCGCACCGCCACAGACGCCTTTGTCCGCGCCTGTTTCGACAGCGCCGATTACGCTGAGGGCCAACGCGCCTTTGCCGAAAAACGCGCGCCACGCTTCGTGGGGCTTTGAACATGACCACCCTCTCAGCAGACGCCATCGGGCGCAGCGAACACGTCACCGATACGCTCGACCTGCGCCAAGCCCGTCTGATGCAACTCACGCTCGATCGCCCTGCCACATATCAGGCGGGAGATCCCCTGCCGCCTTTCTGGCACTACCTCTATTTCAACCCTCAAATCCGCCATTCGGACCTTGGTCCGGACGGGCACGAACAATTGGGCCGTTTCATCCCCGATTTTGGCCTGCCACGCCGCATGTGGGCCGGTGGGCGCGTCAGCATTGACGCACCGCTGCGCTTGGGCGAGATAGTGGAGAAGACCTCCAAAATCCGCGCCATCGAAGAGAAAAGTGGGCGTTCCGGGCGGCTGTGTTTCGTCACGGTAGACCATGATTTCTCTGTCGGCGGCGCACATCGTTTGCGCGAGACGCAGAACATCGTCTACCGCGCGCGCGCTACCCCAGGCAGCACGCCACCGCTCGGCAAGCCTGCGCCAGAAGATGCGCACTTCACAAAAATGGTAACCCCCGATCCGGTGCTGTTGTTCCGCTATTCCGCGCTGATCTTCTACGGACACCGTATCCACTATGACGCCGATTACACCCGCAACATCGAAGGCTATCCCAACCTTGTCGTGCACGGCCCACTTATCGCGACTTTGCTGATCCAACTAGGGCTGGAGCATCTCGGCCACCGCCGCCTCACCGCATTCGATATTCGCGCCATGGCCCCGCTCTTCGCAGATACCCCCTTCACCCTTGAAGGGCGCTTAACGCCGAAAGGCGCCTCCCTCTGGGCGCGCAGGCTCAACGACACCATTGCCATGACCGTCACACTCGAAGCCACCCCATGATCATTCAGGAGACCTTCCGATGACCAACCCGCTTTACGACACCCTGATTGGCGCACGAGCGCAGAGCACCGCCCCGCTTTTATACTTGGCCGATGGAACGACCCTAAGCTATGCTGACATGGCCACGCGCGTAGCGCGGCTTTCGGGTTATCTGCGCACGATGGGTTTGGAAAAGGGCGACAGGCTCGCGATGCAGTGCCCGAAATCACCGCAGGCGCTAACGCTGTATCTCGCCTGCCTGCATTCCGGCGTGACCTTTCTGCCGCTGAACACAGGCTATACGCCCGACGAGATTGCCTATTTCGTACAGGACGCGACGCCGAAGATCCTTGTTACCGATCCTTCGTCGGCGCAGGCCCTGCGCGAGATCGCCCGAAACGCGGGCGCGACGCTGCTCTCCTTGGGGGCAGATGGAAAAGGCAGCCTGACCGACGCAGTGGGCGGCACACAACCTGCGCCCGAGCCAGTGGCGTGTAGCGAAGAGGACCTCGCGTGTTTCCTCTACACCTCGGGCACGACAGGTCGCTCAAAGGGCGCGATGCTGACGCAGGGCAACTTGCTGTCCAACGCGCTCACGCTGACCGAAACTTGGGACTTCACCCCTGAGGATGTGCTGCTCCACGCCCTGCCAATTTTCCACGCGCATGGGCTTTTCGTCGCTTGCAATGTGCTGATGAACGCAGGTGGCGCGATGATCTGGCTGCCAGGGTTTTCGGTCGACCGGGTGCTTAACGCGCTACCCCGCGCGACCGCAATGATGGGCGTGCCAACCTTCTACACCCGCCTGCTCGATGATCCCCGCTTCACCCGCGATCTCGCCGGGCACATGCGGCTCTTCACATCCGGCAGCGCACCATTGCTGGCTGAAACCCACAACCAGTTCAGCGCCCGCACCGGACAAGCGATCCTCGAACGCTACGGCATGACTGAAACCGGTATGAACACCTCGAACCCCTACCACGGCGAACGGCGCGCAGGCACCGTAGGGTTTCCCTTGTCCGGCGTTGAACTGCGTGTGATGGGACAGGACGGCCAAGAGGTAACACAGGGCGAGACGGGCATGATCGAAGTGCGCGGCCCGAACGTGTTCAAGGGTTACTGGCAAATGCCTGAGAAAACCGCCGAAGAGTTGCGCGCGGGCGGGTTCTTTATCACCGGCGATCTGGGCCGGATCGACGCCGAGGGCTATGTCACTATCGTCGGGCGCGAAAAAGACCTCATTATTTCAGGTGGGTATAATGTCTACCCCAAGGAGGTTGAGCAGTTGCTCGACGACCAGCCCAGCGTTAAGGAAAGCGCCGTCATTGGCGTGCCCCATTCCGATTTTGGCGAAGCTGTGGTGGCGGTTCTGGTGGCCGAGGGCAGCACCCTGCCCGACCTTGAGGCGATCAAGGGCAACGTGAAAGCAAAGTTGGCGAACTACAAGCGTCCCAAAGACTACATCGTGCTCGATGCGCTGCCACGCAACACAATGGGCAAGGTGCAAAAGAACGCTTTGCGCACGGACTATGCCGAACTATTCAGGACGCTGGACCGCTCCATGAGCCGCGCGGGGGAGTGAGGTTTGAGAGCTGCGCGGCTATATCAAGCAGCGCAGCCTCGGCCCTAGGCGGACCGACGATCTGAACAGAAAGCGGGCGCGCTGGACCCGCCATCGGGATTGCCAGCGCTGGCAGACCAGCGATATTAGCCAGCACAGTGAAATCCGCCTGCCCAACGGACGGCTGTGCGCCATGCGCAAAAGCTGGTTCGGAAACCGTGGGCGTCAGCAGTACGCGGTTTTTGCCGAGGACGTGGCTCAACGCGGCGCGTGCCGCATCCAACTGCATGTGCACCTCAGCCAACCGCTCCGGCGTCAGCGTCCCCCCATAGGCGATAAGTTTTTCCAGCCCCCGGCTTAGCCCAGGCTGATTGCCCAGACTGGCAACCGCCTCTGCCTCTGTCAGCAAGAAAGCATCGCCGCGCAGGGCAGGCAGATCAAGAGGACCCATCACCTCAGGCGCGTCGAACAGGCTCTGCATCTGTGTGCAGGCCGCGTCATACGCGCCCCGTATCTCAAGTGCGCAATCCGCAAGGCAAGCCTCAGGCAAGACACACCACCCTGTGATCTTCGCTACCGACGCCCCGGGTACCAGCACGTCCAGTAAGCCCTGCAGCATCTGTGGCGTTTTCGCGAAGAGCCCAAGCGCATCAAGGCTCGGCGCAAGCGGCATGACACCAGTCATATCCACCGCCTCGGGTCCCAGTTTCAGCCCGTACACGCCGCAATACGCTGCAGGAATACGCACCGAGCCCATTGTGTCGCTGCCCAAGGACGCGTCCACCGCCCCTGCTGCCACAGCCGCCGCCGAGCCGCCCGAGGAGCCACCCGCGCTGTGGCCGGGCGCGCTCGGGTTCTCGCAGCGCCCAAAATGCGGGTTGTCCGTCGCGCCACCGAGCGCGCCCTCATCCATCGCAAGGCGGCTGAGCAGCGTAGCGCCCGACGCCCGCAAGGCCGTGATCACGGGCGCGTCGTCCGCCGCGATCTCTGCCGCTCGTGCGCCAATGCCAGCGGTCCAAGCTTGCCCATCCACGCAGATATTGGATTTAACCCCAACGATCCTCCCAGCGAGCGGACCAACTTGTGGGCTTTGCGCCGTATCCACTGGGGCAGAAGTTTCAAAATCCTCGCAGAAGTGCAGCAGCTCATTAAGCGTTTCAATCTGCTCGAATACGCCGCTCACAGCACCCCCGCGGCCTCTGCGATCGCTAGTCGCACGCGCATGCCCTTGATCACCGGCGCTTCGATCAGCTTGCCGTCGATCACCACAAGCCCGTTCGGTGCAGCCTCAAACGCGGTGATGATCTCAATTGCGCGGGCGATTTCCTCCACACTTGGAGTGAAGGCAGCGTTGATCGCTGTCAGGTTGCTCGGGTGAATCGCAGCTTTTCCGCTAAAGCCATTTTCAGCAGCATTCTTCGCCGCAGCGGCAACAGCTTCGGCGTTACGGAAATCCAGTTCCGGCACGTCAAGCACATCTACACCGCCTGCGCGGGCGGCGTGCACAATCCGAGCGCGCGCCGTGCGCATCGTATCCGATCCCATCTGCGCGCCAAGCTCTGACGACAAATCGACTCCACCGAACATCACTGCAACTAGGCGTGGCGTGGCACGTACAATATCCTCTACGCGGCTCAGACCCGTGGCGGTTTCCACGAGTGCTATCAACCCCGTCGTACTGCCGATCTCATCAAGTATCGATGCAACCAACCGCAATTCCATCGCGCTGCTGACCTTGGGCAACATGATGAATCCGGCCTGCGGCGCAGTATCCGCCAAAGTCGCCAGATCAAGCGCGCCTGCCACCGAAGCCAGCGCATTCATCCTTAGGGCGCGCGCAGGTCGATTTGGCTCATCCGTGGCCGCGGCCAAAAACGCCATCGCGCCCTGCCGCGCCGCGCATTTGTCGGCGGGCGGTACTGCGTCTTCGAGATCGAGACAGACACAATCGGCGCCTGCTTGAAGAGCCTTGTCAAAGGCCTGTGGACGGTTGGCGGGGGTAAAGAGCAAAGAGCGCAGGATTAATGTCATGCATCACTCCTGTTCAGGTTTGGATTTGGCGGTGCGCTCTGCCACTCGGGTCGCTCCCGCCAGCAGATGCGCCGACATAACGCTCGATGCCCATTTCGGCGCCCGGGCCTCTATTGCCTGGATGATCTCCTCGTGATGGTTCAAGCTGCGCAGCAGGTCCTTTTCGGAAAACATCGAATAGGTGCGCACGACCATACTCACATCCAGCGCCGTGGTCATTAGGGCTGTCAGACGTGGCGAACGCGCGGCGCCAACAATGGCACGGTGAAAGGCCTCGTTCGCCTCGGTCAGTCGTTGATAGGCCGCTTTGTCGCGCGGTGGCGTGTCTTCTTTCATTGCGTCATGGATCCGACGCAACTCCGCGATGTCTTCCTCAGTCGCGAGCCGCGCCGCGCGCTCGACCGAGTAACATTCAACCAACCGACGGATCTCGTAAATTTGTTCGACCTCATCCTGCGGGAAATGTGCCACACATGTGGTGTAGCCCTTCTGCCGATCGATGAAACCTTCAAGGGTCAGGCGCCCAATAGCTTCTCGGATGGGCGTGCGCGACAAGCCCAGGTCTTCCGACAACCGCGTTTCTGTCAGCCGCTCCCCCTCGGCGAGCTTGCCCGTCAGAATATCCTTGCGGATGATCTGATATGCTTGCTCGGTGGCGTTCATCTTTGGTGGATTGTCGCTGGGCATGGGCTCAATTTTCAGAGTGTTTAGGACAGCATTCTGCATGCAAAATTTTCATATTTCCACCAAATTCGCAAATTTTTGCCTTTTTTGCATACAATATTGCAGATTTTAGAGCGCGTTGCGATCAATCGGTCTCATAGGCAGCGGCCTTGAAGAAATTGTAGCATTCCTCGTCGGTGAAGAGATCACAAACGTGACCGACCGCGCGGCAGAGGTCGTCGTAGGTCCGTGCGGCTGCTCGCCGGGTAAGGGCCTTGAGTTTGGCGAAGGCCATTTCGATTGGACTGAGATCGGGACTGTATGGCGGCAGGAAGAGAAATCATGCCCCGAGCGCACGCATGGTTTCGGCAGCTTTCTGGCTTTTGTGCGAGGACAGGTTGTCGAGGATAATCACATCACCTGTTTGCAAGGTCGGTGCCAGTTGGGTCTCGACATAAAGCTAGAACAGCTCCCGGTTCATAGCGCCGTCAATCACCCAGGGCGGTGCTGTCAGACGAATTCGAACTAGTCTCAGTTATCCTCAGCAGACGTGAACCTATACGGGACAAAGCTGGCGCCACTCGGAGAGAGCCGCGCTTCGGTTAAGTTTGAAATTGTCTCGGTTGTGGAGGTGGCGTTCCTGATTGAAATGGTTGTGGACGGAAGAATGGACAGCGGCGAATTTCTGTAAACATCGCATTTGCCGAAACCGGAGCATGGCTCGCTCTCTTCGTCGAAACGGCAAGTGTGAATTCTCCGCCCGATTGTTCAACCAACGCCCGGTTTCTTGCCGGTCGGCATTGCCGATAACCTTCATCGCGGCACCATAAGAGCGCAGTTTGTCTGTGACTACAATCTTCGGAGAGCCATATCGTTTCATCAGTTTTCTTAAGAATTTCAATGCTGCATTGCGATCGCGACGCTTGGTGACATAGCTTTCCAGCACTTCACCTTCGTGATCTACAGCCCGCCAGAGATAATTTTGTTCGCCATTTATTTTCACGAAAGCTTCGTCCAAATGCCACTGCCAGTTCGAATATGCGCGCATCTGATTGATCCGGTTTCTCCGGATCTCAGCGGCGAATATCGGACCAAATCTATTCCACCAGAACCGGACAGATTCATGGCTGATTTCAATACCCCTCTCATGCAATAGGTCCTCCACATTCCTGAGCGAAAGCGGAAAACGCACATACATCATCACTGCCAGTTTGATGATCTCGGAGCTCGTTTTGAAGTATTTGAATGGATCACATTTTGTCATGAGCGAACGCTAAAAGACCGCCTTGCCCGCTTCAACCATATTTGCTCTGACAGCACCCCGGATGTCATTAAATCGTTCCTTTCGTTTCTCAGTTCAGAGCCTTCAACACGGTTTCAGGCCAACCTGTGGACCTGCCTTCACTGTTAACGAAGACCAAAGTTGATCGCGCTTCAAAGCGGGTCTCATCGCCACATGTTGCGACAAAACTCAAATCCATACTGCTGCACCCTATCCTGGTGTTGGCCAGCGTGATTGCGATCTCGTCTCCAAGGCGGCTGGGAGCCTTGAACTGGGTTGTGATCTCGACTGTCGGGATCGCGTTCTGCTCGTGTAATTTGTCGTAAGGAAGGCCAAGCTTCTGTTCAAAAAACGCCTCAACACAGTCGTTGATAAGCTCGAAATACCGCGGATAGAACACCATACCCGCCGGGTCGCAGTGCCTGAACAGGATTTTCTGGGGGAAGACGAAGTTCATTGAATCATACCTCGAGCATGAAATTCTACGATCCACCCGCCCGGAACCGGCCTGCGCACGCGGCGCACCTGATCTCGCTGTGGAGCATTTGATTTCAGGATGTGCTCCATTGTCACTTGCCGATCAGAAACAGTGTGATCGTCGGAAAGAGGACCAGCAAAACCACCCGCGCCAAATCAGACAGAACAAAATAACCTACGGCCTTGTAAGTCTCGACAATCGGTGTTCTACGGTCCATCGCGTTGATGACGAACAGGTTCATGCCAACAGGCGGCGTGATTAACCCGACTTCAACCACGATCAGCACCAGTATCCCGAACCAAATCGCGACATGCTCCTCACTCATGCCGAAATCTAGAACCAACATCACCGGGAAAAAGATCGGAATGGTCAGCAGGATCATCGAAAGGCTGTCCATCAGGCAGCCGAAAACCAAATAAAAAATAAGGATCAGCGTTAGGACTGTCCATGGGCTGAACCCCTGGCTGACAACGTAGCCTGAAAGCTCTTGCGGAACTTCGGTGAACGCCAAGAAGCCGTTGTAGAACGCGGCACCAAGTATGATGAAGAATACCATGGCAGTGCTCTGTGCAGTAACAATGAAGCTTTCGATCAGTGTTTCGCGGGTTAACCCGCCATTGATCAAGGCAATCAACCCCGTGCCAAACGCTCCAACAGCAGCGCCTTCGGTGGGGGTAAACCAGCCAAGGTAAATGCCGCCAACCACCATTCCAAAGACAAGCAGCACTGGCCAAACCTTCACAAGTGCGCGAAACCGGTCGGCCATGGGCACGGCTGGACGGGTTCCGGCAGCGTCGGGATGAATTCGAACGTAGATCGAGATGGCAACCACGTAGCCCAACGCAGCCATGATACCCGGCACCACAGCGGCAAGAAAAAGCTTGGCAATATTCTGTTCAGTCAGGATGGCATAGATCACCAGCACCACTGAGGGCGGGATCAGAATGCCTAGTGTTCCCCCTGCCGCCAGCGTGGCAGTAGAAAACCCACCCGCGTAACCATATTGCTTGAGTTCGGGCAGCGCGACGCGCCCCATCGTGGCCGCTGTTGCAAGTGAACTACCACAGATCGAACCAAACCCGGCGCACGCCCCAATCGAGGCCATGGCCACGCCACCCTTGCGGTGCCCCAGAAAACCTTCAGCGGCCTTGAACAAGGCAGAACTCATCCCGCCCAATGTGGCGAAATGGCCCATCAGCAGGAACATCGGCACGATCGAAAGCGAGTAGCTTGAAAAGGCCGAATAGGTTTCGCTTTTCAACCGGGCCAAGGCGATATTTGTACCGCCGGTAACCAGTGATATCCCAACCAGCCCAACAAGAAACATCGACATTCCGATAGGAATGCGAATGAAGATCAAAACCATGAGCGATGGAACGGAAAGGATACCAATTTCAAGTGCGCTCATGTTTCGCGCTCCACTTCACACTCGCCTTGTTTATGGCGAAACAGGAACTCCCCAGTTCGCTTGGCAGCCATGTAGATACCCGCAATCGCTGCCATAACTGCCCCGACAAAGCTGAGCGCATAAGCCCACCAAATCGGAAACTGCAAAAGAAACGTGGTTTCGCCATAGCGCCGTTTAGAAAGCATGCCGTCAAACAGCCTCCAGGCGATCAGGATCAAGACCAAAGCGAACAGAATCTCGGTCACCATGGTCAGAAACAGGCTTAGCCGCGGAGGAAAAGATTTGGCAAAAATATCAACCGAGGCATGTCCCGAGTTGATCTGACACAGTGGAAGCGACGCAAAGACCGCAAAAGCCACGCCAGCCTCAACCAGTTCAAAATCGCCGGTAATCGGGCCGACGCCCATGTCCAGCGCCCATTTCGACAGGCCCGGCAACACTTGCCCGACCCATCCGTGAAACATCCCGTTAAGCGAGCGGCCAAGAACCGAAAGGCAAGTGATCAAAATAAGGAGGGTCAAAACGATGCCACCGGCCACGGCCGTGTAGCGCGCTGCTTTTTCCATCGTTCTTTGCATCAAAACCTCCCTTCCCGATTTTCAAAACCAGTTGATGACACCGCGCCGGGTGACCGGCGCAGCGCAGTGATGGTTTACTTGTAGTCAGCCATCAGTTTCTTTGCCTCGTCGATCAGGGCCTGGCCATCAATTCCCTTGCCCTTCATCTCTTCGACCCACGCCGCCTGGACCGGCGCCGCAGACGCCGCCCATTCCGCCGATTGCTCGACATCAAGCGTGATGATGTTGTTTCCGCGTTCCACAGCCAGCTGGCGGGACGGATCGTCATAATCCTGCTGAGTTCCACCCGCAAAAACCGAGAACTTAATTCCCGAGTTTTCGTTCATCACCGCTTTGAGATCGTCTGGCAGGCTGTTGTACTTGTCCTTGTTCATGACCAGCACGAACGTCACAGTATACATCATCGGGCCGGTGAACTCTGTGTGATTGCTCACCAGCTCAGGCACTTTCAAAGCCTTGGTCACCTCCCACGGGATGGTGGTCCCATCGATCACCTTCTTGGACAATGCTTCGGGTACCGCAGGAACCGGCATACCGACCGGGGTTGCGCCCAGTTGTTTCAGCAATGCATTGACCTGGCGTGATGCCCCACGGATCTTCATACCATTGAAATCAGCGGGTGTATTAACTGGATCGGCAGAGTGGATCACACCCGGGCCGTGCACCCAGACACCCAGCATTTTAACGTCCTTGAATTCGGTTGCCTCCATATGCGTTTGCATCATCTGCCAGAACGCCGACGACGCCGCACGCGCATCGGTGACAAGGAACGGCAGTTCGAACACCTCGGTCGAAGGGAACCGGCCTGGGGTGTAACCCACAACGTTCCAGGTGATGTCGATCACGCCATCAATCACTTGATCGATCAAATCGGGCGGTTTGCCGCCAAGTTGCATCGAGGCAAATCGTTTGATTTCGATCCGCCCGCCCGAGGCTTTCTCGACTTCATCGGCCCAGACATCTATGATCTTGCTGGGAATCGTCGCCTGCGCAGGCAGAAAGCTTTGCAGATTAAACGTATGTTCGGCTGCATTCGCCGCCAACGGCAGGCTAAACGCAAATGCAGCACCCGCAAGCAGCCCTTTCAGTGTTTTTCGTTTGGTCATCATTTCCTCCCTAGTCATTGGTGGATGCAGGTGGTTCTCGATTTCGCATGCATCCCGCTACGAATCCGGGGCACTGGCGGCAGGACCGCGCTGGCCTCAATCAGGCGATCTTACTAAGCCCCGGCATCACACCGGGTCCCAGCTGAAAACATCGGTGGTCCGATCCAGTGCATAGAAATCAGGTTGCATGGCCGGGAACGCTTCACTCAGTACGGTTTCCGGGGTCCAGCCGTTGCTACGCTGCAACCCACGCAGCGGGCGGGACTGACCCATCAGGAATATCTCATTGTTGCGCACTGCAAATATCTGCCCGGATACATCGCTGGCCTGATCGGCAGAAAGCGCCGTGGCGACCACCGCGATCTTGTCGGGGGTCATCTGGCGCAGCTTTTCGATCCGGGCCAGTTCCTCGGGCGTTGTGGCCGGGATAGACTCCGTCATCCGGCTCCAGGCAAAAGGCGAAATGCAGTTCGAGCGCACGTTGTAACGCGCCATATCCATCGCAATGGATTTCGACAGGCCGACGATGCCCAGCTTGGCCGCCATATAATTGGCCTGACCAATGTTGCCGATCAGAGCCGAGGTCGATGTCATATGCACGAACGCGCCGGAGTTTTGCGCACGAAAAATGTCCGCCGCCTGGCGGCTGATGTTGAACGCGCCCTTCAGATGCACCGCGACCACCTGATCGAAATCCTGCTCTGTCATCTTGTGAAAAATCCGATCCCGCAGGATACCGGCGTTGTTGACTACGATATCCAGGCCACCAAATCGGTCGCTCGCTTGCGCAACCATTTCGCCCGCCTGACTGAAATCGGCCACTGATCCAAAATTGACCGCTGCCTCTCCCCCCGCCGCCGCAATCTCGCGCACAACATTTTGCGCCGGAGTATCATCCTGACCCGCGCCATCGCCTTCGGCACCCAAATCGTTGACGATAATCTTCGCACCATTGCGTGCCATCATCAGCGCGAGATCGCGTCCAACGCCGCGCCCTGCCCCGGTAACAAGCGCAACTTTTCCGATTAACAGCCCCTCGTCCAAAAGCTTTAACCTTCCCGTTCAGAACACGCGTTTCAGCGGCATATCCGATCCATCAAAAGGGACCAAAAGCACCAATTTTGCAATTCTGCGATTGCGTTCAGCACTAAATACGTATTACAGTACTACAATACCTTTAAACAAAATGAAAGTAGTTTTAGGAAACCCGCTCATGTCCGCAACAAAATGCTACAACACAGCAGAGGTTCTGGTGGACCGCAACGTTGCACGCGGATTTGGAGGCAAGGTTGCGTTTATCGACCCCGCCCGAACACTGACATACGCCGAGTTGCAACACGCTACCAACAAGGTGGCAAACATGCTGACCATAGGCCTCGGCGTCAGCCGCGAAACCCGCATCGCCCTGCTGATGCCTGATACGGTGGACTATCCCTGTGTCTTCTGGGGGGGCGTGCGGGCAGGGATCGTTCCGGTTTGCCTCAACACACTACTCACCGCCAATGACTACCTTTACATGTTGGGCGACAGCCGGTCCGAAGTACTCGTGGTTTCTGCACCATTGCTGGAGATGGTGGAGCCGCTTTTTGATCAGCTTCCCTTTCTGAAACATGTGATCGTGGTCGATGCCGGCGACAAGGAATTCGACGGCTATCTCCAGTTCGAAACCATGATGGCCGACGCGAACGAATCGTTCGAAACAGCCGATACAGATCCTGACGAAACTGCATTCTGGCTTTATTCATCTGGATCCACTGGCGCGCCCAAGGGAGTGCGCCACGTCCATACCAGCCCGGCCTATGTCGCTGACAACTATGGGCAGAACGTGCTCGGCATCCGCCATCAGGATGTTTGTTTCAGCGCCGCAAAACTGTTTTTCGCTTATGGGTTTGGTGCCAGCATGGCCATTCCAATGTCCGTGGGAGCTACTACGATTTTATTGCCGGATCGCCCGACGCCCACGTCGGTTTTGGACATACTCAACCGTTTCAACCCAACTTTGTTCTTTGGTGTTCCAACACTTTACGCCGCCATGCTGGCCGACCCGGAATGCATGCCCGAAAACAGCTCTGACCAGCTGCGCCTGTGCATTTCAGCGGGCGAAGGCCTTCCCGAAGATGTCGGGAAAAGCTGGGAAGGTCGCATGGGCGTGCCGGTACTTGATGGTATCGGATCGACCGAAATGCTGCATGTGTTCCTATCAAATCACCCCGGAGACATCCGCTATGGCACCTCAGGGCGCGAATTCTCGGGCTATCGGCTGCGGCTAATTGATGATGACGGGCAGGACGTTAATGATCACGAACTGGGTGAACTTCTGGTGTCCGGCGGATCGGCCGGAGATGGATACTGGAACCAACGCGCCAAAACCCGCGCCACCTTTGCCGGAGAATGGACCCGTACCGGCGACAAATACATCCGCGATGAGAAAGGGTACTATCATTATTGCGGACGCACTGATGACATGTTCAAGGTCGCGGGTCGCTGGGTGTCCCCTTTCGAAGTGGAACAGGCCATCGTCTCGCACGCTTCGGTGATCGAAGCCGCCGTCGTGGCCAGTGAGGATGACGAAGGGCTGGTTAAACCCAAGGCGTTTGTGGTGTTCCGCGACGCCTGCGACGCGGCAGGAGTTTTTGAAGACCTCAAGGCGCATGTGAAAACCGAAATCGGTGTGTGGAAATACCCGCGATGGGTTGAGGCCGTCGAAGAACTGCCGAAAACCGCCACCGGTAAAATCCAACGATTCAAGCTCCGGGAGCGATGATGCACCGCACCCACAGCAATGTCCGGAGAACGCCATGCTTGAAATTGTGATCCTTGGCCGTGGTGGTCAGGGGGCCCAGACCGCAGGCAACCTGTTGGCTCAGGCGTTCTTTTCCCAAGGTAAGTATGTCCAGACATTTTCTACTTATGGCGGCGCCCGGCGCGGCACCCCTGTTACCTCGTCCCTCAGGGTGAGCAGTTCCCCTATTCGCCAACGCTGTAACATCACGCAAGCCAGCGCCCTTTTGTGTTTTGATGACAGTTTTCTGGACGCTGGCTATCTGGGCCAGGCAGCTGAAAATGCATTGATCGTCGTCAACACAGCAAAGCCGGAGGATACGCTCATGCGACTGGGCGGCCAGCGCATTGTTGCGGTTGATGGCAAGACCATCGCGCGGCGCAACAACATGGGCAAGGTGGTGAACTCGGCGCTTCTGGGCGGGTTCTGTGCGGCACTGGGTCAACCCGGACTCGAATCCATCGCGCAAACCATCGAAAACTCTGCTCCTGCAAAGAAACAGGAAAACGTTGCGGCCTGCCGCGAAGCCTTCGGCCTGCTGGAACCGGTCCTCGAAAGGGTCTGACAGATGAAAGACATACGCACGCCACTCTGGACCCATCTGACCAGCGAGCCGCGCAAGACCGGAACCTGGCGCAGCGCCCTGCCGCTTTATCAGAACGAATCGTCACCCTGTCTTGATGCCTGCCCAGTGAGCAGCCGCGTTGCCGAATGGATCAAACAGGTGAAAGACGGCGACCTGCGCGGTGCATGGGAAACACTGAGTGATAACAACCCGTTCCCGGCAATCGCCGGGCGTATCTGTCATCACCCCTGTGAAATCGCCTGTAATCGTCGGGATCACGACGAAACCGTGGGCATCTGTAGCCTTGAGAGGTTTGTCGGCGACATGGCGCTGGATCAGGGCTGGCAATTCCCCTTGCCAACCAAGGAACGTACGCAATCCATCGCTGTTGTCGGCAGCGGCCCCGCCGGGCTGTCCGGCGCCTATCAATTGCGCCGCCTGGGGTTTCAGGTATCGCTTTACGAGTTGAAGGAAGAACTCGGTGGGCTGATGCGCTATGGCATTCCCTCCTACCGGCTGGCGCGCGATGTGCTGGACGGCGAGATCAATCGCATCATCGCCATGAACGTCACATTGCATACCCGACACGATGTAACTGATGCATCAGGCCTGCGTGACCTTCAATCAAAGCATGACGCGGTCTTTCTGGCCACTGGTGCAAGCCGCCCCAAGCCGCTGCCAGGGCTGGACTATACCCAACAATGGGTGGTCGACAGCGCCATTTTCCTGGCTGCCACTCCAAACGATCAGGCACAAATGACCGGGGCGCATGTCCTGGTGATTGGTGGCGGCAGCGCCGCGATGGACGTGGCACGCTCGGCGCGGCGACTGGAACGCAAAGTTACGGTTCTATCGTTGGAAGCCGAAGGTCAGTTACCCGCACAAGAGGTCGAAGTCGTGGAAGCGCGTGAAGAAAGTGTTCTGTTTGTTTCCGGAGCGATGCTTCAACAGGCCGCGTCTGCTGACGGGGTTGTTGAAGCAGGCTGCACCCGTGTGGAATTCGTCCCGGGGGGTACGCCAGGGTCCTTTTCGGTTGCCCCAATCGAAGGCAGCGATTTCACACTCATGGTCGACACAATCATTCCGGCCATCGGTCAGGATGCCGATCTCGACAGATGGGCACAGCTACTGGACCCGGACGGCCCGGTCATCAGCACCGATGGCAACTGGCAGACAAGCCGCAAAGGCGTGTTTGCTGGTGGTGATCTGGCCAGCATGACGCGCTTTGTCACCGGAGCTGTGGGCATGGGTAAAGATGCGGCCCATGCCATCACGGCAACCCTTGACCGAGATTGCGCGGCACTCACCCCACCCGCTCAGGCATTTGTAGGCAATGACAGGATCAACACCGCCTATCAGGCCGACCATGCACGCAGCCCGCAACCTGTCGTGCCAGCCAGTACGCGCCTAAAATCATTCGACGAGGTGCAGCAGCCTCTGACCCAGGACCAAGCGCATCAGGAAGCTTCCCGGTGTTTCAGTTGCGGCACCTGCATCTATTGCGACAACTGCTATTTTTACTGCCCCGACATGGCAATTACCAAGCTTGAAAACGGCTACTCGGTCGATCCCGATTACTGCAAAGGCTGCGGTCTTTGCGTTGCCGAATGCCCGACCGGATCAATTCACATGCAAGAGGATGAACTCACATGAATGCCCCCGCGTTCGCCGACGACATGCAACTGCTGAACGGCAATCACGCAGTGGCCTGGGGGGTGCGGCTGGCTGGTCCTGATGTGGCACCGCTTTACCCAATCACGCCCCAAACTCCCATCCTTGAAAAGCTGGTCGAATTCCAGAGCAGCGGCGCCTTTCAGGCCGAATTGCTGACCCCCGAATCTGAGCATTCGGCAATGGCCGCAGCAATCGCCGCCTCGGCAACTGGCGCGCGGGTGTTTACCGCAACGTCATCACAGGGTCTTCTACTGATGCACGAGCTTTTGCACTTTGCGTCCGGCGCGCGAACGCCGATTGTGATGTTCAACGTCAATCGCACCCCCGCCTCACCCTGGGGCTTCTGGCCAGATCAGATCGACAGTCTGTCACAGCGCGACACCGGCTGGGTGCAGCTCTACTCAGAGAACCCACAGGATTCGCTTGACAGCGTCATTCAGGCCTTTCGCATTGCCGAGGCCACGAACCTGCCCGTCATGATCAATCACGACGCGTTCTATGTCTCGCATTCGGTCGAGCCGGTCAGCCTGCCCTCCCCTGAAGCGGTCACAGATTTCCTGCCTCGACAGGCCCGGGACATCCAACTCGGCGATGGCAGTGGACGTTCGCTTGGGGCACCGATTGATCAGGCGTCCTGGAACCGGACCCGCCGCGATCTCGACGAAGCAATGAAAACAGTGGAGCAATTTGCAATCGACGCGAGCCAGGTGTGGGAGAAACAGACCGGGCGGGCATCCGCTCCGCTGGAATTCTACCGCTATCACGATGCCGAAATCGTTTTTGTGACCATGGGCAGTATGTGTGGCACAGCCCGCGAGGCTATCGACCGGTTGCGGACGTCGGGCATCAAGGCGGGGCTGTTGAAAGTTCGCCTGTTCCGCCCGCTTCCCAACGAGGCGCTGCGCGACGCCCTGAGAGGTGCCCAACATGCCATCGTACTGGACCGAAACTATTCACCGGGCACCGGTGGCGTATTGCATCAAGAGCTGAGGTCCGTGCTTTTCGGAACAAAGGACCCACCACGCCTGCACGGATACCTGGCCGGTGTCGGAGGCCTCAGCGTTCCGGTGGAACGTCTGGAAGCGCTGGCAACAGAAGTCCGCGATACAGTGCCGGCCGCAAATTCGCTCTGGTTGGAGTAAGCACATGGAAAAGATCGAATATACTGACGAGGGCCAGTTCTTTTCGGGTCATGTGGCCTGTGCCGGATGCGTTGAAGCGCTGTCCATGCGGGTGATTTTGAACACGCTGGGCAAGGATACGGTTGGTGTTGTCGCGCCATCCTGTTCGGCGGTCATCCTTGGTGGTCATCCGATGAGTGCGGCAAAGATTCCCGTGCTGCATGGTACGTTGGAGTCGGCTGCGGCCTCTGCGAGTGGCGTCAAGCGCGCTTTGAAGGCGCAAGGTCGCGACGACACCACTGTCCTGTGCCTTGCCGGTGACGGCGGCACCTATGACATCGGGCTTCAGGCACTGTCCTCTGCGGCCGAGCGTAACGAGGATATCCTCTATGTCTGCTTTGACAACGAAGGTTACATGAACACTGGCGGGCAGAAAAGTTCCTCCACGCCGCGCAATGCCGCCACCGGCAGCACGCCATTTGGGAAAACCACGCGCAAGAAGAACCTGATCGAAATTCTGGCCGCCCACCGCATCCCATATATCGCCACAGTCAGCCCATCACACCTGAATGATATGGCCGCCAAGATCGCAAAGGCGCAAACAATTGAGGGCACCAAGGTAGTTATTGTTTTGATCCCCTGCCTTCCCGGTTGGGGAGTGGCCGATAACGACGCTGTTGCCACGGCGCGCCTGGGCGTTGAATCTGGAGTTTTTCCGCTGTTCGAGATTGAGGACGGCGTTCGCTACACCATGACCAAATCGGACAAAAGCGACGCCATCAATGGGTACCTGAAAAAACAGAAACGCTATCGCCACTTAACCGAGGCAGATCGCGCCGACCTACAGGCTGAAGTTGATGAAACCTGGTCGCGGTTGCTGGCACAAGCCGAAACAACGGTCTGACTGGTTCAATCGATCAGGTCAGCGCCGGCGTGCCATCGCTTTTGGCCGCCCGAATCCTGCCGCGGCGATCCACTTGTTTCAGCAACGTCGCGATGGTTATGGACCCATAGGTCGCCAGAGCCATATCGTTGATCTCTTTAGAGATGTCGAACATCACCCATTCCTCGTCCGTCGCCTTGGATGGGTCATTCAATTTGCACGCGCTCGACGTGTCTTCGAACAGACTGATGATGTCCAGCAGGGTCAATCGTTTGGCATTGCCAGTAAAACTGTACCCCCCCCCGACGCCACGGATCGACTGAACCAGCCCGGCCCGCCCAAGACTGATGAACACCTTGGCTAGATGGTGTGAAGAAACACGATACTTTTCGCCGATCTCGGAAGCGGAGATCTGTCGGTCCGGGTTGGCGGCCAATTCCATTAGGGCGTAGATTGCCAAGCGGCTGGATTTTTGCACGTTTGATCCTTTCGTGACCCGCCGAGACGCAGGAGCTGTTAGTCCTCAAGACTCATTTCAAACTGAATATAAGGCCCCGCGACCATACCTTCGCTACGAAAAAACGACATGTGAAGCGGATCCTCTCGCTGCACCATCGTGCGCACTTTGACAATTCCAATCTGGCGAAACTCGTCACAAATGGCCGTGAACAGCGCTTCACCAATACCCCTCTGACGACTGTCAGGGTGAACGGAGACCGCAAAAATCCAACCACAGGGTTTGGAACCGAATTCAAAGCCACGCACTTCTCCGACGATCAGGCCCAGAATGTCACCGTCCTTGCTGTCTGGCGCTTCAGCCACCAGAAAAAACCGTTCCTCGACATGGCGCGAGGCGTAACGCTCGAAAACATCTTTCCAATATTCGGGCTTAGGTTGCCCTGTGATCTGGGAGTCCAAATCGACAACCCGGTCAAGATACTCGAACCCAGCCCGGCCGATTTTCACTGCGACGGCAACTTCCATGTCATCAGGTGTCTCACTCAAAAAAATGCCCTCAATCTTTGCAACTGCAAGTTAGTGAAACAAGCAGCACTTCCAGCCGGTTCGGCGTTCTTAGCGCCATCAATCACTCCATTGCAACCGATCCGGGCGCCAGTTGCAATGACCTGAGACAATTACGCAGGCCTTAGCACCGGTGTGTTGCAAGTTTTTTCTATGCGACCTCGTCTTTATCGGTATACTAGTACCGATTTATGTATTTAGCCATCCAAAAACAAAAGGGCCGCCACAATGAAGCGAATTGTCTCACTGAAAATCAACGGCAAGACCGTCGACGATGTGGTGCAGGACAATTCCCTGTTGATGGATTTCCTGCGTGACAAGCAGGGGCTAACCGGAACCAAAAAGGGCTGTGATGGCGGCGAATGTGGTGCCTGCACGGTATTGATCAACGGGCACCCTCGGCTTGCATGCATCACCCTGACAGCCAGCTGCGAAGATCAAAAGATTGAGACCATCGAAGGTCAGTCAAAAAGTGGCCGGCTATCCGCACTGCAGCGGGCTTTTCACGAAAACCTGGGCGCACAATGTGGGTTCTGCACACCCGGAATGATCATGGCCGCCGAAGCGTTACTGCGTAAAATACCAAACCCTGACATCGACCAGATAAAAACCGCCCTCGGCGGAAACCTGTGCCGCTGTACCGGATATACCAAGATCATTAAATCTGTACAGGCCGCTGCAATGTCAGGGGCCCGCCAATGAACAAACCCGCAAAAACCTCGCTTGTCGGCCGCCCTGCCCCTCTGGTTGACGGGATCGAAAAAGTCACCGGAAAGGCAAAGTTCACCGGCGATCTGAACACCCACGACGCTTTGGTTGGCCGCATCTTGCGCTCGCCGGTCAGCCATGGCCGCATTCTTGGTATCGACACCACCCACGCCGAGGCACTTGACGGCGTTGAAGCTGTCATCACCGGAAAGGACTGCAACAAAACCTATGGCGTGATCCCGATCGCGATGAATGAATACCCGATGGCGCGTGACCGCGTGCGTTATCGCGGCGAACCGGTCGCCGCAGTTGCGGCGCGCGACGCCGAGACCGCCGCAAAGGCGCTGGACCTGATCGAACTCGACATCGAAGAGCTTACCGCATGCTACACACCAACTGAGAGCCGCGCAGCGGACGCACCGCTGCTGCATGATAACAAACCCGGCAATCTCGAACGGGAAGTGCATCACACGTTTGGTAGCACCACAGACGGGTTTGCCGGGGCCGACCTGATACGCGAAGAGACTTTCGATTGCGCCGAGATCAATCATGCCCAGATGGAGCCGCACGCTGCGCTGGCCGAGTACGACGCCGAACGCGACCGTCTGACCCTGCATTCAGTCACCCAAGTTCCATTTTACGTGCATCTGACATTGGCGCGTTGTCTCGACATGGACAGCTCGAAAATTCAGGTTGTGAAACCGTTCGTCGGCGGCGGTTTCGGCGCCCGAACCGAAACGCTGAATTTCGAAATTGTAACGGCCTTGTTGGCCCACCGAACCGGTGGCAAGGTCATGATGCAACTTAGTCGTGAAGAGACCTTTCTCACCCATCGCGGTCGCCCAAATACCCAAGTCAAACTCAAGATCGGCCTAGCCAAAACCGGCAAAATCACCGCCGTGGATTGCGAAGTTTTGATGAGCGGCGGTGCCTATGCCGGGTACGGGCTAGTCACCATCCTTTATGCTGGCGCCTTGCTGCAAGGGCTTTATGACATCACCAACATCAAATATGACGGCTATCGGGTTTACACCAATCACCCGCCCTGTGGCGCAATGCGTGGCCATGGCACGGTTGACGTCCGGCATTCGTTTGAAGCCATTCTTGACCGTATGGCGCGTGATCTGAACCTCGATCCTTTCACGGTTCGGCGCGCAAACCTTTTGCAGGCACCAATGTTCACGTCCAACGGACTTATGGTGAATTCCTATGGTCTCGACGAGTGTCTGGACAAGGTTGAACACGCCAGCGACTGGGCCAAACGCAAAGGTAAACTGGGCAAGGGTCACGGGCTGGGTATGGCTTGTTCTCACTATGTGTCAGGTGCGGCCAAGCCGGTGCACTGGACCGGAGAGCCACACGCAGTTGTCTCGATGAAGCTCGACTTTGATGGTGGCATCACTGTCTTTACCGGCGCGTCGGATATTGGTCAGGGTTCCAGCACAGTTGTCGCCCTTGCTGCTGCCGAAGTGATCGGCATCGACCTGGCCCGAATCCGGATTGTTGCCAATGACAGCGTTGTCACCCCAAAGGATAACGGCTCATACTCAAGCCGCGTAACATTCATGGTTGGCAATGCGGCAATCGAAGCGGCCCGCGCGATGCGGGCCAAATTGATCGACGCGGCGGCCGAGCTTTTGGACACCGACCCGGACAGCGTTGAATGCGAGGGTGAATCCTTCTTTGTCCAAGGAAGTTCGCAATCCGAGTTGGGATTTCACGAAGTTGCCATCGCGGCTCTGGCAAAGGAGGGCACGATCAACGTCAAAGGCACCTTCACCACGCCGGTCGAAGCACAGGGCGGCAAACATCGCGGCGGCGCGGTCGGCTCAACCATGGGGTTCTCCTATGCCGCGCAGGTAGTTGAAGTGAGCGTAGACGAGGACACAGGCCAGATCAGCGTCGATCAGGTTTGGGCCGCTCTCGATTGTGGTTTCGCCATCAACCCGCTGGCCGTTGAAGGCCAGATCGAAGGCTCAGTCTGGATGGGAATGGCACAGGGATTATGCGAAGAAACAAATTACCTCAGAGGCTTACCAACACATACTAATCTAACTGATTACCGCTTCCCGACAATCGAGGACTCGCCTCCAATCGACGTTCAGATTGTTGAAAGCATCGACCCGCTGGGCCCGTTTGGTGCCAAAGAAGCTGGCGAAGGCGCGCTGTCAGGATTTCCCCCCGCACTAGTTAATGCAGTGGCCGATGCAATTGGTCTCGACGCAAATTTCTTGCCGCTCACACCGGATCGGGTCCTTGAGGCGCTGATCAAACTGCGCCGGGCCAAACGCCGCAAGGAGGCCAACACATGACCGAAGCCCTCCCACAGTTCACGCTTGTGCGTCCCGAAACCCTGGACGATGCTCTGATCGCCCTTCAAGCAACACCAGACGCGGCGCTCTCGGCGGGAGGGACCGACTTGATCGTGCGCCTGCGCAAGAGTCTAGTTGGGTCCGATACACTGATCGATCTGACCGGTATCAAAGCACTGAACAGCATCGATCCAAACGAAAATGGATTGCGCATCGGGGCCGGTGTGACACTGGACCAGATTGAACATTCCGACCTGATTGCCCAAACCTATCCGGCGGTTGTCAAAGCAGCTGCATCAGTGGCAGGGCCAAGCCACAGGCAGGTGGCAACCCTTGGCGGCAATCTCTGTCTCGACACCCGTTGTGTCTATTTAAACCAAAGCCACTGGTGGCGAAAGGCAAATGATTTTTGCCTGAAGTACCAGGGTGATACCTGTCACGTGGCACCAAAAGGCAATCGTTGCCGGGCCGCCTTCAGCGGCGATCTTGCACCAGCTCTTTTGGTACATGATGCCGAAGTTGAAATCGCCGGGCCAACCGGGTTGCGGCGCGAGCCGCTTGGTGACCTCTACGTCGAAGACGGCGCCACGCATCTAACACTTGAGCCAGGCGAAATCCTGGTTGCGGTGAATTTGCCTGCATCCAACCGGACCTCAGATTACGAAAAGATCCGGGTCCGCAAAACCGTCGATTTCCCGTTGGCCGGCGTCGCCGTGGCCTGTGATACGAGCCAGGAGCCCCCGCGCCTTTTGGTGGCCGTGACCGGGACCAATTCGCGGCCCTTTTTGATCGACCCACCCGACGATCCAATGCTTTCCCCGGCGGATGAAGCATTCTTTATAGCCTTGCAAAAACAGGTGCAAAAGGCAGTATCGCCACAACGCACGACGATGATCGCTCCACACTACCGGCGCCTTTCTGTTGCGGCGCTGGCGGTTCGCCTAGCCAGGCGAATACTATGAGTAACGAGGTCCCTGGAACCTATTGGATGGCCGCTGACGGATTGCACGTCGACACACGCGGGCTCCCCCCGCCGGACCCGCTGGTCGCGGTGCTTTGGCACATCACGCAACCAGAACGAAACGGCCCTGTGATTGCGCATTTTGACCGTGATCCAGTGTATCTGCTTCCTGAATTGGCCGAACGAGGCTGGTCCTATGAGTACGGCGCGCCAGATTCGGATGAAGTGCGCCTAACTCTGAGACCTGCCCCATGAGCATGGCCGGCAGATTTCTGGGCGGTGCCCAGGATCGGTTGTTGCCGGCAGCAATCCCGTTTCGGTTTTTCGTAACCGCCGCTGTGTTTCACTTGTTGGCCTGGATGGTTCTGCTTCTGGCGGCGGACGAGGTCGCCGGGTTTCGCGGTGGAACTGGGCCCGTCCTGGCGGCCATTCACCTTCTCACGCTGGGCACCTTAGCGATGACAGCCATCGGTGCCAGCCTGCAACTCTTCCCAGTGGTTACCCGAAGGGCCCTAACACGCAATTGGCCGGGACACTTCAGCTATGCCCTGATGCTGCCCGGTGTTGCCCTATTGAGTTGGGGCATGGCCCTGCATCAAACCACCGCGATGCAATTGGGGGCCGGGCTTACGTGTTGCGGGCTTTTGGTGTTTGTCGCCCTCACCGCCAATAATCTACGCCGGGCCAGCAGCATACCAGTGGTCGCAGCGCATGGCTGGCTCGCACTCGCCACGTTGTTTGTTGCCGCCCTACTGGGTGTGCTGATGATTTGGGGCATCGAACTGAACATTCTGAGCAATCGAAGCGGATTGGCGATTACACATCTGACACTCGCCAGTTATGGCTTCATGGGGTCACTGATACTGGGCCTGAGCCTGGTCTTGATACCAATGTTCGTGTTATCACGCAGCCTGCCACCAAATCCAGGATGGGCCCAACTGGGCCTCACAGCATTGGCCTTGCTGGTTTTTTCGATCTCTTTTGTCAGTGAGTTTCCTGGGCTGATCTGGCTCGCACTCATTGCAGGTTTTGGCGGGACTGGCTTCTATCTATGGCAGATGGCGAAAATCCTGAGGTCAAGCATGCGAAAACGGCTCGGGTTGCCATTTGTGCTGATGCGGGCGTCTTGGGGGTTTCTGATCCTGACATTGCTGCTCGTCACCGCCTATTTGGCAGGCCTCGCGATCCCCAACGCGGTATCTCTCATCGGGTTCGTGTTGCTGGCTGGATGGTTGCTGACATTCCTCTGCGGCGTGCTGCAGCGGATTATGCCCTTCCTCGCGTCAATGCATGCTGCGGGAAAATCGGGCTTGCCACCCCTGCTGTCAGACCTGACGGCCGAAGGCCCATTAATGCTGCACGCGGTTTGCCATTTTTCAGCGGTAACCCTCTGCGGCATCGGAATCGTTGCCGATCAAAGCCTGCTGATCCGCATCGGATCGGCGCTCGGCGTTGTTGGCGCTGCCGGGTTTGCGACCTTTGCAATCATTGTTGCTTTGAAAGTCCGCCAAGGCCCACGAACAAGTTGATTTGCGCCCCTGACAAGGGAGCCTAAATTTCTTGCAAATCTAATTACGGTATTATAGTACTTATTTATGTATTTACGCTTTTGACAGGTGACCCAATGAGCTTCACGCGCCGCACTGCCCAATTGCTTCACGAAGACCACCAGCAGACGATCATAGTGATCGAGGCACTGGATCAACTGATCGCTCGGGCGCGCAAGAAAGCACCCGACACTAATGATCCGATCGTGCGCAAGACCTTGGAAAACGCCAGCGGTGCCATCGAGGAAGAAATCAGTCAGCATTTCGCCTTTGAAGAGAACCAGCTTTTCACCCGATTGGAAGAGATGGGCGATGTCAGCATTGGCGAACATTTGCGTGGCGAACACCGTGCTCTTCTCCCGCTTGGCCAAGCAGTTGGCACGATGGCACGTACGGCTCTTGCAAATGGCTTCACCGATGAAAGCTGGGCAACTTTTCTTAACACCTCAGGCGAGCTGATCGAACGGATGTTTGCCCACATCCAAAAGGAAGAAATGGCGCTGCTGCCAGCGCTGGAAGATCTACTCGATGCGGAAACTGACATAGAATTGTCCACCGCGTATGCCGACTCCCACTAAGACAAGCGAGGCCTGCACCATGCCAGACACTCAAACCAAATCAACGACCAAACCGCTCTCAGCAGACGATCTGAGTGCGGTTATCGCAATCGACAAGGCCACTTCGTGCACATCGCGTCGTGGCTATTTTGAAAAATGCCTGAAGGCGGCAAGGCTGGATCAAGTGCGTCGCTTGACGCGATCGGGGTAAAACAAGGATCCGGACTGCAAGGTGTCGGGCAATTGCTTTTGGGCGAAGTTGAAAGCATTCTGCGCCACAAGGGTGTGGCGCAGATCACTAGCCAGCTGGATTGGGATCAATGGAACGTGCTCAGTTTCCTTGCGCATGAAGGTTTTGGTCTCGCACCAAATATCATCCTGACCCGCGACACATCAGAGATGCCGCAGGTTCTTGAAGAAATTGAGGCGGATGACGAAGTTGATCTCAGCTCACCTGAGGGTGACGCCGAAAATGCATTGTCGCGGGATCGCATCCCGGTCCGCACCATGGAAGAACGCGATCTGGCTGCGATGGGCTTTAAACCTGCGCAACGCATCGCATTGCAAAAGCAGCTTTGAAGGAAGTCGAGAAAGGCAAACACCTCCCTGTGTCCTCCTTTTCTCAACCGCCCGACTGTCTTTAGGATGGCCGGGCGGTTTTTCTTTCACTAATGCCCGCCAGTTGCCGGCCCATCATGTATTGGTGAGGCTCCGTGGCATCTCATGTTCGCAAGCGATGGCACGCCTGGCCAAAGTAGTATGCTAGCCATGATGTAAGGGGCAGTGAGAGTTAGTCCGCTGAACCTCTTTCGGGAGGCATTTGGAAATTGCCCTGCTACTGCAAGGCCTCGTATTTCGCCTGCAGTTCTTCTTCGCTCTCTTCCCAATCGGGATTGGGCACAATGCAGGCCTCGGGACAAACAAGCTTGCATTGCGGCTCGTCCTCTTCACCGACACATTCGGTGCATTTCATCGGGTCAATCTTGTAGAACGGATCGCCCTCTGTAATTGCCTCGTTCGGGCAGACCGGTTCGCAGGCATCACAAGCCGTGCAAGGGTCAACAATCATGAGCGCCATTTCAATTTCCTCCTTGTAGGTTCTCAGGATGCCTTGAGCATCTGTCCGCTGTTGGTGAGCTTTTCGTGTCGGAATGCACCCCAAAGCGCGGCTCCGATGGCTCCAGCATAAATCGAATTGGGATCGTTAACGACCTCGGCCTCGACCCCTTTCATCTTGGCCAGTTGTTCACGCATCGCTTCGCAAAGACCTTCATCCAGAGCCAATCCACCGGTCATCATGATCAGATCGTTCTTGACGCCGATGGATTTCAACAATCGCGCCAGACGGCTGGCCATAGACAGATGGATACCCTTCAGAATGTTGGGCGACGTGATGCCACGCGACACCATATTGATCACGTCAGTTTCGGCCAGCACGGCGCAGATCGAGGACACCTCTTCGGGGTCATCCGCCTGCATCGAAAGATTGCCAATCTCGTCCTGGGCGATGCCCAGATATCTGGCAATGTTTTCCAGAAACTGACCCGACCCCGAGGCACATTGGCTGGTCATCTTGTAGTTGGTGACCTTGCCCTTTTCATCGGTAATCATGGCGCGACCATGCAACGCGCCACAATCCAGAATGGCAACAGTTTTTGGGTTCAGAAAACGCGCACCCCGGGCATGGCTGGTCATCGAGTAAAAGTGCCCGGTGTGATAAGGGATCGATTCTCCCTCACCCGTGGTCGCCACATAATCGAGATCGCTTTCGGCAACTCCCGCATCTTCCAGAACTTGCTCAAATGCTTCACGAGAAAGTTGCATCGGATCGCGCTGACGGATCCGCAGCGTGCATCTCGAAAGCCATTCTTCTTTGCCATCTTCGACCCGGAAGATCGCCGCTTTCACGGCCCCCGTGCCTACGTCGATACCTGCTGTCAGGGTCATGCTTCCACTCCTTCCACGCGGCCCTCAGCGGCGCGGCGGGCAAATTCGGCACCACCAAGAGCGCCGGTGTAAATCGAGTCCGGATTGATATTGATCGTCACGTCACCGTAGTTCTCAACGATCAGTTTCTTCAGCTCGCGCACTGCGGCCTCATTTTTGGCGACGCCACCGGTAAAGGTCATCTGATCGGCAACCCCACCCGAGCGTGACAGGATCGAAACCGCCCTCAGGATGATTGCCCGGTGCAGACCCGCAAGGATATCCTCGCGTTTTTCTCCCAGAGCAAGCCTGTCGCGCAACTCGGCCCCGGCGAACACGGTACAGGTCGAGTTGATGCGGGCAGGTTTGCCCGATTTCATCGCCAGCGGCCCCAGCTCGTGCAGCCCCATGTTCATCTCGTCTGCGATATAGCCCAGATACCGGCCACATCCTGCGGCGCAGCGATCATTCATCTGGAAATTTTCAACAATACCGCTGGGATCGACCTGAATACCCTTGGTATCCTGGCCACCGATGTCCAAAACCGTGCGGGTTGCAGGATACATCATATGCGCCCCTAACCCGTGGCATAGGATCTCCGACCGGATATGCTCTTTCGAAAAAGGCAGCGTCACCCGGCCATACCCAGTGCCAACTAGAAAGCTTTCCTCAAGCTCGATATCCAGTGCATTTTTGGCTTTGTTCGCCAATTCCGCACCCATCCCGGCGCCGTCACTTGTCACCCGCTCCAATGCCTTTGTGAACTTGGCATTCAGACTGCCGGAGGGCGGGCGATTTTCCACCGCGATAATCGACTTGTCATAGACATTGAGCAGAACATCATAGCCGACACCTGCCTCGCGCCCCACCTCCTCGGCCACGGCCAGATACCGCGAACCGGCTATGTCCCGGAAGAAGTCCGACTTGCGTTCCGCACCGGGTGCAAACATTGCTGGCGCTTCGCCGCGCAGACGCTTGAACACCTCGGCCAGCGCCGCTTTGACCCCGTCCCCGATCTTCTCAAACCGCTCACCGCGGACCAGTCTGGTACAGGTTTCTTCCAGATCTGCCAGCTGCTCCAGAAACTGCTCAAGCCGGAACGACCGCTCCAACGCCCCAAGAAACTCTTCAACCTGATCGCTCAGCGTTCCGCTCGCGCCGAACTCCCGCCGAAACAGAGTGAAGCGCGCGTCGACCTTGGCCTCCTCCGTGGCCACCGAGCACGCGGTTTCATAATTCGAGCGCGAATTGGTGATGCCACGGCCTAGGACCTTCTCTTCCTCATCAAGCAAAACCGCCTTGGTGGTGGTCGAGCCGAGGTCGATACCTACATAGGTTTTCATGCCGCTGCTCCTTTACCGCTACGTTTCTGTTCAACCATCTGGAAATAGCTTTCCAGCCGGTTCTTGACGTTCGCTGCCGAGAAATAGCGCGGATCGACCAGATCAGTCTCGATAAAGGCCGCCGGTTTGCCGGTGCGTTTCTCGACCTCGCGCATGATCAGAAGCTGACCCGCCGAAAAGCTGTTACAGCTCTTGATTGAGTTGATCAGCAGGCCGTCTGCCTCATACTCGTTGATGTAGTCAGTGAGCATGTCGATGCGCATTGGCAGAGATCGATTGGTGTAGACACCAAGACAGTATTCCGCCAATGATTCCAATGGCCTGTCAGGATCGTGCCGGAACCCATAATCGTATGTTCCACCCACCTTGGTATAGGACGAGGCGACCACAGTTGCGCCTTCCTCATAGAACATTTTCCAGAACTGACGGAATGATGTGTAGTTGGGCGGCCCTTCCACAACGAGCCGGTATTTCTCTTCATCCATCGGTCCATCGGGTGTGACCGGCCCAAGACCCTTGAGCATCCGCTGATCCACCTCTTCGCGCAGGAAGCGATAGTAATCGATGGCGTCATCGGTGCCACGGAACGCGCCAAAAATTGGACCGATATAGTAGATTCCGCCAAAGTATGCGTCGATTGGCGATGGTTTGTTTTTACCGGTCTGCAGGATATAGACCAGATCATCTTCCGCTTGCGCCGATTTCTTCAGGTATTCGCGCAGCCGGTCGATATCGAACTTGACACCAGACACCTGTTCCAGCGTCGGGATCACGTCTTCCTTTAACTGTTTGACCATGTACTGGATCATGTTCGGCGTGACCTTGCCGTCGGCCATGTAAGGTGTCTGCAGGAAAATGGTCGGGCATTTGTATTGCTCACGCAGCAGCTCGAACCATTTCAAAAAGGTAAAGCAGCCGGTGTAGGACAACAACAAAACATCAGGATCAGGCAGCTTTTTGCCATTTGGCCCGATGTTGCCTTTCATCATCATACCGATGTCTGATTTGACGTAAGTGCAGACATCTTCCGAATGCCCGGCACGTTCAGCCTCCATGATGTACTGGCCACTCTGCTTGCGCAGACCCGACTGGATCGCGTTGACCTCCGGCAAGTTGTTGACCAGATCAAAACACATGAGAAGCTCATTCAGGTTGCCCGGCACGAAGGTCGAGGCGACCTTGGCATCCGTCTCCGGCGCACTGGACAGACGCTCATAATGCTCCGCCATCATCTGCTTTTGCTTGATCATCGAGGCATCTTTTAGCACGTCGGTGGGCTGGGCCTTGACGACTGAGGGTCTCATGCTGCACTCCACAATTTGATTGAATCCACAAACGTTCCGGCCTGCTCGCGAATGGGCTGCATCTGGCCAGAGTTTTCGGCGTATTTGAACGCGATGAAGGGCACGTTTGCCTCTTTAAGCACGTTCTGCAGAATGGGCCGGTCCAACAGCGCCGGATCGCAGAAACTGGTCGAGGCAAAGATCACGCCTTCGGCACCAGTGTCGCGCACTGCCCGTACCAGGAACTGACCCTTCTCAGCCTGATCTGGCTCGTACTTGGCGGCGGTTGACATTGAACTGTGCAAGAACGCCTGGCTCAGATTGTGCATTGGGTCACCGTCGCTCGGTACATCGCCCAACAGCCAGCGGCTGATCAGAACAAAGTCGTCATCGACAATGTAACAGCCTGACAGCTCCAACGATTTGATCAGGTTGAGCGGCGGCTGTTCACAGAACATGCCCGTCAGAACCACCCGGGAATTGTCCTTGATCGGCCGATCCTCGGCAGTTGCGGCGGCAATGTAGTCACGCACCAGAACTGTGTGCTCTTCCACCGGAATCACCAGCCCGGCTCGCATTATCAGATAGGCCTCGGACGCTGGCGCCTTCCATGGCTGCGCTGCACGCAGGGCATAAAGCTCGCCAATCGCTCGACGGTTTTCATTGTAAACTTCGATCGAGGCGCGGATATCATCATCGCTGATCTTGCGCCCGCCGATATTTTCAAGATCATACAGAAATTCGCGCATCTCACCGGTATAGAACACGCCGCCAATCTCGTCCTTGTAGGTCTGCGGCACGTCGAAGTACTTCGAGTAGACATCCGGGAACAGCATCTTCCACATGCCACTCAGATTGCGGATCACATCGCAAATCGACGGAAACAGCATGCCATCGACAAAATCGACCCGTCCGGAAACGCCCAACTCGATGGTCGAGCGCGGAATGCGGCAAATGTAGCTTTGATAGTAAGCGTCACCGTGGATCACTTCGAGGTTGTCACCCCCACCCATAATCCCCATTGGCAGCATGCCGGCGGCGTGGATCAGTTCGCGCGGGACGTAGACTGGCATATAACCGATCACCTTGCGACCCGGTTCGGCGTCTTTCCATTCACGGGCTGCCGTGAAGTTGAGATCTTCATAAAGCTCTTCGCAACGCGCGACGATTTCGGATACGGATTTGCCCGTCATCTGTTTTCCCACTTTGCTTTGCGTTTGGCGAGAAAGGCTTCAAGACCCTCCACCGCGTCACGGGTTGACATCAGATCGTTCAGATAAAGCGCCTCGACCTCGTCCAGACGCGCCGCCATACGGCGGCAGAAATCGGCGCGCGCCGATTTCACGGCCATGCGCAGTGAACTGGCGCTTTTTGGTTTGAGGTGGGTTTCGGCAAAGGCCAAAGCCGCGGCTTCCGGTTCAGGATCGACCATATCAACCAACCCGACCTGCTCCGCCTCTTCACCGCTGATCGAGCGACCAGAGTAAAGCAGGTCTTCTGCCATCGTCTGCCCCATACGTTCCGGCATCAAGCAAGACGCCGCAGGGGCAAACACACCCAGCATCATTTCGGGCTGGCCCAGATTGGCATCGGGAGCAGAATAAATCCTATGCCCGGCCATCGCCACTTCCAGCCCGCCGCCAAGGCACTGACCACGAACCGCAACCAGTACCGGCACCGGAAACTCCAGCATCCGGCGCACCAGCGCGTGCAGCGCCGCCAGCATCTCGGCACAACTGTCCGGCAAATGCTCCTCAACCGAGGCTCCGAAACTGAAATGTGGACCCTCGGCCTCGATCAGAACGGCAACCAGATCGGTATTGCCTTCCGCCTTGCCCAACGCGGCATCCAGTGCCGCAATCATCTCGGCATCAACAATGTTCGCCTTGGGTCGATTCAGCCTTAACCGCAAAACCGCGCCATCAAGTGCGGGTGTTATACCAAGCACGTCGCTCATTTGCGCACGCCCGGCATCATGCTGTCGATGTAATCCGGAGTCCATTTTGCGCCCTCGGCCAACTCCTTGCGCAGCAGCGCAAAATCAACTTCCCGACCAACCTCACGGTCACCTTCGTTAAAGGCACGGAAGCCCATGTTGGCCTCAGTCATCATATTGCCACCCAGCCAGGCCCGTGCGTTTTCCTTGTTGGTGTTCCACGCGTTCAGCTTGGGCTTGCGCAGCTCTTCTACCGATTTGGTGGTACAGTCGGGGAAGGTCAGCAACAGGTTGGCGCAGAGTTCCTCTACCTTGGCATCCAGAGCACTCAGGTCAGTTTTACCGGTCTTCATCACCGCCTTACCGGCCGCCAACGCCTCACCCTCTTTCATCTCGCCATGTAAAATGCGGCCCATGAAATCGGTCTTCATTTCGGTTTCAACCAGCGGGTTGGCGACATATTCGCCATCCACCTTCAACCCCGGAACGATATCCGTGAGGATCCCCAGCCGCAGCGCCTTCTGAGCGGTAAAGCTCTCGCATAGAACGCCCGAATTCATTGCCTGCTCACAGCCGATCATCACCGGAAGGAAGTCGGTCGATCCACCGATGGCCGCCGAACCATGCTTGGGACCGGCCTGGCCGAACCGCGCCATATCCTGAGCGATCGAGAAATCACAGGCCATGCCAATTTCCTGGCCACCGCCAATGCGCATACCGTTGACCCGGCAAATGACCGGTTTGTCACAGCCCAAAATCGCCGAAACCATATCGTTGAACAGGCGCATGTACTGGCGGTACTCATGCGGGCGCCCGGCATAGTACTCGGCATATTCCTTGGTGTTGCCACCAGTGCAGAATGCCTTGTCACCTGCCGCCGTAAACACCACTGCGTTGACGTCGCGCATATTCGAGGCCGCGCGGAACGCGAGGATCACCGATTTCACCATGGCAGTGTTGTATGAGTTGTACTGCGTTGGATTGTTAAGGATAATCCACGCGTTAAACAGGCCATCAGCGACGCTCCCGTCAGGCAATGTCGCCGGGCGTTTTTGAAAGATCACCTGATCGGTAATGGCTTCGCGCGTGCCTTCGGGCACCAGATCATGCGATACAAAATCGAATTTTTGAAAGTTCACAAGCCTATCTCCTTTGTCAGTCTCAGGGCACCAGAATTTGGCGACGGACCAGTTTGCCGTCATGCACGGCCTTGAAAATCTCATTGATGTCGTCCAACGGGCGTTGTTCGACAAACGGGTTAAGCTTGACCTTGCCACTTGTCACCAGTTCCAACGCGCTGGGATAAAGCTCGGGCGGGCAGCCCCAGTTGCCCAGCAAGCGAGCGTGAAAAGCCATCAGGTTCGAAAGGCGGACATCCAGTTTGTCCATGGTAAAGCCAACAACGCACATGGTGGCGCCGTGGTTGAGCAGTCCAAACGCAGCCTTTTGCCCGGCTGCGGTGCCGGAGCACTCCATGATAATCCACTCTGATGTCCGCAGCCCATTCGCCTTGACGAAACCGATGATCTCACCTTTCAGGCTGCGCGGATCGAAATCCCGGGCGTTAAGAGTAAGGGCTGCGCCGGATTTACCAATCGCGTCAAGCTTTTCAGGCACCACATCAATGGCCACAACGGTGGCCCCCATAGCGGCGGCCACCTGCACGGCATAGCCACCCACGCCGCCAACGCCGTTGACGATGACCAGATCACCTTCACTCACGCCCGCCTGGACGGCCGCTTGATACGGGGTCGTCAAGGCATCAGCGACGACCGAAACATCCGCGAGCGAAAGCCCCACAGCAGCCAGTTTGTCTGTATCAACCGGGCACAAGCCTCGGGCCGGAACCGCTATGTGACTGGCAAAGCCGCCCTGAATGTCGTTGCCGGGCATTTTCTGCGCTCGACAGATCGTGCCCTTGCCGCGCTGACAGGCATCACATTCACCGCATGGCATGACTGCAGGGATGATAACGGTCTGACCAAGCCACTCTTCAACGCCCGGCCCGGCTGCCGATACGACGCCGCTGATTTCATGGCCCAACGCCAGCGGCAGCTCCTGATTGGTGCGCACACCGTCATAGTAGTAGCCCAGATCCGTATGACAGACGCCGCAGCCCGCAACATCAACGATCACCTCGCCGAGGCCAGGAGCATCCAGGTCAAATTCTACTTTCTTCAAAGGCGCATCACCTGAAACCATCATCCAGCGTCTCGGCATGTCGGTCGTCCTCCGTTTTGGCGTTCGGCCTCGTCTCCCTGTCCTTCGATTTAGTCGTGTTGACAGGGCTGGCAATCTTTATTACCGTAAAGTGGTACCGCAATACCTATTTAAGGTCAACACAGAAAACCCCCGCCTCAATGGCAAACACTGGATTAAGCCCAACAATCTATGGAACGCGACATGACAGCCAGCTTAAAACCCGCAAACAGCATATCCTTCGCCATTGTCGGAACTGGCGGCGCGGGCGCGATCACCGCCGGGTCAATGCTGATCGAAGCAGCAGGCAAGGCGGGTTACTATGGTCTTCTCACGCGGTCGGTCGGCCCCCAAATTCGCGGTGGCGAAGCCGCAGCGCTGGTCAGGTTAAGCACCAAACCCGCCGCCTGCATGTCTAAAGAGTTTGACATTCTGGTCGCCATTGACTGGAAAAATGCCGACCGGTTTATCGGCGCAATGCCGGTAGCCGAAGGTGGGCTGGTGATCTGTGGTCCAGCCGCAGGCGATCCTCCGCGCGCGATACGAGAAACCGATTGCACAATCATCGAATGCCCGATCGGCGAATTGGCTAAATCTGTACCCGGCGGACGCGAGAACATGATTTCGGCGGGGCTCGTGGCCGAACTCATCAGAATGCCGCTGGAGGAAATTCGAAATGTTGTTTCGGGCAAGCTTGCAAGCAAAGGCGAAAAGGCTGTCGAAGCAAGCCACGGCTGCCTTGAGATCGGTGCTCAAACCGCCGCTGGTTTCGATCACACCTGTCGGCTGGCGGCTCCGGAAGAAGGCAGCAACAAGCGTTGGCTGATTACCGGCAACGAGGCTGTGGGCTTGGGCGCCCTGCGCGGCGGGGTCCGGTTTGCCGCCGCTTATCCGATCACACCAGCCACCGAAGTTCTTGAATACCTGTCGCCAGCATTGGCATCGGTTGGCGGCGCGCTGGTGCAGGCCGAAGACGAACTGGCCTCGATCAACATGATTATCGGGGCCTCGTTCGGCGGACGTCCTTCGATCACGGCGACCTCCGGACCTGGCCTGTCCCTGATGATGGAGAGCCTCGGCCTCGCCGCCGCCTCGGAAACGCCTATCGTTGTCGTTGACGTGATGCGGGTCGGCCCCTCGACCGGCGTTGCAACCAAATCCGAGCAATCCGATCTCAACATCGCAGTCTACGGCTTTCACGGTGATGCGCCACACGTTGTGGTCGCCCCGCTCAGTGTCTCGGATTGCCTGTTCACCGGGCAATGGGCGGTCCACATGGCCGAAACCTTGCAAACACCAGTGATCGTTCTGTCGGACCAATCCATTGGCCAGGCACGGGTGCTGATTGATCGTCCGGCAGATATCACCTTCATGACCCGCCGCAAACCCTTTGATGCAGATGGCGAAGCCTATCAACGCTATGCGATCACGGCTGACGGCGTATCGCCCATGTCGACCCCGGGTCAGGCAGGCGGGCAATACACTGCCGACGGGCTAACCCATACAGAACGCGGCTCACCCTCAAGCGCCAGAAGCGATCAGAAGGAACAGTTGGACAAGCGCCATGACAAGATTGCGCGCTTTAATTTTGGCAACCACTGGGGCATCACCGAAGGCGACAGTGCCCGCGCCACCGTCATCCTGACCTGGGGCTCGCTTACCGGGGCCGCCCGCGAGGCGATCGACGCACTCCAGGACGAGGACATCCCGGTCCGGCTGGTCTCGCTTCGCCAGATATCACCCTTCCCCGAAGAACCGCTAAAGGCGGCGCTGGCGGGTGCCAAACGATTGCTTGTCGTCGAGCAGAGCTATTCAGCACAGTTCTACCGTCACGTTCGCTCGTATATCGATCTGCCCTTCGAGGTCAGACAGCTTAACCGCGAAGGCCCATACGAGATTGGGCCTGATGAAATCGTCACCAAAATCCGGGAGTGGAATTACCGATGAACGTTCCCAATCTTAAAGCAAGCAACTTCAAATCCGACATCACCCCAATCTGGTGCCCGGGCTGTGGCGACTTCCACGTTTTGATGTCAATTACCAAGGCGCTGGCGAAACTTCGCCGCCCACCCGAAGATATCGCGGTGGTCTCGGGTATCGGCTGCTCCTCGCGGATCCCGGCCTATACCAATTGCTACGGCTTTCACGGCGTGCATGGCCGCTCGCTTGCGGTGGCTGCAGGGCTCAAGGTCGCCCGCCCTGATTTGACCGTCATGGCGATGAGCGGCGATGGCGATGGATTTTCCATCGGCGGCAACCATTTCCTGCATGCATGTCGGCGCAATGTCGACATGACCTATATCGTCATGGACAATCGGGTTTACGGCATGACCAAAGGCCAGCCTTCGCCGACCACCGAATCCGACTGGGACAGCGCCCTGTCCCCCGGAGGCACCGGGCTGCGCGCTTTCCACCCACTGGTGATTGCATTGGCATCGGGAGCCAATTTTGTTGCCCGCGAGTTTTCCGGCAACATCAAGGCCTGCACACAAACAATTGTGGAAGCTGTAAATCACCCCGGATTCTCCTTCGTCGAAATTCTCAGCCCCTGCGTCACCTTCCGCCCAGATGAGAAGGAGTGGAAAAACCAGGTTCATGAAGCAAGCGTGGCGGAAACCGACGATCCGGCCCGCGCAGCGCGACGGATCATGACTGATGACGGTATGAACACCGGCATCCTCTATCGTGGCCCTCGCAAACCTTACTCTGCGTCGGTGTCCGACGAAGTGGGTGATGTGTCCGCACTGGAGCAATTTTTCGAAATCTAAAGATGGCCCAATGGGTCGCCGCAATGACCGCTCGAAATTCGGGGGAGGGGGTCTTTGTTGGCACGATAAACTCAACAGGTATTGGTCAATATCTGTTCTGAGCCCAGATCCGGCTTTGATTGGGTGCGGTCATGGAAGTATGCTCCAGACTAGAACTAAGAGAATAATAATGCCTGCTATCGTATCATTTCGTTCATTGGTCGATCCATCCGATTGCGATTTTCTTGGCCACATGAACGTTTCTTGGTTCTTCGCCGCCTGTTCAGATGGGGTATTCGCGATCCAGTCAGAAATAGGTCTGACTGCAAATGATATGCGCAGTGGCCGGCGGCTCTCATTCGCAGTGGTCAATGCCCAAAGCGACTTTCGCGCCGAAATGTCGGCGGGTGATGCGATTAGGTTGGAGACCTCAATCATTGAAATTGGCACTCAATCGATGACTTTCAGACATCGCCTGATACCGGCCAAGGGTGACGCGGTGGCATTCGAGACGGTATTCAAATAAGTGATGTTGAGCCTCGAGACGCGCAGGGCGGCAGAAATTCCCCAAGATGTCCGCGAAAAAGCGACTCAGTGGCTGTAGCAAGCGCCATAGACTTCTGCCTTGTCCGCAAAGCCGGCGCCGGTCTGTACTGTCAGATCCACAACGACCTCAGCACCTCACCGTTCGTCAACCACCCGCACCGCTTTGCCCTCCGAGCGTGGAATCTCGCCCGGGCTCTTAACAGTCACAGTGCAGCTTACACCAATAATCGATTTGATGTGATGGCGCACATCTGTCGCCTTGGCAGAGCGCGCATCAAAGCCTTGTGCCCTGTCTGGCAACATCTCAACATCCACTGCCATTGCATCCAATGGTCCGTCCTTGAACAACCTAATCTGGTAATGCGGCGCCAGCCCGTCCAACCCAACCAGCACGGATTCGACTTGAGACGGGTAAACATTGACGCCACGAATGATCATCATGTCGTCGTAGCGCCCGTCCAACCTTAGAATGCGCACATGGGTCCGTCCACAGGCACAAGGCTCATCCATCAACCGTGTGATATCACGGGTGCGATAGCGTACCATCGGCATCGCCTCTTTGGTCAACGTGGTGATGACCAACTCGCCGGTTTCGCCCATTGGCAAAGGCTCCAGCGTTTCCGGATCGATGATTTCGAATAAGAAATGGTCCTCCCAGCCATGCAATCCGTTGCGCGCGGTGTCGCATTCACAGGCCACGCCCGGCCCCATTATCTCGGAGAGGCCGTAAACATCCACTGATTTGATCCCCAGCCGGATGTCGAGCTCACTGCGCAACTCGTTCGACCAGGGCTCAGCGCCGAACAGTCCGCGCCGCACTGGAAGTTCGGCGATGTTCACACCCATTCCCTCGGCCACTTCGGCAATGTTAAGCGCATAAGACGGCGTCGAACATAGAACGGTTGGTCCAAAATCCTTCAGCAATGTCACCTGACGTTCGGTGCCGCCACCTGACACAGGTACAACAACACAGCCCAGTTGCTCGGCGCCATAGTGCGCACCTAGCCCGCCAGTAAACAGCCCATAGCCATAAGCGTTGTGCAACAGGTCACCAGGTCGAATCCCGGCCCCGGCCATCGAGCGCGCCATCAACTCAGACCAGCGTTTGAGGTCACCCATCGTGTACCCCACCACTGTCGGCTTGCCGGTGGTGCCGGAAGACGCATGCACCCGTGCCATCTGCTCCAGTGGCACGGAAAACATATTGAACGGATAGTTGTCCCGCAAATCAGTCTTCAGTGTAAACGGAAAATGCCTAATGTCGGCAGCTGTCTTGAGGTCGGATGGCGACACCCCGGCCTTGTCAAACGCCGCCCGGTAATATGGGACATTCTCATAAGCATTGTTGAGCGACCAGCGCAGCCTTTCGGCCTGGACATCAGCAATCTGACGACGCGACATCGTCTCGACTGCCCGATCATACATAAAATCAGTGTCTTTCACGGCTTCGATCTGCATCCCGAAATTCCTCCCTGAAATTCGAGTAAGTTGCGTAACAGGAATGCCCCGTCAGGCTTTGTGCCAACCGGGTTTGATACCGGCCCGGCTTTGACCCGCACCCCGTGCTGGCATTTTGTTGATTGCGTAACCCTGATTGAATGCCGCCCGAGTGATCAGCGTATGTTTGAAGTCCCAGCCCGTCAGCATTGCACCCAGACCGGCCAGCGCCAGCGCCTCACCCTGTCCTACCGGGATCACAACTGCGATGACGGCAATGGTGATCAGAATTGTTTGTGGCATCGCAGCAAGACCGATATGTCCTGCAATGAAGGCCGCAAAAACACCCGTCGGCGCGCCATCATGCGCCAGCCCGCTGCGGTAGCGTGTCCAGAACCAGAGGCGCAGCAAAAGCAGAGCCGCAAGTGCCAGAGCAACGAACCGAGTGACCTCTGCGCCGGTCACAAGGCTCAGAATCGCCAGAGCGCCAGCGCCCTCTGTCAGACCGGTTGAAATGACCAATGGTACGATTGCCGGATGGCGCCAAGCCGGAATGCCTTTGGCGGCACGCAGTATCCGCGCTTGAGAGTATAGAAAGGCAAGCCCGCTCAGCGCCGACAAGATCAGCAACAGGTTAGAGCCCAAAAGCCATCCCAACCCGCCAAAGCCAAAGAATGGCACAGCGGCCATCGCCTCGCGCGACATCCAGCTGGTCCGCGGGTTGAGAAATACATTGAGAAAGCGCCAGGGTCGCCCAATTTCAAACCAGATGCAGGTCAGCCCGGTACCGACAAATGCCAAGGCCAAGAACATGCCCAGCCACAACGTCGGGCCCAGCATCGTAGTCGCCGCAGCAGCCACCATCAGTCCGGTGCCGGTTCCGCCGAAGGTAAAATTCGCCGCTGCGCGCCAATCCCAGTTTGTCTGCAGTTTTGGCGATACCGCGGCCAGGCCGACCGGTTCGGCCACATAAGGCACTTCCTCTGGTTCAGCGACATCGCTGATTTCACTATCATAGAGATAGTAGGTGTTGGGCCCATTTCCTAGCTCTTCATGCATGCGGAAATGCCGTTTGGTGCGCAACAGTTGCGAAACATTGCTTTCGGGATCATCCAGATCGCCCATCTGCAGCGCCCCCGAGATGCAAGAGGCCACGCAAGCCGGTGTCGCCACCGCATCGACGCCCGGCACCAGGCCGTTGGCCCTGCCCTCATCAATCCGGTCAACACAAAGCGTGCACTTCTGCGCCACACCAAGCCTTGCGGGATCTTCGCGCAACGCTTCGTGCCGCATCGCCTTGCTGCCATAGGCGGCTGACGGTTTGTCCACCCGCGACCGCGCCTG
>ERZ1048686.448-NODE-448-length-40778-cov-8.153795_pt1 | contig 40778 bp, 37 predicted proteins | sample MGYA00383099_ERZ1048686 | MGnify/ENA primary metagenome ERZ1048686 (study PRJEB29581, sample SAMEA5548369) | metagenome | biome: marine; feature: coastal; material: water | depth 25 m | study: Short-term variability in the microbial, nano- and picoplankton... | reverse complement strand
TATTCAGATTTGGAGGACGCGTGCACTCCCTTACTGAATGACGAAACCGCAAGACTGAAAATGGCCGAGGCTGCACGCGCTAAGCTTTTGGCTGCTTTCACACCCGAGGCGTTTTTGGAACGGGTCGACTATACGATGAAAAATGCGGGCGTGTCCAAAGCGTGAAATCGCATGGCACCAGCAAAGCCAAACAACACGAGCGGAGCTAGGACCTACGGCTCAGTGTAGGGAGGCTGCAACTCTCGCGTCAAAAAGCATACCAGTTGCAATTTGGACAATACCAGATGGCGTTGTGAACAGTATATTGCCTAAGCGGGCATAGCTGTGGTGGGCCATGGACGATGAAGGCGATGTTCTTGAAGTCCTGATCCAACCTCGCCAAAACAAACGCACCGCCCTTCATCAGCCCAATAAAAAACCTGACAATCCTTCTAGTCGCTACCGCTCGTCAATCACGCGCACCGCTTTGCCTTGTGAGCGAGGAATTTCACCCGAAAGTTTGGCAGATACCGCACAGGTCACGCCAATTATGGATTTGATCTGGTTGCGCACTTCAGCCGCCTTATTTCTTAGTGCCTGTGCATCGTCGTCCACGCCAGGTAAAATTTCGACATCGACCGCGATTGCATCCATTGGCCCATCTTTGAACAGGCGGATTTGGTAATGCGGTGCTAGCCCTTCCAGACCCATCAACACGCTTTCCACCTGGCTTGGATACACGTTGACGCCACGAATAATCATCATGTCATCATCACGTCCATCAACTCGCAAAATTCGCACATGGCTGCGGCCACAGGCACAAGGCTCATCGGTCAATCTGGTGATGTCGCGTGTCCGATAACGCACCATCGGCATGGCTTCTTTGGTCAGGGTGCTGATCACCAACTCGCCGGTTTCCCCCATTGGCAATGGCTCAAGTGTTTCGGGATCGATGATTTCGAACAGGAAGTGATCTTCCCAGCCGTGCAAACCATCGCGTGCCACATCACATTCGCATGCCACACCTGGACCCATGATTTCCGACAGTCCATAAACATCACAGGAAGTGATGCCCAGCCGTCGATCCAACTCGGCCCTCAGCTCATTTGACCAAGGCTCGGCACCAAACAGTCCGCGCCGCACCGGTAGCTCGGCAATATCGATACTCATGCCCTCGGCCGCCTCTACGATGTTCAGTGCATAGGAGGGAGTCGCCAGCAAAATCGCAGGCTTGAAATCATTGATAAGAGTGACCTGTCGCTCGGTGCCTCCGCCCGATACAGGCACCACGACGCAGCCAAGCTTTTCTGCACCGTAATGCGCGCCCAGCCCGCCAGTGAACAACCCATAGCCATAAGCGTTGTGTACCAAATCACCTGGTCGTGCGCCGGCACCTGCCATCGAGCGTGCCATCAGTAAAGCCCAACGGTCCAGATCGCCCTTGGAATATCCAACTACGGTCGGCTTGCCGGTGGTACCAGACGAGGCATGCACCCGCGCCAGGCTTTCAAACGGCTGGGCAAACATGTCAAACGGGTAATTATCACGCAGATCGGTTTTCACCGTAAAGGGAAAATGCCGGATATCGGCCAGCGTCTTCAGGTCGAACGGCTTGACACCAGCTTTGTCGAACGCGGCGCGAAAATGTGGCACATTTTCGTATGCTTGGTCTAGTGACCAGCGCAGGCGCTCAGTTTGTAATTCGGCAATTGCCGAGCGCGACAGGGTCTCGGCCTCTCGGTCATACATGAATCCCTGATCGATATCGCTTTTGGCGAGCATTTGATGTTCCTCCCTGAACATGGTCCTGCATGGCTTGGCTGGGTCAGGCTTTGCGCCAGCCCGGTTGGATTCCCGTGGCGCTCTTACCGGCGCCTCGTGCAGGCATTTTGTTGATGGCATAACCCTGGTTGAACGCCGCGCGCGTAATGAGTGTGTATTTGAAGTTCCAGCCGGTCAGCACCGCGCCAAGCCCGGCAAGCGTCAGTGCCAGATCACCGCCAACAGGCGAAACGACCGCAGCCGTGGCCAGCAGAGCCACCAACCCTTGCGGTGCGGTCGTCAAGCCGGTTTTCATGGCGTCGAATGTATTTAGTGCTCTGGTTGGAGCGCCCTTGGCAGCAAAGTCAGTGCGATAGCGGGACCAGAGACCATAACGTAGCAGCACTAGTGCGAGCAGCACCAATGGAAAAGCGCCGCTAATTATGCTTACACCGCCCGATATCAAGTGCAAAATTGACAGAATGCCAACGCCCTCAGTCAATCCGGTGCTAACCATCAACGGTACAATTTGGGGCTGCCTCCAAGCAGGAATACCCTTGGCTGCATGCAATATGCGGGCCTGGCAATATAGGAACACCAACCCCAAAATTGCTGCAATAACACCTAACCCAACCGAACTGATCAACCAAGCCAACCCACCAAATCCAAACAATGGTATGGCTGCAAAAGCCTCGCGAGACATCCAGCTTGTACGCGCATTGAACAAGACGTTAAAAAACCGCCACGGCCGCCCGATCTCGAGCCAAACACAAAACAATCCTGCCCCGATCAGCATCAACGCCAAAAACACCGCCAACCAGCTTGTCGATCCAAAGACCGCTGCCAGCATCGTTATTGCCAACAACCCAGTTCCGGTGCCACCGAGGGTAAAGTTGGCGGCTGCCCGCCAATCCCAACTGGTTTGCAGTTTTGGTGAAACCGCTGCCAAGCCCGCTGGCTCGGCCACCATAGGCACCGTTTCGGGCGGCGCTAGATCCGAGATTTCGCCATCGTAGAGGTAATAAATATTGGGGCCATTGCCCAACTCTTCGTGCATGCGGAAATGCCGTTTTTCACGCAGAAGGGTCGAAACATTGCTATTGGGATCATCCAGATCCCCCATCTGTAGTGCGCCCGAAATACAACTAGCAACGCACGCAGGCGTAGCCGCCATATCAACGCCCGGTACTAACCCTTTTGCTCGGCCTTCGTCGATGCGATCCACGCACAGCGTGCATTTTTGTGCGACGCCCAACCTTTCAGGATCTTCGCGTTTAGACTCGTGACGCATCGCTTTGCCACCATAGGCTGCCGCGGGTCTGTCGACTCGGAACCGGGCTTGGTAAGGACATGATACTGCGCAATAGGCACAACCAATACACTTGTTATAATCAATTGTAACAACGCCATCTTCACGTTTGCGGGTGGCCGTGGACGGGCAAACATCTCTGCACGTCGGTGTATCACAATGCATACAGCCCACCGGCACAAAGGCCCGGTTCACCCTTGGAAATTCTCCAGCTTCAAAATCAAGTACTTTGCGCCACTGCACACCCGGAGCAGTGGCATTGGCGTGTTTGCACGCTGAGGTGCAGGTCTGGCACCCAACACAACGATTTAAATCTGCGACGATGCCCCAGGTGGTCACGAGCGTGCTCCTGTTTTCTTGACAGCCACCCGCACCAGATCTGCGCCTGATCCTGTGGCATCGGTCAATTCCAACGACATTGGCATCAAGCCGTTCATGCTAGGCGTCTTGAGGTCTTTGGCGAAAGGTGTTTTCCAGTGATCGAACTGCCCAATCATCAGAAATGTGTCGGGTCTGATGCCATTGCGCAGGATCACCGCGCCTTTGGTGGTGCCTACGGGCGACGAAACCTCGACCTCGTCACCCTCTTTGATACCCAGCTTGGCTGCTGCTGTAGGGTTCATCACCACACCGCCATGACCCGCCACATTGGCTGCAACTTCGTGGATCATCTGAATGCCGACATTGCCCCCCCAGGAATATTGCATCGACCGCGCGGTCACCAACCAGAAAGGGAAATCGTCGATATCTACATCAAACTGTCGCTCGAGCGCTCCCTCCCACAGGCCAGGCAGGTCCTGGTAATGCGGCATCGCCTCATATTCTCGCAATTGACTGTCCCACCAGGTGATGCCGCGTTCATGAAGGCGGTCGCCCAGTTCCTGACCAATACGTAGCAGCCGCTCTTGATACGGCAACTCAAAGCGCAGTTCCTTTTCGACAATTGCCGGGTAAAGATACCAGCGCTCTTTGGGGAAGGGGGCGGTGCGAAAGCCGTGTTCGCGGAAATAGTCCAGCCCTTGGTTCTCGGCGCCATCCGTCAGTTCGGCACTGGCAGCGCGACAGGATTGCTCCCAGATTTCCTCGACCGAATACTCAACCGTCGCATCTATGCGGTGGTCGAAGTTTTCGCCAAACAGGCGTACCCCGGCCGCGCCGCTATTGATCGCGTTGTTGTATTCTTCTAGCACTCCTGCGCCTTTGGCGATCTGAGTGGTGATCCAGGTAAAGTCGCGGGCCTCGCCCATCGGTTCCGAGGCCGGTTCACGCAAGGCAAACCCCTGATGCTCCCAAAACTGTTCTACATACTTTGAGCCACCAATACGGATCAGCTGCAGCCCTTCAAGATCGGTGCATTCCGGTAACAACACATCGGCCATATGATTGGTTTCGTCCATCGTATAGGCGAAGCAGACGGTGAACGGAAAATTGGCGATCACTTCGGTGACCGCGCCAGTATCCCAGAACGAGATTGCCGGGTTGGTACGATAAACAAACCACACATCCGGTTGGGTGGGCTTGGGCAGGTTCGCAAACCCTTCCTTTTGCGCCATCCATGCCAGATGCGTAGGCCCCAGCGCTTGGGACCACGGCGAATTGGACGCCAACGGGATCAACGTCTGGTGAGCATGCCGTGATTTCGATTGATCTTGAAATTCATCTTTGCGGGTTGGGTTCATTGGATAGTTCATGAAGCCATCCGCCCCCGGCACTACACTCGACCAACGATTGTCAGCGGGGCGGTTCAAACGCACTGTTGTTCCCAAAGTGCCACCGGGCACTTCAAGCCCACCAATCAGAACTGCCAGAAGGGTCCGCGCCCAAGCGCATTCATAGCCACCCCAGCCGTTCGACACTGTCTTGCCAAGAGAGATGGCGACAGGCCGGAACGGCATTTCGCGCCCGTCAATCTCAATAGTTTCGCCAACATGGGCATGATCCAAAAAATCCAAAGCGGTCTGGCGCACCGTCTCGACGGGGACGTCACAAATCTCGGCGGCCCACTCTGGGGAATAAGGGGCAACGTGTTTCACCAGTTTGGCAAAGGCAGGCTGGCAAGTGATACCATGATGCTGCCAAGTTTTGTCATCCGGACCAATCTCGACGCCGGAAACCTTAAAGTTGCCCTCAAGCGCTGGGTCGGTATCCTTGGTGTCAAATGGAACCGCAGCGTTTTGCTTTAGATCCCAGATCAGGGGCTTTTGCGTTGCGGGATCGCGCAGATAAAATCCGTATGGTGCCACCAAATACGGTGATGAAGAGCGGGACTTCAAAAACGGAAGATCCAACTGGTTGCGTTTCGCCTCGTGCAACAGCACATGGATCAGTGCAAACATGAAAGCCGGGTCAGTCTTGGAGCGGATCGGCACCCATTCTGCCGAACAAGCACCCGTTACAGAAAGGTGCGGCTCCACTTGTACACGCTTGACGCCACGGTCGCGCGCATCGGCGTGACGGCGCACTCCGCAAACACCGCCCGAAGCCTCAACATTGGCGCCAAACGAGATGATCATTTCGACCAACGGCGTGTCCGGCGACACGGTAAAGGCCCGATGCCAGAATTCGCCATAGAGATGCTCAGAGTGATAGCATTTCACGCCTTGACCACTACCAAAGCTCATGTCAACCGCACCCCAAGCCTTTAAAAAGGCTGGGAAAGTTCCCATGTAGACCGTCGAAGTGCCACCACCACCAAAGGATGCCGCAACCCGCGGAAACCCACTCTCGTCAAACTTGCCTTTGGCTTTGACATTATTCAGCTTACTGCAAATCAGCTCTAGCGCCTCTTCCCATGTGGCTTCCCGGAACTGCGGATCCTCTTCTCTACCCTTTTTGGGGTTAGTACGGATCATGGGCGCCTTAATGCGATGGGGATTGTTGGTCTTTTGGATCAGACCAAACGCTTTGACGCAAACCTTTCCATGTGCCGGGTGCACTTCTGCCGCCGTCCCGTTTGGGCGAATCTGATAAGGCACGCCATCCATGACGTCGACCTTCATCAAATCCGGTCCAGCGACGCATTGATAGCAATACGATGGAACACTTTTTGTGGCAGCGCCCGGCGAAGAGCTCATAAACGTTGGCCCTTCATGTCTCCTGGAGCCTTGCAGCTTTCTGACGAAGTCGTTGTTGAGTTTTTTCAACGTCAACAATAAAGCGCTCATGGCGCCCTTTGCAGATATTGTCGAGTTGGTCCTTGGCAACAATGTCCAGAGCAACTTTGCGGCCTTCGATTTCGGCAACCGTCACGGTCACCGTGACTTCCATACCCAGTAGGGTTGGCGCGGTATGGACAATATTGACTATTGTCCCCACAGAATCCTGCCCCGATGGGATATTTTCGACTATCATGTCACGACAAGTATGCTCGATGTCGCGCACCAGGGATGGAGTTGCGTAAACTCGACAATCCTCGCCCATAAAATCTATCGTCCGTTCTCCGTCGACAGTGATCGTTCGGGATGCTGATGTTCCAACAGTAAGATTTTCGTACATTTTAAACGCCCAAATTACTAAATCTGTATACCGGTACTATTATGCAGATTTAGCGGAGATTGGTCCAGAGCTTTTTTGCCAATTCGTTAGCCCGCAAAATCAAGTAGGAAACGTTGAGCGCTATTTGCCGTCGGAACAGTCGCCTACAGCATCTCTGAAAACGTTGACGGATCACGTACAGCCCGTTGCTTACCAAAAACTGAAAGTGACGATTGTTGTTTGCGACTTTATTATGCGGAAAGTATTGGAAGCAGAGGTTCGACAAAGGCACGAATATCGGCTGGTACCTTTTGCTTTTTAAACTCATCCGACACGATAAACACGTTGACGAACCGCCCTTTGAAACACAGGACGCCGCCCTGATACCCATCAACAGAAAACTCGATAGACGTTTCGCCCAACTTCATAGGGCGAACCTTGCAAATTAGCCTGTGACGAGGGGTTACCGGCGAACTGAAATCAATCGACATGTGAACGAACGGAGTGCCAATATTGCGGTCGACATTCAGGTGGAACCAGCCAGCATCACCGAGGTGGGTTTCCCACCAAGCATCTATAGCGTCTAGGGCAAACCAAGGCAGACGTCCAGTATATGCAATCCTGTCTGGATCACAATCACCCCATGTAATTCGAGTTGTATGCTCAAAAACTGCGGGAGTCATTTGTTCTGTGTCACCCATCTGGCGAGCATCCAATTCAATAGGTTTCCACATGATAGCGGCCTTCAATTCGCATGGTGTCGCGAAGGGCCGACCAATCGGCACCTATGTCACCTGCAATTTCGGTAAGCGCACTTTCTACTCCGGCTTCCATGCCACGCAATCCGCAAATATAGATATGCGTATTGCGGTCGGATAGAAGGTCGCCAACTGTTTCGCGCTCAACCAGCATCCTGTCTTGAACATATTCTTTTGGCTGACCAGGCAGTCGACTGAACACCAAAAATGTATGAAGCATTTCCTTGGGCATTTTTTTAAGCGGGCCGAAGTAGGGCAGGCTGTCTGGCGATCGAGCACCAAAAAACAATGTCATTCCGCCCTGAGTTGTTGCTGATGTACGTTGGCGGCGCATTGTAAAAGCACGAAAAGGCGCAGATCCAGTACCTGTACAGACCATCAGAAGCCGAGCATGAGGGTCTTCTGGAAGTAGAAATGTGGCTCCGAAAGGCCCAGTCACCTTAACCTTGTCGCCCTTTTTGAGATCGCAGACATAGTTTGAGCAAATGCCATTTTCCTCACGTTTGACCGTCAATGACAGATTGTTAAAATTCGGGCGTTCACCATCACGTGGGCTCGAGACTGAATATAGTCTTGGCAAGTGTGGTTGTCCGTTTTCGTCAGTTCCTGGTGGAATAACCCCAATGTTTTGGCCTTCTAATACCGGCATCGCCAAGCTACCCAAATTTAGAATGATGTGCCGTACATCTGCGACGTCGCCATTTAAAGTCAATCGGTAGTTCCCTTGCACGATCGCCTCACCGGGCTTGCTCGGACTGTAGATATTAATGGTGGGTTTGGCGGCACTTGCCGGTGCTACTGGTTTGCCACCTGTACCCTGATGGGCCTTGGCCAAAAGTATCGACACAGCTTCGTCAAATGCCTCAAAATCAGATTCTCCACCGGCGCTGGTGCTTGCCATGTCTTCCTGAACCGGCAATTCAAGAAAGCTAAACTGTCGTTCAGTGGTGTAAGTTGAACTGACAACACGCCATTCATCAATAGATCCAGTAGGGCAAACAGGAATGCAATCCATGCAAAACTCGCAAAGATCCGGGTTCACGACCACATTGTTGTCATCGTGTTCGATCGCGCCAAGAGAACATGTCATTTCACAGGTATAACATCGGATACAGATCTCTGGGTCGATTAGGTGTTGCTTTTGGGGCTGACTCATACGGATCTCTTTGTTCTGTCATCTATTGTCTGAAAGTGTGCGCGCGATTGGCGCTGCCTTGTTGCATTCCCTTGGTTAGGCCATGTGCAACTTTACGTACTCAAAGTCGCCCGGCTTATTATCGATGCCCATCCGAGGAGGGGCGATCCAGCCAGCGTATTCTCCAGGTTCAGAAACCGGCTGCATCAGGGACTGAATAAAGTCGCCATCAACGTGAGTAGGTAACCATCGTGACAATCCAGCATCGTAGTCTGCACCATTCAAGAGGTTCCCGTCTGGATCAAAGTTGTGTCCCTGAAATACGCCTATCTTGCGGTGGAAGCTTTCGTGCGGCAACTTCAGTTCGAACGCTACTCCGGCTTTTTCAATGATCTTATTCCAGCGTCCGACACCCCCTGCTGCATCTTTGGTGTAATCATCGCGCAGACGCATGTTGATTGCGGTCAATGCTGGCACGTCATGCTGAACCAGCTTGCCATCAACCATATCCCACACAGTATATGTGTCGCCTTTCAGCTTGTGGTCATCGCCGATCCGATTTTCCATGAACCGACCCTTGATTCCAGAGTTGAATGCATTGGCGGCATTGGTCGATACTTCTTGGCCAAATAAGTCCAATGAAAGCGTGTAGTGAAGGTTAAGCTTTTTTTGAATAGTCGGAAGGTCGATCACCCCAAGATTGCGAATTTTGTCGACATCATAGGGATCAGTAATGCCGTTTGCGTTCATTACCTCACAGGTTTTCTGAATTGTACGCCCTACACCTGTTTCACCCACAAACATGTGATGGGCTTCTTCTGTCAGCATAAAGCGACAGGTGCGTGACAACGGGTCGAAGCCGGATTGCGCAAGGCTCTCCAGCTGCATCTTTCCATCCCGGTCAGTGAAATAGGTAAACATGAAAAACGACAACCAGTCCGGAGTTTCCTCGTTAAAGGCTCCGAGCATACGTGGCGCTTCCTCGCTACCAGATGCGCGCAACAGAAGATCATCGGCCTCTTCTCGACCATCACGACCAAAATATTTCTGAAGCAAATATACCATCGCCCAAAGGTGACGACCCTCTTCTACGTTGACCTGAAATAAGTTGCGCATGTCATAAAGAGATGGGGCGGTCAGACCAAGAAAGCGCTGTTGTTCAACAGAGGCTGGTTCGGTATCACCCTGAATCACTATCAGGCGTTTCATCAGATTCCGGTATTCGCCCGGAACTTCCTGCCAAGCCGACTCACCAAAATGCTCGCCACAAGGGATTGTCCGACCTTGGACCTCTGGAGCAAGAAGAATTCCCCAACGGTACTCGGGCATTTTTACATAATCGAATTTGGCCCAACCCTTGGGGTCCACACTGACGGCCGTTCTGAGATAAATCATCGATTCTTGAAATTTTTGCGGAATGAGATCATTCCACCAATTGATATATCCTGGGTGCCATTTCTCTAGAGCTTTCAAAACTTTGCGGTCCGAGCTCAGTCCAACGTTGTTCGGGATGAGCGTATCGTAGCTGACGTTAATTAGATCAGACATAGCTGTCTCCTTTAGAAGTTGCGCCCTGATGCTTCATTCAGAGCCGTGTGTTCAGCGCGCCTAGACGCGCTCACGATCATAATTGCCGCGAATGCCGGTGCCATAACGTTGTAATGCGCCTTCGGGACCCACAGCATTGGGGCGATTGAATATCCAGTTTTGCCAAGCTGTTAGCCGCCCAAAGATACGAGTTTCCATAGTTTCGGGGCCGGCAAATCGCAAATTTGCTTCAAGTCCTGTCATTGCGTCAGGGGAAAAGCTCATCCGCTCTTCGTAGAAAATTCGGATCTCGTCTTCCCAGTCGATATCATCGAGGGTCATGGTGACTAGACCCAACCTTTCGGCCTCGTCAGCCTTAAGCTGTTCTCCTTGATGCGCTTTAGCGGCTTCCATAGAGTCCGGCTCACCCAGAAAGCGCGTCTGCAATCGTGTCAGACCGTTACTCATTGGAAAGAGACCAAAATTTGCATCCGTCAACGCCACGGTAGCAAGGGGGCGATTGTCACCTTCGAACTCGTCTTCCATCATGTAAGAGCGATCTACCGCAAACAGCAGTTCAGCCAGTATTCCGCTGAAACATGATCCATGTTCGACCGTCGCAATTAGAGAGCGTGAAGTTAAATCTACGCGCTTCAATAGCCGCTTCCAGTACTGAAGGACTTCGTTGGCCAGCCAATGATCCGGATTGCTTAACAACAATTGCTCGTGAGCTGCAAACTTGACGGGATCTCCCTGTGTTCGAAAAACCAGCAAACCTAGTTTCGCTTCATTCAGGCGTAAATGTAGAATTGCATCATCCAATTCACGGGCAAGCTGCAGGATATATGCGCGATCTCCTTGTGTAGAAAAGGCCACCATATCCGCGGGGGCTTCGTCTTGGGGACCGTTGATTGTGATCGTTGCAATTTGGGCATAGCGATCAACCGAAACTTTTAGCAAAGCGTAACACACTGACCCGTCGTCAGCGATCTTTCTATCAATTGATCTCAGAGTGATGCCTTTTTCAACGCCCACTTTTTTCGATGCTGATGCAAACTCGTGCGCCCTCTCAGCCACCGTTTCCTCAAAAGTTGAATTTGCGACAATCTCATCAACAAGCCGCCAGTCAACGGCGCGTTGACCTTTTACCCCCTCTTCGGTCGTGCAAAAAATGTCCGCCCGATCTCTTCGTACCTTGCGCTTATCTGTGATCCTGGTGACGCCTCCGGTTCCCGGCAGCACAGCCAACAAAGGAACTTCAGGCAAGGCCACTGAGGACGTGCTGTCGTTCGTCAACATGATATGGTTACAAGCAAGCGCCAATTCGTACCCACCTCCAGCACATGCACCTTTTATCGCGGCGACATATTTTTGGCCGCTGTCCAACTCGGCAGCTTCAAAAGTATTGCGGGTCTCATTGGTGAACTTGCAAAAATTGATTTTGTGACTGTGAGCGGCGCCACCTAGCATTCTGATGTTGGCACCGGCACAGAAAATGCCCGGTTTTGCCGATTGCATGACAACAACTTTGACCTCTGGGTGCTCAAACCTCATACGTTGGATTACGTCTGCCAGCTCGATGTCCACACCAAGATCGTAGGAGTTCATTTTGAGTTGGTAGCCTTCAAACAGGCCGCCATCCTCATCCACGTCCATGAACAGATTGGCAATCGCTCCATCATACTCGACGCGCCAGTGCCGGTATTGGTTTGGGTCCGTCCGAAAATCGATCAACTTGGTCATATGCTTTCCTCACAAAAATGCATTAATAAACACCTCCTCATTGATCCGAAGCAACCAACCACACGGCTATGGTACGCACTTAGTCGGTAACCTTTGATTTCGAAGAGTTTGTGCATTTCAAATAACCTGTTTCTTTTGGTGAGAGTTGCGGTTCCTATGCCCCGTCATCACAAAGCACGTCTAGTTCACGTGCCTCAGAGTTCCGGGAGGCCGTCTGTCTCGATCCGTTGCAACCGTTCTAGGTACTCAGTTACCAGTGACAGCGTTTTCTCTGGTTGATCCAAATGTGGGGAATGACGGCATTCTTCGATCACTTCGATGTCAACCGGAGCGTAGCTACGCTCTTCAACAACTCTGACCTGAGCCAAAGTACCGTACTGGTCGTTGCGCCCTTGAATGGCGAGAACAGGAATACGCATATAGTCAATGACTTCAGTAACATCCCATGTTTTGAAGCCTGGATTTAACCACGTATCACACCAACCGTTAAACGTATTGTCCGGATTTTTGTGGTGTCGAGACATACGCTCGCGAAGATCACCTTCAGTAAATGCGATCCTGGAGCGTGTGATTTCTTCAAGTCCCATACTTTCCGTGAAGAAATGCGGTGCCATAAGTATTAGACCGCGAACACGATGATCTTCCACACTGCCAATATAGATAGCTGAAATTGTTGCGCCGTCAGAATGGCCCAACAAAACACCATATTGAAATTCGATCGCGTCCAAAAGATCGGGCAAAACCTGAGTTGCTTCGATTGTCATGAAGTTGATGGGGCGAGGAAGGTCTGCGATATCTGATTGTCCATGCCCAGTGCGTGACCAACTAAATACACCCCAACCCGTTGCCTCAGCGAGCTTTTCGGGAAAGTCGCGCCAAAGTTTCGCAGAGCCCAAACCCTCGTGCAAGAGCACAACTGTTGGCGCATCTCCGGGCTTTGGACCCCAGCAGCAGTACTCGATCTGGCCGCCGTTAACTCCAACCAGTCCGTCCGAGCTAGATTTCCATTCAAACGCTTGCGACATAGTGTGCTTTACCTTTTGTGGATGTCCTTTGCGGGCATAGCGGTTGCATTAATTGGGGATCAAAAACAGTGTGATCGCTGGGAACAGTACAAGGATAACAACCCGAACCAAGTCTGAAGCAACGAAGTAGCCAACCGCCTTGTATGTCTCCAATATTGGGGTTTTCCGATCCATTGCGTTGATGACAAACAGGTTCATCCCGACGGGAGGGGTGATCAAGCCGACCTCGACCACGATCAGCACAAGAATACCAAACCAAATCGCCACGTGTTCTGGGCTCATGCCAAAATCAAGGATCGAGATCACGGGAAAAAAGATTGGAATGGTCAGAAGGATCATGCTGAGACTGTCCATCAAGCACCCGAAAATCAGATAGAATACTAGAATAAGCGCCAAAACGGTCCAAGGGCTGAAACCCTGACTAACCACATAGTTTGATAGTTCCTGAGGCACTTCGGTCAATGCAAGGAAGCCATTATAAAAACCGGCACCGAGGACAATGAAGAATACCATTGCTGTCGAACGAGATGTGATAATGAAGCTTTCGACAAGAGTTTTTAGATTCAATCCGCGATTAAAAAGGGCGATCAATCCAGTGCCACACGCACCAACAGCGGCACCTTCGGTTGGCGTAAACCAACCCAAGTAAATGCCACCCACCACCACTGTAAAAACAAGTAGGACCGGCCAGACATTGATCAGACCATAGACCCTCTGCGCCATTGGAACGGGTGGGCGAGTGCCTGCCGCATCAGGATGAAATCGGACATAGATCGAAATTGCCAACACATATCCAAGTGCCGCCAAAATCCCTGGTATGACCGCGGCAAGGAACAGCTTGGCTATGTTCTGCTCCGTTAGGATTGCGTAGATCACCAACACCACTGATGGCGGGATCAAAATGCCCAATGTGCCGCCAGCAGCCAGTGTCGCTGTCGAAAACCCGCCAGCATACCCATACTGCTTCAGTTCTGGCAGCGCGACACGGCCCATCGTTGCTGCAGTAGCCAGTGACGAACCGCATATTGCGCCAAATCCGGCGCATGCACCGATAGCAGCCATTGCAACGCCACCTTTGCGGTGCCCCAAAAATCCTTCTGCAGCCTTGAAAAGAGCTGAACTCATACCGCCTAAAGTCGCAAATTGCCCCATGAGCAGGAACAACGGAACAATTGTCAGCGAATATGAGGAATAAGTTGTGTATGTCTCACTTTTTAGGCGGGCAAACGCCATATTAGAGCTGCCAGTTACAATCCAGAGGCCAACCAATCCGGTCAGAAACATGGCTAGACCGATTGGTACACGGATAAAAATCAGCGCCATAAGCGCCGGAAAAGATAGTATGCCAATTTCCAGGTTGCTCATACCTCAGCCCCCAGCTCGTCGCTGACTATTCTGTGGCCAACGAAGAATTCGATGATGCGAATACAGGCCATGTATATTCCCGATATCGCGGCTGCGGCTGCTCCAACAAGGCTGGCCGCATAAGCCCACCAAATCGGAAACTGGAGCAAGAAAGTAGTCTCGCCGTAACCCCTTTTTGACAACATGCCCTCGTAAAGGCGCCAAACAATCAAAACCAGCACTGCAGCAAAAACAATCTCTACGATCATACGTAAAAACCTGTTAATCCCTCGCGGGAGAATGTTGGTAAAGATATCCACCGAAGCATGACCTGCAGTGATTTGGCACAGTGGCATTGATGCAAAGATTGCAAATGCGACTCCTGCTTCTACCAGCTCGAAGTCTCCTAATATCGGGCCCACCCCAAGATCCAGAAACCACTGTGACATAATTGGCATCAGGTCACCGATCCAACCGTGGAATACAGTATTAAGCGCGCGGCCAGCGACCGACAGACATGTGATTACGATTAGAATAGAAAGTACTAAACCGCCCGAAACTGCCATTGCACGTGCGAACTTATTCATCAGTCTATGCAAATTTGATGCCCTCTAACGGTCTGTCAAAATCCAAGTATGCCGCGCCAGATTAACTGGCGCGGCAAGTTGCCTATTTGTATTCAGCCATCAGTGCTTTGGCTTGATCAATCAGCGCTTGACCGTCGATGCCCTTGCTGTCCATTTCAGCAATCCAAGCTGCAGTAACAGGTGTCGCTGCCGCCGCCCATTCAGCAGATTGTTCTGCGTTTAACGTGACGATGTTGTTGCCACGATCAACAGCTATTTGGCGCGAAGGATCGTCATAATCCTGCTGCGTACCACCAGCGAACACTGAGAACTTCATGCCCGAGTTGTCATCCATGACAGCTTTTAGATCATCAGGCAGACCATTGTACTTGTCCCAATTCATTGCCAATACGAATGTCACTGTGTACATCATTGGGCCGGTGAATTCTGTATGGTTTTCAACAAGTTCTGGAACTTTCAATGCCTTTGTCACTTCCCACGGAATAGTTGTTCCGTCGATTACACCTTTAGACAATGCCTCTGGAACGGCTGGTACGGGCATGCCGACAGGGGTCGCACCCAGTTCTTTCAGCAGTGCGTTTACCTGACGCGATGCGCCACGGATTTTCATACCGTTGAAGTCCGCAGGTGTAGTCACTTCCTTGTTGGCGTGAATTACGCCGGGGCCGTGAACCCAAGTTCCAAGAACTTTCATGGCCTTAAACTCTGTATCGACCATATGCTCTTGCATCATCGTCCAGTAGGCCGAAGAAGCGGCACGCGCGTCAGTAACTAGGAAGGGTAGTTCGAAAACTTCCGTGGATGGGAAGCGACCCGGAGTATATCCGTTTACGTTCCAAGTAATATCAATGACGCCATCGATAACCTGATCGAACAGTTCAGGTGGTTTGCCTCCCAGCTGCATCGACGCAAAACGTTTGATTTCGATGCGCCCACTTGATGCTGCTTCAACTCCATCTGCCCAAACATCTATAATTTTGCTGGGGATTGTTGCCTGTGCTGCCAAGAAGCTTTGAAGGTTAAAGGTATACTCCGCAGCAGTAGCTGCGCTGTTTCCGGCGAGCGCCAGTGCTGCTCCCCCGACAAAACCCAATAGTGTATTACGAATGGTCATTTGTTCCTCCCTTGACCGCGGTGACTACATGCTCAAAGCTTGTCTCAAAAGTTGAGTGAAAGCAGTTCGGGCAAAGCACCATTTAGTTTAATTCGCGCGCCTTTCTTCTTTTAGTTATTGAAAAGGCTCCCAGTTTCATACGGGCTCCCATGTGAATACGTCTGAAGTTCTATCAAGCCCAAAGAAACTTGTTCTGAGGGCCGGAAATGCGTGATCCAAAACAGTTTCCGCGGTCCAACCCTCGCTTCTTTGCATGCCGCGAATTGGGCGAGACTGACCCATTAGGAAAATCTCGTTGTTTCGAACAGCAAATATCTGCCCAGTGACATCGGCCGCCCCCTCGGCGGCCAAAGCCGTAGCCACAACAGCAATTTTGTCAGGAGTCATTTGCTTCAATTTTTCTATACGCGCCAATTCCGCAGGCGTTGTTGCCGGTATGGATTCGGTCATACGACTCCACGCGAATGGTGAGATGCAGTTCGATCGAACGTTGTAGCGTGACATATCCAATGCAATCGACTTTGAAAGCCCGACAATACCTAGCTTGGCGGCCATGTAGTTTGCCTGCCCAAGGTTTCCAATCAGACCAGAGGTCGATGTCATATGTACAAAACAGCCGGACTGCTGTGCGCGAAATAGGTCTGCAGCATGTCGGCTGACGTTGAATGACCCTTTAAGGTGCACTGCAACTACCTGATCAAAATCTTGCTCAGTCATTTTGTGAAAGATCTTATCGCGAAGTATACCCGCGTTGTTGATGACTATGTCTAAGCCTCCGAAACTGGACACAGCCTGCTCAACCATACTGCCTGCCTGCTGAAAATCTGCAACGGAGCCGTAATTGCATTCAGCCTGCCCACCTGCAGCTTCAATTTCTCGCACAACACCTTGTGCCAGAGAATCATCACTGCCTTTGCCATCGTTTTTGGTATCAATGTCGTTAACAATTACTCGCGCACCCTGCGCAGCCATCATCAACGAAATGTCGCGACCAACCCCCCGGCCAGCCCCTGTTACAAGTGCAACTTTGCCCTTTAACAGCCTTTCAACCACATCTTGACCTTTCGTTTTCTCTCGGCAAACACCCGATTTATTGCTTCGGCTTTGGTTCTGAGGCCGCTTAGAAATGCAACTCTTTGGTTGCGTGAACAACTATTTATGCATAACAGTACTATATTACTTAATATAAGAATGGAAGCCATTTGGGAGTCGACCCACATGAAAACAGCGAAACGGTATAATGCTGCCGAAATCGTGGTGGACCGCAATATTGCCAACGGGTTTGGAGACAAAGTTGGATTTCAGGACAACGAGCGGTCGCTGACATACAGTGAATTGCAAACCGCGACTAATCAGGTCGCAAACATTTTGACGGATATTGGCCTAAGGCGAGAAGCTCGAGTGGCGCTTCTGCTATTGGACACTGTTGACTACCCATCCGTCTTCTGGGGCGCAATCCGCGCTGGCATCGTTCCTGTCTGTCTCAATACTTTGCTAACAACCGAACAATACCTTTACACACTGAATGACTGCCGCGCCCAAGCGCTGATAATCTCTGCACCTTTGCTACCCGTTCTTGAGCCGTTTTTGAAAGAGCTCCCTCATCTGCGTCGCGTCATCGTTTCTGGAGAGAGCGACGATCATCCAATTTTGGCCAGCTTGATGAAGGAGGCTGGAACATCTTTCGAAACTGCTGACACACATCCAGATGAAACCGCCTTCTGGCTTTACTCATCAGGATCCACCGGAGCTCCTAAAGGTGTATGCCACGCACACACAAGCCCTGCATATGTTGCGGAGACCTACGGTAAACACGTACTTGGAATCCGGCACGAAGACATTTGCTTCAGTGCCGCAAAAATATTCTTCGCCTATGGGCTTGGCGCAAGCATGGCAATTCCGATGTCGGTTGGTGCAACAACGGTGCTCCTGCCGGAAAGACCGACAGCGCAATCAATTTTGGACATGCTCAATCGACATAATCCTACCCTGTTCTTTGGTGTGCCCACCCTTTACGCCGCAATGCTCTCCGATGATGCGTGCAAACCAGAAAACAGCTCAAACGCGTTGCGCTTGTGTATATCTGCCGGAGAGGGCCTACCCAAAGACGTCGGTCAAAGCTGGCAAAACCGAATGGGTGTACCGATTCTAGATGGCATCGGCTCAACCGAAATGTTGCACGTCTTTTTGTCTAATCGTCCCGACGATATTCGCTACGGAACATCGGGGCGCGAATTTGAAGGATACAAACTGCGTCTTGTTGATGAAAATGGAACAGATCTGCACGACAATGAATTGGGTGAATTGTTGGTTTCAGGTGGTTCTTCGGGAAACGGTTATTGGAACCAACGCGCCAAAAGCCGAGCAACTTTCGCTGGTGAATGGACTCACACCGGTGACAAATACATCCGCGACAAAGAGGGCTACTACCACTACTGCGGTCGCACAGACGACATGTTTAAGGTCAGCGGCCGCTGGGTTTCGCCATTCGAAGTCGAACAGGCCATTATATCTCACTCCGCGGTTATAGAGGCGGCTGTAGTTGCCCACGAAGACGAAGCGGGTCTCGTTAAACCCAAGGCGTTTGTTGTTCTGGTTGATCCCAACAACACCAACCACCTGCTCGAAGAGCTCAAAGACCACGTCAAAGACGCTATCGGAGTTTGGAAATACCCCCGCTGGGTTGAAGCGGTGACTGAACTTCCTAAAACCGCAACAGGTAAGATCCAGCGATTTCGGCTTCGATCTAGCAAATAATCAAAAAGCCAAATTCGCAGGGAGTCGGCATGCAAGAAATCATAATACTAGGACGCGGTGGGCAGGGAGCCCAGACTGCGGGTAACCAACTTGCCAAAGCCTTGTTTTCCACTGGTTACTACGTTCAGACGTTCTCGACCTATGGCGGTGCTCGACGGGGAACACCTGTAACATCATCTATACGCGTTGATACTCAGCCAATCCGCCAACGCTGCAATATCACAAACGCCTCGGCATTGATGTGTTTTGATGATAACCTGTTGGATTACGATTTTCTTAAACTGAGCGGTGATGAGGCCCTTGTTGTGGTCAATTCCTCGCTATCTACCAAAGAACTACCAGCGCTCGGAAACCGCAAAATATTTCCAATCGACGGCAAGGCCGTTGCCCGCCGTAACAACATGGGCAAAGTGGTCAACTCAGCCCTGCTAGGCGCGTTAGTTGCAGTTCTGGATCATCCTAAACTCGAAACGATGTGTGCCATCATTGAGGAAACCGCGCCCGCCAAAAAGCAGGAAAACGTAGCCGCCTGCCGCGAAGCCTATGACATCGTGACAGCTCCACCTGCTGAAAAGGTACTCGCATGAACAAACAGCTTTCTCCGCTTTGGACACATCTGACCAGCGAGTCCCGCTTGACCGGGACATGGCGCGACGCATTTCCAAATTATCAAAATCAACCCTCGCCTTGTTTGGGTGCCTGCCCGGTCAACGGTCGTATTGCCGAGTGGATAAAGCAGGTTAAACATGGAGATCTATCGGGTGCATGGGCTACGCTCACCGATAACAATCCCTTCCCAGCTATCGCTGGGCGCATCTGCCATCACCCCTGTGAAACAGCATGCAACCGTGCAGAGCACGATGAAACCGTAGGTATTTGCAGCCTCGAGCGCTTTGTTGGTGACACGGCGATTGCGGAAGGCTGGGGTTTCACACCAGGCGAAGATCGCCGGCAATCAGTGGCAATCATTGGGGGCGGTCCCGCTGGCCTTTCGGCAGCTTATCAACTGCGAAAATATGGCATTCAGGTCTCGCTCTATGAGGCCAAAGACAATCTTGGGGGGCTAATGCGCTATGGCATCCCCTCTTATCGACTGGGACGCGACGTGCTGAACCAAGAGATCGATCGCATTGTATCAATGGGGCTTGATCTGCACCTAGGTGCCGAGGTCATGGATCAGGTGGCCTTGGCAAGTTTGAGAAAAACTCATGACGCAATCTTTCTCGCCACCGGCGCAAGCCTTCCAAAGCGAGTACCAACGCTGGACTATGAACAGTCATGGGTGGTCGACAGCGTAGACTTTCTAGCTGGCTCAGTTGAGACGCAAAAGGCGCAAGCCGGTGCCGCGGTAGTTGTGATTGGCGGAGGCAGCGCCGCGATGGATGTCGCGCGCTCTGCTCGCCGACTGGGTTGTGCTGTAACGGTACTCTCGTTGGAACCTGAGGGTCGTTTGCCAGCACAGCAAATCGAGATCACAGAAGCCGCCGAAGAAGGCATCCGTTTTGTAAGCGGAGCTATGATTCAAGCCGCTTCGTCAGGCAGTCAGAATGTCACGCTGCAATGCATAAATGTAGAATTCACCCTCGGAGATACACCAGGATCATTCTCGGCAAACCCACTTGTCGGCAGCGAATTCACTCTCACTGCCGATACTATAATTCCCGCGATCGGGCAGGACGCAGACCTGGATCGCTGGCAAGATCGCGGCGGCGGTGACAGTCCAGTTCTTAGAATTGGCCAGGATTGGCAAACAAACACACTGGGCGTGTTTGCAGGTGGCGATGTTGCTAGTATGAGCCGCTTTGTCACTCATGCCATTGGCATGGGTAAAGACGCTGCGCACACCATAGCTGCGTCACTTCTTGGTGCAGAAAAGTCCCCAGCTTTTGAAAGCGATCAATTAGTACCAATTGATCGCATCAACATCGCTTATCAGGAAAAGCATGAGCGCGCGCATCAAGGTGTAACCTCGCCCGACAAGCGCCTCGAAGGTTTCGACGAAGTGCAACTTCCGCTGAAAGCGGCAGAGGCCGTCAAGGAAGCGGCTCGTTGCTTTAGTTGCGGCACCTGCATCCTCTGCGACAACTGTTTCTATTATTGCCCAGATATGGCGATTTTGCGCGTCGATGGCGGTTATAAAATCAAAGCTGATTACTGCAAAGGCTGCGGGCTGTGCGTCGCGGAATGCCCCACCGGATCGATTCATATGCAAGAGGATACAACGCCATGAATGTGTCTGCGTTCAACGATGACCTACATCTTCTAAACGGAAATCACGCTGTAGCATGGGGCGTGAGGTTGGCGGCACCAGATGTAGCGCCACTTTATCCGATCACACCGCAGACGCCAATTCTCGAGAAGCTGATAGATTTTCAAAGCAGCAACTTGCTTGATGCCGAGCTTTTTACTCCTGAGAGCGAGCATTCCGCCATGGCAGCAGCGATCGCAGCCTCGGTCACTGGCGCAAGGGTCTTTACGGCGACATCATCCCAGGGGCTATTATTGATGCACGAACTATTGCATTTCGCAGCGGGTGCTCGCACGCCAATTGTGATGTGTAACGTCAATCGCACGCCGGCCTCTCCTTGGGGGTTTTGGCCTGATCAAATCGACAGCCTATCCCAACGTGATACCGGCTGGATCCAATTTTATTGCGAAAACCCGCAGGACTCGCTGGATACCATTATACAGGCGTTCCAAATTGCCGAAACAGTAAGCCTGCCCGTTATGGTCAACCATGATGCGTTTTATGTGTCCCATTCCGTTGAACCGGTTAGTCTACCTTCCTCTGAAACTGTTCAGGGTTTTCTGCCCCGTCTCGATCGTCAAAATCAACTGGCCGACAGCAGTGGCCGATCGGTCGGTGCGCCCGTCAGTCAGGCGGCATGGAACCAAACACGGCGCGCGATGGATGCCGACATGCAAAAGGTCGAAGCGCTTACGGTCAAGGCTGGCGAAGAATGGGCCAATCTTACCGGACGCAGCACTGCGCCGCTGGAGCAGTATCGAACAAGCGATGCCGAAGTGGTTTTTGTCACCATGGGTAGCATGGCAGGCACCGCTCGGTTGGCCGTGGATACCCTGCGCGAGAAAGGTATTGCTGCCGGGTTGTTGAAAGTGCGTCTATTCAGACCCCTACCCGTGGCCTCATTGTGTGATGCCCTCTCAGGAACTTCTTGCGCATTGGTTTTGGATCGAAACTATTCGCCTGGCACCGGAGGTGTTCTGCATCAGGAACTCAAGTCGACTTTGTTCGGTCTAAACGCCGCGCCGCGGTTGTTTGGAATGCTATCGGGAGTGGGGGGGGTGAACGTTCCGCCGGAAACTTTGGAAAAACTGGCTATCGAATACCGAACGGCCAACGCTGACAATCAGCCTATTTGGGTGGAGTAAAAAATGGAAAAGATTAACTACGGCGATCAAGGTCAGTTTTGTTCCGGTCATGTCGCGTGTGCTGGTTGCGCCGAAGCTCTTTCGATGCGTGTTATCCTGAATGCTGTTGGTGAGGACACGGTTGGCGTCGTCGCTCCTTCTTGCTCTGCGGTTATCCTTGGTGGTCACCCTATGAGTGCAGCCAAGATCTCCGTTCTACACGGCACTCTTGAATCCGCTGCAGCGTCCGCCAGCGGCATCAAGCGGGCACTGGCCGCGCAAGGTCGCGATGATACAACTGTGCTTTGTCTTGCTGGCGATGGAGGCACCTACGATATTGGCCTTCAGGCCTTATCTTCAGCAGCCGAGCGAAACGAAGATATTCTCTATATCTGCTTTGACAACGAAGGATACATGAATACTGGCGGCCAAAAAAGCTCTTCGACCCCTCGCGATGCAAGCACGGGTAGCACCCCGCTTGGGAAGACAACGCGAAAAAAGAACATGATCGAAATTCTGGCTGCGCATCGAATTCCATATATTGCCACAACCAGCCCGTCACATTTGAACGACATGGCTACAAAAATCAAAAAGGCGCAATCTATACGTGGCACCAAAGTCATCTTCGTTCAAATTCCCTGCTTGCCTGGATGGGGCGTTGCAGATGATGCGGCGGTAAAAACGGCTAGACTTGGTGTTGAGTCAGGGGTTTTTCCGCTGTTAGAGATTGAGGGTGGGGTGAATTACACAATTCTGCCCGGTCAAAAAGGCCAATCAATCAATGCTTACCTAGCACAACAAAAACGTTATCGACATCTGACGGATGAGAATAGATCCGTGCTACAAGCCGAAGTTGATGAAACCTGGGAAAAGTTAAATTCAATGGTAGCTATATAGATTAACGTCTGAACGGATTTCAGTTATTAAGGGTAAGCACTGCACAGAGCCGTTCTCAGTTCTTGACGGTCTCGACTACCTTTTTGACCGATACTTGGCGGCGTTCGACCTGTTTTAGCAATGTCGCGATACTGATCGAACTATAGGTCGACATTGAAATTTCGTTGATTTCCTTGGACACATCAAAAAGAACCCATTCTTCGTCCGTCGCATTTTCGGGTCGGTCCAGTTTGCATGCAGTCGACGTGTTCTCAAATAGGCTGATTATGTCGAAGAGAGTTATCCGTTTAGCATTTCCCGTAAAGCTGTATCCACCACCAACTCCACGAATTGATTGAACCCAACCTTCGCGTCCCAAAGTCAATAGGACCTTAGCAAGATGATGCGAGGACACTCGGTACTTGGTACCGATTTCGGCAGCCGAAATCTGACGATCAGGATTTGAGGCAAGCTCGATCAGAGCGTAAATGGCAAGTCTGCTAGATTTCTGCACACCAATTCCTTTCCATTCAAATGCGACTAGGGACCGAATCCCCTTCGTCAAGATGCATTTCCAATTGAGTATATGGTCCCGCCATCATGCCTTCGCTTCGAAAGAAGGACATATGAAGAGGGCTCGATCGACGCACCATAGTTCGTACCGTCGACATGCCCGCCTGTTGGAACTCTTTACATATCTCCGAGAAAAGAGTTCCGCCGATACCTTGTTGTCGTTCGTTTGGATCAACAGAGACCGCAAAAATCCATCCGCAGGGCTGCGAGCCGAATTCCCATCCCCTGACTTCACCGGCTATCAGACCTAGGATGCCATCAAACCCTTCTTTTTCAGCCACAAGGAAAAATCTCTGATCAACACGCCGAGTTGCATAGCGATCAAAGATATCCTGCCAAAACTCTGGCTTTTCTTCCTCTGTTACTCGAGCATCAAGATCAATCACATGCGGAAGATGTTCTGCCGTCGCGCGCCGGATTCGAATTCCTGCGCTCTGCATCCCACTGTCAGCTGTTTCGGTCATGAATACTCCTAAAGTATAGTTGCGTCTGAACTTTGAATTGCTGGCTTTCAAATGTAAACTATTGAATGCATTGCTACTCATTTTCGACTGAGTAGCTGAATTTGGTCTGCTCGCATGACAAGTGCAGGCTCAACTACAAAGTGGCTTCTGTATCGACCGTGTTACCAAGAACTAATTGTACCTTACATCTATTTTCAGTATACTGGTACCGATTTATTACTTTTGCGCACAATTGCAGAAAGGTAGCCGGAATGAAGAGTGTTCTCAGTCTTTCAATCAACGGTCGAAATGTGGACGATATCGTACCAGACAACTTGCTTTTGGTTGACTTCCTAAGAGAGCGGCAGGATCTGACCGGAACCAAAAAGGGGTGCGACGGCGGCGAATGCGGGGTATGCACTGTTCTAGTCGACGGTAAACCACGCTTGTCATGCATCACACTAGCTGCGGCTTGCGATGGGAGCGAAATTGAAACTATCGAAGGTCAGGCGAGGAATGGACACTTATCCGCGCTGCAGAAATCGTTTCACGAAAATCTGGGGACACAGTGTGGATTCTGCGCTCCTGGAATGATCATCGCCGCCGAAAGCTTGCTACGTACCAATCCAAATCCATCCGACAGTGAGATAAAAACGGCCTTAGGAGGCAATATTTGCCGTTGTACCGGCTACACAAAAATTCTCAAATCCGTGCAGATAGCTGCTGCTGAGGTAAGCAAATGAGTATGAACGGAGGTACATCTGCAATTGGCCGGCCTGTTCCTTTGGTTGACGGCATCGAGAAGGTCACTGGTAAAGCACTTTACACAGCCGACCTTGATAGTCGTGGTACGTTAAGTGGGCGCATCTTGCGTGCATCTGTCAGTCATGCGCGGATACTATCCATTGACACGTCTCGTGCGTCCGCATTGCCAGGTGTTTGTGCTGTAATCACAGGACAGGATTGCGACAAGACTTATGGCGTGATCCCTATTGCCATGAACGAATACCCCATGGCGCGGGACAAAATCCGTTACTTGGGCGAACCGATCGCGGCAGTTGCTGCTATCGATGCCGACACCGCAGCCCATGCGCTCGAATTGATAGATGTTGAAATTGAAGAGCTTGCCGCATGCTACACGGCCGCGCAATCTCGCGCGCCCGACGCGCCGCTTTTACACGCGGACAAGCCTGGCAATCTGGAGCGCGAAGTGCATCACACATTCGGTTCGGTCTCCGACGGATTTGCCGAGGCTGATTTAGTGCGCGAAGAAGTCTTCGATTGCGCGGAGATTAATCACGCACAAATGGAACCCCATGCCGCCCTTGCCGAATACGAGCCAATTCGCGAACGGTTAACCCTGCATTCAGTGTCACAAGTACCCTTCTATGTGCACCTGACGCTAGCGAGTTGTCTTGATATGGACACCTCTCGCATTCGCGTGGTTAAGCCCTTTGTCGGCGGCGGCTTTGGCGCCCGTACAGAGACGTTGAACTTTGAGATAATCGTCGCACTACTTGCTCGTAAAGTTGGCGGTAAGGTGATGATGCAGCTCACACGCGAAGAAACCTTCCTGACGCATCGTGGTCGACCCAAAACACGCGTTAAGCTCAAAATCGGCCTGACCAAAACGGGCAAGATAACTGCAGCCGAATGTGAAGCTGTGATGAGTGGTGGGGCCTACGCAGGTTACGGAATAGTTACCATATTGTATGCAGGTGCGCTGCTTCATGGGCTCTACGACATTCCCAACATTAAGTATGACGGTTATCGGGTTTATACCAATCACCCTCCCTGCGGCGCGATGCGCGGACACGGAACTGTTGATGTGCGCCATTCATTCGAAGCACTTTTGGACAGAATGTCCCGCGAGCTAGGGCTGGATCCGTTCACTCTACGCCGTGCAAATCTACTCAAGGCGCCAATGTTCACAGCCAACGGGTTAATGATCAATTCTTACGGGCTTGATGAATGTCTAAACAAGGTTGAAGCAGCCAGCGAGTGGACGCACCGCAAAGACAATCTGCCAGATGGTCGAGGCCTTGGAATGGCCTGCTCTCACTATGTATCCGGTGCAGCGAAACCCGTTCACTGGACTGGCGAACCACATGCCGTGGTTTCAATGAAACTCGATTTTGATGGGTCAGTGACCGTTTTGACGGGTGCTTCCGACATTGGACAGGGGTCGACTACGATAGTGGCCCTCGCTGCTGCTGAGATTATAAACATTGATCTAGGCCGCGTGCGAGTGGTGACCAATGACAGTGTAATCACGCCCAAGGATAACGGATCCTACTCTAGTCGTGTAACCTTTATGGTCGGTAATGCTGCGATTGAAGCAGCCAAAGCCTTGCAAGCAAAACTTGTCGATGCAGCCGCCGAATTGCTGGACGCTCTGCCAGAAGAGATCGAATGTGAGGCTGAAACGTACTTTGTGAAAGGCAGTGCCCAATCAGAGCTGTCTTTTCATGATGTCGCGATCAAGGCGTTAGCCAAAGAAGGAACTATTACGGTCAAAGGAACCTTCTCTACACCTATTGAAGCGCAAGGTGGCAAGCATCGCGGTGGGGCAGTCGGCTCGACCATGGGATTTTCATACGCAGCACAAGTTGTTGAGGTCAGCGTGGACGAAACCACCGGTCAAATCGATATCGAACAGGTTTGGGCGGCGTTGGATTGCGGATATGCCATTAACCCGCTGGCTGTCGAGGGGCAGATCGAAGGCTCTGTCTGGATGGGCATGGGGCAAGGCCTCTGCGAGGAAACCAACTACATCAATGGCTTACCAACCCACGCAAGCCTAACCGATTATTGCGTACCAACCATGGCGGAATCTCCGCCGATTGATGTTCAAATTGTCGAAAGCATCGATCCGCTGGGCCCATTTGGAGCCAAAGAAGCGGGCGAGGGTGCCCTTTCGGGTTTCCCTCCAGCTCTGGTCAATGCAGTGGCCGACGCCGTCGGGTTAGACGTGAACTTTTTGCCCCTAATTCCAGATCGAATTCTGGAAGCACTCACCAAATATAGACGAGCCCAGCGCCGCAAGGAGACCGTAAAATGACCGAGGTGCTACCAAAGTTTGAACTTTTGACCCCAACCACACTAATTGATGTGGTGGCCGCACTCTCTAAAAATCCTGACGCTACAATATGTGCGGGTGGAACCGACTTGGTGGTTCAGTTGCGCATGGGACTGGCTGAAACCAAAACACTAGTCGACATCAGTAACATTGCAGAGCTTAAGCAGATCACAAAAACCAGCGTGGGCCTTCGCATTGGTGCAGGGGTCACATTGGCTGATCTCGAGGCCAATGCAGACGTTGCAAGCGATTATCCTGCAATCGTCAAAGCTGCTGAGGTGGTTGCTGGACCAACACACAGAGCGGTTGCAACATTGGGTGGAAATTTGTGCTTGGATACCCGTTGTCTCTACTACAACCAAAGTCATTGGTGGCGGAAATCAAACGGTTTTTGCCTTAAATACAAGGGTGACATCTGTCATGTCGCGCCAAAGGGAAACCGTTGTCGTGCTGCCTATAGCGGCGATCTCGCTCCGGCGCTGTTGGTCCTTGATGCAGAGATCGAAATTCTTGGTGAAAACGGTACACGTCGAATTCCGCTTGCTGAATTCTATCATGAAGACGGTGCGCAGCATCTTAAATTGGAAGCGGGCGAAATTGTTGTCGCAGCACATATTCCACCCATCCAATCTATATCGGACTACGGCAAAATTCGTGTACGTGATTCAATCGACTTCCCTTTAGCTGGCGTGGCGGTCTCCTGTCGCAAAACGGAACCCGGAGAGGCCTGTTTCAGCGTTGCTGCTACAGGAACAAACTCTATGCCCGTTTTGGTAACTACCGAGGAAAGACTTACCAATAACGTTGATTCCGATGCCTTTTTTGAAGCATTGGGAAAGCTAGTGCAAAAAGTGGTTTCGCCACAACGCACCTCGTCAATAGCTCCTCACTATCGCCGACTTTCTGCAGCTGCGACAGTGATACGTCTGGCAAAAGGCTTGCTATGAACATAGTCGACGTGCCCGGATCCCATTGGCAAGCGGCTGATGGGTTGCATGTCGATACACGTGGCCTTTTGCCTCCTGACCCCATGGTCGCTATACTTTGGCACTTAGAGCGGCCTGGACAATTTGGGCCAGTAACAGCGCATATTGATCGCAATCCAGTACATCTATTTCCTGAACTTCACGAGCGTGGCTGGAACTACGAATATGCGCTAGAGACCGAAACGGAAGTTCAACTTGTCTTAAGGAAAGCGACATGAACAATCCCGGAAGCTTCTTAGGAGGTGCACAGGATCGGTTGCTACCTGCGTCCATCCCCTTTCGGTTTTTTCTGGCGGCATCGGGGTTTCATGTGCTCGCATGGGCTGCTCTATTTCTTGGTGCAGATCAGTTGGCAAGTTACAGGGGAGGCCCGGGTCTTGTGCTTTCCGCCATTCATCTGGCCACCTTGGGGGTTTTCACGATGACAGCCATCGGTGCCAGCTACCAACTTTTACCAGTTGTAACACGTCGCCCATTGGCGCGAGATTGGCCCACCAGATTGAGTTTCTGGCTCATATGCCCGGGGATCGTCGCGTTGACCTGGGGCATGGCACAGTTCAACCAGACGGCAATGCACGTCGGAACTGATTTGTTGACGCTTGGGTTGTTAATTTTTGGCGTTCTGACGGCTGATAACCTACGTCGCACGGGTGGCATTCCAGTCGTCTCGGCGCACGGTTGGCTGGCACTAATATCTCTCACAGCATTAGTCGTATTGGGGGCACTACTCGTCCGCGATTTTGATAGTGGCTTTCTAAATGATCGTACCAGTTTCGCTATACTTCACATGGCGGTTGCGAGTTTTGGCTTCATGGGCGCTTTAGCGGTTGGGTTGAGTCTGGTGCTAATCCCGATGTTTGTTTTGTCGCGCAGTCTACCATCGCTGCCTGGCTGGGCACAGGCAGGCCTGACGGCTTTGGGGTTGTCCCTGTTCTCCATTGCCATTTTGCTCAATTTGCCATCTCTAAAGTGGTTTGCACTTGGCGCAGGCCTAGGGGCCGCGTGGTGTTATCTCTGGCAAATGCGAACTGCGCTCAAAACATCAATGCGCAAACGCCTTGGCGTGCCTTTTGTCCTAATGCGCCTTTCATGGGGGTTGCTTGTAGCAGCTTTGATCCTCGCCGGGCTAACATTGGCAGGAGCGCCTATTCCAAATGTTGGAACTCTTACTGGATTCATTCTCATTGCTGGCTGGTTGCTGACATTTTTGACCGGAGTGTTGTACCGAATAATGCCTTTCCTCGCGTCTATGCATGCTGCCGGTAAATCTGGATTACCGCCGCTGTTGTCGGACCTAACAGCAGATGGTCCTCTCAAATTGCATGCGGCAAGCCATATTGCAGCACTTGCGATTTGTTCGGCAGGAATTGTTTTGGAAGCAACTTTGTTACTGCAGATAGGGATATTTACCGGTTTTGTTGGCGCTGTTTCCTTCTCGGTATTTGCGGTAAACGTTGCCCTGAAGCTAGGAAAGCCAAACCACATCCCTTAGCCAACTTCCTGATCTATATCGGCTTCAAATCATTGTTCCGTCCTTGTTTATCATATTTTGGCATTATAGTACTTCAATATTAATATTTGCTATTCCCAATGAGGCATTTTGGAATGAACTTCTCTCGTCGCACCGCCCAACTCTTACACGAAGATCATCAGGCCACAGTTGCTGTGATCGAGTCCCTCGATCAACTAATCGCAAAAGCGCGAAAAAAGGTGCCCGACGTCTCAGATCCTATGGTTCAAAAAACCTTGCGAAATGCTGGTGGCGCCATTGAAGAAGAGGTCAGTCGACACTTCGTATTTGAGGAAAACGAGCTATTTACGCGACTCGAAGAAATGGGAGATGTCGGAATTGGAATGCATTTACGCAGCGAACATCAAGCGCTGCTTCCACTAGGGCAATCAGTTGCTGAATTGTCCCGGACCGCTTTGGAAAATGGTTTCACCGAAGACAGCTGGACACTGTTTCGCAATCAGGCAGCCGAACTGATCGAGCGCATGCTTGCTCATATCCAAAAAGAGGAAATGGCGCTCCTTCCAGCATTGGAGGATTTGCTGGATGAAGAAACCGACATGGAATTGTCGACCGCATATTCTGATGCCCACTAGTTATATCGCGCGCGTTTTTAGTCGCGTTGAGGTAGCAATTAATGGCTTAAGGTGTTTCGCCAAAAAGTCTTTTAGTGTGCAGGCAACGCGTCACGCTAAAGGGCAGGCTGGGCGCTTTGCGTCCGGACCTACCAAATTGCATTGAATGGCCAATTAGTTACTGCATCGCTTCGTATTTTGCTTGCAGCTCTTCTTCGCTTTCTTCCCAATCGGGGTTCGGCACAATACAGGCCTCTGGGCACACCAGCTTACACTGTGGCTCATCCTCTTCACCGACGCATTCCGTGCATTTCATTGGGTCAATGACGTAAAACGGATCGCCGTCCTTAATCGCTTCGTTTGGACAAACCGGTTCGCAAGCATCGCAAGCGGTACAGGGGTCTACAATCATCAGTGCCATATCAATTATTCCTCTTTTAACTTTAGGATGCTTTGAGAATTTGCCCGCTAGCAGCGAGTTTTTGGAAGCGGAACGCGCCCCAGAGCGCAGCGCCAATTGCGCCCGCATAGATCGAGTCAGCATGGTTGACGACTTTGGCATTATCCATGCCACGCATCTTGGCCAGGCTCTCGCGCAATGCTTCACACAAACCTTCATCTAGACCCATACCACCGGTCATCATAATCACGTCGTCTTTGACACCAATGGACTTCAGCAACCGTGCAAGACGGCTGGCCATCGACAGGTGGATCCCCTTAAGAATATTTGGCGCCGTAATACCGCGTGACACCATGTTGATAACATCGGTCTCCGCCAAAACAGCACAGATCGAAGACACTTCCTCTGGATCATCAGCCTGCGTAGACAAAGAGCCAATTTCGTCCTGAGCAATACCCAGATAGCGGGCAATGTTTTCGAGAAACTGTCCCGAACCGGACGCGCATTGGCTGGTCATTTTATAGTTGATAACCTTACCCTTCTCGTCGGTGATCATCGCCCGACCATGCAGGGCGCCGCTATCAAGGATGGCGCCGGTTGCCGGGTCGAGGAAACGCGCACCGCGCGCGTGGCTTGTCATCGAATAAAAGTGACCAGTATGAAACGGAATCGCCTCGCCTTCACCAGTGGTCGCGACGTAGTCAAAATCCGCTTCACTAACCCCTGCATCATTCAAGACTTGATCGAACGCCTCGCGAGCCAACTGCATTGGGTCTCGCGAACGAATGCGGATGCTGCACTTCGACAGCCAATCTTCATTGTCGCCATCTGTGCGGAAAATCACCGCCTTGACGACTCCCGTGCCGACATCAATACCTGCTGTTAGTGTCATGCTTCCACTCCTTCAATTCTGCCATCAGATGCGCGTCGCGCAAACTCTGAGGCACCCAAGGCGCCTGTGTAAATTGAGTCCGGGTCGATGTTGATTTGTAGCTCGCCGTAGTTCTCAAACACCAGTTGCTTCAATTCACGTACCGCTGCGTCGTTCTTGGCCACACCGCCAGTAAAGGTTAGCTGATCAGCAACCCCACCCGAGCGCGATAAGATCGACATTGACCGCAAGATGATCGCCCGATGCAGACCCGCAAGGATATCTTCGCGCGATTCACCTAGCGCCAGACGATCTCGCAGCTCGGCCCCGGCAAACACGGTACAAGTCGAGTTGATCCGCGCCGGCTTTTTCGAGTTCAGCGCCATCGGCCCAAGCTCGTGCAAGCCCATGTTCATCTCGTCAGCAATATACCCAAGATAACGCCCCGTGCCGGCGGCACAGCGGTCATTCATTTGGAAGTTCTCAACAATGCCGTCAGAGTTGACTTGGATGCCCTTGGTGTCCTGTCCGCCAATATCCAGAACGGTGCGTGTGTTGGGGTACATCATATGCGCGCCCAAACCATGACACAAAATCTCTGAGCGGATGTGTTCTTTGGAAAATGGCAATGTAACCCGACCATAGCCGGTACCTACCAAATATGTTTCTTCAAGGTCGATACCCAAAGCATGTTCGGCCTTCACGCCAAGAACGCTAGCTCCACCGGAATTTTCTTTAGAAACACGCTGCAGCGCACTCTTGAACTTTTCGTTTAGCTTGCCAGATGGTGGACGGTTTTCCACTGCAATGATGGATTTGTCGTAGAGGTTGAGCAAAGCATCATATGATATCCCAGATTCACGCCCGACCTCTTCGGCCACGGTTAGATAGCGCGAACCAGCAATGTCGCGAAAGAAATCGGATTTGCGATCAGCACCTGGCGCATACATGGCTGGTGCCTCTTCACGAAGGCGACGAAACACTTCTGCCAGAGCCGCCTTGACGCCGTCGCCAATCATCTCGAAGCGCTCCCCTCGTACGAGGCGTGTACACGTCTCTTCGAGATCACCTAGTTGTTCAAGGAACTGCTCAAGCCGAAAAGACCGCTCAAGAGCGCCAAGGAATTCCTCGACCTGTTCGTCAATCTGCCCATCAGCGCCGAATTCACGGCGAAAAAGAGTAAAACGGGCGTCGATCTTGGCCTCTTCCGTGGCCACCAAACAGGCGGTTTCATAGTTCGAGCGCGAATTGGTGATACCACGCCCCAGGATGCGCTCATCTTCGTCCATCATCACCGCTTTGGTGGTGGTCGACCCCAGATCAATACCTACAAAGGTCTTCATGCCGCTGCACCTTTTCCACTGCGTTTTTGTTCAACCATCTGGAAGTAGCTCTCAAGGCGGTTTTTAACGTTTGCCGCCGAGAAGTAGCGAGGATCCACTAGATCGGTTTCAATAAAGGCGGCCGGCTTACCCGTGCGTTTTTCAACTTCACGCATGATCAGCAATTGACCCGCCGAGAAGCTGTTACAGCTTTTGATCGAGTTGATCAGCAGACCGTCAGCTTCATATTCATTGATGTAGTCCGACAACATATCGATACGCATTGGTAGGCTGCGGTTGGTGTAAACCCCAAGGCAGTATTCAGCGAGCGACTCCAGAGGACGGTCAGGGTCGTGGCGAAAGCCATAATCATAGGTGCCACCCACTTTTGTGTAGGATGAGGCCACCACGGTTGCGCCTTCTTCATAGAACATTTTCCAGAACTGGCGGAACGACGTATAATTTGGTGGGCCTTCGACCACGAGGCGGAATTTTTCTTCGCCCATTGGACCATCAGGAGTCACAGGCCCGAGATTTTTGAGCATGCGCTCGTCAACTTCTTCGCGCAGGAACTTGTAATAGTCGATTGCGTCATCGGTTCCGCGGAAGGCACCAAAAATCGGCCCGATATAATAGATACCACCAAAGTAGGCATCAATCGGAGAGCGTTTGTTCTTGCCGGTTTCAAGGATGTAAACAAGGTCATCCTCGGCTTGCGCCGACTTTCTCAGGTATTCGCGCAGGCGGTCGATATCGAACTTGACGCCCGAGACTTCTTCCAGCGTTGGAATAACCGTTTCTTTGAACTGCTTGACCATGTACTGGATCATGTTCGGCGTCACTTTGCCGTCTGCCATATACGGGGTTTGCAGAAAAATGGTCGGGCATTTGTACTGCTCACGCAGCAGTTCGAACCATTTCAGAAAGGTGAAACAGCCGGTATAGGACAGCAAGAGAACGTCCGGTTTCGGAAGCTCTTTGCCGTTCGGGCCGATATTGCCCTTCATCATCATGCCGATGTCAGACTTCACATAGGTACAGACGTCTTCCGAATGACCGGCGCGTTCCGCTTCCATGATGTACTGGCCGGACTGCTTGCGCAGACCTGATTGGATTGCGTTCACTTCGGGCAGGTTGTTGACCAGATCAAAGCACATCAACAACTCGTTCAGGTTGCCCGGAACAAATGTGGACGCCACTTTTGCGCCGGTCTCGGGCGCATTGGTCAGACGGTCATAGTGCGCCGCCATCATCTGCTTTTGCTTGATCATCGAGGCGTCCTTGAGGGCGTCCCCGGGTTGGGCTTTCACAATCGAAGGTTTCATGCTGCGCTCCACAATTTGATTGAGTCGACAAATGTGCCCGCCTGTTCACGGATTGGCTGCATTTGTCCTGAGTTTTCAGCGTATTTGAACGCGATGAAGGGAACGTCAGATTCCTTCAAAACGTTCTGCAACATCGGACGGTCCAGAAGGGCAGGGTCACAGAAACTGGTCGAAGCAAAGATCACACCTTCGGCGCCGGTTTCTTTCACGGCGCGGACAAGGAACCGGCCTTTTTCCTCTTGGTTGGGCTCATATTTGGCCGCAGTAGACATCGAGCGATGCAGGAACGCCTGAGACAGGTTGTAAACCGGATCACCGTCTGTTGGCACATCTCCGATCAGCCAGCGGCTAACCAGCATAAAGTCATCATCGACCACATAACAGCCTGACAGCTCCAGAGATTTGATCAGGTTCAGCGGCGGCTGCTCGCAGAACATGCCCGTGACCACAACCTTGGAGTTATCCTTGATCGGACGCTCTTCGGCCTTGGCCGCGTCAATGTATTCACGCAGCAATACCGAATGATCTTCTACCGGCAGGACCAGACCTGCGCGGATAACCAGATACGCCTCAGAGGCCGGTGCCTGCCAAGGGGCTTGTGCGCGCAACGCATAAAGCTCGTTCACCAGACGGCGGTTTTCATTGTAGACCGCGATCGAGTTGTTGACATCGTCGTCGGTGATCTTGCGCCCGGAGATACGCTCCAGATCTTCCAAAAGCTCGTGCATCTCGCCGATATAGAATGTGCCGCCTATTTCGTCTTTGTAAGTTTGCGGAACATCAAAGTACTTAGAGTAAGTATCGGGAAACAGCATTTTCCACATACCCGACAGGTTGCGGATCACGTCGCAGATCGAGGGGAACAGCATACCGTCCACAAAATCCACACGGCCCGAAATACCAAGCTCAACAGTCGAGCGCGGGATACGGCAGATATAGCTTTGATAGTAAGCGTCACCGTGGATCACTTCGAGGTTGTCTCCGCCGCCCATGATGCCCAAAGGCAGCATTCCGCCGGCGTGGATCAGTTCGCGTGGGATGTAGACTGGCAAATAGCCAATCACTTTGCGACCCTCTTTGGCCGCTTTCCAATCGCGTGCCGCGGTAAAGTTCAGATCTTCGTAAATCTCTTCACAACGAGCAACAATTTCGGATGTGGTTTTTGTCATCTGTTTTCCCACTTTGCTGGACGTTTTGCGATAAAGGCTTCAAGGCCTTCAACCGCGTCACGGGTTGACATTAAATCGTTCAGGTAGAGGTCCTCGACCACGTTCAATCTGGCGATCACTTCGCGGCAATACCCGGCCCTTGCGGCCTGAACTGCCATGCGCAACGAACTTGCGCTTTTTGGTTTGAGATGGGTTTCGACCCAGGCGGTGGCAGCGGCTTCGGGGTCTTCGTCGACCTTGTCCACCAACCCCATGTCAAAGGCCTCTGCGCCACTGATCGAACGGCCCGAATACAGCAGGTCTTCGGCGTTTGCCTGACCCACACGACCCGGTAACAGGCAGGATGCCGCCGGGGCAAACACCCCAAGCATCATTTCTGGCTGACCAAGGTTGGCGCCCGGCGCGGCATAGATCATATGCCCCGCCATTGCCACTTCCAGACCACCGCCAAGACATTGACCGCGCACCGCCACCAATACCGGCACCGGAAATTCCAGCATCCGGCGTACCAGCGCGTGAAGCGATTTCAGCATCTCTGCACAGCTGTCTGGTAGGTGTTCTTCCACCGACGCGCCAAAGCTAAAATGTGGTCCTTCGGCTTCGATCAGAACCGCCTTCAGATCTCTGTTAGCTTCGGCCTCAGCCAAAGCAGTCTCAAGCGCCGCAATCATTTTGGCATCGACGATATTTGCTTTTGGCCGACTTAGTTTCAACCGAAGCAACGTCCCGTCTAGGTCTCTTGTTATGCCAAGGACGCCACTCATTTACGCACACCAGGCATCATCGAGTCGATGTATTCTGGCGTCCACTTAGCGCCCTCTGCTAACTCTTTACGCAATTGGGCAAAATCAACTTCGCGTCCAACTTCACGGTTGCCTTCATTGAATGCACGGAAACCCATGTTGGCCTCAGTCATCATGTTGCCACCAAGCCATGCGCGTGAGTTTTCTTTGTTCGCGTTCCAAGCGTTCAGCTTAGGCTTGCGCAACTCCTCCACTGATTTTGTGGTGCAATCCGGGAATGTCAGCAGCAGCTTGGCGCAAAGCTCTTCTACCTTGTCATCCAGCGCGCTCAAATCCATTTCGCCACACTTCATTGTGGCTTTACCTTCGGCCAGCGCGTCGCCGGTCTTCATTTCACCATGTTGCAGGCGGCCCCATTCGTCAGTGACCATCTGGGTTTCGACCATTGGGTTGGCGACATATTTGCCGTCGACCTTCAGTCCGGGCGCGATGTCAGTCAGGATGCCAAGCCGTAGCGCTTTTTGCGCGGAGAAGCTTTCACAAAGCGTGCCTGAAATCATCGCCTGTTCGCCGCCAATCATCACTGGCAGGAAGTCGGTCGATCCGCCGACCGCAGCAGAGCCGTGCTTTGGACCTGCTTGCCCAAAACGCGCCATGTCTTGTGCAACCGAGAAGTCGCAGGCCATGCCAATTTCCTGGCCGCCACCGATGCGCATGCCGTTGACCCTGCAGATCACAGGCTTATCGCAGCCCAAAATGGCAGAAACCATGTCGTTGAACAGGCGCATGTACTGGCGGTACTCATGCGGGCGACCTGCATAATACTCGGCGTATTCTTTGGTATTGCCACCGGTGCAAAACGCCTTGTCACCAACAGCCGTAAAGATAACTGAGTTGACGTCGCGCATGTTCGAGGCGGCCCTGAATGCAAGGATCACTGACTTTACCATGTCGGTGGTATACGAGTTGTACTGCGTCGGGTTGTTAAGGATTATCCACGCGTTGTAGAGGCCTTCAGCAACTGAGCCGTCCGGCAGCTTTGCAGGACGCTTCTCAAAGATCACCTGATCGGTGATGCCTTCGCGGGTGGTATCCGACACTAGGTCATGGGATACAAAATCAAACTTCTCATAGTTCATAAATGGGCTCCTTCATTCAGCCGGTACGAGGATCTGGCGACGAACCAGTTTGCCGTCGTGTACGGCCTGAAAAATATCATTGATGTCATCAAGCGGGCGCTGCTCAACAAATGGCAGAAGTTTAACTTTGCCGCTTGTCACAAGCTCTAGCGCTCCGGGGTATAGTTCGGGTGGACAACCCCAATTGCCGAGCAAGCGAGCGTGAAACGCCATCAGATTCGAGAGTCGGACTTCAAGCTTATCCATAGTGAAACCAACAACACACATTGTTGCACCGTGGTTTAGCAAGCCAAAGGCGGCAGCTTGCCCTAGGGCTGTACCCGAGCATTCCATTATTATCCATTCAGTGGTTCTAAGACCATTTGCCTTAGCAAATCCGATGATTTCCTTTTTCAGGCTGCGCGGGTCATAGTCCCGCGCATTCAAAGTCAACGCCGCTCCGTATTCGCTCACAGCGGCTAGCTTTTCGGGCACAACATCAATTGCAACAACAGTTGCCCCCATCGCAGCCGCAACCTGCACAGCATAACCACCGACACCACCTGTGCCGTTGACGATGACGAGATCGCCCTGACTAACTCCTGCCTGAACAGCAGCCTGATAGGGCGTCGTAAGCGCGTCAGCAACAACCGAAACATCAGCCAAAGACAGACCCACGTTAGCCAAACTTTCGACATCTACGGGGCACAGGCCACGCGCAGGAACGGTGATATGGCTGGCAAACCCGCCCTCAATATCATTGCCTGGCATTTTCTGGGCCCGACAGATCGTTCCCTTACCGCGCGCACATGCATCGCATTCGCCACATGGCATTACCGCCGGAACAATTACTGATTGCCCCAACCATTCTTCAGCGCCCTCGCCTGAATGCGTAACGACTCCGCTGATCTCGTGACCAAGTGTCAGCGGAAGCGGTTGATTGGTTCGCACGCCATCAAAATAGAACCCCAAATCGGTGTGGCAAACACCGCAACCCGAGATTTTGACGACGACCTCTCCTGACCCTGGTTCTATTAGGTCAAACGCCACTTTTTTAAGGGGTTTGCCGCCCGAAATCATGGACCATCGTGTTGGCATGTCAGCCCTCCTGAGACTTACTCGAGAGCCATGTTGACAGCGCTCACAATATTTATTACCGTAAATTGGTACTCGATTACCTATTTAACGTCAACAACGAAATCTTCTCATTAGATTAAGAGGTCGGCAGATCTCGGCCCAAACGCAGAATGGAACGCATATGAACGCCCCGTCCCACGATTCAAGCAACGTATCATTTGCCGTTGTTGGCACCGGAGGGGCAGGTGCAATAACAGCCGGCTCAATTCTGCTTGAGGCTGCAGGAAAAACCGGTTGGTACGGTTTGCTAAACAGGTCCGTTGGCCCCCAAATTCGAGGGGGAGAAGCTGCCGCACTTGTACGTGTCTCGACCAAATCTGCGGTTTGCATGTCCAGAAAGTTCAATATTTTAGTCGCAATAGACTGGAAGAACGCGGACCGCTTTGTCAACGTCATGCCTGTCGCCTCTGGCGGGCTTGTTGTGTGTGACCCAGCAGCCGGTGACCCGCCCCAGGCAGTTCTCGACATGGACTGCACTATTGTTAAATGCCGGATCGGTGAATTGGCAGGCTCGGTAAAAGGTGGCCGCGAAAACATGATCGCAGTCGGGATTGTTGCCCACCTTATTGGTTTACCAATGAACGACGTGATGAAGATCGTACAATCGAAGCTTGGTAAAAAGGGTGAGCAAGCCGTTGAAATCGGACGCGCCTGCATCAATGCAGGAGTTCAAGCTGCTGTGGAATTTGGCAAGACTTACCTTCTGTCACCCCCGCAAGATTCAAGCAAGGATCATTGGCTTATCACTGGCAACGAAGCGGTCGGCCTCGGTGCAATTCGCGGTGGCGTTCGGTTTGCAGCCGCCTATCCAATCACGCCCGCGACAGAAGTACTCGAGTATTTGACGCCTGCCTTGGTTTCCATTGGTGGCGCTTTGGTTCAAGCCGAGGATGAATTGGCGTCGATCAACATGATTATTGGCGCTTCATTTGGCGGACGACCCTCCATTACTGCAACTTCTGGTCCGGGTCTTTCCTTAATGATGGAAAGCCTTGGTTTGGCAGCCGCATCTGAAACGCCGATTGTAGTCGTCGACGTGATGCGGGTTGGTCCTTCGACTGGTATTGCAACCAAGTCGGAGCAATCTGATCTCAACATTGCGGTGTATGGCTTTCACGGGGACGCCGACCACGTAGTAATTGCGCCGCTTGGCGTGGCGGATTGCTTGTTTGCCGGACAGTGGGCTGTGCACATTGCTGAAACTTTGCAGACGCCCGTCATCGTCTTGTCAGATCAATCAATTGGGCAAGCGCGCGTGTTGATTGATACACCGGCAAACGTATCATTCCTTACTCAGCGCAAACCGTTTGTGAATACAGGTGAGGAATACAAACGCTACGGTCTCACTGCCGATGGTGTCTCGCCAATGGCGATACCGGGGCAAATGGGCGGACAGTATACAGCTGATGGACTGACCCATAGCCAGCGTGGCACCCCGTCCAGCAGCAGCCGTGACCAACACGAGCAAATGGACAAACGATGCAACAAAATGGATGAGTTCGATTTTGGTGACTATTGGGGATTGTGCGAAGGCGACATTGAAAACGATACGGTTATCCTAACTTGGGGTTCATTGACCGGCGCGGCGCACGAGGCGCTCGAACTACTCGAGGAAAACGGGCCGCCCACGCGACTTGTTTCACTGAGGCAGATTTCTCCATTTCCCATAGAGGCAGTTAAAAACGTTCTAAAGGGTGCTGAGCGCGTTTTGTTTGTCGAGCAAAGCTACTCGGGTCAGTTTTACCGCCACGTGCGATCAAATATCGACCTACCATTCGATATCCACAAACTAAATCGCGAAGGACCAAACGTGATTGGGCCCGAAGAAATTGCTAACAAAATCCGTGATTGGAAAGACCAATGAACGCTCCCAACCTCAAAGCCAGTAACTTCAAGTCTGATATCACACCAATCTGGTGCCCTGGTTGTGGCGACTTCCATGTCCTCATGTCTATCACCAAGGCGCTGGCCAAACTTGGCCGACCACCCGAAGATGTGGCCGTTATCTCAGGCATTGGCTGTTCTTCACGAATTCCGGCCTACACGAATTGTTATGGCTTTCATGGTGTTCACGGGCGGTCTTTGGCGGTCGCTGCTGGGCTAAAGGTTGCGCGCCCCGACCTAACGGTAGTGGCAATGAGCGGCGACGGCGACGGGTTTTCGATCGGTGGCAACCATTTCATGCATGCCTGCCGCCGCAATGTCGACATGACCTATATCGTGATGGATAACCGCGTCTATGGCATGACAAAAGGCCAACCCTCGCCGACTACAGAATCTGACTGGGATAGTGCGATCTCCCCGGGTGGCACAGGCGTCAGTGTATTCCATCCATTAGTCGTCGCACTAGCGTCGGGTGCAAATTTTGTAGCCCGAGAGTTTTCTGGCAACATCAAAGCCTGCACCGAGACAATCCTTGACGCTATCAACCACCCCGGCTTTTCGTTTGTGGAAATACTCAGCCCCTGTGTAACTTTCCGCCCAGATGAAAAAGAGTGGAAAAATCAGGTACACACCGCCAGCGTGCCTGAAACTGATGATCCTGCCCGAGCCGCAAGACGACTCATGACCGATGACGGAATGAACACAGGCGTATTGTACCGTGGTAATCGAGAACCCTATTTCGCATCCGTCTCTGACGAAAGAGGGGACATTTCTGCTCTTGAGCATGCGTTTGTTGTCTGACCTACGATGACAAACAGAAATCCGAGATGTGGGATCGGTGGCAGCGCTGCCTGTGCTTCCTGCTTCGGTCCCAGCATCACA
>ERZ1048686.442-NODE-442-length-40884-cov-9.196894_pt1 | contig 40884 bp, 40 predicted proteins | sample MGYA00383099_ERZ1048686 | MGnify/ENA primary metagenome ERZ1048686 (study PRJEB29581, sample SAMEA5548369) | metagenome | biome: marine; feature: coastal; material: water | depth 25 m | study: Short-term variability in the microbial, nano- and picoplankton... | reverse complement strand
TCACGTGAGTCAGCAGCAGCGTTTGCTTTAGCGTCTGCGTAACCTTTAGCGTAAGCGTCAGCTTGTGCCTTAGCGAATGCATCAGCTTGACCTTTAGCGTATGCATCAGCAACACCTTTAGCGTTAGCGTCTGCAGCACCAGCGTACTTACCGTCAGTAGTAGCGTTAGACTTGTTAGAAGTCTTGTTCTTGTTGTTGTAATGGAAACCCCAGTCAGAATCGTTATCCATGTTGTTGCTGTTAGCAAAAGGACCGAAGTTTTGAGCGCCGTTAAAAGGACCCATGTTTGAACCACCGTTGAAAGGACCCATGTTCTGGCCGCCAGTAAATGGACCCCAGTTGTTAGCGCCGTTGAAAGGACCCATGTTAGAGCCACCGTCGAAAGGACCCCAGTTAGAGATACCGTTTCCAGTACCAAAACCGTTGTCATTGTTGTTACCAAAAAAAGCTGAAGCTGAAGTAGCTGCTACTAAAGTAGTAATTGCGATAATTTTTTTCATGTTAATCTCCTAGATTATATTTTTAAATTTTTTAACGCCCTCATTAGCGGGGCATTTTAAGTACTGAGCTTTTTGCTCTGTATGGTGCGTATTATACAATAACTATATTAGAAGTCAATAATATTCTAATATAAATTTAACAAATAATTAATAAATGCTGATATAGCGGGGTTTTACATGCAAAAAAAATATTGAAAAAAATCAAAATAGACAAAAATAATGAGCTATTTATAACAAATAATCATTAAAAACAAGACGTTTTACCCATTTATTACTATTTTTACACTCAAAAAATGATCATTATTCGAAAATTAATATTGATTTCATAAAATTTTTGAAATTTTAATCATGGTAACTATATATACATATATAGGTAAATAACAGTAGGCGAAAAAAAACCACTCCAAAGAGTGGTTTTAAGCTTAAAGCGAATGAGTCAATTCATTCGCTCAACACGTTACTAATTACTGAGCGTCACGTGAGTCAGCTGCCGCTGCCGCTTTAGCATCTGCGTAACCTTTAGCGTATGCATCAGCTTGACCTTTGGCAAAACCATCAGCTGCTCCCTTAGCGTATGCATCAGCTTGTGCTTTAGCATTTGCTGAAGCAGCACCCGCGTAGTTACCATCAGCAGTAGCATTAGACACGTTGCCAGTTTTGTTCTTGTTGTTGTAATGGAAACCCCAATCAGAATCGTTATTCATATTGTTGTTATTCGAGAATGGACCCATGTTCTGAGCGCCATTGAAAGGACCCATGTTTGAACCACCATTAAAAGGACCCATGTTCTGGCCGCCAGTAAACGGACCCCAGTTAGAACCTGAGTTCATAGGACCGAAGTTTGAACCACCGTCGAAAGGACCCCAGTTACTCATGCCGTTTGAGTTGCCCCAACCATTGTTATTATTGTTGCCAAAAAAAGCTGAAGCTGAAGCTGCTGCCATTACAGTAGCTAGTGCTACTACTTTTGTTACGTTTTTCATTGTTTCTCCTCTAAGAGTTATTTTTTTATATAGGTTATGCACAGACAAATTAATGTTTACTTGGGCCATAATACACCTCTAATCATGCATTGCAACACTATTAGTAGAGCGTAATACTATGATATAGAATCAATAATTGAATTTAGGGTGGCGCTTGGTCGCATTATCTTATTTAATTGCACTGGATTTGGCTGATAATAGCCACCCATTTCAACTACCTCGCCTTGAACGTCATGAAGCTGAGTAATAATATCAGTTTCATGATCTGCTAGATTTTGCGCAATAGGTGTAAATTGAGCCTGCAAATTAGCATCTTGAGTCTGAGCTACTAACGCTTGCGCCCAATACATAGCTAGATAAAAATGACTACCACGGATATCCAACTCCCCTACTTTACGTGATGGAGATTTATTGTTATCTAAAAATTTAGCCGTAGCCTCATCCAGAGTGCTAGCCAAAACTTGAGCTTTGGGTGCGTCAAAGGTAGCGGCTAAATGCTCAAGTGACACGGCCAGCGCCAAGAACTCGCCCAAAGAATCCCAACGCAGGTGATTTTCAGCCATCAATTGCTGAACGTGTTTAGGCGCCGAACCGCCTGCACCCGTTTCAAATAAGCCACCGCCATTCATGAGTGGCACAATAGATAACATTTTGGCACTGGTGCCAAGTTCTAGTATTGGAAATAGATCGGTTAAATAATCACGCAATACATTACCGGTAACAGAAATAATATTATTACCTGCTTTGATTTGCTTAAGTGTGTAACGAGTCGCCTCTTCTGGAGACATAATGTGTATCTCTAAATCTGTTGTGTCGTGATCTGATAAATATTGGGTAACTTTACTAATAATTTGACGGTCATGCGCACGCTGCTTATCTAGCCAGAAAATCGCTGGCGTTTTAGTTGCTCGGGCACGGTTGACTGCTAATTTAACCCAATCTTGAATCGGTGCATCCTTAACCTGGCACATGCGGAAAATATCGCCCGCTTCAACAGCTTGCTCAAGTAGTACGTCGCCTTCTGGCGACACCACACTCACCACGCCAGCGCTTTGCATTTGAAAAGTTTTATCGTGCGAGCCGTACTCTTGCGCCTTTTGCGCCATCAAACCTACATTAGCAACAGAGCCCATGGTGGTCGGATCAAAAGCACCATGTTCTTTACAAAAACTAATGGTTTCTTGAAAAACACCCGCATAACAACGATCAGGAATAACGGCCATAGCATCTTGCAACTGACCATTTTTATTCCACATCTTGCCTGAGGTCCGGATCATTGCCGGCATAGAAGCGTCAACAATCACATCACTAGGCACATTCAGATTAGTAATACCTTTATCAGAGTCGACCATAGCCACATCAGGTTGCTTGGCAAATACCGCTTGAATGTCTGCCTCAATTGCTGCCTGCTGATTCGGTGTTAGTGTTTCAATTTTACTAAGAATATCGCCCAAACCATTATTAGCATTAACCCCTAATTGCTCAAAAATCGCTGCGTGCTTATGAAAAACTTCGGCAAAAAATACACTAACCACCTGCCCAAAAAGAATGGGATCTGAGACTTTCATCATGGTGGCTTTTAAATGCACCGAAAATAAAATACCTTCTTGTTTCGCCTGGTCAATCACGTGTGTTAAAAAATTTCGCAAGGCTGATTGGCTCATTACCGCTGTGTCAATTACCTCGCCTACCTGCAAAGTATCTTGCGTTTTAAGTGTTTGAATTGATCCATCCACCCCTTTAAATTGAATACTAAATTGAGTTGCTTTATCAAGTGTTATTGATTTCTCAGAAGCGTAAAAATCCCCTTCTGTCATACTGGCAACACGCGTTTTAGAATCAGACGACCAAACACCCATGGAATGTGGATTTTTTTGAGCATAGCTTTTAACTGAGGCAGGGGCACGACGATCTGAGTTACCCTCACGCAATACCGGATTAACCGCACTACCCAATACTTTTGAAAAAATTGCTTTGTTAATTTTATCTTCTTCAGTTTTAGGATTGGCAGGATAGCTCGGAATATCATAGCCATGTGTTTGGAGTTCGGCAATTGCCGCCTCTAGTTGCGGCACAGAGGCGCTAATATTAGGCAGTTTTATAATATTGGCCTCGGTTGATTTTGCAAGTTGACCTAATTCAGCCAGTGCATCATTCGTCTGCTGCTGTGGACTTAATCGATCAGAAAAATTAGCAACAATACGTCCTGCTAATGAAATATCTCGGGTTTCTACTGAAATATTAGCGGCCGAGGTAAATGCTTTAACAATGGGCAAGAATGAGTAAGTTGCTAGGGCTGGCGCCTCATCTGTTAAGGTGTAAATAATCTTGGACTGTTCTGACATGATGATTCCTATTAAAGATTTAACTATCGCACAACTAATGCTGCCAACTGTAATTAATTGACTGTGACAATGAATAAACCATTAGGCCACTAGTCTATTTGTAAACGCAATATTTTAGCATCCTCACCATTTGAATAGTATTTTTTGCGAACGTCGATCTGTTTAAAACCATAGGATTGATAAAAATCTATGGCGACAATATTAGATTCTCTGACTTCCAACATAATGGATTTTCGCCCACTACCCTGGTGTTGTTTGCATAAATTATCTAACAGCCGGCGACCTAGGCCTTGCTGTTGATAATCTGGATCAATGCAAATATTTAATATATCAACAAATTCAAGCGATGACAGGGTTAAACAATAACCCGCAACTGTTTGATCTTGAATGACCAACTGTATGTCAATATCAGCATGATTAAATGAATCAACAAATTTTTGCTCACTCCAAGGTTGTGAATAAGCACGCTGCTCGATGAACAGAATTTGATCTAAATCTTGAATTGACGCCGATCTAAAGGAAGTATTGATAGGCTTTGTTACTGGTTTCATTTTGATAAAAATATCCCAATTCATCAAAATTCTTTTCAAGTTCACTAACATCTTGCGCTTGTAGACCAATTAAAACACGACCAAAGTCAGCGCCGTGATTTCGATAATGAAATAAGGTAATATTCCATTGGGTGCCAACTTTTTTCAAAAAGTTAAGTAAGGCGCCAGGACGCTCTGGAAACTCAAATCGATACAATACTTCGTTATTACAATTGCTACGCCCGCCCACCATATAGCGAATATGGGTTTTAGCGATAGAGTTGTCACTCATATCCAAGACATCGAATGACTGCGACAAATTATCTAACAGCTGTTTCTTTTCACTCAAACCTTCACTGAGCGAAACACCAACAAAAATACGCGCCTGCGACTCAGAACCATAGCGATAGTTGAATTCTGTAATTGAATGATTCTCTAGCATTTGGCAGAATTTTAAAAAACTACCTGGCTTTTCATCAATCGTAACAGCAATGATGGCTTCGTTGTATTCACCAATATCAGCACGCTCAGAAATATAACGCAGTCTATCAAAATTAACATTAGCCCCTGAAACCACCGAGATCAGATTCTCGTTCGTAATATTGTGCTGCTCGACATATTTTTTAATGCCTGCAGTTGCTAAGGCGCCAGCTGGCTCAGAAATAGAGCGCACATCCTCATAAATATCTTTAATGGCAGCGCAGATTTCATCATTACTCACTAGCACCACTTCATCAACCACTTGCCTAGCAATCTCAAAGGTTTTCTCACCAATTTGTTTAACTGCAACTCCATCTGCAAAGCGCCCTACTTCCGGCAAGACAACGCGTTTATTTTGCTTAAGCGCTTCATATAACGTAGGTGAATCTTGTGGCTCAACACCAATCACTTTGACATCAGGGGCATATTGTTTGATGTAAGTAGCCATACCAGCAATCAAACCGCCACCACCAACTGGCACAAATACTTTGTTAATATTAGGCAACTGCGCTAACAACTCTTTGGCAACCGTTGCTTGTCCGGCCATTACTTCCATATCATCATACGGATGAATAAATACCAAATCTTGCTCTTGTTCTAGTTGTTTGGCGTAGTGATAAGCGTCATCATACACATCGCCATGCAAAACCACTTTGGCGCCGAGCTGCTCAACCGCATTAACTTTAATTTTGGGCGTTGATAACGGCATTACAATAATGGCCTCAATGCCTAGTTTTTGTGCAGACAGCGCCACACCTTGGGCGTGATTTCCCGCACTAGAAGCAACCACACCCTTGGCCGCTTGATCGGTTGTTAATGATGAGATTTTTTGATAAGCACCTCTAAGCTTAAAAGCGTGAATGGCTAGCTCATCTTCTCGCTTTAAATAGACGTTATTACTCAGACGTTCAGATAATTGAAACGCCAAAGTAAGTGGCGTAACCTCAACGACATCATAAACACGTGAGTTATCAGCCAGATTAACAATGCTGTGCATGAAGCTCCTGCAAATAAGCCACGTTAACAAATTTTGCCTCAGTTGCTTGACCTTCAATCACTTCAAATGATTGAGTTGGCTCACCTAAATTATCCAACACAACGCAAGCACCCTTAAACTCATGGGTATTCGTGTACTCATTAACAGTAATCAATGTTTTTAAACCGGCTTCAGTTGCAGCAATAATGCCGTTTTGAGAGTCTTCAAAAGCCAAGCACTTGTCAGCATCAATATTCATTTTATCGAGCACGTAGGTGTAAATATCCCCTGCTGGCTTTAACTTAGGCACTACGTCACCTGCGCCAATAACCTCAAACCAATCAAGTGCTTCCTTACCCAGGGTGTTGGCAATCAAAGCGTCAACATTGGCCGGTGTTGTGGTGGTAGCGATAGCCAAGCGCAAGCCTGAAGCTCTTGCTTCATTGAACAAACGCTCAACACCAGGGCGCAATGGCACTGCACCCTCGTCCATTAGGCGCACATAAATACTGGTTTTTAACTTGTGAATTGATGCAACAAAGTTATCCAAATCATCATGTTGGAACGAGGTATTGTATTTACTTAGATAATATTTAATTCGCAACTGTCCACCCGTTACATTTAATAATTCATGGTACAGTTCGTTTGACCATACCCAATCTAGGCCTAATTCTTTAAAGGCTATATTAAAGGCTACCAAATGACCGTCTCTTTCAGTGTTTGCAAGGGTTCCGTCAACGTCAAAAATTAATGCTTCTAATGCCATAATAGTTTTATAATGAAATATATGAAAAAATAAATTGCTATTTTAAGTTACTTTAGGTATAAACATATTTTTTTTAAATTAATCTTACATCATGTCACAGACAGACTATCAAGACTTACCTCATTATTCGCCTAAAAAGGACGAAGAATTTATGAACAGCGCTCAGCTTGATCATTTCAAAAACAAGCTAAACGTGTGGCGAGATCAGCTGGTCAGTGATGCAGAATCTACCATTAACCATATCCAGGAAGATTCAACCCAGGTGGCTGATATTAATGATCGTGCCACTTTAGAAGAAGAATTTGCACTAGAGCTTAGAACGCGCGATCGTGAACGCAAGCTTATTGGCAAAATTGATAAAACTTTACATATTATTGAAATGGGTGATTACGGCTATTGCAAAACCTGTGGCGCTGAAATTGCTTTAATTCGTCTTGAAGCTCGACCTACTGCTGATGAGTGTATTGATTGTAAAACCATCGCAGAAAAAAGAGAAGTTTAGTTTTTTTACGCCAAACTTTAAAGCCGTTCAGTTACCTAAATTGAGCGGCTTTTTTATGGTGAAAATTAGTGCCCTAAAAATGCTGATAAGATGAACACTCCTCATCAAACATTCCTAAACGCTCAAGGCCTAATTCTTTTGTAATAACACCAATAGCAGTTAATCGGATATTTAACCGCTTCTCCAACATTTCAACTTTTCTGACATTTTCTTGATTCGTTGTAAAGCATAGCTCATAATCATCTCCGCCAGACAAAGGCAAGCACCAATCATAAGAGTTCTCAATGTAAGTTGTTAGCTCATCACTCAGTGGTAAATCACTCATGTTAATTCTAGCACCCACATTTGATGAATCAAGAATATGAGATAAATCCTGCTCTAATCCATCAGATATATCGATACAACTATTAGCAATATTAATCAGCGCTCTGCCTAATTCAACTTGAGGCTGTGGCCGATTAAATTGTTGGAGTAAATTTTCAGAAGGTTTTTTGTTTTGTTGCAATTGGCGCCATGCAAGTGCCGCATCCCCCAGCGTGTTGGAAACAAATATATAATCACCTACCTGAGCGCCAGACCTAAGTATGGCTTTATTTTTATCTATAACGCCGGTAACATTAATCGTAATACTTAGCCGCCCCTTGGTGGTATCACCACCAATCAAATCAATTTTGTATCGATTAGCCAGCGTCTTAAGTGAAGTTGAAAATTCCTCAAGCCAAACTTGATTATATTCTGGCAGAGTTAGCGCCAAAGTGAAAAATTTAGGTGTAGCACCCATGGCGGCTAAATCACTCAAATTAACACTAAGCGCCTTGTGTGCAATATCAGCGGGTGAAGTGTTGATTGGAAAATGCACACCCTCGATAAGGGTGTCAACGCTCATGGCCAATTGCTGTTTTGACTGAATTGAAATTAGCGCACAATCATCGCCAATACCAAGTGTGGTCGAATCTAATTTAGTCCAATTGAAATATTTTTCAATTAGATTAAATTCATTCATTGAGGGTATTTTTGCGCAAACTTTTGATCAATTTCACCTCGACCTGCATTAAACATAGAGCCTGAACCTAATACAGCAGAAACCAACACAGCAAAAAATAAAGGCACGGTGCCCAATAGAGTCATGATTGATCCAGTGATACTAGTGCCATCCATGCTACTTACACCTGAGTCTCCAATCAATAATCCTATCGATGTAATCAAAAAGTAAAAAACATAAGCGATAATTAAAATCTTATAACGATTGAGCGATAACTGCCAGTGTAAATAAACCAGATACGGATCATTGGCTTTGGCTTTTTTGGTTCGAAAATAAGTATAAATAATCAACATTGCCGAAATAACAATAGTCAATCCAATGGCAATATCCATACTGGTATTCAAGAGTTTAATCAATCCCAATCCACCAATAACATGGATCAGAATAGCGTTAATTGTGAACAGTTCATGGGCTGCTTTTGCTGCTTTGCGCGCTTGCTCTGTTGCGTCTATTTTTATAATCATGGCGCTAGTTTACACCATCTGCTTAATCAGCTCAAACCTCTAGGAGATTTTTACATATAGGCATTGTCGGTATTACTATGATCAGTTTGATCGCGCACTGATTTTATTTCTGGGAATCTTGCCCTTAATTGTGCTTCGACCCCTTGTTCTAACGTAGCAGCAACCGAAGAACAACCCTGACAGCCACCACCAAAATTTAAAATAACATCATTATTATCTGTAATTTCTACCAAATCAACAAATCCACCATGTGAAGCCAAACCTGGGCTTATTTCAGCGGCTAATACATACTTAATTCTCTCTTCTAATGGCGCATCTTCTTTTGGCTCTTCACCTTTGGCATTGGGTGCAGTAATGGTCAACTTCTTTCCAGCGCCCTCATCTTTTAGCGCCACTTCAGACTCCTCCAAATAAGAAAAATCAATTTTATCGATATAGGCGAGAAAACCCTGATATTCGAACTTTTCATAGCCCGGCGTTAAATCTTTAGGATGGCAAAAATTAAATGACACAGTAGCAGCAGGTGTGCCAGCTTTTTCAACGCCAACCTTAAGTGCTAACTCCTGATCATCTTGTTGGGCAAATAAATCTGCAACATATGTTTGTGCTTCGTCTGTAATCGTAAACATAAAAATCCTTTTGGTTATATATTTTGTTTTGGGTAAAAAATGATATTATCAATCAATCGGGTTGATCCTAAAAACACCGCACATAATATCGCAATTTGCGTCGTATTATCAGTAATAGCGTTAAGGGTATTGGCATCTAACACCGATAAATAATCAACTTTAAAATGCTTTGCTAATAACTGCTTAGCATTCAGTGTTGCAGAATCAATTGTTTTATTGGACAAAATATCTTGCTTTAATTGCGCTAATATTCGATATAAGTTAGCCGCTTCTGTACGCTCTTTGGCTGATAAATATTGATTTCTGGTGCTCATAGCAAGGCCATCAGCTTCACGCACAATATCTGCAGATATTATTTTTATCGGCAGCGAATACTCATTAACCATCTGCTTAATGACCAACAACTGCTGATAGTCTTTTTGACCAAATATTGCCATATCAGGCGATATGATTTCAAATAATCGATGCACTATTTGCACCACCCCGTCAAAATGTCCTGGACGCTTTTCCCCGCATAAACCTTCAGCTAAATGACCGGCCTTTATATTGGTAAAAAAACCATCCGGATACATCTGTTGAGTATCGGGTGTAAAAACCCCCGCTACTTGAAGAGCTTCAAGTTGTTTCAAATCCTCCTTTAAAGTATTTGGATATTGTTCAAAATCTTCGCTTTCACCAAATTGTGTAGGATTAACAAAAATACTAACAATGACTTTATCAGCACGCTGTTTAGCTTGCTCAACCAATGACAAATGCCCTTGGTGCAATCCGCCCATAGTCGGCACAAAAGCAATACTTTCACCCGCCAACCTCCAAGTTGACACCAAATCTGAAATCTGCTGATTAGTCTGACAAACCTGCATTAATAACTATGCTGATCAGTAGGGAATTGCTGTGTTTTAACTGCACTAATATAAGCGTCAATTGCAGCCTTGATATCGTCCGAATCAGTCAAGAAGTTTTTAACAAATTTGGGCACTGTTTGCGTATTAATACCTAACATGTCATAACTAACCAACACCTGACCGTCACAATCAACACCAGCACCAATACCAATAGTTGGAATGCTAAGCTGTTGGGAGATTTTAGCTGCCAATTGAGCTGGCACACACTCAAGCACTAAGACTGATACGCCCAAAGACTCTAATAACAAGGCATCGGCTAATATTTTTTCAGCACTTGCATCATCCCTACCCTGGACTTTATAGCCACCCATTTCAATGACTGACTGAGGCTGCAAGCCCAAGTGGCCACACACTGGAATGTTATTAGCTTGTAAAATTTTAAAAGATGCTTCATGTTCAGAGCCGCCTTCGAATTTGACCATTTGCGCACCAGCGCGCATTAAACTCTGGGCATTTTCCAAGGTTTGTTCGCCGTTGGTATAGCTTTGATAAGGCATGTCAGCGATCAACAAAGCCTTCTGAACACCTTTGGCAACTATCCTGGTATGGTAGATCATATCCTCCATAGAAACGCCCAAGGTATTTTCACCGCCTTGAATTACATTACCCAAAGAGTCACCCACCAAAATCATATCCACGCCACATTCATCAAATAATTTGGAAAATGAAGCATCATAAGCTGTTAGGCATGTAATTTTTTCGCCTCGCTGTTTAGAAGTTTTTAACTCGTCTAAGGTCATAGCTTGGTTAACTCATAGTCGCCCAATTTAGCAATAAGATCTTGTATCGGACCTAATACTGGCACTTTTAAATCATCCTCTAGCTCAGCCAATGGAATCAATACAAATGCTCTATTCATCATTTCTGGATGCGGCACAACCAACTGCTTAGAGGCAACCACCTGGACACCATAAGTGACAATATCAAGATCAATGGTTCGAGCGCCCCATTTTTTCTCGCGTACTCGATGTTGCTGTGTCTCAATGTCCTGGCAAACGTGCAATAATTCTAGTGCAGTTAAATGCGTTTTAACTTGCACCATGGCGTTGATATAGTCCGGCTGCTCTGAACCATCAACTGGTGGCGATTGATACAAACTAGATAGATTAACCACCTCTATGTCTTTAGCGGAATGAAGCGCTATCACCGCATCTTTAATTTGCTGTTTTGGGTTATTAAGATTTGACCCAAGTCCGATATAAGCTAGCAATGTATTAATGTCCCTACATGCTCACCAGCACCCAATCGCGTTAGTACGTTGGCCTCTCTACCTGAAGCGATAACCGTATTGGTATTTGATTTGGCAGCTGTTTGCGCAGCCAATACTTTTGTATACATGCCGCCAGAGCCTAAAGAGCCACCAGATCGTGACGCCACTTTGGTGAGTTTTTCATCACTAACTTGAATACTGTCGATTAAACTTGCGTTCGCATCCTGTCGAGGATCAGCATCATACACACCACCCTGATCAGTCAAGATAATTAATTTACTAGCGCCCACCAAATTGGCTACTAATGCTGCCAAGGTATCGTTATCACCAAATTTAATTTCCTCTGTGGCCACCGTATCATTTTCATTAACAATTGGCACTGTACCCAATTCAAGTAGCGCATTAAGTGTGGCTGAAATATTATCGCTTTGTTGAGTATTGGCCAAGTTATCATGTGTTAATAATACTTGCGCCGTGTGAATATCATACGTTGCAAATAAGGATTCATAAGTTTGTACAAGTCCCATTTGTCCTACAGCAGCAGCGGCTTGCAATTGATGGATACTCTGAGGACGAGCCTCCCAACCCAATCGCTTAACACCCTCGGCAATTGCACCTGACGATACCAAAATAACATCAATCGATTGTGACTTAAGCTTAACAATTTGATCAACCCAAGCGTCAATAGCTGCCACATCCAAACCTTTACCATCGTTAGTTAGTAAAGCTGAGCCAATTTTAATCACCCATTTTTGGCTATTCATTTCCGCTCCTAACAAAATTAAACAAGCCTTCAATTAAATCTTTACAACCCAAACCATTTAACGCTGATATATTATAAAAATCACCTTGATAATTAATTGTTTTTAGTAATTTTTCAACAATTTTATCGCGATCTTCTTCAGGCAATAAGTCCATTTTATTAATGGCTAATAATCTTGGCTTATTTGCCAACTCAGCATCATATTTTTCTAGCTCATGTTCAATGGCCAAATAATTTTGTGCAGGGTCAGATCCATCCGCAGGCAATATATCAACCACATGCAGTAGCGCCTTGGCGCGAGACAAATGTTTTAAAAATTCAAAACCCAGACCAACCCCTTCACTGGCATCTTCAATCAAGCCTGGAATATCCGCCATAACAATATGCTCGTCATAATATGACACCACGCCCAGTGAAGGATGAAGCGTGGTAAATGGATAGTCAGCCACCTTAGGGCGTGCACTAGAGATTTGACGGATTAGGCTAGATTTTCCAGCGTTAGGCATACCGAGCAATCCAATATCAGCCATCACACTCATTTCTAAGCCAATTTCACGCACCTCACCAAGTGATCCAGGTGTGGTCTTTCTAGGCGCACGATTAGTGCTTGATTTAAATCGAGTATTGCCCAAACCGTGAAAACCACCCTTGGCGACTAACATCATTTGCTCGTGCTCAATCATCTCACCAATGAGCTCATCGGTTTCCAGGTCGTAGACTTTTGTCCCTAGTGGAATTTCAACCGTTAGATGATCAGCTGATTTTCCACGCTTATTTTGCCCCGAACCCGGCTGTCCATTTTTTGCTCTAAATAAACGATTAAAGCGAAATTCACTCAAGGTATTCAACCCCTCTTGACCACGAAAATAGACATGACCACCATCGCCACCATCGCCACCATCAGGACCACCATCAGGGATATACTTTTCTCGACGGAAACCCAAACAACCGGCACCGCCTTTGCCCGCTTCAACACGAATACTGGCAGAATCAACAAACTTCACAAGAAGCCTTTGTATGATTATGGATGATTAGAAAAATACTAGATTTTACTAAATTGGAGATTTTAGAGAATACAGGCATGGTTGCTCTATGGCTATATTTAAAAAAATTTCCAAGTTGGTGGAAGATGGTGTTTTGATGATTATTCATAATTATACAAAGACTTCTTTGCAAACCGCTAAAATACAATGAAGCCATTATACCACCGACAGATGAATCGAACCCTTTACAGCCTATTTGGATATTTACTTCTGCCCATTCTAATTATTCGTCTATTGTTCAAATCTATCAAGGCTAGCGAGTATCATCAACGCATCTCTGAAAGACTGGGTTTTATTAGCAAAATACCGGTGCCAATTATTTGGATTCATTGCGTTTCGGTCGGTGAATTTAGAGCTTCAATCACTCTAATCGACACACTCATCAAACAACATCCAAATCATCGAATATTGGTTACCAGTACCACACCAACTGGCTCAAGTGCCATTAAACAACATTATGGCGAGCAAATATTACACTTGTATTTTCCCTTTGATTTAGGTCTTATTGTTAATCGCTATATCAATCGAGTGCAACCAGAAATATGCATTTTAATGGAAACCGAAATTTGGCCAAATTTGATTCATGCACTTAAGAAAAGCAACATTCCCAGTATTTTGATCAATGGTAGAATGTCCGAACGCTCACTTAAGAAATATCAAAAATTTACCCCTAAGCTGGTGAGCAAAACCTTAAACAATTTAAGCCTGATTGCAACACAAAATCAAAACTCAGCTGATCGTTTTATCCAACTTGGTGCGTCAAAAAATAAAGTGATTAATGCTGGCAATATCAAATTTGACCAAAATCCTCAAGCAGATAAGCTCACCACTTCGGCCATTAAAAAAATTATTGGCAGTAGATTGGTGATTACGTTTGCCAGCACTCATGAAGGAGAAGAACAGAAAATTATCAATAGTTTTTTAACCGTTAAAGATAAGATTGATGCGCTACTGGTTGTTATCCCAAGACATCCTGAACGATTTAACTTAGTAGAAAAAATAGCCAGCACTGCTGGTTTGACTATTGAGCGTCGATCTAGTGCAAGATCAGCCACTCAAGCAGATGTACTATTGGGTGATTCTATGGGGGAGATGATGAGTTATTTTGAGGTGAGCGATATCGTCTTTATGGGTGGCAGTTTAAACGATACTGGCGGACACAATATGTTGGAACCTGCCGCCCTTTCAAAGCCTGTATTATTTGGCCCAACAGTCTTTAATTTTGCTGAAATATCTTCAGATTTACTGTCGCAACAAGCAGCCATTCAAGTGCAAAATTCAAACGAATTATTTGAAAAAATAATGGAATTAATGAATGATGAAAAACAACTAAAAGCCTTGGGTAGTAATGCTAAACAGTATTTTAATTCTCAACAAGGTGCCGTTAAAAAAATTAGCAAATTAATAGCAAAGCTTATTTAGAGCCCCAATAGCGCTGCATTTCAAAATACAAAAATGATGCACTCCAGGTAATTAATACAAAGCCAACCAAAGCCTCCATACCGACTAAAAATCGAATGGCACCAAAGGGCTCAATATCACCATAACCCAAGGTGGTGAAATTAGTGAATGAAAAATAAACACTGTCCATTAAAGAGCCATCAAAATTACCCCCAATTGAACCCCAAGCCTCATTTTTACTCATATAAAAATAAGCAACAGCAAACAACCATATTTCAACCACATGGGCAATTAGCGCAATAAACACCACTAAGACAATTCGAAATCGATGCTTGACATTAACTTTTGGCAACAACAAGGTTGAACGATACAAAAATTCATAATGAATCAACACACTCAAGGCAACGATAACGGTATTAATTAATGCTGCAAGCCACATAGAAAATATTCCTTATAATTAGAAGTGACAATTGTACTGGAAAATTTGGGAAAAAATCAAAATGGGCTGTTGTAATACAAAAAATGATGAAAAGCCATTATGCTACTGCTTTAATATCAGTAAAAACGCCTATATAAAAGCATTAAAAACCGGAAAAGGCGCTGTTTTAAAGGATTTTGTGGTGTTTCAGACCAAAAATAACGACTGCAATTGTGAAAATCTCAACCCTGCTAAACAATGCTGTTTAAAAGAGTTTAAACAAATAGAAATTTCGCAAATTTCTTAAATGGATGTTTAAGCACCCTCTTTCAGATAAATTTCAGAATCATTGTCTAAAAATTCTTGTGATTTTTGATCCATTTCAATTTGAATGGCGTTAATCTTAGCGATTTCCTCATCATCCATGGTTTTGATTTCTTGAGTGATTTTCATTGAGCAAAATTTAGGACCACACATTGAGCAAAAATGCGAGGTCTTTGCTGCCTGTTTAGGCATGGTTTCATCATGATATTTACGTGCTGTATCTGGGTCTAGTCCTAGGTTAAATTGATCTTCCCATCTAAACTCAAAACGCGCTTTACTTAATGCATTGTCACGGATCTGCGCACCTGGATGACCTTTGGCTAAATCGGCCGCATGAGCGGCAATTTTGTAAGCAATAATACCTTCTTTAACATCGTCTTGATTTGGCAAACCTAAATGCTCTTTAGGCGTTACGTAGCAAAGCATTGCACAACCGTACCAGCCGATTTGCGCTGCGCCAATCGCTGAAGTAATATGATCATAACCTGGGGCAATGTCTGTAGTTAATGGACCTAACGTATAGAATGGCGCCTCGCCACATTCTTCTAGTTGTTTATCCATATTTTCTTTAATCATCTGCATTGGCACATGGCCTGGACCTTCGATAAAGGTTTGCACATCATGTTTCCAGGCGATTTTAGTCAGCTCACCTAAAGTCTCCAACTCGCCAAATTGCGCTGCATCATTCGCATCAGCAATCGAGCCTGGACGCAGGCCATCGCCGAGTGAAAAAGTAATGTCATACTGTTTCATAATTTCACAAATTTCTTCAAAATGCGTATAAATAAAACTCTCTTGATGGTGTGCTAAACACCACTTAGCCATAATAGATCCGCCACGAGAAACAATGCCGGTAATACGATCAATGGTAAGCGGCACATGTTGCAAGCGTACACCAGCGTGAATCGTAAAATAATCCACACCCTGCTCAGCTTGTTCAATCAATGTATCTCTAAATACTTCCCAATTTAAGTCTTCAGCAATACCGTTAACTTTTTCTAATGCTTGATAAATTGGCACGGTGCCAATCGGTACTGGGGAATTACGGATAATCCACTCACGAGTTTCATGAATGTTCTTACCCGTTGAAAGATCCATAATCGTATCAGCACCCCAACGAATACCCCAAACCATTTTATCAACCTCTTCTTCAATACTAGAACCCAGCGCTGAATTACCAATATTACCGTTAATTTTCACCATGAAATTACGACCAATAATCATCGGCTCGGTTTCAGGGTGGTTAATATTAGCTGGAATCACCGCACGCCCACGAGCTACCTCAGAACGTACAAATTCAGGGGTGATAACATCCGGAATGTCAGCGCCAAAACTATGACCTTTTTGCTGACCGATTTGATCTTTGTAATCTTGCCATTTACAGTTTTCACGAATAGCAATATATTCCATCTCAGGCGTGATAATACCTTGCTTGGCATAATGCATTTGAGTTACGTTTTTACCAGTTTTAGCGCGCTTAGGTGTTTTTAAAAACTCAAAACGTAGGGCGTCTAATTCAGCATCATCTAAACGTTCGTTCGAAAAAATTGAGCTCATTCCATCTAGCGTGTCTGTGTCATTACGCTCATCAATCCAAGTTTCACGAATATTGTCCAAACCTTTTCGCAAATCAATGGTTACATTAGGATCGGTATAAACGCCGGAGGTATCGTAGACATGAACAGGATCGTTTTTTTCAGCCAGCTCACCAATGGTATCCGTTAGTGTAATTTCACGCATCGGCACCTGAATATCGGCGCGCGAACCCTCAACATAAATCTTGTGAGAATTAGGAAAGGGTTGAATAAACGCCTCTTTGACGCTTGACATGCTTGTTAAGGTTTCGCTTGATTGCTTCATTGTTGTATAATCGATGAAATTATTAGAATTTAAATTAAGATGACAATTTTAACCCATAGACCACGTCGTATGAGAAAACACGCATATACCCGTGAATTAATGCGTGAAAACACCCTAACAACAGATGACTTAATCTTCCCAATCTTTGTTATCGAAGGTGAAAACAAGCGTGAAAGTATTGATTCTATGCCGGATATAGAGCGATTAAGTATTGACCAATTGCTCATCGAAGCGCAAGAGTTAGTAGACCTAGGTATTCGAGCTGTAGCATTATTTCCGGTTGTATCAGAAGAGAAAAAATCATTAGATGCTAAAGAGGCGTTTAACCCTGAAGGATTAGCGCAGCGAGCTGTTCGTGCATTAAAGGAAAAATTTTCTGAGCTAGCTGTTATTACTGATGTGGCGCTTGATCCGTTCACCACTCATGGTCAAGATGGATTAATTGATGACTCTGGCTATGTTATGAATGATGAAACTGTTAAGGTGTTAGTTAAGCAGGCACTCTCGCATGCTCAAGCGGGAGCTGATATTGTTGCCCCTTCAGACATGATGGATGGGCGTATTGGTGCTATTCGTGAAGCACTTGAAGAAGACGGCTTTATCTACACCAATATTTTAGCTTATTCAGCCAAATATGCATCAAGCTACTATGGACCGTTTAGAGATGCAGTCGGCTCTGCAGCAAACTTAGGTACCTCAAGCAAAGAAACTTATCAAATGGATCCGGCTAATTCTGACGAAGCTATTCGGGAAGTTGGTCTTGATATTGACGAAGGCGCTGATATGGTGATGATCAAACCAGGTTTGCCTTATCTGGACATTGTTTACCGCATTAAACAAACTTTTGGCATGCCAACCTTTGCTTATCATGTAAGTGGTGAATATGCTCAGCTTAAAGCAGCCAGTCAAAATGGCTGGATTAATGAAGAAAAAGTAACGCTTGAAACCCTCATGTCTTTTAAACGTGCAGGTGCTGACGGAATTTTAACTTATTATGCCAAACAAGCTGCTAAGTGGTTGAAATAACAAGTTATTTATTTATATTAAAATATAATAATATTCTTATATAGTTAATAAAATAGTGTATAATACCCCTCATTAACAACACCCTATTTTTGAGAGGTAATCATGGAAAACAAATCATTATTTGCAAGCATTGTGCTTACACTAGCATTAGTTGCAGCCTATGTTTTTTATACAGATAAAATCAGCAATCTAGAAATTGAGCTTCAGGCAACTACTCAAGAATACAACAAAAAATTAACTGCACTTCAATCAACACCTACCAACAAGGCGTCAACTCCCTCTGCACTAGAGTCACTTAATAACCAACTTATTAAAACACAATCCGACTTAAAGCTGGCTCAGCAAAAACTGACACTAGCCAGTAGCAAAACTAGCGTCTTGGGTAATGAAATGGCTCAAATGAACGATGCAAGAGGTAAAGTAGATGTTCTCAAGAATTCATTACAATCAACTCAAAATAAACTTGCAATCAGTACTGAAAAAGTTCACTATCTAGAAAACATCTTTGAGACTCAAAACAAAGACACAATTATCAACAATATTAACCGAATCAAAGAATTGAAAGAAACTTCAAGTGGCATTGCAGTAACAGGTTTGATAGTGCCTGCCATTGGTGTTGCGACATTAGTTTCATATACCACAGAGGAAATTAATAACTATTGTGCCAATATTCAAAATATCATGGCACTAGAAAACAAAGTCTTTGGAAAGATGGTTTCTCTAGATACCCAAATGCAAAAAAACTACCACAACCAGTGTGAAGTTAGCCTAAAAGATAAAATCAAAAAAAGTTTGAAAAAACTTAAGATAGAGCAACCTAAAAATTAATTAATTCGATTGCTAATTAAGTCCTCAACCACCTCTGGTTCTGCCAGAGTGGAAGTGTCACCCAAGTTATCGTAATCATTTTCAGCAATCTTTCTTAAGATGCGTCGCATGATTTTTCCACTTCGGGTCTTAGGTAGTCCTGATGCAAACTGAATCTTATCCACCGTTGCAATTGGACCAATCTCAGAGCGTACTAGCTTAACCAACTCTGTTTTTAACTCATCAGTTGGCTCTACGCCATTCATAATAGACACATAGGCATAAATACCTTGGCCTTTAATATCGTGTGGATAGCCGACCACAGCTGCTTCCGATACATTTTCATGAAGCACTAAAGCAGATTCAATTTCAGCAGTACCTAAACGGTGTCCTGAAATATTCAACACATCGTCCACTCGACCGGTAATCCAGTAATAACCATCTTTATCACGCTTAACACCATCACCAGCAAAGTATTTGCCTGGGAAAGTTGAGAAGTACGCCTCCATAAAACGCTCATGATTATTGTAAAGCGTGCGCATTTGCCCTGGCCAGGATCTCGCTAATACCAAAATTCCTTCCGCTTCACCTTCTAGCACCTCACCCTGCTCATTAACGATTTGTGGCTCGATACCAAAGAATGGCTTAGACGCTGAACCTGGTTTTAATGCTGTTGCATAAGGTAGTGGGGTAATCATATGGCCACCAGTTTCAGTTTGCCACCAAGTATCTACTACTGGGCACTTACTTTGACCTACCACATGATAGTACCATTCCCAAGCTTCTGGATTAATTGGCTCACCTACCGTACCTAATACACGCAAACTAGAGCGGCTAGTCTTTTCAACAAACTCATCACCTGCACCCATGAGTGCACGAATGGCGGTTGGCGCTGTGTAGAACGTATTAACTTGGTGCTTGTCAATTACTTGCCAAAAACGCGAGGCATCAGGATAAGAAGGGATGCCTTCAAACATCAATGTGGTTGCACCATTAGCAAGCGGACCGTAAACAATATACGAGTGCCCTGTTACCCAGCCGACATCGGCAGTACACCAATACACATCGCCCTCTTGATAATCAAAAGAATATTTATGTGTCATAGCTGCATACAATAGGTAGCCGCCTGACGTGTGCAATACACCTTTTGGCTTTCCTGTTGAACCTGACGTGTAAAGAATGAATAAAGGTGTTTCTGCATCAAAAGATTCACATGGGCATTCACTTGGTACGTCGGCCACTAAATCGTGATACCAGATATCCCTATCACCCCATGCAATATCGCCCTGTGTATTTTTAACAATCACAACTTTGCTAACACAATCACAACCAGCAATAGCTTGATCAACGTTAGCCTTTAAAGCTGTAGCGCGGCCACCGCGCATCCCTTCGTCAGCGGTAATAACAACCCTACATTGTGAATCTAAAATTCTATCTTTTAATGCCTCTGGAGAGAATCCGCCAAATACTACTGAGTGAATTGCACCAATACGAGCACAAGCTAACATGGCATAGCTTGCCTCTAAAATCATTGGCATGTAAATACAAACTCTGTCGCCTTTTTTAACACCTAATTGCTTTAAACCATTAGCCAGCTTAGCTACTTCATCATGCAATTGTTGGTAGGTTACCTTTTGGCTTACCTCTGGATTATCGCCCTCCCAAATAATAGCTGTTTGATTGGCTCTTTGTGGCAGATGGCGGTCAATACAATTGTAAGCAACATTTAACTCACCACCCTTAAACCATTCAATTTGACCCTGGGTGTAATCCACGCTAGAAACCTTATTCCAGTCTTTGTCCCAACTTAAAAACTCTTTAGCTTGATCAGCCCAAAATTCATCCGAATGATTAATTGAATGTTCATACATTGATTGGTATTTACTTTCATCAATTAATGGGGTTTTACTAGATTTTGGAATTGGATACATGGCCATGGATAATCGCGAATAAAATAAATAGATAATACCTAAAAAAATGCCTTTCTAGAAAGCAATTTGTCAAATCAAGTCTTTTAATTTAAGCGAGTTGACACCACCCGTATAATCAATTTGAGCTAAAAATAATTCCGCAGTTGCAATTGCATCTTGCATGGCATTATGTGCTTTATAACGTGGCAAATGATATTTCTCACGCAGCGCATACAAGCGTAAACCATCGGGTTTAATAGTTCCATGAGTCTGGCGTATTTTCAGTTGCTCAATTTTAAGTGTGTCGATCATTGTCATGGGTAAAGATCTCATTTGATAAAGCACTCTGCATGCCTGATTAATAAAGCCTTTTTCAATAGCATCAAAATGAACAACAACAACTCTGTCAGTCATTTCTGCTAGCAAAACATTCATAGCATGACTCAACGACACGCCTTCTTTCAATTCATCATCGGTTAATTGATGAATGCCAACATTGTCTTCGGTTAGTTGTTTGTTCGGGTTAATCAAGATATGTGTCGAGGTTGTCGGCATAATATGAAGATTTTTAATCACCGTATAGCCCATGCTAATGATCTGATCATCCGTTGCATTTAAGCCGGTTGTTTCAAAATCTAGTACTAAAAATTCTAACTCTTTAATAAGCTTATTACCCTTGGGCAATGAATGCGATAAATAACTTTTTATCATAGAAGACTCTGTCAATCTCTTTAAAGCTTTCTTTCGACGATATTCAACAAGAAGATGGTTAAAAAACATCATAATATGGAAGTCTGATATTGTGAGCCCATTGCTGATTGCATATCAGTCACAATACTAAAAGCATCTTTTAAGTGCTTTCTATCCAACGAAGAGATTTCTTTAATTAATACATAATTGTCCGCAGGATTGCCTGATTTAATTTGAAGCTGCTGATGTTTAATTCTAATTAAATTAATAATTTTATAAGCCTCAATTAAGTCATCTGCACCCGATTGACTCAAGCCGCCTACTTCTACCAACTCCCTTAGTCTATCTTGCGTATTGATTGACTTAACTCCATGTGATAGCGCATAAACTCTAGCAATATCCACAATCGGCACCACACCTTTTTTCTTCAAATCCAAGGCGCTTTCATTAACACCATTTTTATCTAAAATAAAATTACGGAAAAATCCTAATGGCGGAGTATAGTGCAATGCATTAGCAGCCATGTGAGCCTGAAATATAGTATTTTTATGCGATTTTTTCAAAACACTTGATAACAGAGTATCTAGTAAAGTTGCATCCCCGTATAAGCACTTAAGATCAAAAAATATACTTGCGTACATAAGTGCTTTTGGATCTGGCTCAATAATCCATTGACTGTAATAAGACTTCCAAACTGATAAAGGTTGTCGCCATTTACTATTAGTGGCCATAACATCGCCAGGACAATAAACATAGCCACAGGCGTTTAAACCATCAGAAACATATTTAGCTAACTGATCAAAATACTCTGCGTGCAAATTAGACTGATATGCATCAGATAAAATAATTAAATTATCTTGATCGGAGTGTGCAATTTGTTCAGAACGGGCCATTGATCCTGCCACAACCCAAGCATACTCAACAGGCGGAGGGCCTAATAATTCTTCTGCTTGTTTTAATAATTGCTGATTAATTGTGCGTCCAACAGAACTAACTGAATAAGTAATATCATGCTCATCCATGTTTGAATCAAAGCTACTTTGCAGCAATAAAGGCACTTGTTGAGATATTCTCTCCAAATCAGCCCTATTTTCAGAAACCAGCACTTCGTTAATTAGAAAAACCACATTATGGCTTTGTTTACGCAATAGGTCTGCCGCTGTAATAATACCAACAACCTTGTTATTTTTAATAATGGGCAAATGTCTAATATGTGACTTTGCCATCAATAACATGGCCTCAATGCCACTTTTATAATAAGCAATTGAGATAGGATTTTTAGTCATAATTTTGCCAACTATTTCAGTTGCATCAATCCCACCAGCCACAACTTTGGTGCAAAACGCACGATCAGTAACAATGCCACACAACTGATCATCATTGGTCACAATAACAGCAGTAATATTTCTATCAGTCATCAATTTAGCCACTTGCTCAATGCTAGTCTGCTGATCAACTAAATATGCATCATTTGCTCTAGACATTGACAGTACAGAGTTATTGAGTAAATTATCTTGCTTGGTAATATTTTGAAAAGCAATGCCTGTTTTTAAATTAGCATCAACAAAGAAATTTTCAATCGTACTATTGTTAGCAAATAGTTCATGGAAGTAGTGTTTGTCGATTCGATAATAAAGCGTATCCTCTTGACAAGAGTGAACATAAAGTAATAATTGATTACTATAACCAAACCATTGGTGCTCACCTAAAATCGAAAATAGCTGCTCATTTTCATCTTCAATTAATACCGCACCCTTGCGAACTAAATACAAATAATCAGGCTTAAGTGTTAACACATGGCCTTTTCGACGATAGCCAATTTCTGTTTTTAAAATTAAGGACTTGAGCTGTTCAGTAGTTGCACAATCCAAAGGGAGTGTTGCTTTAAAAAAATCTACAATTTCTAAAGCCTCAATTTCCATTTAAAAATCCTTATCCTTATAAACAAAAATAGCAGGAACTTCCACATAAAAGGTACTGCCACCAGCTTGGACAGCAAACTGTAAATAGTCTGTTTTGTTAATCTGAATCAATGAACTCTTCCATGAAGTGCCTGCTGCATCTACTGACACCATCGATTTGGGCGATGATTGTGAATTTTTCTGATAAACCAAAGAAAAATTAACCTTCTGCAATGGCGTTTCTGAACGCAAATGAAGATAATTTTGACCATAGTTCAAACTATTGGTAGTTATTAGCAATTCCAAATTTCCGTTAACCAAATCACAGTATCCACTTTCCCAACGGCAATTAGGTTTGGCAAGTAACTTATACAATTGACCATCTTTTGCCTTGTGGGGCACTTCAGCAACATAATAATCCACCGCAAAATAACTAATAATAGCCAAAATTGGTGCAACAATTAATGAGGTAATAACGTGTTTATTTTTAAAGAACATAATATTTTTATTATAAATAAAAATGCCCAGCATAGCTGGGCATAAAATTTAAGATTTAGTATTTTATTAACTCATTAATTCAAACTTTATTTATAAAGGGAAAATTAAGAAAAAAATATAACAAATTAATAAGGCAATTTTTTCATTTCAATGAAATCTATAAAACGCCTAAATAAAATATTTCAATCCTATTATTTGCACAAACGTCTATTTAATAAACAATTCATGCAAACAAACCATTTTAGCTAGAAGCTGGAACACGAATGTTCTCAACCATCTTCTCGACATTAGCAGGCACTTTAGCAGTGCGGCTCATCACAATGAACGCCACTGCAAAGTTAACCAACGCACCAATAGCACCAAATGCATTTGGCTCAATGCCTAGGAACCAATTAGGATCCATATCACCTAAGAAAGAAGTTGATTGTACAAACATAATGCCTTTGTGTTGGAATACATATAACAATGTAACACCAATACCCGACAACATACCTGCAATAGCACCTTCTTTATTCATCTTCTTAGAGAAGATACCCATCATTAATACTGGGAAGAGACTTGATGCGGCCAAACCAAATGCAAGAGCTACTGTTCCTGCAGCAAAGTCTGGTGGGTTAAAGCCATAATAACCAGCAATTAAAATAGCACCAATCATTGACAATCTAGAGTATCTCAACTCTTCTCTTTCACTAATATTAGGCTTCCAAACACCCTTTAATAGATCATGAGAAATGGACGATGCAATAGCCAACAATAAGCCTGCTGCTGTTGACAATGCAGCAGCTAAACCACCCGCAGCAACAATTGCAATTACCCAATTAGGCAATCCAGCAATTTCTGGATTTGCTAACACCATGATATCTCTATCAACCTTAACCATTTCATTGGTTTTTTTGTCACCAGTGTAAGAAATTAAGCCGTCATTGTTTTTATCTTCAAACTTTAACAAACCTGTTTTTTCCCAGTTTTTAAACCATGAAGGTCTATCAGCATAAGCCAAATTTTGCTCAGCGTTAGGCTGATCAATAGTTGTCATTAAGTTTAATCGAGCCATACCTGCAACCGCTGGTGCAGTTGTGTAAAGAAGTGCAATAAATACTAAAGCCCAACCAGCAGATTCACGCGCAGCCTTAACAGACTTAACTGTAAAGAATCGCATGATAACGTGAGGAAGACCTGCTGTACCAATCATTAGAGACAATGTGTATACAAACATGTTAGTTGCACTCAATCTTGCTTGTGTAGTGTATTCCGCAAAACCTAGCTGAGTTACAACTTGATCTAATTTATCAAGCAAATATGTACCATCGGCCATTGTACTACCAAGACCCAATTGAGGGATTGGATTGCCTGTTAGCATGAATGAAATGAAAATCGCCGGGATCGTATAAGCAATAATCATAATCACATATTGTGCAATTTGAGTGTAAGTAATACCCTTCATACCACCCATTACCGCATAGAATGCCACAATAACCATGCCCGATATCAAGCCCGTTTCATAATCCACTTCTAAGAATCTAGAGAATGCTACACCGATACCTTTCATTTGACCGATTACATAAGTTACTGAAGCAATAATTAAACAAATAACCGCCACAACACGCGCAGTTTTTGAATAGTATCGATCAGAAATAAACTCTGGTACTGTAAATGATCCATGCTTTCTCAAGTAAGGCGCTAATAGCATTGCTAGTAACACGTAACCACCGGTCCAGCCCATCAAGAATACTGAGCCACCATAACCATAAAAAGCAATCAAACCAGCCATTGAAATGAATGACGCTGCACTCATCCAATCGGCTGCTGTTGCCATACCGTTAGCTACTGGATGAATACCACCGCCAGCAACATAAAACTCACTCGTTGAACCAGCCCTGGCCCAAAAAGCAATACCAATGTAGACAGCAAAAGTTATGCCTACAAATAAAAACGTTAATGTTTGTAAATCCATTTGTTCTACTCCCCTAATTATTTTTCTTCAACACCAAATTCTTTATCAATTTTTCCCATGCTCTTTGCATAGTAAAAAACCAGAATTACAAATGTATAGATTGAACCCTGTTGAGCAAACCAAAAACCAAGTTTGTACCCGCCAAGTCTTATTGTGTTTAGCGCATCAACAAAAACAATGCCAAACAAGTATGAAACAGTAAACCAAATAGCCAAACATTTGATAATCAATGAAATGTTAGCTTTCCAGTAGTTATTATTAGTCATAGATGACCCCCTCCTTTTTTTAAATTCAGAACGATTTTACACCGGATAATTTTTATCCACTTAACTATCATTAAATGCTAATATAGTTTTCTAGAAAGCTTTTTAGAAAGTTATCTAATCTAATTAAACTTAATCTTTAAGTAATTTAGTCAATAGTGAGGTTAGCGTTTGTAATTCACGTTTAGATAGTTTTGATTCAAAAAACTGCTTAGAAGCATATTGTATCGTAGGATATTTTCGCTCAATGAAGCGGACACCTGAATCAGTTAGCCTGACAATTTTACTTCTCTTGTCCATGGGGTTGGCATCTCGAACAATATATTTTTTACTTTCCAACTTAATTAGAACTTTGGTGAGTCCGCCAGAAGAAACCATTAATGAATTTGATAACGACGAGGGAGTTAAACGATGAGGATAAGGGAATGACCTGAGTAAAACCATGACTTCTAATTCAAAAAATGAAAAATCAAACTGATTACAAGTCTGTTCCATTAATAAATTAAATTCCGTTGAAGATCTACTTAAGTTAATTGCCGCCATAGCCAGTTCAACATTAATATCTGGCCAATTTTCATGAAATCGAATTTCTGTATTTTCAATTTTAATAAAGTTAATCATTACTTAATACAATACCCTACTATTTCATCATATAAAAAAAATGACGCTTTAGCGTCATTTTTTTACTTAAATAATAGTGAAATTATTCTTCTGTTACTTCAGTTACCTCATCAACACCTTCGTCAACTGCAGTTGTTGATAATTCTGCCTCAATTTCTTGAGTGGTTTGCGCATCATGCACTTTTTGTTGAGCAGTTAATTCTTCTTCCATGGCATAATCTTCAGTTAGGATTGAAGCATTAATAAGTCCCGCCTCAATCTCTCTTAAAGCAACAACAGTTGGCTTGTCTTTACCTGCATCAAGCGTTGATTTAAAGCCGCCAGAGCTTAACTGATGAGCGCGCTTTGCAGCCACCAAGACCAACTCAAAACGATTATCTACAAAATCCAAACACTCTTCAACAGTTACTCTAGCCATAATACTCTCTAACTTTTAGTTATGATAAAATCAATCAATTTTACACGAAAATAAACTTCTACATTATTTTATGGAAAGACTAATTGTTTTAGATACTGAAACGACAGGGATTGAGCCTTCTGAAGGTCATCGTATTATTGAAATCGGCTGTACCGAGATCATTGATAGAGAGATTACTGAGAATAATGAATACCATCAATACATCCAACCTGATCGTAATGTTGGTGACTCGGTACGAATTCACGGTATTACTGATAAATTCTTAACCAAAAAACCTAAATTTGAAGAAATTGTAAGCGAATTTATGGAATATATTAAAGGTGCTACCTTGGTCATTCATAACGCGCCGTTTGACTTGGGCTTTTTAAATCATGAACTTAAATTATTTGGCTCTGATGAGCGTATTGAAGATCATTGCACGATTATTGACTCATTAGAACTCTCTAAACAACAACGTCCTGGCACACTCCACAACCTTGACTCTTTGTGTCGTCGCTTTGAAATTGACGCCAGCGCAAGGACCGTTCATGGCGCCCTACTTGACGCGCAAATTCTGGCGCAAGTTTATTTGGCCATGACTGGTGGACAGTCAACTTTGTTTGGTAACGAACAAGCCATGAGTGACAACAATTCAAGCAATCATAAGATTATTCGAGTGAGTCAAGATTTAGGCAAGGTTAAAGTGATATCTGCCAGTGAACAAGAACTTGAACTGCATAACAACTACTTTGCTAACATATAACCAACTAGGGACAATATGATCTATCAAGATTTAAGAGAATTTATTAACGAGCTGGAAAAACGTGGCGAACTAAAACGCATCACCACCGAAGTGGATGCTAATTTAGAAATTACTGAAATTTGCCGTCGAACTTTAGATCAACAAGGTCCTGCCTTGTTATTCGAAAATGTTAAAGACCATAATATACCTGTATTGGCTAATTTATTTGGTACCACTGGGCGTGTTGCCTCTGCCATGGGGCAAAAAGATTTAGTTGCGCTTCGAGCATTAGGAAAACTACTTGCTGAGCTCAAACAGCCTGAACCACCTAAAGGCCTAAAAGATGCAATTGAAAAACTACCAACGCTAAAAAAAGTACTTAACATGCCGGTTAAGTCGGTTAAAAAAGGTCAGTGTCAAGAGGTGATTATTGAGGGTGACGAGGTGGATTTATCAACACTACCTATTCAAACTTGCTGGCCAGGTGATGTTGCACCATTAGTTACTTGGGGATTAACCATCACTAAAGGACCTTTGAAAAAGCGTCAAAATTTAGGTATTTATCGTCAGCAAGTTATTGGCAAAAACAAACTTATTATGCGCTGGCTATCGCACCGTGGCGGTGCGCTTGATTTTAAAGATTGGTGTGAGCAAAATCCGGGCGAACCTTATCCGGTATCTGTGGCGATTGGCGCTGATCCTGCCACTACTTTGGCAGCGGTTACTCCAATTCCTGACAGTTTGAGTGAATACGCATTTGCCGGATTATTACGTGGTAAAAAAACGCGCGTTTGTCAATGTATTGGTAACGATTTGCAAGTGCCTGAAAATGCCGAAATTATTCTTGAAGGGGTTATTTACCCAAATGAAATGGCTGACGAAGGCCCGTATGGTGATCACACAGGTTACTACAATGAAGTTGAGCGCTTTCCCGTATTTACGGTAGAACGCATCACGCATCGAAAAAACCCTATTTATCATTCCACCTACACAGGAAAGCCCATTGATGAGCCGGCTGTTTTAGGCGTAGCACTAAACGAAGTATTCGTACCTTTACTCCAGCAACAATACCCAGAAATTACTGACTTTTACTTACCGCCTGAGGCTTGTTCATATCGTATGGCTGTGGTGAGCATTAAAAAACAATATCCTGGTCATGCCAAGCGCGTCATGATGGGTGTTTGGTCATTCTTGCGTCAATTTATGTACACCAAATTTGTGATTGTTGTTGATGACGATATCGATGTCAAAGATTGGAAAGAGGTTGTTTGGGCCATGACTACGCGAGTAGACCCCACCCGTGACACCACATTGATCGACAACACCCCGATTGATTATCTTGATTTTGCCTCACCTGTTTCTGGACTTGGCTCCAAGATGGGTATCGATGCCACCAACAAACTCCCTGGAGAGACAGATCGTGAATGGGGCACGCCAATTGTTATGGATAAAGATGTCATTCAAAGGGTAGATGACATTTGGTCAGATTTAAAGATTGATTAATTACAAAAAATCCTGAATTAACTATTTACAATTCAGCTTAACAAAGTATAATTCTTTTTTTTCGGAGTATAGCGCAGTTTGGTAGCGTATCTGGTTTGGGACCAGGTGGTCGGGGGTTCAAATCCCTCTACTCCGACCATATTATAAATTTGCTCATAAGCTTTTGAAAAATCCTGATGGATTTCAGTAGCAAAACACCTATTTTAGGTTTATGCGCCCTTAGCTCAGCTGGATAGAGCAACGGCCTTCTAAGCCGTAGGCCTCAGGTTCGAATCCTGAAGGGCGCACCAAGTTTATGGCGGGAATAGCTCAGTTGGTAGAGCCCCGGATTGTGATTCCGGTTGTCGCGGGTTCAAACCCCGTTTCTCGCCCCATATTTTAAAAGGCCTTGCGGCCTTTTTTTATGCCTGATTGTAAATACCTTCTCCAAAAAAGTGCAATTTTTCGTGCACTTAGGGTTAAGTATCTATACCCATTTCTCGCAGCATTAAATAAGCTTCAAGATCATCACATCCGCCTACATGTTTTTCACCAATGAAAACTTGCGGATAAGTTAACTCATTAGGTGCCATTTCAAGCATGTTATCGTTTGTCCAATTAACCTCATCAACTAAGCGAACTTCGTATTCAATATTTTCTTCATCCAACATCTCTTTTGCTTGAGTGCAGTATGAACAATTAGGCTTTGTCCAAATAATATTTTTCATTAGTCATTTAATCCTTAAAAATTCGATCAACGTCCTGCTCATTAAAAAACAAATGCTCATTACAAATTTCATTGTGAATGGCTATTTCTCCACGCTCTTTTAGCAAGGCACGTGCATCTTGCTCACCCAAATCGAAGATAATTTTTTCAAAGCGCTTGCGATCTTGTGTGCACTCATATGTCACTGTATGGGCATCAAATAATTCTAGTGTTTCTTCATGGAATAGGCGATGTAATAGCGATTCAACCGATAATTCATTTAACTCTTGATTGGTTATTGTGTTGGCCAACACACCCACCCTATGCCAACCTTCATCATCATGTTGATCTGCTTCAGGTAGTTTCTGTAACAACATTGCACTCAAATTATCAGCAGTTGAACTTACCCATAATTTAGACTCCAATTGCTCTGATTGTGAAAAATAATCCTCAAATGTATTGATTAATCCTTTGGTATTTCTAGGTACTAACGATTGAAAACTATGGTCTGTTTGTGCATTATATAAAGTGGCAACAATTTGACCTTCTCCTAATATTTCATCTAAAGAATGATCAGCTGTTATGTTGCCCTCTGAGCGCACCATTCCTCGAATCTTCAACTCATTGGTCACCTCAACCAATAATAAATTAACCATGCCATCACCCTGAATTTGCAACGTTAATTTACCTTGGTGTTTCATGCCGCTGGCCAAAAAAATACCCAAAGCGCTTAGTTCGCCAAATAATTGACGTATTAACTCACTATAACCTCGATTGTGAATCATTGCCTGCCAAGCATCATTTAGCGCAATATGCTGACCACGAATGTCTAAATCTTTAAAAATAAATCTTGTTTGTGTATTCATAGGTATGATTTTAATTTATAGTCAAGTATGCAAGTAACAAAGTGATCGAAAGAAAAATTACCATTAAAACCGAAAATCAATTACTAATTGATGCTTTAGTTGATGCAACAAGCCTTTCTAAGCAGGCACTAAAAACCGCACTAGATAAAGGCTGCGTTTGGCTTAAAGCGGGCAAAAAAACCAATCGCATAAGACGTGTTAAAAAGCCATTAAAAATTGGCAATGAAGTGTTTATTTATTTTAATGAAAAAATCTTATCCGCAATACCAACACAGCCCACCTTACTCCTAGATAAAAAAGGCTACAGCATTTGGCTTAAACCGGCAGGAATATTTTCTCAGGGCTCAAAATGGGGAGATCATTGCGCACTCACTAGACTGGTTGAGAAAAAATTAGATCGACCCACTTTTTTAGTACACCGTCTTGATCGTGCAACCAGTGGAATAATGCTGATCGCCCACTCAAAAGCTATGGCTAAAGCGCTGTCAACATTATTTGCCGATAGACTAATTAAGAAAACTTATCTAGCGATTGTATCGGGAGATTTTCCTCATAAAAAAATCAGCTTAACGTCTGATATTGATGGCAAACATGCGTTAAGCCACATCACTAAGCTTGTACAAAATGAACAAAAATCTTTGCTTAGCGTACACATCGAAACCGGTCGAAAGCATCAAATTAGAAAACACTTAAGTGAGATAAATTTTCCTATTATTGGTGATCGTTTATACGGAACCGCCAAGAAAAATCATCCGGAAGATTTACAACTGCAAGCCGTCAATTTAGCATTTAATTGTCCGATTGATCAACAACCAATCAACATCGTCCTGCCTCGTGAAGACCAACTAAAGCTTTAAATTAAGAGCAATCTCGCTCCACTTCTCTGTCCCAAATAGCGGGGATGATAATTCTTAAACATTCTGCCACTGATAGCTCTGCACAAATAGCAGGCTCATCTAGCTTTTGATGTTTGTGTTTTTCAGGAGCAATCGGCACAGAAGGTTTTAGTGTTATATCTGTTGTGTTTTTTTGATCTTCACAACCTGATAACAATAACAACGACAAAAATAAAATTTTAATCATGGCAATTATTGTACGCCAATTGACTTGAATCTAGATGATAAAATCCCTATCTATTATTGACTATTTAAATTAAAAGGAAACTTATGCGCAGAATATTTTTATTTTTAATGACTAACATTGCTATTCTAGTTTTGCTTAGCATAACGCTAAGCTTGTTAGGTGTTGAGAGTATTTTGGCTGAAAACGGATCAGATCTTGATCTAAATGCACTGCTTATTTTTTCAGCTGTTTTTGGTTTTGGTGGTGCATTTATTTCATTAGCTATTTCCAAATGGATGGCCAAACGCATGACCGGCGCTGTGGTGATTGAATCACCGACTACCAATCTTGAAAAATGGCTAATAGAAACTGTTGAAAGCCAATCAAAAATCGTTGGTATTCAAATGCCAGAAGTGGCGATTTTCCCTTCTAGTTCAATGAATGCATTTGCCACAGGTGCAAGCAAAAATAAAGCACTAGTTGCCGTGTCTCAGGGTTTGCTAAACAATATGAACAAAGGTGAAATTGAAGCGGTTGTTGGCCATGAAATGAGCCATGTGGCAAATGGTGACATGGTTACTCTCACACTGATTCAAGGTGTTGTTAATACCTTCGTAATCTTCTTCTCACGTGTCATTGGCCATTTTGTTGATCGCGTTATTCTAAAGAATAATCGTGGTCACGGTATTGGCTATTTTGTGACCACCTTATTTGCACAAATTGTACTGTCTATCTTAGCCTCAACGATTGTCATGTATGTATCTCGTAAGCGCGAATTTGTTGCTGATACAGGCGGTGCAGATTTAGCCGGACACCAAAACATGATTGGTGCTCTAAAGCGTCTTGGCCAAGTTGAGCCTGAAGCGCTACCTGAACAAATGGCTGCTTTTGGCATTGATGATAAAAAAGGTTTTGCTGCTTGGTTTTCATCACATCCACCCATTGAAGATCGTATTGCCGCACTAGAAGCTCGCGCCACAAATTTAGGAAAGTAAATTATGGCCATTGATATCAAATCATCAGATGAAATAGAAAAAATGCGTGTGGCTGGTCGCTTAGCAGCCGACGTGCTTGACATGATTGCGCCCCATGTTAAAGCAGGTATTAGTACTGACGAACTGGACAAACTGTGTCACGACTATATCGTTGATGTGCAAAAGGCCATTCCTGCACCACTGAATTATCATGGATTTCCAAAGTCTATTTGTACCAGTATTAATAATGTTGTTTGCCACGGAATCCCTTCAGACAAACGTTTGAAAAAAGGCGACATTGTTAACATTGATATTACTGTTATTAAAGATGGTTATCATGGTGATACCTCTAAAATGTTTGTTATTGGCAAGGCTAGTGTTAAATCACAGCGTATTTGTCGAGTGGCTCAAGAATGCTTGTATGTTGGCATTAAAAAAGTTAAGCCTGGCATTCAGTTAGGTGAAATTGGTCGCGCAATTGGTGCACACGCCCAAAGCAACAACTACTCCATCGTGCATGATTATTGTGGCCATGGCATTGGCTTAAAGTTCCACTCAGAGCCACAAGTGGTCCATTATGACGATGGCAATGTGGCGTCTAGCCCCATTCTTGAAGAAGGCATGACTTTTACTATTGAACCAATGGTTAATGTTGGGGGCTATGAAGTAGCCACATCCAAAGTTGACGGCTGGACAGTAACTACTAAAGATCGCTCATTATCAGCACAATGGGAGCACACCATCCTGGTCACCAAAGATGGCTATGAAATCCTCACTCTACGAGCAGAAGAGGACATTTAATCCAACGCCAGCTTATGCTAAAATGAGTGTTTTTATTATCACCCAACCCTGAGCGTTGAAAAACCTAAGAAACTATTTTATTTCTGGCCTGCTTTTTTGGATTCCATTAGGCTTAAGCATTGTTGTTATCAAGTTCTTTTTAGAGCTGATTAACGATATTGTGCCTGCACAATATTTGCCTGAATCTTTATTCAATTTAGAGCGCGCCATTCCAGGCTCTGGCATTGTGTGGGTTTTGTTAATTATTATTATTACTGGCATCCTGGTTAATAATTTTATTGGGCGAAAAATTATTGAATTATGGGAAAAGCTCCTAGATAAAATCCCAGGTTTTCGAGGTATCTACAAAGCACTAAAACAACTTTCCGATACAGTTCTTAGTCCATCGGGCAATAGTTTTAAAAAAGCTCTATTGGTTGAATATCCACGTAAAGGCATGTGGACTATCGCCTTTCAGACTGGCAATTACCAAGGCGAAGTGGAAAAGAAAATTGGACAAGAAATTATTAATATTTACGTGCCAACAACACCCAACCCAACTTCTGGTTTTTTTATCATGCTACCCAAGAGTGACGTGATTGAGCTAGACATGAGTGTTGATGAAGCATTTAAACTGATCATCTCTACCGGTGTGGTAGAGCCAAACAAAGGATAAAAAACTATGAGAACGAATTATTGTGGCGAATTAAACAAAGACAACATCGATCAAACGGTAGAAATATGTGGCTGGGTAAATCGTCGTCGTGACCACGGTGGCGTGATCTTTTTGGATATGCGTGATAAACGTGGTATTGCTCAAGTTGTTATTAATCCAGATAATGCTGATTTTGCAACAGCTGAAACTATCCGCAATGAATTTGTACTAAAAGTTACTGGTACGGTAATTGCTAGAGGTGAAGGCTTGGCCAACCCAAAATTAGCATCTGGTGAAATTGAAATTGTTGCTGACAATATTGAGATTCTTAACACCTCTAAGCCTACACCTTTTCAGATTGATGCAACCGACACCTCGGAAGAAGTTCGATTGAAATATCGCTACCTTGACTTGCGTAACGACGCCATGCAAAAACGCATGCGTTTGCGCTCTAGGGTTACTCACTTCATGCGTGAGTTTATGGATGAGAATGATTTTTTAGATATTGAAACACCATTTTTAACCAAAGCCACACCGGAAGGTGCGCGTGACTACTTAGTGCCTTCACGCACCCACCCAGGTGAATTTTTCGCCCTGCCGCAGTCTCCGCAACTCTTTAAACAGTTATTAATGATGTCGGGCTTTGAGCGTTACTACCAAATTGTTAAGTGTTTTAGAGATGAAGACTTACGCGCTGATCGTCAGCCAGAATTCACTCAGCTTGATATTGAAACTTCATTCATGAATGAAGTTGAAATTATGAACATGATGGAAGAGATGACTCGCGGCATGTTTAAACACGCCATTGATGTTGACCTAGGCGAAAACTTCCCACAAATTACCTATGCTGATGCCATGCATTTATATGGTGTTGATCGCCCTGATATGCGTATCCCTATGCAAATGACTGATATGGATGAGCTTATGCAAGATGTTGACTTTAATGTGTTTTCTGGTCCTGCTAGCAATGACGATTCACGAGTGGCAGCTTTGCGCGTTCCAGGCGGTGCATCGATTAGTCGCAAAAAAATTGATAAGTACACAAAATACGTTAGTATTTACGGCGCCAAAGGCTTGGCTTACATTAAACTCAATGAAGACGGTCCGGCCTCTCCAATTTTAAAATTCTTAGGCGATGAAATAACCGCCAAAATCATAGAAATGACTGGCGCTCAAACAGGCGATATCATTTTCTTTGGTGCTGACAAAACCAAAATTGTTAATGAGGCACTGGGCAATTTACGTGAACAACTAGCCAAAGACTTAGATCTGTATGAAAAAGAATGGGCGCCAATTTGGGTAATCGACTTCCCAATGTTTGATCAAAACGATGATGGCTCATTAAGCGCCATTCATCATCCGTTCACCGCGCCAAGTGTTGATGCTAGCACCTTAGAAAAAACAGCGGCAACTGCCCTATCAAGAGCTTACGATTTAGTTATTAATGGCTCAGAAGTAGGTGGCGGCTCAATTCGAATCCATCAAGTAGAAATGCAGCAAACTGTTTTAAAACTACTAGGCATTTCTGACGAAGAGGCACAAGATAAATTCGGCTTCTTACTAGATGCACTTGAGTACGGTTGTCCACCACATGGTGGCATGGCATTTGGTCTTGATCGTTTAGTAATGATTATGACAGGTAGCGATTCAATTCGTGATGTGATTGCCTTTCCTAAAACACAAACAGCTGCGTGTCTACTAACAGATGCACCTGCTGAAGTACCAAGAAAAGTGCTTCGTGAACTTAGTGTACAAGTGAGTTTAGCGAAAAAAGACTAAAATTTTGTGAGCAGTATTACCGATCAAATTAAGGCTGAATTAACCGCTAATAATGCCGTTTTGGTAGCGCATTATTACGTTAGTTCTGAATTACAAACGCTAGCTGAAGCAACAGGTGGTATTGTTTCAGATTCTTTAGAAATGGCGCGCTTTGGTCAAAATTCTGATGCTGATACCATTATCGTAGCTGGTGTTAAATTTATGGGTGAAACGGCCAAAATTCTTTCTCCTGAAAAAACCGTGCTAGTGTTAGACACAGAAGCCACATGCTCTTTAGATGAGGACTGCCCAATTGATGAATTTTCAAAATTCTGCGACCAACATCCTGAGCGAACTGTTGTCGTTTATGCCAATACTAGCGCTGAAGTTAAAGCACGTGCTGATTGGGTGGTCACCTCAGGTAGTGCACTTAAGGTTGTTGAGCATTTAAAAAACCAAGGGAAGAAAATTCTTTGGGCGCCCGACAAACACTTAGGTAATTATGTTCAGCAAGAAACAGATGCTGACATGCTGCTTTGGCGAGGCTCTTGCGTGGTTCATGAGCGCTTCAAGGCTGACGCTTTAGCAAATTTAAAAGCGCACCATCCAGACGCTGCTGTTTTAGTACATCCAGAATCACCACAATCTGTGGTTGACTTGGCTGATGTTGTTGGCTCAACCACCGCACTTATTAATGCTGTTAAAGATCGAGACGAACAAGTCTTTATTGTTGCCACTGATAATGGTATTTTTCATAAGATGCGCGAAGTTGCCCCTCATAAAACATTAATTGAGGCACCAACCGCTGGCGCTGGTGCAGACTGTGAATCTTGTGCACACTGCGAATGGATGGCAATGAACAATTTAGAAAACTGCCTAAACACACTGAAAACTAACAATAATGAGATAAAAATTGACGCTTCAGTTAATCAGCAAGCGCAAAACTCAATACAAAAATTACTCGACTTTACCGCATAAGGTAAAATCTAACAAACTTAAAAACTGGAGATAACTTCATGGCTGGACATAGTAAATGGCATAACATTCAACACCGTAAAGGCGCACAGGATGCCAAACGTGGAAAAATCTTTACCAAGCTCATTAAGGAAATCGTTATCGCCGCTAAAGCAGGTGGTGGCGTAGTTGAAAACAATCCAGGCCTTAGAATGGTAATTGATAAGGCACTAGCTGCCAACATGAAGCGTGACACCATTGAAAATGCTGTTAAACGTGGCTCAGGCGATCTTGAAGGTGAAAACTATGATGAAGTGCGTTATGAAGGTTACGGTCTTGCAGGTACAGCAATTATGGTTGATACGCTAACTGACAATCGCAATCGTACGGTTGCTGATGTGCGTCATGCCTTTACCAAACACGGTGGTAATTTAGGCACTGATGGCTCGGTTAATTATTTATTTACCAAGCAAGGCTTTATCAGTTTTGAATCTGGCGATGAAGATCAAATTATGGAAGTGGCACTAGATAGTGGTGCTGAAGATGTTGTTACTAACGAAGATGGCTCAATTGATGTGATCACCACACCTGAAGAATTCTTCACGGTTAAAGACGCACTGACTGATGCAGGCCTTGAATCCACACATTCACAAGTAACCATGGAGCCTTCAACACGTGTAGAACTTAACCTGCAAGATGCTGAAAAATTTATGAAATTAATTGATCGCTTAGAAGATTTAGACGACACACAAGAGGTTTATCACAACGCTGATATTTCTGACGAGGTTATGGCACAACTATGATTCACATCCACCAAGGTATTAGCGCATTAGGTGCATTTAGACAAGAAGCATTAAACAAAAAGCTATCTCAAGCACAATCTGGTTTAGCTCTATTGAGTGCAGAATTCATTCATTTTGCAGATTTAAACTCTGCTTTATCTGATGAGCAGGCTCAGCATTTAGATCATCTTTTAAATTACACCAATGCTTTAAATGCCACTTCTGATGCGCAAAGTATTATTGTTATACCAAGATTAGGCACAATTTCACCTTGGTCTTCTAAGGCAACAGATATCGCCCACCTGTGTGATATCAACCAAATTAATCGCGTAGAGCGTGGCATTATTTATCATCTAAACCATGAAATTAGCAATACAGAAGCTGTACTCAATTGCTTAATGGATAAGATGACAGAATCACTACTTGATTCAATTGAAAATGCGCATACTATTTTTGATAATTTTGAGCCGCAGCCATTTACCAGTATTGACATTCTTTCTCAAGGGAAAATCTCACTTGAAACAGCAAACACCGAATTAGGCTTAGCATTATCAGCCGGTGAAATTGATTACCTGGTGGATAGTTTTACCAAGCTTGAACGCAACCCAACCGACATTGAATTAATGATGTTTGCACAAGCAAACTCTGAGCATTGTCGTCATAAAATCTTTAATGCTGATTGGAAAATTGACGATACAGAACAAGCTAAGAGCCTGTTTGCCATGATTCGCAACACTTACCATAAGCATCCTGAAGGATTGCTTAGCGTTTATTCTGACAACTCAGCGGTTATGGCTGGCTATGAAGGCGAGCGCTTTTACGCTGATGAAAACGGCAAATATGTTAGCTCAAAGGAACATCGCGCTATCTTAATGAAAGTAGAAACACACAACCACCCTACCGCTATTGCCCCACACCCGGGTGCAGCAACAGGCTCGGGCGGTGAAATTCGAGACGAAGGCGCAACAGGACAAGGCTCTAAACCTAAAGTTGGTTTATGCGGATTTAGTGTTTCTAACTTAAAAATTAATAACGCCACTCAGCCTTGGGAAAAAGATCACGGCAAACCTTCGCAAATCGTCTCAGCACTTGATATCATGCTTGAAGGTCCAATTGGTGCAGCAGCATTTAACAACGAATTTGGTCGTCCAAATACATTGGGCTATTTCCGCAGCTATGAACAACAAATGCCTGATGGCGATGTTCGTGGTTACCACAAACCGATCATGCTGGCTGGTGGCTTAGGGCACATTCAAGAACAACACATTCAAAAAGGTGAAATCCCTGTTGGTAGTAAAATTATTGTTTTAGGTGGCCCTGCCATGCTTATTGGTTTAGGCGGTGGTGCTGCTTCTAGTATCAAGAGTGGCGAGCAAAGTGAAGACTTGGACTTTGCCTCGGTTCAGCGCGCCAATCCTGAAATGGAAAGACGCGCACAAGAAGTCATTGATCGCTGTGCCAACTTAGGCGATGGCAATCCTATTATCTCTATTCATGACATCGGCGCAGGTGGCTTATCAAATGGCCTGCCTGAGTTAGTAAACGATTCAGGGCGTGGCGGTCGATTTGAGCTTAGAAACATCCCGAATGATGACAACCAAATGTCACCACTTGAAATCTGGTGTAACGAATCTCAAGAGCGCTACGTGCTTGCCATTGCCCCATCGAGCCTAGACTTGTTTAGCCAAATCTGTGAACGTGAGCGTGCACCATTTGCCGTACTGGGTGATTCGACCAAAGAACAAGAGCTAGTATTAAGCGACGAACTGTTTGACGACACACCAATTGATATGCCAATGTCTGTGTTATTAGGCAACCCGCCTAAAACCAACATTGAGGCGGTAACGCAAAATATTGAGCTAAATCCACTAGATACCAGCAACATTAATCTTGATGATGCTATCAGTAGAATTTTACAACTGCCAACCGTTGCCAGCAAAAACTTCCTAATCACCATTGGTGATCGAAGCATTACTGGCATGGTAGCGCGCGATCAATTTGTGGGTCCGTGGCAAGTGCCTGTCGCTGATTGTGCCATTTCTATTTCTGATTATGTTGGCTTTAAAGGTGAGATTATGTCTTTGGGTGAGCGCACGCCATTGGCCTTGTGTGATGCAAATTCAGCAGCACGTATGACCATTGGTGAATCTTTAACCAACATGCTGGGTGGTTACGTGGAAGATATTCATGACATTAGCCTAAGCGCTAATTGGATGAGCGCTTCTGGCCACAAAGGCGAAGATGCCAAACTATTTGAAGCTGTGAAAGCAGTAGGTATGGATTTATGCCCTGAGCTTGGCTTAACTGTGCCAGTGGGTAAAGACTCTATGAGCATGAAAAGCTCTTGGCAGGAAAACGCAGAAGATAAATCAGTTACTTCACCTTTGTCATTAATAATCACGGCCTTTTCAAAAACGCCAGATGTTAGATTACAAAAAACGCCTTTATTAGAAACCGATTCAGATTCTGAACTATTACTAATCGACTTAGGCTTTGGCCAAAATCGTATGGGTGGCTCGTGTTTAGCACAAGTGTACAATCAAGTTGGCGATATTGCACCAAATCTTGACGATAGCGCTGTATTTAAATCATTCTTCACCACCATTAATCAACTTAATAAAGACGGCTTAATTAGCGCTTATCACGATCGTAGTGATGGCGGTGTTATCACCACTTTATTAGAAATGGCGTTTGCATCACACACAGGTTTAACCATTGACACAGATGCCAGTATTGAGAATTTATTTAACGAAGAACTGGGTTGTGTTATTCAGGTTAAGTCTGAAAACAAACAGGCCGTTGCTAATGCTTTAAAAGCAGCAGGACTTGAATCTTACACGCAATCAATCGCAACACTTAACAACTCAGACAGTATTGAGATTATCAATAATGGTCAAAGCGTTTACAACCAACCT
>ERZ1048686.441-NODE-441-length-40944-cov-7.157891_pt1 | contig 40944 bp, 43 predicted proteins | sample MGYA00383099_ERZ1048686 | MGnify/ENA primary metagenome ERZ1048686 (study PRJEB29581, sample SAMEA5548369) | metagenome | biome: marine; feature: coastal; material: water | depth 25 m | study: Short-term variability in the microbial, nano- and picoplankton... | reverse complement strand
CAACCGATGATGTGAGCTTCCAGATCTCTGACGGTCGTACAAACTCTGTTGTTCGTTTGACGAGCTTTGACACAACAGACAACGCTGCGATGCTTGCAGAAGTTCAGTCTGCCTTGTCTCAGTCTGGCTCCAACATCACGGCGTCTGTCACGTCTGCAACATCTGCGATTACTTTGACCAACTCACTTGGTGGCGAAGTCGAATTGTCCAACTTCAAGTCTGACGGAGCTGGCGTAATGACAGCGTCTCCTGCTTCTGAGCAGGGTGTTGGCAAGATGCTTGATGACACAGGCACAGGTGCTTCACAGAGCGCGGTAGCTGCGATCGACATCTCGTCATCTTCGGGTGCAACATCTGCTCTTGATGCTCTGGATCGTGCGATTGAAACAATTGGTAAAGAACGTGCAAACTTGGGTGCGGTCATGAACCGTCTCGACTCAACGATTTCCAACTTGACCAACGTTTCTGTGAATACTGAAGCTGCAAAAGGCCGTATCGAAGATGCAGACTTTGCTACTGAAAGCACGAACATGACGAAGTCCAAGATCCTTGCGCAGGCATCCACGTCGATGCTGGCACAGGCCAACGCATCTAAGCAGGGTGTATTAAGCTTGCTTCAAGGCTAAGTCTTGTAACAGAAATGAAAATAGCGGGTCCGGCATGCCGGACCCGTTTTCTGTTTGCGACGCGTTTTCAACCAAAGCATCGCGCACTTTCGATAGTTGTCTTTGGCTGTTGTGCTTGCAAACTCTCTTTAGCGTATTTGCTTTGTGCTTTGCATACGTGAGATTTTTAAGACTCACCTAGTTCTTGTTGCCTCAAATTTTCGCATAATACAGGCAAGTATTGAAGCTTTTGTGGCCGCAGAACTACAAAAACTAGGACCGTAAACGTGAAACTAAAAAAAGCCAAAAAGGCACTTAAACAAATCAACCGACTGTTTGAGGCAGTACACGAGCTTGAGCAAAGAAACACAGACTTAATCCGAGAGAGGCGCATCTTAGAGGCGCGTAATCTTGATGCTGAACATAGGGTAAGTGTTTTGGAAACGCTTGTCGAAGAAGTCCTATTGGAACTTCGAATATGTGAGCTTGAACTTAAAAAGACAGATCTACAAAGTGCTGCTTTTGAAACAACGCAAGACAATCGCCCTATACTGCGACTGGTCAATCCAATTGCACTTGCGGGTTAGTCAAATAACAAAAATGAAAACGAGCGTTGCATTTCGCAGCGCTCGTTCACAGGTTATTCCGTCTTAAAGCGCGCCTCGCTCTGTTCAGTGGAGGTATGACCCGCTTTTTTGTAGTGCTGACCGAGAGTTACTTTCAACGCTGCTAGAGTGGTCGGTTTGGTCATATATGCATCCATACCTGCCAACAGACACCGTTCCCCTTCGCCGCGTACGGCGTTTGCGGTGATCGCAATTATCGGGATGCGACCTTGGCCATCTTTCTCTTCATCATCGCGGATCTTTCTGGTCAGTTCAAACCCATCGACGATTGGCATTTGGCAATCGGTCAGAATGAGATCGAAATCATCAAGCTTCCATGCCTCATAAGCTTTGGCACCATCTTCGACGATAACTGGAGTATACCCTAGTTGCGCCAATTGGCTCTCCAAGACCACACGGTTAATGTCGTTATCTTCAGCAGCGAGAATGCGTGGTCCAACGTCGTCATTCTTATTCGCGAGAAACTCATCTTTTTCTGAATTGTCGACGTTCGGTTTGGGTGCTTTCAAGTTAAAAGCGCGTTCGAGGGCTTTGGAAAATGCGCTGTTCAATATTGGAGCGGACGGAAGAAAAATGTGTTCTCGCTCGGATCTTTCTGCCAAATGATGGGGAGCCGGCGAAAGAAAGATCGTCTTGGTTTCATCAGGGAAATTCCTGCTGTTAAAAACGGGAGAGGCCTTGTCGTTCTGCCAATCATCGCAAGCAAAGGGAACAATGTAAACGACGTTATCATTTCTGATTTGTGCGGCTGCGATCAAGTCTGCCGGAGTGTCGAACGCCTTGAAATGGCCTCCGCACTTTTCTATGGGTTTTTGAAAATAGTGCACACCGTCATCTGAATTTTTTAGGTAGGCAATTGTCTTATTTCTTAGATCTGGGCACCGTATTTGACCTTCCCGATCGATTATAGGTAGGTGAACAGTAAATGTAGTTCCTTGCCCGCGCTGACTTTGCACCCCAATCGATCCGTTAAGTTTTTCGATAAGCTGCGAAACGATCGCTAGTCCAAGTCCGGAACCGCCAAACTCGTGACGTCGAACCTCTGCCGATTGCTCAAACGGGTCAAACAAGCTAGACAAGAACTCCTCGCCGATCCCGATCCCATCGTCGGAAACTTCCACCTTTAAGTCATCTTTGTCGCTAAACCCTACAGTGAGGATGACCTGGCCTTTTGGATCCTCTGGCGGCCTTTTTGAGAACTTGATGGCGTTAGACAATAGGTTCAATATGATCTGCCGCAGGCGACCAGAATCGCAACTCATGTACTTAGGAAGATCAGGGTCGTAGTTCATCAACAAGGTTACATGATGTGCTTCGGCAAAATGCCTGAGTGTGTCCGCTGATTTCTCGAAAACGCTTAAGACTTCAGTTTTTTGAAGCTTTAATTCTAATTTTCCAGCTTCGATCCGAGACATATCGAGTATGTTTTCGATGATGGACAAAAGTGCTGTCGACGAGTCGCGGATTGTTTCGACAATGCGGCTTTGTTCCGTCGTGAGTTTGCTGTTTTCGAGAATTTCTACCATTCCCACGACGCCATTCATCGGAGTTCTAATTTCGTGGCTCATTGCGGCTAGGAAATCGGTCTTCGCTCGGCTGGCTAGGCGAGCCTGAGTGCTCGAGGCTTCCATTTTAACTTGGTTGGTATGGGCCAAAATTCCGAATGCTGCCATCTCGACGGCGATCAGAATGAACACCATGAATAGCAGGCCAGTTGCGAGGTACTTTTCGGCGGTCTCTTTTCCGACCCAGGGGGCGCCAAAGAAATCATTTCCTAACAGCAATACGGCCATTAACGAAATGGCGGTTGCGGCTACCACAATTGTGAGCTGCAGATTTTCGCGCCCCACAGCGAAGGTCAAGAATGGCCCGCCGAGTAGGACAAGGTACATGAGTTCTGGGTTAGCGGCTTCATGAATTGTAAAACTTGCCAGAGTAACCGCTACGATACCGCCTGCGCTCCAAACTGTTCGTCCTAGTAAGGGCATTCCGTAAGCTGTAAAAATAGTCGCAAAGATTGTGCCAAGCAAAGCAGGTCCGGTCAAAAGAGCGATCAGCGGTTCATTTAGATAGTATGCGAGTAACATCCATCCGATACAGCAAGCGACGATACCCCAAGAAGTAATAAAAATTACTTTGGTATAGATGGAGCGTTGGTCTTTATTTTTTGGGGTGTTTTCTTCGAACAACATCAGCGTTGCTTCCAGTACAATTGTTTTAAGGATCCAGCCTCTTTGTCGAGTTGCAGGCATGGTAGCCTGAGGCCGCATGAAAGAAACTCAGAGCGCATGCATTCACATTCGTTATGTGTATCCGTGTTGATAACGTTGGGGAAGCTACAAAAATAGGTGCAGGTGACCATCGGCTGCTATCTTTAGAACGGTGAAGCCGATTTTAAATATTCGCGCAAAATGGATCGTAGGACTGCTTGGACGAGCGGTTTAACGTATACGATATCCATCCCGGCTTCCAACATGACTTCTTTTTCGGTCGGATCTTCGGAAGTGGTGAGACCAACGATTGGGACAGAGCATTTTGGGGCCGCTGTTGCGCGTATGCGTTTGGCTGCTGCTGGACGGCTGGCAACAGGCATGCAGTTATCCATCAAGATCAAATCGAAATCTTCTTGCTCGAACAGGCGGAACGCGTCATTGCCTTCGACGGCACTTTTTGTTGTGCAGCCAAGCATTTCTAGCGACGAGGTGATGACGATACGGTTCATTTCATTGTCGTCAGCAATTAGTACGTGAGGTGACTGTTCAATAGAGGTGATCTTCGGAGAATTTGGGCGGCTTGTGTTGAGCGGCTGCTCTGTCGGTGTGGTCGGGATGAAAGGTATTTCAACCCAGTGCCTTCAACGGCAGGTGCGGCGGTATCTTCTACGCGACCAATTTCTTGGAATGGCTTATGTTGCTTCTCTTGACCTATGCCACGGCCGGTATCTTGCACGCCAATTCGGATCACGTTCCCTTGCGGTGTTTGTTTGAAATCGGCGCTGACAGTAATAGAGCCAAATTCGGTAAACTTGATGGCGTTGCTGACCAGATTGTCGACGACTCGCCGCAAGCGTTTGGGGTCCATTTGCATAATCGACGAAATTTATAGCTTTTGATTGAATTTCACAGGTCAGTCGGCGTTCTCTTGGGTTGGGTGACGCTTTCTAAGGTCATTGGATCCTTAAGTTCACGAGAAATTAGTGAACACTCTTTGGCGGGGTGAAATCCAGTTGCCGTGGCTGCGAAGGTGGCCCTGAAAGCTTGGACAACTATATGGTCATCAAGAACGTATGGCATTCAGCTAAAATCGTGTAAGCCCAATGCAAATTATCGAACATCAGGAATAGAAAAATGACCGCACCCGTAGGAAAAATTACCCGCGAGGACACGATCAAAATGGATGGCGCTGATCCGATTGCCCATCTGCGTGAGCGCTTCGAATTGCCGGAAGGCGATATTTACCTAGACGGTAACTCTCTTGGTGCGCTGCCGATGGGTGTGATGGAGCGTCTTGAAGTCGCTGTGAAAAAGGAATGGGGCCAAGGATTGATCCGCAGTTGGAACGATGCGGATTGGTATCCTGCCCCGCAACGCGCTGGCGCTGCGATTGCGCGTATTTTGGGCGCGGATGACGACGAAGTCATCGTTTGCGATTCCATTTCTGTGAACTTGTTTAAACTGCTGGTTGGCGCTTTGCGTATGCGCATGGATCGCAAGATCATAGTGTCTGAAATCGGCAACTTCCCGACGGATGTCTACATCAACCAAGAGGTTGCGGACCTTATGGGTTGTGAGCTGCGCTGCGTCATGCCCGAAGAAGTCGAAGCGGCTATTAGCGCCGCTGGCGACAACCTTGCGATCGTCCAGTTGACGCATGTTCACTATAAAACTGGCCGCATTTACGACATGCAGGGCATCACCAAAAAAGTGCAGGATCTTGGCGGCTTGGTGATCTGGGATTTAGCGCATTCTGCTGGATGTCTGCCCGTGCAGCTAAACGACTGTAACGCCGATTTCGCGGTTGGTTGTGGGTACAAATATCTCAACGGCGGCCCCGGCGCGCCTGCGTTTGTCTTCGTCGCACGGCGGCATTTTGAAGCGATGGATCAGCCCCTTCGTGGTTGGCATGGCCACGCTGAACCTTTCGCGTTCACCCAAGAGTATAAGCCGCATCCAACAATTGATCAGATGTTGACAGGCACGGCCTCCCAACTTGCCACACTTGCGCTAGAAACTGCGCTGAAAGTGTTTGAGGACGTCGATATGAACCTGTTGCGTCAAAAGAATATGGCGCTGGGGGATTTGTTCATCGCCTTGGTCGAGCAAGAACTGGGCGGCATGAATTTTGAACTTGCCAGCCCTAAAGAGGCTGAGCATCGTGGCTCTCAGGTCTCGCTGATCCATGAAGAAGGATACGCGATCATGCAGGCTGTTATCGCACGCGGTATCATCGGTGATTTCCGCGCGCCCGACATTCTACGCTTTGGCTTTGCATCACCCTATGTGCGCTACATTGATATCTGGGACTCAATCGCGCACCTGCGTGACGTAATGGAGATGCGCGAGTGGGATCAGCCCAAGTTCAAAGAACGCCGCGCGGTGACCTAAAGATCATGGGTGCTCATGACGTTTTCCAAGCGTCAAGTTCAGTCTCGTCCTAGAACCCAAGATAGACACCATCCGCTGCATCATTGTGGCACATATCTGCGTCGATTTTGTCATCTAAAATGGTGACTCGATTGCGCTGCATGCGAGAAAAAATGAACATGGCTTGTGATAAGCACGTGATCTCGCCCGCATATTTTTCTTCGGTGTGAGCGATACGTGAACTGCGACCCTTGTTAGGTGCAGGGTAGGGCGGTCATCGCATTTCCTCCATCATCACTTTCGGTTGCTTTCGTCGCAATGACGATCCAAGTATCCAAGACCTCAAAGCTCTCAACTGGTATGAAAAAGCGGCGTATTTCGGCTTTCCATGTAGGGTTTGCGTCGGTGCTCTGATCAGCATCTAATCACCGTGACGAGTATTCTCAATCCACGTTAAAGCGCCTCAAAACTGTCAAACTTTGGTGCCATTCTTTTCCAATTTCTTAACCCTTTGGCGTGTAATGACCCATAGCGAGGGTTGTGTTTTTGACCATCTAAGCTCGGTAGATCAATTCAGACATTATGGGAAACCATGAAGATACAGGGTAGTAGTTTATGCCGACAACATTTAATGTCATCTCCTTGGGGAATTTTGCCAGTATTGACCCGACAGAGGGTAATACTCAGTCTGAGAACGCTTCCTCACTCGTAGGGTAGACATTTGGCGGCGTGGGGGATTCGCTTGTAAACGATATCCAAAGCTTCTCCACAGGTTCAACCGGCTTCGGCGGCGGAAACACCAGTGCTTATGACATGAACAATTCCGCGTCGAACGAAGCGTTTTCGATCAATGGAGGACCAGATCAGGTCTTTGACGGCACAGCGGTTTATAACGCGACTATTACTTATATTGATGGTACGACTGCCACAATCACGGCGGTCGTATTCCAGGATAGTGCAGGTAATACCTATCTTTCGCCGGAATTTTCTGCCAACCCCGACCAAGCCTCGCTAGAAGCTGGAGCCATCCGTTCGCTTAGCCTCGATAGCTTGGTTGGCAACAACTATTCCGGCATGACGGGGTCCCGCGAAACGTTCAATTTCGTCACATGCTTCACGACGGGTGCTCTGATCGCCACTAGAAATGGTGCGCTTTCTGTGGAGGACCTGCGCGTAGGTGATGAGTTGCCGACCCGTGATCGTGGGTTGCAGACAATCCGTTGGATTGGCGCAACTACATGCACAGCGCTGGGAGATTTTTTACCCGTACGCATCAAGGCAGGCGCATTAGGACAAGGTTTGCCTCATCGCGACCTCATTGTATCGCAACAACATAGAATGTTGATCAGTTCCCACATCGCGCGCCGTATCGTTGGTGAACAAGAGGTTCTAATGCCTGCGAAGAAACTGATAGGTTTACCGGGGGTCGATTATGCAGAAGACATGATTTCCGTGACGTACTTCCATTTGTTGCTGGATAACCATGAGGTGATTTATGCAGAAGGGGCACCAACGGAGTCCCTGATGACCGGACCTATGGCGCGGCAGGCCATAGGTTCTGATGGGGTTGCCGAGATCAACGCGCTCTTCCCCGATCTGATTTTGTCCGCCAGCTATCCCGCTCGCTCCATTCCGCGAGGACAGCAGGCGAGGGCATTGGTGGCGCGTCATAAAAAAACAACCAACCATTACTGCAACTCTAATCGTTTTCACAGCAAACCTGTGGTTTCCTGATATGAATCCGTGAACCCGTGTATTTGCCGCGACCTTAATCTAAGAGCGCTTCTGTCTGACGTTGTCTAACAGAAGCGCTTGTGGGACAGGTTTGATGTTTTCGTAAAGGAGGGTTTCTGGTTCATCGTAGACTTTATGTAGTGAAGATGAACAGGAAATCCGGAAGCAGCAAAGCGTCTGTAGATAAATTGTTAAAGAATATACGTCGCAAAACACGGCTTGCCTCTCAACGGCATGGCCACCGACAATCTGGCGTACGTCCGGGTCACGCGCCAGACGCGTGGCACCGTTCAGACCCTCATAGCTCGTAAGGCGACCAAACACCGACTGGCGTTACAGGCCCATAAGGGTGCGGACGCCATTCTTACCTTTGCGAGTGCCCCGAAGAAACCGAACGGTTTTGTTGACCACCGCAATTCTGCTTACGCAGATCGCGACAAAAGCCTAGATCAAATTGTTTTCTCTAAAGAAAAAGCCGCAAGCTATCATATGTGGCATGATAAACTTTTAATTGAAAATTTCTTTTCCGATGCTTTGGCAGAGCGGCTGATTTCAGCCGAGCTGAGAGGGTTGTGGCTCAAGAAATATGAAGATGCGTAATGCGACTGCGTAGCTGCAAAAGAGTAAAGTTTCCTGAATTGGCCGCTCCCTCGACAACATCTGCCTTGAACGGCTGTGGCGGTCCCTGAAGCAGGAGGCGGTCTATCTGCATGAACTGCAGGACGGATTCCATGCAAAACGCATCATCAAAGACTGGATCAATTTTTACAACGCCGAGCGGCCTCACAGCGCTCTCGATAAGCGATCACCTGACAACGTATTCTTTGACACACAATGAACCCAAAAGGCGGCATAAAACCAAACAGATTACATCCTAGCTGAACTGCAAAGCTGTCCTAAAAAGCAGGACCACTTCAGTTTGAACTCATCCGAAGGCGAATACGCTTGCTCTTATCCGTCTTTATTTGGCTCCAAAATTAACAAGCAGAGCATCTGTAAATCTATTGTTAACTCAATAATCCGGTAGTCTCAAACAGAACGGGTCTGCGTTTTGACGTGGTAAAACTCGGGTTCGTTAAGGATTTGGCCAGCAACATCCAAAATTAAAGATGAATTCTAACTCACTGTAAGGCCGTGGCCATTAGTTACTTGACGAGCGCACCATTATCCTGACAAAAACGCTCAGTAACGTCGCGATTTATCGTCTGAATGCTGACTTAACGGAGAAACTCAATGAAAATTCTATTCCACTCTTGTCTTTCGCTGGCTGTTGCATGCGGCGGGGGAGCCTGCGCTGAGGGAGAGGTGAATCTCTATTCATCACGCCATTACGATACTGACGAGCGGTTGTATTCAGACTTCGAAGAACTCACAGGCATCACCGTCAACCGGATTGAGGGTAAAGGTGACGAACTAATCGCGCGTCTGAAGATTGAGGGTAAGAATTCGCCAGCGGATGTTATCCTGACGGTGGATACGTCTCGTCTTGAACGTGCCAAAGAAGCTGGCGTCCTGCAATCCATCGAAAGCGACATTCTGGATGCACGCGTGCCGAGCAGCTTGCAAGATTCAGATAATCAATGGTTCGGGTTCTCGCAGCGTGCACGGATTATTTTCTATGACAAGAACGATGTTGCCAACCCGCCGCTCGACTATCTCAGTCTTGCGGATTCAAAGTATCAAGGGATGGTCTGTCACCGCTCCTCGTCCAATGTGTATTCGCAAACGTTGCTCTCTGCGATCATCGAAAACCACGGTGAAGAAAAAGCAGGTGAGTGGGCAGAAGGCATGGTCATCAACTTCGCCCGCGAACCGCAGGGCGGGGACACGGATCAACTTCGTGCTTTGGTGTCGGGGGAATGCGATATTTCGGTGTCCAATACGTACTACTTCGCGCGTGCCTTGCGCAAAGACGTGCAAGGGCTGTCGAGTGAAGAGATCGCAAACATCGGTTGGATTTTCCCTGCGCAAAATGCGGAGGGCGCGCATATGAACCTCTCAGGTGGTGGCGTCGCAGCGCATGCGCCGAACCGCGAGAATGCGATCAAGTTTCTTGAGTACCTTTCTAGCAATTCTGCGCAGCAGTACTTTAGCGGTGGCAATGATGAATACCCTTCGGTGCCGGGTGTCGGTCTCAGCGCCTCTGTCGCGCGCCTCGGCCTGTTTCGCCCCGACGCGGTTGATTTGAGCGCGGTGGCCAAGAATGTCCCAACAGCGCAGCAGATTTTCAATAGGGTTGGTTGGTACTAACGCGACTTTCAAGCGATCTATGACATCGATACTCAGGCCGGGCGAGGAGGACTTGCCCGGTCTTTCCTATGCGGAATGGATGGTTTGAAGCTGATCGCACATAGGCCCGTTTAAGCGGCGTGAATTCAAACTAAAATAGTAAGAAATATTTTTAACCATTTTATTTCAATAAGTTAAGTTACATCAAGAAACTTGACAAATAAAGTCAGAAAAGTGTTTATGAACACATCCCCAAAACCTGATGAAAACAGGCAAGATTAGTTCCTAGGAGAGATCATGAAACGCTCGCTCAAGTTTAGCACTTCCATTTTGGCCCTCGCATTCTGCGCAGGTACCGCCGCTGCCGACACATATGGCCCGTTCCCGATCACGGATAAAAGCTACTCCGGTGATAGGACAAACTCTGTGTCCTACACAGGTCAGGTCGCGCGTTCGATCTTGCTCGATAGTCTCAAGTCTTTGGCCGGCAAAGCTGACGGTGGTGCCAATGCGGCAGAGACAAAAGCGACGATGATGAAGTATTTTGCCGGATCTGACGAGGATCTTGCGATCTTGTCGCACAACTCTAAAGATGGCTTCCCGATTAAGCAAACAATGCTGAACGAGATTTCCAAAGGAAAAAACATCTCGGGCAAGACGTACAAAGGCTTGGTTCCAGGCTGGCCTGGCAACATGACTGGTGTTGAAGTTATGGAGCACCTGATACATCACGCTTCCATGTCCGATGGCGGTTTCGACGCGGAATATGGCTATGACTACGGCCAGTTGATTCAGAAGTTCGGCCTTGGCGCGATGGCGTATAACCAAGCTGTTGATAACTATCTCGACGAGAAGCTTGGCGCGGACAACAAGCCAAACAACAAACCCTATAAAGACGGCGCGGCCTACACGGGCAAAGAGCACAGCTGGGACGAAGCCTTCGGTTACTTCGGCGCGCCTGCGCATGCGCTTACGCTTGAACCGACCCAAGCCTATAACATCAGCAAGAAGAAGGACCTTGCTGCGGGCGACGCAAACGGTGACGGCATGGTCGATCTGAGGACCGAAATGACCTTTGGTGGCGCATATTACGCGGCTGACGCCGACAAGAGTGGCACAGATTATCTGCCAACGATCACCTCGGCCTTCCTTGAAGGACGCAAGCTGATTTCCTCTGCAAACGGTGAAGCTTTGAGCGATGCGCAGCGCGCGCAACTGGTAGCCTACGCGCAAACAATCGAGGACGAGTGGACAAAGGTGATCGCCGAAGCGACGTTCAAATACGCGGGTTCCGTTTACAAAGACATCGAGAAATTCCGCGCTGATACAAAGAACATCGACGCGGATCTCTACCGCGCCTATGGCAAGCACTGGGGCGAGCTGAAAGGCTTTGCGATGGCGTTGCAAACGGGCAAGGAAAACCTTGGCGGAACAGCTGTGCGTCTTAACCGTCTGATCGGCTTTAGCCCCGTCACGATGGACGAGAGTATCGTCACTGGCATCGACGCGGATGGCAATTTTGTCAAAGACGGTAAGATGTCTTGGAATGCCTATCAGCTCAATATGCTGAAAGTTCAGGACCTTATGGTCAAGGAATTCGGTGTAGAAGCACGCAAGAATGACGCAACTGCAAATCTCGCGGACTTGATCAAAGAGCTCGACAGCGACAGCGGTGGCGCAGAAACGGACTAAGCACTACGTTTGGTTCCACGGAAGGGTGGCGTTCTTTAGTGGCGCCACCCTTTTACGATTGAGAGGAGAGGGATGATGGAGTGGATCGATCTAGGCTTCGGGCTCTTCTCGGATTTTGCCAATCCCAAGAAACGTCTGTTTTTTGGCTACTTGGGATTGTCCATTCTGATCGCCATGATCTGGCTAATTATTTTCCGCAAAACGCCTTTGCGTGAGTCGCTTGCGCGTATTTTTGATCGCAAGGTGTTCTTTTCCGGCTCCGCGATAGCGGACTACAAAGTGTTCTTGATCAACCGTCTGTTCACTGGGTTCATTTCGCCGCTTTTGCTCACCCAGGTTGGTATCGCCACGGCGATCTACATGGCGCTGGTGCGCAGTGATCTTACGTGGTGGGGCATCTACAGCGATGCGTCAAAAACACTGGTTGTTGCGCTGTTCTCGCTGGCAATGTTTTTGGCGGATGACTTCACCAAATACCTCGTGCATCGCTGGATGCACAAATGGCCGATGCTCTGGTCCATCCACAAGGTGCATCATTCTGCTGAGACGCTGACCCCCATGACCGTTTACCGAATCCATCCGCTGGAAGGCATTCTTTACGCCTCGCGAAGCGCGGTTGCGCAGGGCAGTGTGATTTCTGTGTTTTATTATCTGTTTGGGGATCAGGTAGACCTTTACACGGTCGTCGGCGTCAATGTGTTGGTCTTCATGTTTCATGTGAGCGGCTCCAACCTGCGTCATTCCCACATCGACATTCGTTATCCCAAATGGGTCGAGCATGTTCTAATTTCACCAGCGCAACACCAGTTGCATCATTCTGTCGCTGAGGAGCACTTCGATAAGAACTATGGCGCGGCGTTGGCGCTTTGGGATTGGCTTTTCGGTTCTTTGTATGTGTCAGAGGGTCAACACGACATGAAATTCGGCCTACTTGCTTCAGAACGTCAATCTGCAAGTGAACTATCGACCCTTTACTTCGCCCCTTTGCGCGAGATTTATCAGCGCCTTAAACGTAACTCTGTAAGAAGTGTGCGCTTCGTTTCAAAGGCGTTACGGGAAAAGTAAGGTTGCCGAGTTGAAATGAAAGCATTGCCATGAAACTCAGTACAAAAGGTCGCTATGCGCTCGTTTCCTTAGTAGACATCGCGAAACATCAACACCAGGGTTTAGTCTCTATCGCAGAAGTGAGCCGGAGACAGGATATTTCGTTGGCCTACCTTGAGCAGCTTTTTTCAAAGATCCGCCGAAATGATCTGGTTGTTTCAACACGTGGTCACGGCGGTGGATACAAGCTTGCGCGCGACGCAAGCGCAATTTCTATCGAGGAAATACTTCTCGCGGTCGACGAAAACATTGATGCACTTTCGACTGGCGCGGGTATGAAAGGTGGAGATTGCGGATCGATAGAACAGGTTTTGTCCAACAAAATGTGGGAAAGTCTGAGCGCTCAGGTGCATTTGTATCTACACCGTACGACGCTTGCAGATGTGATTGATGACTCGTTGAGCCCCTGTCCAGCGATGCCATCTTTGAGTGAGTTCGAGGAAACTTAACGCTAACATTCAATTAGAACGGTAAGCGTCACGACTTGTTCGATCCGTTGTCTCTGATTTGAAAACACAATAGAATTACCGGCACTAACCCAATCGCAGCGATGATCAGGCTTGGTACAGCTGCACCCTCAAGCCGTTCATCAGAGGCAAGGCGAAACGCTTGCACAGCGAGCGTGTCATAGTTGAAAGGACGCAAGATCAGTGTTGCGGGGAGCTCTTTCACAGTGTCTACAAAAACGATCAAGAGGGCTGTCAGGATGCTAGGCCGCAGCACTGGTAAATGAATATCGCGCACAGTGCCCCAAGCAGTACGACCCAAAACACGAGCAGCCGCATCAATGTTTGGCGTCACGCTTGAGAGGCCACTATCATAGGCACCAATCGCGGCCGCGAGAAAACGGATCATATAAGCGCCGATCAAGAGCCAGATCGAGCCTGAGATAAGCAGGCCAGTTGAAATGCCAAACAGCCCCTCCATGCGCGCATCAAGCCAGTTGTCAAAGCCTGCGAATGGCACCAGTAAACCGACTGCAATCACACCGCCCGGTACTGCATAGCCAAGACGGCCAATAAATAGGGATGCGAGCGAGAGTTTGTTGGACGCAACGCGGTTAAACGTACCGATCATGATCGCAGCTGCGACGGTGACAAGGGCAGCAATGCTCGCCAGCGTCAAAGAATTTTGGATGAAATGTAAATAGCGACTGGAAAAGATATTTTGTTCCGATTTCAACCCCATCGTAATCAGCGTCACAGTCGGAATGATCACGCCCAGAAGGACCGGAAAAGCGCAAATAATCTGCGCGGCCAGTGCTTTTCTGCGTGACAGTGAAAAGCGCGCGAAGGTTTCTTGGCACCCCTTCATTGCGTAGCGCGCCGTGCCGCGATTAATGTATTCCAAGAGTGCTACTAGTAGGGCAAATGCCAATAATCCAACAGCGAGTTGCGCCGCTGCACCACGATCTGCCATGCCAAACCAACTTGTGTAGATACCCGTCGCATAAGTTTGCACACTGAAATGAGCGACCGTGCCAAAGTCCGCGATGGTTTCCATGATCACTAGCAGACTTCCCCCCGCAATTGCTGGGCGCGCGATGGGCAAAGATACACGCAAAAATGCATTTGTAGGGGATGACCCAAGCGAGCGTGCGGCATAAAAAGGCGTTGCGGCCTGCATACGAAAGGAAGAGCGCGCGAGCAGATAGACATAGGGGTATAAAACGAGCGTCAGCATCAAGGCCGCACCGCCCAGAGAGCGAATCTCAGGAAACCAATAGTCGCGCGGGCCCCAACCCATTAGATTGCGCAGGCTCGATTGAACGATGCCGGGATGATCGAGGATATCGGTGTAGGCATAGGCCAGCACATAGGCAGGGAAGGCTAATGGCACGACCAACGCGATCTCGAAAAAGCGACGCCCTGCGAATTCCGACGTTGCGATAAGCCAAGCGGTCAACGTGCCTATCACCATGCTGCCAGAGGCGACCAAAACAACCAAGATCAATGTCGTCCATGTGTAGCGCCAAAGCACGGTGTCGGCCAGTTGGCTCAGCGTTTCTAATGTGCCCAAGGCGGCGGCTGCGATGACACCGACAATAGGCAGCAAACAGATTGCGATGACGAGCAAGGAAATCCCCGAAATGAAATGTTTGTTCATTTTTCTGAGCCAAATGCCTGTTTCTTTGGAGCCTGTTTACCTTGCGTGGCGGTGGAAAAATAGTCTGATTATTTAGCTCGGGATTGACTTATCCGACTAAATCTATCAAGTTCAAGCGTGAGCGATCAACCCAGCACTTTTTGCACCCTCCTGAATGGTAGAGCGAAGCACGGTATGAGCAAAACCCCCAGTCCTTGCATCGACGTGTGCAAGTTCAAACGCGAAGGTCATTGCATCGGATGTTCGATGACAAAGGCGCAGAAATCCTTGTTCAAACAGCTGAAAAAAGACAAACACCGCAGAGCCTTCGTGGAAATGTTGGTGGGTCAGCAATCGCATCTTGGGAAATATCGACATTGGGCACCGCAATATTTGCAAAAGTGCCTAAAGAAAAAGGTCAAGCCCGCCGCCGCTGTAAGGGACGTGGCTTGACCTCGCTCTGGTGGCTGCCGGACTGCTGTGCTGCCTGTTAGGTGGCGTGCAGTTCGGTGGCTTCCTTCGCCTGTTATCTAGTGATTACGCCAGATGTGACCGTAGAAACCAAGCAAATTTCTCATGGACCTGACCGCGCGCGATGCAGAGATCTTCGGTCAGTGTATCACCGTGATCTGCCGCGATTGCACCTGCGCCCGCCAGGGTCGCTGCTAGCGTTTCCTGTGCGTCCTGCATCGTTTTGATCATCTCTTTGTCGGTTGCATGCCCATCATGCTCTCTCACCTTGGAGCGTGCGAGCATGCCGGCAAGAGTGCCCTCGGCATGCGCATCCAGCGCTTTCACGCGCTCTGCAAGATCGTCTTGCGCGATGAAATGGTCTTCATAAATCTTCTGGAACAAATCATGCAGCGGGTCAAAGCACATGCCCGTCACGTTCCAGTGAAAGTTCTGGGCAAGCATCGTTGTCACAGCAGTTTCAGCAACGGATTGATTGAGCGCTTCCACAACAGCGGCGCGGGCATCTGTGGACAAAGCAACAGCAGTCTGGGTCATTTTAAGTTCCCTTAATGTAATGATGTCGCTGGCTTGCAGGCGTGCTGGCTGGCGTTGCCCATTACTTAGGCAACGTCGCGCAGAAGGCAAGAACTTTTTAGAATAATTCTAAACTAGAGAGAAATACTCGGAAATCCGGGCCATCAGAAAGCGGACCAAACGCCTATTTTCGGGGCTCACACGGGAATTCAATAAAAATTGCAGGCTCGCTTCGTCCTGCGCTTTGGAGGCGAGCGCAAACTGCATGAGCCATTTTTCGTCAAACGAAACTTCTGTCGTGGCAGGCCCAAACAGTTTCGCAGGCTTGCCCAAGGCTTCGTTCAAACAGCGCATAAGCGCGTCGGCATGGGCATCGCGCTCGGTGGATCGTGCAACATGAAGTAGCGCGCAAGCCTCAAATAGATTGGTCTGCGGTTTTGAGCGGCAACTCATTGAGATAAAACGCAAATAATTCAGAAGTGCGATCGCGCCTAAGCTGTGCTCCGGTGCGGCGACGGTATCTGGCAAATCAATTAAGCGAATTGCGACCATATCAACATCCTCTGGGAGCGGAATCAGCGCTCCCTATTCCTGATTATATTTATAGGATATTATAATTTAAACAAGCTAGATCAATGCGTTTGGCGTACTTGTCAATAAATAGTGACATTCATATTCTGCCTCAAGTTTACATTTGAAGGCTCACGAGATGATTATCCCAAGCGAAATTTGACTGCGCCAAATTTGCATTGCTGTTATCCGCAAGATTTATCAGGATGCCACCACCAGAGCTTGCCACAAAAGTATCGTTCAACATGCTCACGCCAGAGACGTCTGCGATGGGGACGCTGGCAATCAACTCTTGGTTTATTGTTTCAAAGATTTGTAGCAAACCACCCCTAGGGGAAGTCGCCGCGATTGTTTTGCCATCTTTGGAAAACGCGACGCTGCCAATATATCCTCGCATCGCGCGGGTTTGATTAGGGCCTGCGCGCATCAAATGTATGTCTACACCTCGTTTATGAACCCCAACTAATGCGGGCGCTGGTATATCGCCTTGCCACTGCATTCCGAACGCGACGCTGCCATTGTGGTTGACGGCGAGGTGGCGGATCGAGCTTTTACGGAGCGTTGGCTCAAGACGCGCGACCTCTAATTGCTTGCCATCTTCGATATAGGAAAGGTTGGGTGCCATCGTCGCGATGTTGAGTTTCGTGCGCCCCGTATCCGGATGCGTGTCTATCCCACCATTCGCAACAACCAGCGTGTCCGTGTTCGGAAGGCGTTTGATGTCATGCGGACCGATGCCGCCACTGCGCCACTCATCAACGCGTTGGTAGCCGTTGCTAGCATCCCAAACACCGATCCGACCTTGGCCCGCATCAAAATCGTTTTCAGTTGTGAACAGCAAACCTCCATCAGCAGAAAATACACCGTGGCCGTAAAAATGCCGTCCCTTTGGAGCGTGTAAAATTGCTTTCTGCGCACCCGTAAGGCAATCTATCACAACGGCAAACGTACCAGGTCTGTGCGCGAAGGCGACAGCTTCGGGCCGGATCGGATGGCTGGCTGCAGCATGACCTCGCGCGGGCAGGGGGACTTGAAAGCGGACCTGCAAATTAGCGTTGAGACCACACAGAACGTAGCTGCCATCTGAAATCGCAGCAGCCGACAAAAAAGCAGGTGAGCCGACATCTGCCCAAGTCGGTTTTGGGGTCAAGCCAGCGGCAAGCATGCCCGCAAGAAACTGGCGTCGACCCTGCCTATCAATCACCGTCAAGCGAATTGAAACCGGCGGCAACGCTTAAAGAGGGCCCAAGCTCTGCACGCACAATGGCACGTACCGCGTCGACTGATTGCTGAATGACTTTGACTTTGATGCGGGTTTGCGGCTCTAATAAGCTGGCGAAGGTCGGATCATTTAGATCAGAGAGCTTTGCGAGCGCTTTCTTGAACCCTTTGTCGAGTTTATCACTCAAGACATCATCCGCCTCAGACAGCGCCACCGCGAGTTCATTAAGGGCTTTTAAGCTGAGCTTAACGTGTTTCGAGGACCGCGCAGAGCGCCGCGCTTCAGCGCGTTTGGCACGTGGGCGATCGAATGTTCCAAGCGGGCGACCAAGACGTGTCTCGGAGGTGAATTGCAAACCAGCCGAGAGGGCTTTGAACAGTTCTTGCAGCACCTCTTCATTACTTTGATAAAGGCTATCAGGCGACGGATTGCGCATCTTATTGGCGTAGGTTTCTGTCCAATTCCCTAGGATATCTTGTGAGGTTGCGGCGATGTCTGCGCTGATCGTTTGAACAAGTGTGCAGTGATACTCAGGCGCATCCGTTGCCAAGAATGCGTCATCAAATAACAAAAACTCTAAGGCGTAAAACCCGCGTGCGGCGATAGACACTTGAGCGTAGTCGCCCACCGATTTGGCAACCGGATCCTGCGTGGTGATCAGGCGTTGAAGCGTGCGCGGTGTCACGCCGCGTGGATCGGGCCAAAACGCCAAGGCAAATGCGCGATCCTCGACTTCTGTCCGGCCAAACCGCAAATGGCTTGCAGAGATCCAGGTATCAAATGCGATATGATAGCTTGCCCGAAGCCTCTCCGATGTGGGATCGCACGCATCGGTTGCCTGCTTGGACAAAGCCTTTGTGCTAAGTGCGAGCTGCTCGAACCCCGGGAGGATGTGTGTGTCAATGACGGTTGCGATTGTCTCGCGGCGCGTCTCCGCCTGACTTGCGATTGGTGTCATCAAAACGGCCAAAGCGAGGGCAAATCGTTTCATAGACTCTCCAAGAATTTGAGCAACGCGTCGCGCTCAAGAGTGCTCATCCCAATCACAGCATCGCGTTGGCTCGCGGCTTCGCCACCATGCCACAAAACAGCCTCTAGAAGCGAGCGCGCACGGCCATCGTGCAAGAAATACGTGTGACTATTCACTTGCTCCGTCAGCCCAACCCCCCAAAGTGGCGGCGTGCGCCATTCTTGCCCGGTCGCGCGCGCTTCGGGGCGGTTGTCGGCAAGGGCAGGGCCCATATCGTGCAGCAACATATCGGAATAGGGCCAAATCAGTTGAAAGCTCTGCTCAGCGCGATCCTCTAACCGATGGGTGACAAAGCTTGGCGTGTGACAGGCAGTGCAGCCTGTTTCATAAAACATTTGTTTGCCACGCAAGACTTCAGGGGTATCAGCGCCACGCCGCGCAGGAACGGCAAGGTTGCTGCTGTAAAAGGCGACGAGATCTAAGCCTTCTGCGTCAATCTCAGTGCCGCGCGCATCACCGTCACCGTGGATTGCGTTTTGACATTTTATCTGCGCATCGGTGCACTCGCCCGCGCCGTCAGGAAAAAGCGGGCTGGAGATGCCAATGTCGCCCGCAAAAGCTTCGGCTGATTGCTGCTTGATTGTTGGATTGCCAGCCTTGAGCCCGAAACGGCCCAGCATAGGTTGATCGTATTCAACCGACCAAACAACGTTGGGCCGTCCAGAAATTCCATCGCCATTCAGATCATCGGGGTCCGCACCTGCGAGAATGTCGGTGGTGGGAATAGCCTCTAGCAAGCCAAGACCAATCATCTGCGGCGCAACGCGCGGGGAGAGCATCGCATTGGGGTGCATTGGCCCATATCCAAGATTTTCGGCCTTATATGTGGGGTGGCGCAGCGAAACTTCAGTGCCATCCGCGAGGGTGATGATCTCTTCCTCATAGGTGATATCAAGGCGGTATTCAGCATCAAAGCCTTGGACGGCGAAATCTTGCAGCTGCTTGCCATAAGTCGGCTCTGCTGCTGTCGCGATATAGCCTTCGATCTCTCTGATTTCCGCGTCGCTTGGTGCTGGGATCGAAACGCGCAAGAACATTGAAATGGCGTTGTCCTGTTCGTTTTCGGGCGGATGGCCGCGACCGTCTTTGATGTGGCATCGCTGGCAAGAGCGCGCGTTATAAAGCGGGCCAAGCCCGTCAGAGGCCAAAGTGGAAGAAGGCGAGGACACCCAGAGTTTGCGAAATAGGCCGTTGCCGACTTTGAAATTAAGCTCATCTTCAAAGGAGATGTTAGCGGAGGCTTGGGAAAACGCGTCAGCGCTTGTTCGCGCTCGCACGGTCGCGGCACCTGCGGATTTGGCCTCAAAACGATGTGCTTTGGTGAAATTGGAAGAGGATGCTGTGATGGCCTTTATGCGCGCGCTCTCTTCGGGTGTGCGGGCAATAACATTGAGGTGTGGATCGCCGAATTTCCATGTGGTTTTGGCACTTGTAACGTCTTGGTCCGCAAAAATGACGCTGCCGAACAGCAAAGCTGTCAGCGCTAGACAATTGGATCTTTTCCACATGTTGAACAAGTCTCTTCGCACCTACCTGAAGTCAATTGGCGCGCAACCAATTCGCAAGGTAGCACGCCGTATTCTATTTTTATCAACGCCTCAGGGGCTTTTTGGTCTCATTTGAAACGAGATCAGAACTCGACTGTGACACCAACGTTATACACCGCTGACGCGCTTTCGGTGAGTTCCACGACGAAGCCGGTAGAGATCGTTTCGTTGATTTCGTAAGAAATTCCAGCCTCGCCGTAAACCTCTGTCCCATCATGTCCAACAACTGCTTCACCTGTAAAGCCGTTGCCCAGTCCAAACTCGGCCGCGAGGCTGTAGTCTGTGCTAAAGCCCGTTAAATCATGCACCACTTCAAAGGTCGCGCTGATGGATTCACCAATCGGGAAATCAAGCGCGACGGCGACCTCGTGAAATGAGAAGCCGCTCTTGTCGAGAAAGATGTTCGAGTAGGATGCGGTGATCGCAACATTATCTGAAATGTCGAACCCATAGCCAAGTGTGAGCGTGATCTCTGCTGAGTCTGTTGGGTCTTGATATAGCGTCTCCAGACCACCAGCGATGAAGGCACCACCAAAGGACAGTTCCGTTTCGATGCTCGCGGTTGTTTTGGCGTTTCCACCACTAGAGGTCGCGATGTTGAGACCTATTTCGGAAGAGCCTTCTATTTCTTGCGCCAGTGCTGTTGCGGGCAGACCTAAAGCAACGAGGCCAGCCAATGCGTAGAGCGATTTCATGTTTTATCCTTGTTTTATATGACCCCATCAGGGTCGATGCACTCGCTAAAGATTGGCTGGCTGATTTTGATTTACTGAAACACAGCTTCCGGATCATCAAGGCTGTCAGAGCCTTCAAATGCAATCTGGTCGAGCCCAAGTGCGCTTACAACGCGCTCAATCGAGCGGGTCTGGTCGATAAAGCCATTTACGCCGCCCATGATGACCGCTTCGCCGGCTTCATTGCCGCGCTCTAACATCTGGTCATAGGCAAAGCCTGCTTCTGCCGTGGTTTTGATGCGGCCGAGCGCTTTCATGGTCGCGCTGAGTTTGGCGCGCATTTCCGTGTCCAAAGATGCATCTGTTGCGGCGACCATGTCAGACAAGGATGCACCAGAAACGACAGAACCATCAATGCGCACGTACTCACCAAGATAGGCATTTTGCACACCAAGCCCGTCATGGTAGTGATCGTTGTGCGTGTTGTCTGCGAAGCAAGAGTGCTCTTCCTCAGGATCGTTTAGCATCACACCAAGACGCATGCGCTCACCAGCGACCTCGCCATAAGATAAAGAACCCATGCCAGTCAAAACCGCAGCGATCCCTGCGTCTTCGTTTCTGTTGAGCTCTGTGCGCGCGGCACCCCCAGCGGCCCATTGCGCTGTCATCCATTCCAGATCGGACACAAGCAAATCAGTTGCGGCTGTCAGATACTCGCCGCGACGGTCACAGTTGTCATTCGTGCAAGCATCACCCGCTGCGTAGTCTGTCCAAGGTCGATTGCCTGCACCTGCGCCGTGACCGTTCAGGTCCTGACCCCAGAGCAGAAATTCTATTGCGTGATAGCCTGTCGCGACGTTTGCCTCGACGCCGTCCGCTTCTTGGAGTGTTTCTTCCAGAAGGGCAGGAGTGATTTCATTTGCGTCAACCTCTCTGCCAGACAGCGTGAAAGATGCGTTCGCGACAACGTTCAGCGCGGCAAATTCGTTCTCGTCAGAAGGACCGCCATAGGACGCATCGACATAGTCGATCAAACCTTCATCGAGGGGCCAAGCGTTCACTTTGCCTTCCCAATCATCGACGATCGCGTTGCCGAAACGATAAACCTCAGTCTGCTGGTAAGGCACGCGCGCAGCAAGCCATGCGGTTTTCGCGGCTTGTAGGGCGTCAGCTGATGGATTGGCGATCAATGCGTTAACGGCTGCTTGTAATGTTTGCGCGGTTGTAAGGCTGTCGCCATATTTTGCGGCTGCGATGTCAGCGTAGGTGCCAAGCACGTCAGCTTTCTCGACTGCGAAAGCAGAGGTGGAGAGCGCGGTGACTAGCGCTGTTGTGGTAAGAATGGTGTACTTCATGAAGTGTCCTGTCAGTGGAGTGTTACTGTTTGAAAAGGTTTCGATTTTCCGTCACGTGAGACGGGCTGACGCGCGAATTGTTTCGGTGCCCGCAGGTTCATGCGTTTCAGCGCGAGCCCGAAGTCAGATGCGAGCGCAGTCAGCACGGGGGCCACGTCAGGGCGGACTAGCAAAGTTGCGATCAGCATTGCGTCTTCGCGTTCGCCGAGTACTGCGGTCGCTATGAAGTTTGCAAAACAAGATTCGTCGGAGCCAAGACATTTGCAATTCACCGAGTGGCGCACCAAAGGCCTGCGTCCGTGTTGAGAACACAAGCTGCACAGATCGCTTAAAGAGCCTAGTGCGCGTTTGCCGTGTTCAGCGCCTAAGGTGGAGGCAAAGTCGCTCCAAACAGTCGCTTGGCTGTCAGGGCCATTGCACCAAAGCCGTAAATAGATCACCGACGCCGCTTCAATGGCATCAAGCTCAGAGATGAAGCCGACGGGCGTACCGCCACGATTTTCCTGCGCGCTGCTCATTTTGTCAGGATCAGCTTGCCCGCGCGTGTAATGCGCAGGGTGTATGTTTGATCGCCCAACACGATTTGGGCTTGGTCTGCCCCCTTCGTGAGGTCCTGAGCGGAATAAGTGGGCAATGCATTGGGCAACGGCTTTATCGTTTCTTTCGCGGTGTGAAATGACATCAATTTGATCTCCCGTCTTGGGTGTGGACTGAACTAAAGCGGTCGAGAGCCCACTCCATGCTAAATCCGTCTGGTGTTCCTGAGTGAAAGGCTACTTCGGCAAGCTCGGGACGATTCGGTCGCGGCGTACAACGTGCGCTGGCGAAGTCTTTTAAAGGTTTTTTTTCATGCATTTTAGAAGTCCTTTATCGAACGATTTCGGGCTTCCTCATGAGTCTAAGAGGTGGCTAGATGTTGGATTAATTCTGAGTAAATCTATCAGAAATGTCAACCTGACTTTTTTAATCAGGAAATATTTTTATATTGTTGACTTTTTTTATCAACTAATCGATCCCTTGCGAGCCAGCCGGTCATCGCCAGCGATTCAATTTAGTTGAAACGTCTCAGGAAAGTGACCCAGACATGCGACACCCTCTCACATATACAGCTGCTTTTGCCGCTACCGCCTTTTCGCTTTTTGCGACATCTGCCCTGGCTGATCCAATGACAGTCACAGACATTGCGGGCCGTCAGGTAACGCTGCCTGATGCTCCCGAACGCATCATTCTTGGCGAAGGCCGCATGATGTATGCAATTGCACCGCTCGCCACAGAAAACCCGTTTGAGCACGTTGTTGGGTGGAAGGATGATCTTATCCTCTACGATCCCGACGCCTTTGAGAAATTCAAAGCGGCCTTCCCGGAAGACACAGCGCGGATGGTGAACTTTGGGAACCCCTATGCTGGTGACTTCAGCATCGAAGCAGTTCTTGAAAACAAAGCGGATTTGCTGCTGCTCGATCTGGGCAGTCTGTTCAAAGCTGAGGAAACTAGTTTGATCGAAAAGCTCGATGAGGCGGGCGTTCCTGTCGTCTTTATTGATTTCCGCCGCGATCCAACTGCGAATTCGATTCCATCTATGTTGCTTTTGGGTCGTTTGCTCGAAAAAGAAGCACGCGCTGCTGAATTCATTGATTTCTATGTCGCTGAAATGCGCAAAGTCACCAATGTTGTGCAGTCCTTGCCAGTTGATGAAAAGCCGCTGGTCTTCATGGAAAATGCGGCTGGTTGGAGCCCTGAATATTGCTGCAATACCTTTGGCAGCTACAACTACGGCCGCTTCATCGAATTGGCAGGGGGGCGCAACTACGGCTCTGAAAAATTCGCAGGCTATAGCTCAGAGGTCAGCTTGGAAGGTTTAATTGCAGCGGACCCCGACGTGTTGCTCGGCACAGGCGCGAATTGGGCCGCCGCACGTCCAGAAGTCACGGCGACGTTGCTGGGTTATCAGGCGAATACAGTAGACAATGATGCGCGTATTCAAGCACTTGCGGATCGCGTTGGCTTCAAGAATTTGCGCGCAGTTCAGACAGGTCGGATGCACTCAATCTATCACCAATTCTACAACAGCCCGTACCATTTCATCGCAATCCAACAGATTGCAAAATGGTTACACCCTGAGGATTTCACAGACCTCGACTCGAACGCCACGATGGCGAAATTGCATGATGAGTTCATGCCGTTCGCGACCGCTGGTCAGTTCTGGGTAAGCCTGCCGAAGTGAGGCGGTCTAAGCATATTGCTCTTGGGTTGGCGTTCATCGCCGACCCACACATCCTGCATCCTAAAAAATGGTAGAACAGATGTCTGTAGTTTCTCCCTCGGACGACGGCGCGGTCGATACGCTTGTCAGCAATTACCGCAATCGCAGCTTTCGACGTTTGGTGTTGTTGCTTGGGGCGATAGTGGCCCTGAGTCTCATTGTTTTGATCGATATAATGACTGGTCCGGCCAGTTTGTCGTTCCAGCAAGTCATCAGCGTCATTTTCAATCCTTCTGCCGCATCCCCTCAAGACAAGGTTATCGTTTGGGATCTGCGCATGCCTATCGCTTTGATGGCCGTGTGCGTTGGCGCGATGCTCGGTGTTGCGGGGGCAGAGATGCAAACGATCTTGAACAATCCCCTCGCGGATCCGTTTACGTTGGGTTTGTCATCTGCTGCGAGTTTCGGGGCCGCTTTGGCCATCGTAATGCAGTGGTCCTTGATCCCCGGCGCAGGCATCTTCTTTGTAACAGGCAACGCGTTTGTGATGGCGATGGCGACCTCACTGGCGCTTTATGGCTTTACACGTTTGCGAGGTGTCACACCCGAAGCGATGATCCTCGTGGGTATTGCGATGCTCTTCACATTCAACGCGCTTTTGGCACTGTTGCAATACGGCGCGTCCGAGCTGCAACTTGCGCAAATCATCTTCTGGCAGCTCGGCTCTTTGGCGCGTGCAAGTTGGGGCAAGGTCGCGACCTGTTTGGTCGTTCTCGCAATCGTTTTGCCGTACTTCATGTCGCGCTCTTGGTCGCTGACGGCTCTGCGCATGGGCGAAGAAAAGGCGGCAAGCCTTGGCGTCAATGTTTCATTCCTGCGTCTTACGGTTTTGGGGGGTGTGTCGCTGCTTGCCGCAGTTGCGGTGTCTTTCGTCGGGGCTGTCGCCTTTGTTGGATTGGTCGGCCCTCACATCGCGCGCCTTGTAGTCGGTGAAGATCAGCGCGGCTTTTTGCCATTCTCTGCGCTTGCAGGAGCTTTGATCATGTCAGGCACGTCTATCGCATCCAAAGCGATCACACCGGGGGTCATCTATCCGATTGGGATGATCACATCGCTGATCGGCATCCCATTCTTCATCAGCTTAATTCTGTCGCAACGACAAAGGCATTGGCAATGACGCTTTCTGCACAAAATATCAACGTAACGCTCGGATCGCGCACGATCCTGAATGAAACAGGGTTTGAGGCTCTGCGAGCTGGCGAATTGACAGCGCTTATCGGGCCAAATGCTGCTGGGAAATCCACCCTTTTTCGCACGATTGCGGGTTTGGTGAAGTCGAGCGATGGCATAATTGACATCGCTGGTGAGGACTTGTCCCAGCTCTCCGTTCAACGCCGATTGCAACGTATTTGTTTCATGCCGCAGTTCTTTACGGCCAACGCGGCTTTGTCGGTGTTTGACGTCGTCCTGATGGCGCAAAAGCAACTCTCGGGCTGGCGTGTGTCCGAGCAAGATATGGCATCTGTGGCGCAAGCGCTGGAAGAGGCCAAGATCGGGCATCTCGCCGAGGCCAACATTGGCGAACTCTCAGGCGGGCAGGCGCAAATGGTGTCGGTCTGCCAAGCGCTCATCCGCAAGGCAGAGGTCTACCTCTTCGATGAACCCACCAGCGCGCTTGATTTGCGCCACCAGCTAGATGTGATGCACCGCATTAAGCACGCGATGAAAGAACGCGGAGCTATCGGGATTGTGGCCTTGCATGATCTTAACCTCGCTGCGCACTACGCGGATCATTTGTTACTGATTGGGTCTGGCCAAATTCTCGCGCAGGGCAAACTTGACGCCGTTCTGTCGGATCCTTTGATCGCGGCAACCTATGATGTCTCAATCCAAACAGGACTTGGCCCAAGAAAGGAACTAAATGTTCATGCGTATTCCGACTAACCCGCTTCGTTTGCTTTCTGTGTCATTGGGCTTCGCACCGATGTTTGCGCAAGCCGAAGAGCATCGCATTCTTATGTTGAACGCAGCGGCTGACGACGCACAGCACACGAATGTGTTTGCACCGGATATTTTGCACATCGCACTGGGGGATACAGTGACATTTATTCCGCGTGATGAAGGTCACAACACAGCCTCAAAACGCGGTATGATCCCAGAAGGGGCAGAGCCGTGGAACAGTCCGATGGATGAAGAGTTCAGCGTCACGCTGACTGTCCCGGGCATTTACGGCTATCTGTGTTTGCCACATTACGAAATGGGCATGGTTGGGTTGATTATTGTAGGCGACGGAGATGCAAACGTGCAGGCCGCGCGCAAAGTACGCCACCCCGGCGCTGCGCGTAGCGCCTTTCGAGCACTGTTCAAAGAGGTTGATACCCTACGATAACCACTGCTCCGGCAAGCTATCGTCGCCAGAACCCCGAGATGCGTAAATCCTCTTTTACACGCCCTGACGCCTTTGCAGCGTCACGTAAAATGCGCGCATCCTCGCGCTCGCCTGCGAGCCAGATTTTTGACTCAGTATGCTGCGGCAAAGCTTGTAACGCGCTTGCCAAGAAATCCTCGCTTCTCTCGCGCGCGAGCCAGGTGATTTTGACGCCCTTTAGCGCATCAATTGGATAGCGACAGTCTGTGCGGTGTTTGGCTTCCAGAAAAACCTCGCCTGTTGCCTTGACAGGTAAGCCCTCCAGAATTCGCGCAGCGGCGGGGAAACCTGTTTCATCACTTGCCATTAACACCCGATCTGCTTGCATCAGACCCCCGCCCACAGGCCCTGACAAACCAACGCAGATGCGCGGATCAGTCCCGTCGTTGATTCCTTGCGCCCAATCTATCGTGCGCCCGCCCTCGTGAATAAAGATGTCCACGATTAACCTGTTCGACACATGATCGATTGCACGCGTTGTATAAACCGGTTTGTGCGGCGCAATCGGGCCATCAGGCCAAAGGGTTGTCCCCGTCTAAAGGACGCTTGGCCATTCGGGCTCTTTGCCCTTCGGGGGCTGCACCAATCGAAAGTGGATTGATGTATCATCATGCGAGGAGAGATCAGTCCCTTGCAGCGTGAGCCGCAGAAAGTCCGTGCCAAGCGGTGCCACATCAATGACGCGTACAAACTGAAAGTTGGCAGGCAAGTTTGAATCGGTTTCAGAAGGCAGTCGATGGCGCGTATATCTTCAGTTGGAAGACCTTCAGTCAACGCGCGTGGCACGGCTGTTGTGCGATTTACCATCAACGCGCGGGGCGGATTGTCTTCAGCCGGTATCATGCGTGGCTCTGGCTCAAGACAGCTTGATAACGCGGCAGTACAAGTAATCCACAACGCAATCCCGTTTTTACGTCCTCCCGCTGGTGCGCGGCGCACATTCTCTATTAATATTCAGGGACGATAGTGACGACAGCGGTTTATCCATACGTACGCGTGCTTATTAGGCAACAAAAAGGCGCCTTACGTTTACGTTTCAAGACAAGCGTTTTGATATCTATAACGAGCTTCATCCCGATTTTTTTTGCCAAAGATTTAAAGGTACTTTTGGCAACGCGTTCAATTCAAAATTTTTACTTAACGTACGCGAATTATGCGCATTATACATGCGTATGATTGACGTGCATAACAAGAGACCTTAGGTTAGCGGGGGAGGTATATAGATGAATACTCAACCAAGAAAACCTACTAACTTGTCTTTAGAAGCAACATTGCTCACTGAAGCTAAGGCGCTAAAAGTAAACTTGTCACGCGCCGCGGAGGACGGAGTGCGCAACGCAGTTGCTGCCGCAAAAGCACTGCAATGGAAGTCCGAGAATGCTGCTGCGTTACAAAGTTCTAACGCTTATGTAGAGAAACACGGTCTTCCTCTTGATGAATTCCGTCAATTCTAATGGCCAGATTCGACGTTTACCCAAATCCCTCCGGTGACGGATATCTCTTGAACGTCCAGTCTGACTTGTTGAGCGATCTAAATACGCGCCTAGTCGTACCATTAATGTCGAGATCATCTGCGCCGAAACCAGCAAAGCGTCTCAACCCAACATTTGAATTCAATAGCGAAACATTTGTTATGATGACTCAATTCATGGCGGCTGTTCCTACAGGCATTCTCAAGAACTCTGCGGGCAACCTCGACTCTGAGTTTGAAAAAATCACAGCTGCGATCGACATGATTATGCAAGGATTTTAGTGATAAAAGCCAATATAATAATCATAAAGATTACATATGATAGATTATCGGTCCCGCAAATCGCGAATGTGCGCTTGGCGAAGTCCACGCTTAAAATATGTATGTTTTCCATCAAGTTATCTTCCCTGTCCGCGGCTATTTAGATCGCTCCGGTCCATTCCTGCCGTTCACCCACCCTTTGCGAAGCCGCGGTGTGGCCCGCCGAACCGGACATTCATGCATCGCGCAGCATTTTTCTGGGCCGAGGTCTACAACGCTGGACAAAGACGCCGCTTCCGTCGCCCAAGACAATGATGGCAGTTTAGCACAAAGCGGTCTTCGAACTCGGCTGCAATTCCGAAGAAACTGTGGGAGTACGACCATCTCATCGCACCGCCAACGGCGGGCTTTCATCTTGTCAGTTTTGCAGGCCTCAATGCCTCGGGCTGCTTCGAATATCGCCTGTCATAGAAACTTATCTTTGAAAAGTATGCTCAGGATCTCGAAAGATGGTATCGGTGCGAGTTGCATCGTCGAGGCTAGATATACAGAATTCCGTTTTGAGTGGTCAGCGGTATTATATCCTTTGTTCTAAAATTCTTGGGTCTGGCACTGCCTCACACTGCAAGGGTGATAGATTTTGAACGGGTGTAGGCGTCGAGACCCTCCAATCCTTTTTCGCGACCGAAACCGGATTTCCGGTTGCCGCCAAAGGGCAGTTCGATACCGCCGGCCCAATAATCGTTGACGTTGACCTGCCCCGCATCCACCCGCTGCGCCATGCGCAGGGCAGTAGACATGTCGCGGGTGTAGATTCCGGCCGCCAGAGCAAATTCGGTGCCATTGGCGAGCGCAAGTGCTTCTTCTTCGCTTTCGAAGGTTTGCACCGCAAGAACAGGACCAAAGATTTCCTGGGTCACCGCATCATCGCTGGGGCTCAGGTTGTCTAGGATGGTCGGTTCAAAGAACCAACCCTTGCCAGTTTCTGGGTCTGTTGAGATGTTGCCGCCGGTGACGATCTCTACCCCGCGGGCACTGGCACGCGCCACATGGCCCGCAATCTGTGCTTAGTGCCGCTCAGAGTTCACCGCACCCATATCCGGATTTCGAAGCCCGTGGCCAAAGCGTAGGCCTTTCGCTTTTTCGATTAACCGTTCCAGCACCTTGGCGTGCAGGTCACAGTGGATCACGAGCCGGGAACCAGCCGAACAAATCTGCCCGGAATTGGAAAAGATCGCCCAGAGCGCACCCTCTGCCACCGCCTCGGCATCGGCGTCAGAAAATGCGATCAGAGGCGACTTGCCGCCCAGTTCTAAGGTCAGTCCGGTCACGTTGGGTGCCACATTCTGCATCACCCCGACGCCGGTTGTCACCGAGCCGGTGAAGGTCACATGCCGCATGCAGGGATCCGTGACTAACGGCGCACCAGCCTCGATGCCGGTCCCGGTGACCACATCGACCACACCCGCAGGCACGCCTGCACGCACCAGAAGCTCAGCGATCATCAGCGCGGTAAAGGGCGTGGTCTCCGCTGGTTTCACAACTGCCGAACATCCTGTCGCCAGTGCTGGTGCAATACCGCGCACCAGCGTCGAGGTTGGGTAGTTCCACGGCACGATATGAGCGGTCACGCCCACCAGCTCGAGCAGGGTGAAGGCGGCGTTGCCGTTGCCAAGGTTGACACTTCGACCGTCCAGTTTATCAGCGGCACCTGCATAGTATTCGAACAGGCGCGCCGAACCCGCGACATCGCCCTGCGCCTCGGCGAGGGTCTTGCCACTATCGATGCTTTCGACCACCGCGAGCCTGTCCGCTTCTGCGCGCATCAAGCGCGCCGCCTCGTTAAGGATGGCGCAGCGGCGCGCTGGTGGCGTGTTACGCCAAACCTCGAAGCCTTTCGCTGCGCTGGCCACGGCATGGTCCACATCAGCAGTGGAGCCAGCAGCGAATTCGGCAAAGGCTTCGCCAGTGCCAGCATCAAAGCTCTCCATGCGGCTGCCGCTGTCGGCGGCAACGAACACCCCGTCGATGAAATGGTTGCGTGGCAGTTCCGGCAGGGAGCCAGCTACAAAATAGTTGGAAATCATCTGGTCGGGGGTCATCATTCGATCTCGCTGCATTTGTAGGTGGACTTGGCCAGCCATTCGGAGCAGATCTCGACGCCCCAGCCTGGGGCATCGGTCACAACAGCGTGGCCGTTCGTGATGGTGAAGGGATTGTTTCGGAACAATTCACGCTGCCATGGGTAGTAATCATCGCCTTCTATCGAGAATTCCAGATAGCGGCCCGGATTTGGCACTGCGCGAAGCAGGTGCATGGTGAACAACGTGACCAGCGACAGGTTAGCGGCATGCGGAGTGCAAGGCAGGTCGGCGGCGTGGCCCATGCGGGCCACATCCATGCTGCGCACCATGCCCCCTAGATAAAGGATATCGGGCTGTATGATATCCACGGCGCGCATCGCGACAATACGCTGCCACTGCTGCAGATCCCAATCCTGTTCACCACCCGCCACGTCAATGGTCAGATCGCGAGTGACTTCGGCGGTCTGCTCAAGCTCCCAATATGGGCAAGGTTCCTCGAAGTGTTCGTAACCGTTGTCTTCTAGCATCCGCCCGACCTCAACAGCGCGGGTCGGGCCAAAGCCGGAATTGCCATCCACCAGCAGCGCCGCGTCCGAGCCCATTGCCTTGCGGATTGCGGGGATAATCGCCTCGGTGCGGCCTTCCCACTCGTCCCGGTCTTGGCCGCATTCCGCGCCAACGCGCACCTTGAAGGCGTCAAAGCCGAAATCATCACGTATATGCTGCAGACGTGCCGCTTCGTCCTCGGGCGTAATGTCACGCCGCATGGAGGACGCATAGGCCCGCAGCGGACCGGCCGACCCACCCAGCAATTCTGCCACTGGCTTCTCCGCAGCTTTGCCGCGCCAGTCCCAGACTGCTGTGTCCAGACCCGCCATGGCACGGCGCAGATAGGTACCGGGGAATTTGTGCTCGCGCAGCGGGATCTCAGCGATCACCTTTTCCAACGCATCCATGGCACGCCCTAGCGCCCAGGGCGCCACCTGCCGGTGCAGTATTTCGCAAGTCAGGTCGCTGCTGTACGTGGAAACCTGCCCCCAGCCGGTCGTGCCGTCGTCGGCAGTAACCCGAACAAACCCGACCAATGGCGTGCAAAATGTCTCGATCCGGACGATCCGCGGCCCTGTGTCGCCTTTGTCGCTAGTGTCAGAAACCGGCATCGCGCCGGAAATTGAATAAGGCGTGCTCATGCGTCCTCCAGAATGAGATCAGCTGCGCGGTGCGCCAGCATCATGGTCGGAGCATTTGTGTTGCCCGAGGTTATGTTGGGAAAGACCGAGGCATCGGCAACCCGAAGTCCTTGCAGCCCATGCACCTTAAGGCGTGGACAGACCACCGAGTCCTTCGCGTCCTGCCCCATGCGGCAGGTGCCGACCGAGTGAAATACGGTACCGCATCGCGCGCGGAAATCGGCCAGAATCCAGTCGTCGTCCATGCGGCGCAGATCGGGATCTATCGCCGATTTCACTAGCCCATCCAAAGCCGCAGCACTCATCAGCCGCTGGCACAAGCGGCCACCCGCCACGACCTGCGCGTGGTCCTTTTCGTTAGCCAGCGAATTAGGACGGATGCAGGGCGGAGCAGCCGGGTCGGCTGAGCTGATGTCAATACGGCCGCGACTGGTTGGACGGCTCGGCTGGAAGCCGATGATGAAGCCTGGAAACGGGTCGGGCTGCACGACAGTTCGCTTGCCGTTCGGTGAGGTGGTATAGGTCACCGGATTGAAATACAGTTGCTGGTCGGGCTGGGCTTGATCTGGGCTGGAGCGGAAATAGCCACCGCACTGGTTCACCGACAGGGCCAGCGGCCCGCGCCGGGTCAGCGCGTATTGCAGCGCCACGCGCACCTTGCCGGTGAACGGGCGCAGCACATTATTTAGTGTCGGTTCGGTGGCGCGGAAGTAATAGTTAATGCCCAGATGGTCCTGCAAGTTGCCGCCCACATGCGGCGCATCCTGCAGCGGAGTGATGCCGTGGGATTTTAGCAGCTCCGCAGGCCCTACACCTGACAGCTGCAGCAACCGCGGCGAAGATATGGCTCCCGACGATACGATGATTTCACGGCCCGCACGCAGAGTTTGCGTATTCCCGTTCCTCACCACCTGAACGGCTACAGCACGCGTGCCTTCAAAGATAATCTGCTCAGCCAGCACCCCGGTCATCAGGGTAACGTTGGCCCGCTTGAGCGCGGGTTTCAGGAAGGCCCGCGCAGAATGCATCCGACGACCGCCGCTGGTGTTGATCCGGTACACTCCTGCTCCTTCGCAGGCGCTGCCATTGATGTTCTGGGTGCGGGGCATACCCAACTCTTTGGCCGCAGCAAAGAAGTGCTGGTTCACTGGGTGGATCTGGTCTGAAACATCCTGCACATGCAGCGGCCCGCCGCCCTGGCGCTCACCGTTGATTCCAAGCCGGGTCTCCATCGCCTCATAGGTCCGGCGTACTGTTTTCCAATCCCAGCCAGCCGCACCGGCCGTCGCCCAATCATCGAAATCCTTTGGCAGCCCGCGCGCATAGACCAGCGCATTTATCGCCCCGGAGCCGCCCACAACCTTGCCGCGCGGCCAGTAGCCGACGCGACCGGCCAGTTCATCCTCTGGTTCGGTTTCGTATTTCCAGTTTAGCTTTGGGTCAAAGAAGGTCTTGCCATAGCCCAACGGCAGGGCGATCCACGGCGACCAGCCGCGCCCACCAGCCTCAAGAATCAGCACCTTATAGCGCCCGGACACGCTTAGCCGTTCCGCCAGAACGCAGCCTGCGGAGCCTGCCCCCACGATGATGTAGTCGAAGTTTTCCATAGCGTTCCCTGCTCACTCTCAGAATGTTTTGGCACGAGGCGATGGCATTCTCTAAACAAATAATTATTTGTTATAGATGAGAAATCTTTGCAGGGTAGATGCTACTCATAAACGATATACCTCCCTTGCCTTGGTTGCGCGCTTTTGAGGCGGCCTCGCGAAACGGTAATTTCTCCAGCGCTGGTGAGGAACTCGGGCTTACGCCAGCTGCTGTTAGCCATCAGGTGCGGTCGCTCGAGGAGCAATTGGGCTATCAGCTGTTTTCCCGAAGAAAACGACCCATGGAATTGACCACGATGGGATAGCTTTATTTGCCTTGGGTCATCAAAGCCTTCGAAACCCTTCGGCTGGGTACGCGGGATGTTTTCGGCGCCAGGCACATGATCCCGTTGAGGATCCGTGGCCTTCCGACATTTGCGCAGCTCTGGTTGTTAAAGCAGCTGCCCAATTTCCGAGAGCGATATCCGGAGGTCAATATGCAATTGCATATGGGCACTTGGGCTAGCGCGATCCAATCGAACCAACTGGATATCGAAATTCGATTTGGAAACGGGGAATGGCCAGGACAGCGAGCAACGCTGCTAGAGCGTTCACCCGTAATCCCGGTCTGCCACCCAGGCCTGCAGCCCAGTGGCGAAACGCTTGAAGAACTGCGAGACTCTTCTTTGATCGAGATCATCGGTGTGACTGACAACTGGCACCAGTTTTTCCGTCAGGAGAACCTGACGCCGCCTGCGCAAACCCCGGTGTTCAGCGTTGATCAGAGTATTGCCGCCCTTGAGCTTGCCGCAAATGGAATGGGACATGCGCTGGTATCAGAGTTCTTCGCAGCCCCCTATCTGCAGGACGGTCGCCTTGCGCGCGCATTCCCTCTTGAGAAACAGACGGATCAGGGCATTTACGTCACCTGCCCGAATGGTCCGGTCAGCTATGGCTGTCAAATGTTCCTAGATTGGATTGTCGAGAGGTCTTCCCAGATGCGCCAAGCGTGACCAGATTCAAAGTTCTTTGCCGCGCAAGACCCAAGTGTTAACCATTCTGTCTTTGATCTTGCGATTCCAAAGTGCCTAATTGAAAACAGCGACCACTTACATCGCCCGCTCCCCGAACACACGAAACCAAGTTCATGCTGCTCCGACAACAAACGGCAGCTTTTCAGTTCTGCGGCACCGCCAAAATCAAAGTCGGATTTGGCGAAAGGGACAGGCTTCAAATGACACTATATACTCTGCTCTGCCGTTAGCTCATGGCGCAGCGTTTTGCACTTTGGGGCTCAAAACCGCCATAAGGTCGAGTGTATCACATTATAAATTTCAAGGTAATTTATCACTAGGAATTATGAATGTTTCCAGTCTCAGCGCGTCAGGAACCGACTTGCTCATCCAGCCATTCCAGAAAGGCACTGCTGGTTGGAGTTTGTTCGTTGTTGTGTAACTCGCTAATGAAGTAACGCTCTTTCGTCTTGATTTGATCGTCGTAGGGGCGAACGAGTTGTCCGGTAATCGAGGCGGCTTCGAACAGACTGGTATGCGATGGAGCCGAACCCAAGCCATTGATCGCTGCAGTCTGGGCACCACCAAGGTCGAGGAGAAATTCACTGGATTGGATGGAGGGCCGCGGAATTTGAAACTATGCTAGGCGTTCCAACTGGCTGTCATACTGGATGTATCAAACAGTGCGACATGATTAAGTCCGCCCGAATTGGCTAATTCGGGTGAACAAACGGGGAAGTAAAATTCAGCCGGCAGCGGCCTCAAGTCTGCTCGTGCTTTACTGGTCAGATTCACGATCTCGATCTAGAATTTGGGCGACCGCTCTTCAATGTCCTAGATATGTGGCAGGATGTTCAACCGCAACCATGGGTGTTGCCAATACAGGCTGTCCAACCGTGGCATGGGCCAGAAGTGCGCCAATGCCATATTCGCACGCGACGTCAGCGACATTGCGCGATCCGGATCAACGATCTTACGTGATACAGCGCGCACTATCTCGAAAGCCTCATGCACGAAGTACAGATAGTTGCGACCTTCGTCTGTCAGCTGGTCCGTACTGGAAACTTACTTTTCGCCGCAACTCACTAAAACTAACGCGCTACGGTCAAAGATGCCTTTAAGATGCTGTCAACGATTGACAGCGTTGGGCTACGTACGCGTGTCTTGCTACGGAAGCATCAGGTAGCACTTTTCGCTTCTTCAATCGGATGATGAAGATTGAATAGCTATGGAAAGCGCTGAGAATAACTCATTGATAGCTCTTTTTTTAACGTCGTTCTGGCGGTGGATAAGACCCAATGTTCGGTATGGCGCTCCCGCTCCCAATCCGATGCGTCTCACAGCCACCGCATCGACCGGCTTTACCGCAAGATCCGGCACGATTGAGACACCGAGCCCAGCATGCACCATTGAAGCGATAGCCTCTGGGCTGTCCAATTCCATCGCTTCAGAAACTTGAATACGCTTTGACGAAAGCCAGTTGTCGATAAGCGTGCCGACGACGGTGTTTCGATCATACCTGATAAAGGGCCGTGATCGCAAAAGCTTAAGAGGGTCTAGTTCCGTTTCGTCCATCGAAGTGATGAGCTGCATAGGTTCTTTCGCCAATTCTCTGAATGTAAGGCCGCTTGGCACTAGGTTTGGTTTGATAACGATTGCGGCATCTAAGACCGCGCGCTCAATATCAACAAACAAAGCCCCTGTGAGGCCGGGGCGAATACGCAGCCTTAATTCGGGGAACTTTGATTTTAAGATGGACATCGCTTTGGGTGTAAGCCCCGTAAGCGTTGTGCGGATTGCGCCCAGCGTGATGTTGCGATCCAAACCACCGTCGCCCAACGCCATGGGAACCAAATTATCATATTCTTCAACAAGGTTTCGCGCCTTGAGCACGACCTTATGGCCGTCTGGGGTCAGTTCTGGCGTTCGGGTGCTGCGATCAAACAGGGCGATTGCCAAGTCGGATTCCAGTGACTGCATTTGTTGGCTGATCGCGGCATGTGTCACATGAACAACATCCGCCGCAGCGCTAAACGTTTTCTTGTCCGCAATTGCAATAAGCGTCCGAAGGCGACGAATGGTCATAAACAATCTTTCTTTTCGAGGTGGCGATTGCCGTGAGGATCAACGCTGAAGGGGATGTTTAGTAGCAGGATCGATCATCATACTTGTATCAACCCACAACATCTTGTGAAAGAAAAATTTAATAAGTGTAAAGAATTATTGAGTGTATGTGCACTACAGCTTAATGTTAGGAAGTTCGAAAAATTTAGATGTTCAAGAATTTTGACGTCTTCATCTATTTCGTGCCCATAGGAGCCTTGAATGAACGAATTTAGCGGCATGCTGTTACAAGCTAACTTGATTGGCGGTAAATGGAGCGCGGCAGACACTGGGGCGACCATAGCAGTCTCAAACCCCGCGACAGGCGCGGAGCTTGGCAAGGTACCAAACTGCGGCACAGCAGAAACCAATCGCGCGATTGCAGCTGCGACTGCGGCGTTTGCAGATTGGTCCCGTAGCAACCTGTCATTCCGCGTGGGCCTTTTGCACAAATTGCATGACGCGTTGATGGATCATCAGGAACCTTTGGCGCAGCTACTGACGGCAGAACAAGGGAAACCTTTGGCTGAAGCGCGTGGGGAAATCGCTATCGGCGCTGCCTATGTGCGTTGGTTTGCTGAAGAAGTCCGGCGGGCCAAAGGCGAGATTGTGCCTGCGCCTACCGCCGATCGTCGCTTGATGGTGACGCGCCATCCCGTTGGTGTCGTTGGCGCGATTACCCCATGGAATTTCCCGTCCTCGATGTTGGCGCGAAAGCTGGCACCCGCGCTGGCCGCAGGCTGCACGATTGTTGCAAAACCAGCGACCGCCACGCCCTATTCCGGGTTGGCGTGGGGCAAGTTATGTCAGGATGTTGGCTTTCCTTATGGCGTAGTGAATATAGTCACAGGGTCCGCGCGCGAAATCGGCGGCGCGATTATGGCCAGCCCGGATGTGCGCAAAGTCACCTTCACCGGCTCAACGGACGTCGGTAAAGTGTTGATCCGTCAATCTTCTGACACGGTTAAAAAGGTCTCGATGGAATTGGGCGGCAACGCGCCATTCATCGTCTTTGATGATGCTGACATTGATGCGGCTATCGAGGGCGCGATGATCGCCAAGTATCGCAATATGGGTCAGACCTGTGTGTGCACCAACCGTTTCTACGTGCAGGCAGGCATTCACGACGCCTTTGTAGCGCGTCTGAAAGAAGCGACGGAAGCGATGCTCGTCGGTGATGGAGCTGATGATGGTGTGTTGCAGGGGCCGATGATCGATATGGCAGGTGTCGAGAAAGTTGAAGAGATGATCGCAGATGCGACTGCCAAGGGCGGCAAGGTCATATCTGGTGGCAAGCGCCACGCGAAAGGCGGTACGTTTTTTGAACCGACAGTGATTACGGGTGCAACGGCAGACATGCAGTTTGCCACCGAAGAAATCTTTGGCCCGCTATCTGCGGTGTTTAAGTTTGATACCGAAGAAGAGGTGATTGCAGCAGCGAACGCGACTGAGTTTGGCCTTGCAGCCTATGCCTATACCAAATCGCTCGGGCGCACGTTCCGTTTGAATGATGCATTGCAATACGGCCTGATCGGCATCAACTCCGGCTTGATTACAACGGTAGAGGCACCGTTTGGGGGCCTCAAAGAAAGCGGCATGGGCAAAGAGGGCGGCAGCCAGGGTTTGGAAGACTACCTGCCTGTGAAATACATGTGCGTCGCCGGTTTAGACGGCTAGCCCCCTCATAAAACAAAGGAAGAAACGATGCGCGCAGCTGTCGTCAGAGAGTTTAACGAAGACCTGTCTATCGAGACGGTTGAGGATCCCAAATGCCCAGACAACGGAGTGGTGCTAAAGGTTGCGGCCTGTGGTGTGTGCCGATCTGATTTCCACGGTTGGGTTGGGGGGCATCTCAAGGTCATCAACGGCTCCATCATGGGGCACGAATATTGCGGCACGGTGGTCGAGGCTGGGGCGCAGGCGAAACACAAAGTCGGCGATAAACTGATCGCGCCTTTCATCCTTGGCTGTGGCGATTGTCCGGCTTGTCAGGTTGGCGCTTCTAACACCTGCGAAAGCGCTGTTGTTCCCGGTTTTGGCGCACCTGGTGCTTATGCTGAATTTGTTGCCGTTCCGTTTGATCACAATCTTGTCCACCTGCCTGAAACCATGTCACCAGCTCTCGCTGCTGGCCTTGGGTGCCGCGTCACAACGGCATGGCACGCTTTGACAGACCGCGCCAACGTGTGTGCTGGCGAATGGGTCGCCGTTCATGGCACGGGCGGCATTGGTTTGTCCGCGTTGCTCTTGGCAAAAATGCTTGGCGCGCAAGTTGTTGTTGTAGATGTGGTACAGGAAAAACTGGATCAAGCCCTGAGCCTTGGCGCGGACGCTGCTGTGAACGCGTCAACACAAGACGTACCCGCCGCAATCATCGAGATCACAGGCGGCGGTGCGCAGGTGTCTTTAGAAGCACTGGGTATTTCGCAAACCACTAATGCCTCAGTGGAATGCCTCGCCACGTTGGGCCGTCATGTGCACGTTGGAATGCCCGCTGGTGATGGCCGCATGGAAGTCAACATGCGCGCGATCTATTCCAAACAACTGGCTTTTTATGGCACACGCGGCATGCCATCGTGGAAATATCCTTCTTTGCTCAGCATGATTGAGCGCGGTCAAGTCGATCTAACACCGATGCTTGATCGCGTGGTTCCGCTCTCTGGTGCAAGCGCAGAATTGCGCGCGATGAAGGGCCCAACCCGCCCCGGAACAGCGGTAATCACGGATTTCTCCAAATGACGAACGATGTACTAAAAGTCACGATTGAACGTAGTTCGGATGTGCAGGATGTCTTTGAAGTACCTGCCTTTGAAAGCCAAACGGTGCTCGATGTAGTGTCTTGGGTTCAGCAGAATGCAGATCCAACGCTCAGCTATCGTTTTGCGTGCCGTGTAGGCATGTGTGGCAGTTGCGCGATGATGGTGAACGGTGTGCCGCGTTGGACGTGTCGCACGCATATAAACAAGGTGCTCGATGGCAATGAGGTCACGATAGGACCATTGCGCAATCTGCCTGTGATCAAAGATCTAGCAGTCGACATGGACCCGTTCTTTGACAAATGGGTCTCGGCGGAGGGCGTACATCACGGCGCACTTACCCGCGACGATCCGATTGCGCCAATTGACGAGGATAGCGCGCCACGCGTAGGGGCAAACGCAGGGATTGAATGCATCAATTGCTCTGTGTGCTACGCTGCTTGCGATACTGTCACGGGCAATCCTGACTTCCTTGGTCCCGCCGCTTTGCAACGTGCTTGGACCCTGCTGAATGACGCCAAGGACGAAGGGCGCGCCGCGATTTTGGATGCTGTGTCTGACAGCGGCGGCTGTCACAACTGTCACTCCATGGGGTCGTGTACTGCGTATTGTCCCAATGATCTTGACCCGATGTCGGCGATTGCAGGGCTAAAACGCGAGACCGCGAAATCCTTCTTCAAAGGGGACCGCTGAGATGCTGAACTTACGCCTTTACATACTACAGCGCATCACTGCGCTGCTCATGGCACCCTTAGTACTTGGCCACTTGGCGGTGATGATTTATGCAATCCAAGGCGGGCTATCGGCGGAGGAAATCTTGGGCCGCACGCAAGGTTCGGCCGTCTGGTTCCTGTTCTACGGCACTTTCGTCATCGCGGTTGCGATCCACGGCGCAATTGGGCTGCGCGCGATTGTTCATGAATGGGGCGGCCTTAAACGCCCTGCTTTGGATCTGTTCATGTGGGTCGTCGGTCTTGCACTTTTGAGCTTAGGAGCACGTGCCGTCTGGGCCGTGACGTTCGCATGAGGGCGGCGGCTGGCATCACATCGCGCGCGCATCCTTTGTTGCTGGCGTATCTTCTGCATCGCCTGTCCGGCCTCGCCTTGGCGCTGTTTCTGCCGCTGCACTTCTGGGTGCTCGCGCTCGCGATGACTGATCCTGTGCAACTTGACGGCTTTCTGCATCTCACTGAAGCAGGCGTTGTCAAACTCGCGGAATTTGGTCTCGTCTTTTTGCTGGCTGTGCACATGTTCGGCGGGCTTCGATTGATGGCGATGGAATGGCTGCCTTGGTCCCCATCGCAGAAAACTCTTGCGGCGGGTGCTGCGGCCCTGTCCTTCCTCATCGCCCTGCTCTTTTTCCTGAAAGCGATCTGATATGAAGCTCTCTGATATCGAACGGTACGACACGGATATTTTGATTCTTGGCACGGGTGGTGCGGGTCTGTTCGCGGCCCTTCATGCCCAACAAACAGCGCCCGAGGGCACCAAGATCACTATTGCGGTCAAAGGCTTGATCGGGAAATGCGGCTGCACGCGGATGGTGCAAGGCGGCTACAACGTGGCCCTCGGCGGTGGCGACACAGTCGAACGGCACTTCATGGACACCATTCAGGGTGGCAAATGGCTGCCCAATCAAGACATGGCATGGCGTTTGTGTGAACAGGCCGTGGTCCGCATCCGAGAGTTGGAGAACGAGGTTGGCTGCTTCTTTGACCGCAATTCTGACGGCTCGCTGCATCAAAAGGCCTTCGCGGGTCAGACAGCAGATCGCACTGTGCATAAGGGCGATTTGACAGGCATCGA
>ERZ1048686.439-NODE-439-length-40981-cov-6.659141_pt1 | contig 40981 bp, 28 predicted proteins | sample MGYA00383099_ERZ1048686 | MGnify/ENA primary metagenome ERZ1048686 (study PRJEB29581, sample SAMEA5548369) | metagenome | biome: marine; feature: coastal; material: water | depth 25 m | study: Short-term variability in the microbial, nano- and picoplankton... | reverse complement strand
CCATACCGTACAAATTTCGTGTTCTTTCAGATTCATTGCTGAGATCAATTAATTCAGGTGCAACACCTTGCATACGCGCAGCCAATTCGTAACTACGAATCACACCATCGAGCTGTGGATCCTGGCTCTTTTCAAAATGCCTTGTATTCATTTCATGAAGCATCTTGAGCTGGCGATGCTGATGCGCTGAATAGGCACCATCCGACTGAAGATAGTCGATCGTTGCATCTTCTGCTTTACTCGCTGAGTGACCAAGTGCTGTGGCCTGATGATGGGCAGGAAGAAAGGCTGAACCATAATTACGGGTTCCACCATGTCCCGCTGGCGGCGTAATACTGATGAACGCTGGAAGATTCTCATTCTCTGTACCAAGGCCGTAACTCACCCACGCACCAACTGACGGTCGCAAGAGATTATCGTTACCCGTATGGATCATCGAAACAGCTTGACCATGCGACGTCCCTTTTGTGTGCATAGACTTGATGAAGCAGAGATCATCGGCATGCTTTGCGAGGTGAGGCCAAAGCTCACTTACCCATGCACCACTTTCTCCGTACTGCTGAAACTTCCAGGGTGTATCTAGTAGATTGCCATTTCCTGCCCTGTCTTTCAGTGACACATCCAGATTTTCAATCCCTTTGAAGGGCAGCTTTTTTCCGTTGTACTCAGTAAGTGCGGGCTTCGGATCAAATGAATCCACCTGAGAAACACCGCCGTGCATGAAAAGAAATATCACGCGATTGGCTCGAGGCTTATGATCCAAGCCAGAACCCGCAGCACGTGCAATGCGTTGCGCGAAAGCCTGAAATGCGAGAGCCCCAAAACCGCAGGCTGTTGACTGCAACCAGTGGCGGCGGTTGTAAGATGCTGTGAATTGATGACACTGATTCATACCGTGTTCCTGATGCCACTACTCAATAAACCGAAATTCTGCTGAACAGAATACAACCTGGACAAACGAAGCAAACGCCTGTTCAAGTGATTGCCCCTCTTCGATCAACTCAGCAACATATGCCTTACCACGTTGCACTTCATTGTGACCCGCTTGGCGAATGAGAACACGTCGATAGAGTTGCTGAATGCTCTTCTCAATTGTCACATTGTTCTGCAGTAAGAGCAAACTCAGAGCATGTGACATTTCAAGAACAAATGGTGAATTCATCATGAACAAGGCCTGCGTTGGCACCGTTGTTATTGCCCTCTTCCCTGTGACAAGATCGGGGTTCGGAAAGTCAAAAACAGCCAACGACGGTGGAACAGCACCTCTCACAACAGGTAGATACACACTTCGCTGTCGCAACTTGCCGGTTTGACTCAACGAGATATGCCGCTTTCCGTTTGAGTTAATAGCATGCATGCCCAACTCACTCACAACGGAATCACGTGGCTCACTATCAAGCTTCCCTGATAGTGCCAATATCGAATCACGAATTGTCTCAGCCGGAGCAGGACGCCGGTACTGTTTTTGAACGTGTGATTTTTCACCATTTTCCTCGGAAACGTCAGCGACAGCCTGCTGATATGTTTTCGACGTAATAATCTTTCGGATCGCACTTTTGACTGACCAATTGCCTTCCACAAACTCTTCGGCCAGAAAATCAAGAAGCTCGGGGTTCGACGGAACCGTTCCGCGCACACCAAAGTTGTCACTCGTTTCCACGATGCCTCGGCCAAACAGATGTTGCCAGATTCGATTCACCATAACTCGAGCAGTCAGTGGATTCTCCTTTGCGGTGATCCACTCAGCCAACTGCACTCGCCCTGACTCATGAGTTGGGATAGAGAACTGTGTCGCACCATTCCAGTTCACTACCTGAAGAACACCCCGCGGGACTCTTTCTCCCAAATTCTTTGGTTCTCCTCGAACGCGCACATGTAAGTCATCTATGCCTTGTGGCCCATTGTCTTCAGCAGCCATAGCCTTCGGCATTTCAGGACTATCTTTTTTCATACCCGCGAGCGTTTTTTCGAGATTTGCAAGCTCCTCATCCAAGGAAGACGTGTCAGTGGGCATGTCTTTCTCAAGATCTTCTACATGCACAAGTCGAACGGCATCAGCAAGAACAGGCTTGTCCGTCCCATTACCAGCAAGATTTACGACAGCTGTCGTGTCAAATTTAAACTGGCCAAGCGGCTGCCAGAGCTGATCAATCGAAGGAAGGACCGTCTGATCAACAACAACTTGATTCTCGCCGTCGGCATGCTGCACTGTGTAGTGAACTTTCGTCGCAAGACCTTTACCGCCTCGAAAGCTCACTCGAAGCTCATATTTTCCAGGCTTAGGCAAAGTGGCTTTCCATTCGATTGAAAATGGCGTCTTCTGATTATCTGCCACAAGATAGTGATCACCGACATAATTCGGACGATGAGTCGACTTGCGCCATGTCCCTTTTCGAGTAGCGTCACTATCGTCAACGAGCACGCCAACCACCGAGCCTAAAACGTCCTCTCTTTTTCGCTTTTTCTGCTGAATCCTTTCCTCGATATCTCGTACCTTTAAACGGAACGCTTCCAACCGTTGCTTCTCGTCGTCATCGATCAGAAGATCTGTTTCTTTCCACCCGGAAACATTGACATTGTTCATGAGAATGCCATCGGTCGTCCGAGTGCTGTGAAGGATACCCGCCATGGCGTAATAGTCTGCGGTTGGTATCGGATCAAATTTGTGGTCATGGCAGCGGGCGCACCCAAGCGTGAGCCCCATGGTTACTCGACTGATCGTGTCGAGCTGTTCATCAGCAATATCAAGACGCATCTTCTCCTTATCTCGTTCGGTCAACATTTTTGGACCAACCATCAGAAATGTTGTTGCAACGAGCTGCCTATTTCTTTGTTCAATTGTGTCGTACGAAAGAAGATCTCCTGCGATTTGCTCCTGAAGAAACTGATCGTACGGAAGATCGTCATTCAATGCATGAATCACATAGTTTCGATACCGCCACGCCTCTTGATACGTAAGATTAAAATCGTTCCCATTGGAATCTGCATAGCGAGCAACATCGAGCCAATGGCGAGCCCACTTTTCCCCAAACTCTTTTCGACCAAAGAGGTCATCGAGAGCTAACTGGACTGCTCTCTCTGGGGAATCACCGTGATAGACCTCATGAAATTCTCTTTGCTCATCCAAAGTTGGGGGCAGCCCTACGACATCTAGAAACAGCCTTCTTACAAGCTTGTCAGCAGAAGCAGGAGGCGACTGAGGACAAGCAAGCCCATCAATCGACTCATCTTCAGAGAATGTCCGACGTGGCTGAAAAGACCAAAAGCTTTTTCCAGCCTCGATATCTATAACCTTTTTTTCTAATGCTACCCCTTCGGCTTCTCTTGGGTCGACAGCTCCGTCTTCAACCCATTGAGTAAAGTCACGAATAACTTTGGACGGGAGCCGCGATTTCGGCGGCATTTCTGACATGTCGCCACTGTAATTTATCGCAAGAAGAACATGACTCTCATTTGGCTTACCAGGAATGATTGCCGGCCCTGAGTCTCCACCAACAAGCCATCCTTGTTTGGAATCGAGTCGCAAGCCGCCTTTTGCTTCTCCGGACTCGGCTGAATGGCATTCGTAGCAATGTTTGATAAGCACTGGCCTGATGTTGGCCTCAAAAAAATCAATTTGTGAAGCCCTGCCGTCGGACGCAACCACATTTGAAGCCGTGATTGCACCGACGCCAACAAATGCTGAAAGAACGTAGATAATGATTTTTATTTGTGACATTACATCCCACACTATGCCAATTACCTCATACAAATGTCATAGACGGGCATGCATTATGAATAGCAATGCCGTAAACCTACTTCGCGAGGATCACTGCGATATCCGCTGCTGATCCAAAATCATTACCCGAAACTTCAGATATATTGCGTACCAGTACATAGCGAGCCACTACTGTATCACCCTTCACACGCTGAGCCTGCTTTTCTTTTTTAAAGAGACAACGCACGTACGGCTCTTCTGGAAAGCGATCAGCGTTATCCGATACATAGAATTCTGTTTCTTCAAAAGCACCATTCCATCCCTTATCTTGCCTCGCCAGATAATAGAAGCCATTGATCGTTCGGGCTTGACCCAAATCAAGAACCAGCTCGTGTGGATGCTTCTTTTTTTCTTGTGAAAACTGTGAGTGCCATACGGTACTCGGCTTTCCATCAATCGCGTACTCGGCAAGTCGATCGTTCGTTCTGTTTTCACTACTAAACCGAATCAACTTCATTTCCTCAAATGGCACGATATCGTGTTCTGGGATTCGGTGTGCGTTTTTTAGGGGACTTTGATCTTCTCGCAACGTCCCCCACTTTGCCTTTCGGTCTCGCTCGTGACGCTCTCGACTTTTGTCATAATACGTTCCGGCTTCAACCGGAGCATGCGAGGCATCTGCAAAGACTTGCATTTTCTCAAGAACGTCTGGATGACTGTCTGCGACAGATGTGGATTCACTCATATCTTTGGACAGATCATAAAGTTCCCATGGCTGATTCTGCTTACTTCCTTTGGGCTTTCCGGGCTGAATTGCTTTCCATTTCCCGTATCGAACCGCCGTCTGATTCCCGTACTCCCAATACATCATTTCATGCAACTTCTGCGAGCCGTCTGCACCGAGAAGCGTCGGAGCAATCGAAATGCCATCGGTATCTTCAGGAGCTTTTGTATTCGTTAAGTCAGCAATCGTTGCCATAATGTCGGGCTGGTAAAAAACAAAATCACGAACCGTATTCGCCGCAACTACTCCAGGCCATCGAACAAGAAACGGAATCTTCAAGCCACCTTCATAGAGATTGCCTTTCCCACCGCGAAACTCAACCCCATTCTCTGGGTTGACGTTCGGTCCAAAAAAACCACGCGGATGTTCTTTGCTTTTGAATCGATCCTGCCCACCGTTGTCTCCCGTAAAAAACACAATTGTGTTGTCTTCAAGTCCGAGCTCATGCAAAAGATCAAGGACATTCCCAACCTCACGATCAACCATCGAGACCATCGCAGCATAGTTTTTTGTGTCTTGAGAAATCGTTGGGTCACGCATCCATGCTTCATTCTTATACAGTTCCCAGGCAGGGTCATTGGCTGGAATGTCGTACATGCCATGAGGCGGTGTGATCGGCATGTAGCATAAGAAGGGCTTTTCTTTATTTTCTCGTATGAACTGAAGGGCTGCTGCATGAATTGGATACTCTGAATAGGTTTTTCCGGTTCGGCCACCCACATTCCCCTCCAGAACGACCTCTTCACTATTACGAATGAGGTACGGCGTGTAGAAAGAGTGTGCGTGCACCTGATCGTAGTATCCAAAGAAGACATCAAACCCATGCTTCTCCGGGACGCCTGTCGAATCACGCCCTCCGCACCCCCATTTACCGAATCCACCTGTGGCATAGCCTTTCTGCTTCAGCATTGAAGCAATCGTTTCCTCGCCCTCTCGTAGCGGAGTTCCACCATCGTTGGCTCGTACCGATGCATGTCCGGAATGCTTGCCTGTCATAAGATTACAGCGCAACGGAGCACAGACAGGCGAGCCTGCGAGTGCATTTGTGAATCGCATGCCCTCTCGGGCCATCTGATCGATGCGAGGGGTTTTGATATATGGATTCCCCATATGTCCAAGTTCAAAATACGCCAGTTCATCTGACATGATGTAGACAATATTTGGCGAATTCTCACCACGGACAGTGCCCGTGTAGACCCATGCAACAAACAGCAAAGCACCCAATCGCAACCATTTTATAAAAATCATACCCCTCACCCCGTATAAGCCTTCGTTCAATCAACTACCCAACACACACTTTAATTCTCAAGAAAGCTGCGACTCGCCACAATTTCTTGAATAAGATCGTGCAGACCCTTTTCTGGGCTACTTATCTCTTGGACAACCTCATCAATGACCGGCCTGTCGCTGACTTCTAGTTCGCGGCCTAAAGCATATGCAAGAAGTTTTTCTGTGATGCAGCGAGCGAACTGATCCTTTCGCCGAAGGAGAGCCTCTTGGAATTCCACTGGAGTCTCGAACGAATCTCCATCAGGCAGCTTCCCTGAGGAGTCAATCGATACTTTCCCGTCATATTCATCCCGCCAACCACCAATGGCATCATAATTTTCCAGTGCAAATCCAAGCGGATCAATTTTTCGATGGCACTCAGCACACGTTGCAACATTTCGATGTTTTAGAAGCTGATCACGAATACTGACAGCACCACGGATATCTGGCTCAATAAGCGGCACGTCAGGCGGCGGTGGCGGTGGAGAATAACCAAGAACTTTTTCAAGCACATAAATACCACGAACAACAGGCGATGTATCAACACCATTTGCTGATGCCGTCAAGAATGTACCATGACGAATCAATCCGCCCCGTCGACTTCCTTGCAACGACACTTTTTGTAAGCCATTTCCTTCAACACCTTCAATGCCGTAATGCAAGGCAAGTTCACGGTTCAAAAATGAATAGTCTGCATCCAGAAAATCCTGTACGTTTTGATTCGTATCGAGCACATGCCGAAAGAACGATTCCGTTTCTTGACGCATAGCCGACTGAAGATTATCTCGGTAATACTCAAGAAATTCTGCTGACGGAGGCATCGCACCGATGTTGTCCAGGTCTAACCACCTCCTCACAAAATGATGTACAAATCGATCAGAACGCGGGTCAGCCAGCATGCGTGTGACTTGTTCGGGTAACTCTGCTTTTAAGTTTTTGTGAACTGCCAAGTCAAGCAACATTTCATCTGGCGGTGACGACCAAAGAAAATAGGACAACCTCGAAGCCAGTGCAATTTCTTCGAGTGGGCCTTCACCGAGATTCAAATACAAGAACCCTGGTGCACAAAGGATGGCCTGACACCCAAGTTGAAATGCCTCTAAAGGATCTACACCTGATTTGAGGCTCTCAGCAACGAGTTCCTGAATTGGTTCTACTTCGCCTTCAACAGGTGGACGACGAAATGCTTTTTCAGCGAATAACTCAAGCTGCTGATGTATTGTCTCGGCATCGAGTTCCTCACGAGTCAACTCCCCGTAGAGTGCACGATGCCCGGCGGTTGGCCAGACATCAACGTGCGGGCCCTCTATTCCAATTTCCCAAACGCGCAGACGCGGTCCCTGATATCCCTTGAGTACCCCGTGCGCTTTTTCAAGACCACCTTTCATATCAACAAACGGCTTGAATTCAGGTTTGTCGGCAGCGTGTGTTGTCAGCATTCGCACCATTCGTTTGGCAGCCATCGGCCCATTACGAAAGCGAACTTCTGGCTCGAAACCTGCTTCCATATAGACATCCCACTCAAACCACTCAGGTTCTTCATTCGTCAGCTCGACTCTCGCCAAGGAAATCATTTTTGAAACATTCCCAGTACTCTCAACACTTCCCCGTCGATCGACAGCAGCGATTTCCATAACCAACGGATCACCATTGCGAAAATCACCCAGTGCTTTTCCATAGTCATGGTGACGACTTATAGCTGCCGCCTTCACACGAATGGTGTAGATACCACTATGCGGCACACCACCCTGCCGAACCAAGGGAAGAAATCCAATATGCCCGCCACGATAGTGACGACCATAGAGATCCGTAAAAGGCGTATCGGGTGTAAACCGAAAGCGATCGACTTTGAATAGTTTTGGTAAGTCTTCGTAGCCTTTCCCACTAAAATAGAAAGGTGATGTTTGCGTATAGCTTGTACTGACTGGCCGTTTCCCAAACTTCGTGGCACGACGAATAGCCTCTTCAGCCGCGTTTAAGTAATAGTCCATTAACATGCCAGAGGTCACGAGACCAGCACCGTTGTTATCGAAACCGTCAACCACAACCTCCTCAGGAAAATCTTCTGACGGATCCCAAACGTCAACATTCAGCCCAAGCAGATCTCCAATTGTCTGCCGATACTCCCAGGTGTTAAGCCGCCGAAGCACACTATGCCCACCAGACGCACTCAGTTCGGCATGAGCATTGTCAATGCGTCGAGTAAGCGAATCAATCACGGCAAGACGTTCGTCAGGGGAAGGCTGAGGCTTCCCTTCTGGCGGCATGCTTTCAAGATTCAGTTGGTCCACAACCTCTTGGTAACGACCCAAGTCATCGAGGGTTTCAATTTTCGATGAAAGCGTATCGAATCGGCGGTCAGCTTTTTGCTTTTGATCACCGTGACATTGGATGCAATATTTCTCAAGAAACGCTGCTGCATTCTGGCCAGCTACATTTTCTTCAGCCACATTCTGGCCAACTAAGTTTTCAGTTGCGACAGCAAATGCGATCAGACCATGAAAAACAATGACGGCACAGTAGATCGTGGTTTTCATGCCACTCTCCTATCCAATTTCCATTGGAGAAAAGGTCCCTGTGCTTCTTCCGAAACGATCAGCTTCTTCTGCTCCGAACCACTGCAAAACAGATAACCAAAGATTCGAAAGAGGAACTCGCTTGTGTTGCTCTTCAGGACAAATAACATGCCCCTGATGCTTGAGCCCACCACCGGCAAGGAGCACTGGAAGATTTCTATTACTGTGAATTGATCCATCACTCATCCCACTACCGAAGACAACTAATGTGTCATCGAAAATCTGACTTTCCTTTAACCGCTCGAGAAAGTTACTGAGCTTCGTTGCTAAAAACGCTTCTACCACCTGAAGCTGACCAATCCGGCCCTCTGATTTCCCATGATGAGAAAGACCATGGTAACTATCGAGGTCCAACTCTGACGTACGGAAACCTAATCCAGTTTCAAATGTTGCGACACGAGTGGAATCTGTCTGCAAAGCAAGAGCCATGAGGTCATAGAAAAGTTCGACTTCATCAATTTGCTGGCGTTCCTCATCTAGCACTTCTTCTATCGACGGTTTCGGTTTGGGCCGATGTAACCATTCTTTAGACATTTGTAATCGCCGTTCAACATCACGGACTGATGTCAGATATTGATCCAGCTTGTCTTGATCTGCTGTATTGAGCGTTCGGTGTAAGGCTTCCGCTGAATCACGCAGAACATCAAGCACGCTGCCGCGATGCTCAAGCCGCATGCGTTCATTCTCTAACTTACTCTGGGGTAGACTCACGAAAAGTCCCCGAAAGAGCATTGCAGGATTATTGATTGGTGGCACGTGGACGCCAGCGCGCGTCCAACACATGTCCGTACCATTAACAATGCCTGTATTAATGGAGGGGAAACGAGTTTTGCTGCCAACAAATTCTGCTGCAGCCTGATCAAGCGAGATATTCTTCTCGGGGAATCCAGCGGCTTCTTCTTTCTTTATGCTCGTGAGAAATCCCTGTACCGCGTTATGCCCACCGTTGAGTCCGTGGTCCAAATTTGAGAACACCGTGAGAGCGTCACGATGCATGTCCAGCGGCTTCAGTGTCGATGTGGGAATATAATTATGGCCGGCAGCTTTTGGAAAAAAGTTGCCCGGATAAAAGCCAAGGTGATTCCCAACACATACTAAGCGTCGTGGAGATTGATCTCCAACGCCTCTTTCTTGACCCAGACTCTGAAAGACTGGAAGGGACAGGGCAAGCCCAGCACCGTGAAGAAGGTTTCGTCGTGTCAATCGATGTGCAGTATTGCTCACTTGATTACTCACTTGTTTTCTCAGCTATTGCTCACAGAAGAAACCCAATACTCAATCGAACATTCCATGTTCTTCTACACACTCATATTATTTACTCATTTGGCTTGTACGCCATTTTTGGGGCTCACATAGACATAATACGCACTGAGCATTGTATTGTCTTTACCTCTAAACCACGTGTGTAAAGCCGTTGGGCCTTTCTTTAAGTGCATCGTAAAAGTGATACCTTTGTCATCTTTCTTGACTTGCTTGGTGAGACCCTCAAATTGATAGCCCTTTTTTTCACCAATGCTCATGTGGTTATGCCCGGCGAAGTATAGGCTCGCCTGAGTAATCGGTAACGCAGTTCCTGTTCCATCTGGCAACGCTCCTTGAATCGTACCGTCTGCCTCTTTGGGCCAACGGCGAAGTTCGATGTCGTAATCACCAGCCTCCGCCACATCGATCAACCAGTATCCACTTTTCTGCTGGCCTCTGAGAACCTGTCCTTGCTGGTCCACAAAAACATCCAACCATTCGGTGGCAGATAGTTTGGTAGGGTTCTCATACTTTGTTCCAACGATAATGCGTTGTTCTTCGTTCGCGGCCGCTCCGACTCGGTCCCACCATTCAGTGAGTCGTTTTCGTAATTTCACGACGACCTCTGGATACTGATCGATGATATTGTTTTGCTGAAGAGGATCAGTCTCCAAATTATAAAGCTCACGATCCTCCAAGAGTCGCCACCGTTTCCAGAGCACACCAGCCTGATCAGCTCGCATCTGAGTTTGACTATACGGTGACGGGTAATTCGCGAACCCCGGCATCCTGCTGTAATTAATGATGAGAATTCGATCATCAGGCACGTGCTGTTCACCCCGTAAAACCGAAGCCAGACTCATTCCGTCAAACTCGGGTCCGTTCTCAGATTTGATTCCACTCAATTCCAATAGAGTCGGCAAAATATCTTGTACTTGAGTAAGTCCGCCAATGTCTTGTGGTTTTGCGAGATTGCCATCAGGCCAACGAATGAAACACGGAACACGATGCCCACCCTCCCAGAGCTCCGTCTTCCTGCCACGCATTCCAGCATTAAAATAGCGAGGCCCCAAGAGGCTGCCATTGTCCGTTTTGAAAATCAGAATCGTATTATCAGCCAGGTTTTCGTCGTCAAGAAACGCAAGCAGGCTCCCCATGTTGGCATCAATATTCACAATCATGCCTAGATAATTGGCGAGTTGGTTCTTTAATTTTCCATCCAGATGATCAAACTGGGGATCAGCCAATCTTTTTGTGATCACATCCCGATCTTCAGGCTTCGGATTGAATGGCCCGTGTGGCGTATTCGTTGCGAGATAGCACATGAATGGTTTATTCGCTGCTACGGACTTCTTTATGAACGCCTTTGCTTCAGCAAAAAACACATCAGTGCAGTAACCCGAAAACTGTTCTTCTGTGCCGTTGTGAATATAGACGTCATCAAAATAGTCGTTGCCCCAATAGCTTGGAACAGAGGGAATGGACGAAGAGGGATACCACACGCTCTCCTGAAAGCCACGGTCCTGCGGACGAAATGGATAGTTGGCACCAAGATGCCATTTACCAAAGACTCCCGTGGCATACCCCGCGTCGCCAAAGTAATTGGCGATTGTAGGAATTTCCGGACGCAGTAAAGCGCGACCGCTACTTACGTTGATTGCGCCATTCCTTGCCGCATCAATCCCAGTAAGCAACTGCCCACGCGTCGGTGTACACATGGGCGCAACGTGGTAATCCGTCAGTCGCAAACTCTCATCGTGCAGCGAGTCGAGGTGAGGGGTTTGTAAAACTGGATTGCCATGTACGGACAGTTCTGGATACCCCTGATCATCGGTCATGACCACAATGACATTTGGCCTTTCGGCAACAGCTTCATCACAAACTGCATGAAAGGCAAAGCAGGCAATAAAGCCGAAGAGCCAGATGCCACCCACTACACGATTCGTTCTATTCACTTTGATACCTTCTGTTTATGCACAACGGGATCGAGGTTGGCTTGTATTTGCACATCACTTACTTTTGGTGACGGACAGCCACTCTCGGGCACCTCGACATGGGCTGTCCATAAAATGCCGTTGAGCACCACCTTCCGAAAGTTTTCATCAAGCCAGCTCACATGATTATGTGCGCCAGTAAAACCAAAACCTCGACCACCGGAAGGACGTTCATACGCCCATGCCACAACCTGTTTTTCACCCGCGGCGACTGCCCTACGAACTGTAGGATTTCCACTTCGTGGACCATCTGGCCGACGAAGCGTATTCGACGGAGGAAGGTCAGCAAGTATTGGAGTGACACCTTTCATGTCATCGACAAACCGCATGTGGTAGTACCATTCGTCGTCGACCTCAAATGGTTTCAAACCATTTGCAACAGGATGCTCTGGAAAATCGGTAAAGTGTGGCGTCCAATGCGGATTAACTGACCAGTCGAGATCACAGAATCCACCCATCCATTCAAGAAATTTTTGGCCGGGCTCACCTTTCTCAGCTTCCGTTGCCCAGTGAATCATCACAACACCAACCCCCGACTTCATCAGTGCATCAAATTCAGCCAGATGCGGATTGAGTATATGCCCTTGATGCCCTGTACAAAAAATCACAACAGTCGCCGCATCCTCAAAGACAGACGGATCTTCCGGGTAGCCAAGCAATGGAACGAGTACTGTTTCAACATCGAGGCCTGATCGATCGAGCGCATCAGCCAGAATCATATTTCCGGCTCGATGCTCATGCTTCATTCGCCCATGACTAGGCTTCCCTGAAATAAAGACAATTTTTGCTGGCTTCTCAGCCTGAACCGAAGCGTGTGGAATAAAAAGTGGTGCTACCAGAAGACAGAAAGTGGCAACTACCCTGAAACTCGGTCGCATCACATTACTCCGTAACGAGTTCCAAACTATTCCAATACGCCCATTCATTGTGCCAATCGTTCGCTCGATTTTCTAAAACTAGTGAGACACGTCGGCCAGCAAATTCAGTCAAGTCGATCGACACATCAAGCCACTCATCTGATTCAACTGAATCCGGACCGATAACGTTATCCGCCATCACTTTGCCATTCGCCAAGACCCGAAGCTGCCAATCACCATGCGGATGATGACTGACACGGAGCTTCAGTGATGTTTTCTTACCTTCAGGTATCGTGACTTGATTCTTACTCAAAATGCACGGTGTTTTTCGATCGAGAGGATGTGTCTGTACCGCTGACTCGTTCCGAAACACAGCATGCTTCACAACGCCACCTTCTCCAACATCAGCCACCCGCAGCGCTGTAGCCATTTCCCCCCTTGCAATTGTTTTAATCAGGCCGTTCCATGCTTCAGCCCTTTGCACCTGGTTGAGCTTTTTATTGCCACCGTCGCCCGTAATCAAACGTCTCGCAACAAACTCTTGCAACCTCGGTATTTTACCAGCCATCACAAGCTCAAGTGATTCACGTTGAGCACCGGGCACCATCGGCTCCAACGCAAACCAGTACATCCGAGGCAGATTGTTATCACCAATATCTTCTACATGTGAGATGAGCCCTTGAAGAATTGACCATCGCTGAGCGAACGGCAGTCGCTGCACAGCAGAAGCCAGATAGAGCCTCACAACCTGTGACGGATCATCCTTCGCCATGACAACCAGTTTCTCAAGTACTCCTGTTTCGAGAACCCATTTTGGATCCTGCTCTGGCTGAAACGCGTTTGTTTTACTCACGTCACAGAGAAACTGAATTGACCATGCCCGAACGTGCTCATCTGCATCATCAAGCAGTTCGTAAAGTTGGCCTTTCGTTAGTCCGTCAGTTACATGGAGCGCCCATAACGCTCGCAATCTCTTGGGTGGCTGTGACGTCGTGCTGAGTATGGCATTGAGTTTCTGATGAACCACTTTACGATTGAGCGTTCCGCTTGCCTGCCGATGCTGCAGAAGTGTTCTTGCGTGGCGGACATACCAGTCATTCGAATGCAACTGGCACTCAACAAGTTCTGCATCAGACATAGCAGAAAGATTTGGCGTCACCTTGCCCTTCACACCAGTCGGCATAATCCGATACACGCGGCCACTGTTGGGAAACTTTACTTCATTGCCACAAATATTCTGATCATGCCAGTCAAGAATATAGACACCCCCTTCCGGACCAATTTCAACACTGAAACCGACCCATGCCAAATCATTCGTTGGCAAAAAGTCATCACCGTGATGACCAATAAAACTTGAACCCTTTGGCTCAAGCACGTCCGTCAATACAGCATGCTCATGAATATTGCACATGAATAAACGGTCACGATACTCCGCTGGAAACGTATCTGCGAGATAGAAACGAGCTCCCCCATGAGCAGATAAGTGCGTGTGATCACGAATCGTTTTGATGTCATCATAGATATACGGATTGACGTGTGGCCGAGCTTGCTTGTGATACGTTCCGCCTTGCACGACATGAAAAAGATGCGGGATGACACAACATGTTGCACACCCCTGCCCGTAGTCGTTGAAATCAAACCCCCAGGAATTTGATAATCCTCGAGCAAAAACCTCAAAGGTTTTGCGAGTCGGATGGTATCGCCAAATACCAGCATCAATAAACTGACGCCGTGCATCCGTATCACCCGGCTTCCCAACGTTGGAAAACGTAAACACTCCGTGGCAACCGTACAGCCAGCCATCAGGACCCCAAATAAAACTATTGAGCGTTTCATGCCGATCTTGAATGCCCCATCCATCAAGTAAGACTTGTGGTGGTCCATCGGGAATGTCATCACCATCTTTATCAGGGATAAAAGAAAAGTTTGGTGGCGACCCAACAAACACGCCACCAAATCCACAAGCTATCCCCGAGGTGAATGTCAACTTGTCCGTAAATGTCTTCTTTTTGTCAAAGACACCATCACCATCTGTATCTTCAAGGATTTGAATTCGACTCACTGGGTCGTCAGTATGTTTTTTGCGGGTCTGGTAATTAAAATTTTCTACAACCCACATCCGGCCACGATCATCAAAACAGAAGGCGATGGGCTCAGCAATATCCGGCTCAGCAGCGAACACCGAAACCTCAAACCCATCCGGAATGCCCATTCTTGAAACTGCTTCCGCTGGTGTCAGAAATGGAGCCTCGCTGTCCTTGTGTTGTTTCTTTGGAAGTTGATTACGACCCTCATCAGCAGTCACCTGAGAAATTGTGACTGTGCCATACACTATGAAGACAGCCACCCCAATAAGTGACACTACATTTTTGTGCACGTTAACCAATCGTTGCATTGCTCGATTTGTCATGGCAACTCCACCTGCTCAGTCGTCCCCAAATATTTCACAAGATCGATAACCTCTTGTGGCTTCATGGCATCCAGTTGCCCGTCCGGCATCATCGACTGTCGTGAAATCTTACGGAAGTCGATATCTTCTTTCGCAATGACCACTCTCGGCTGCTCTGGTGTTCGTAAAACAATCTTCGTCTCATCTTCTTCGGCCAAAACTCCGTTTACAACACGGCCATCCACCGTCAGCACCGACACAGTCCTATATGCATGCGGAACATCCAAACTCGGATACACACTATTTAATAGTATGTAATCAAGATTCGCACGGTTCGCACCAGTTAATTCCGGGCCCACTTTCCCACCTTCTCCATACAGCATATGGCAGGCAGCACAGGTCTTCTGGAATACCGCCCTGCCTCGTGAAGCATCTGCTGCTGCCACAGCTGAAGGCTTGCACAGCTTTTTATATTTTTTAATTAGGTGCTCTCGTTCCGCACCGACAACGGGCAACGCACCGTACACATTGGTAAACTTTTTCCCAAGGAGATTTTTCAGTGATCGAGCCACCTGCACTGGGACCGCGCTGGGCTGGATTTCCTTTGTTCGCAAAGCTTCTACAAGGCTTTCTGCATAAATCTTTCGAGACGCAAGTGTTTCAATAACTGCTCGCTGCTGTGAGGGGTCAAGATCTGAATAGCGAGATAGCAAAATAGATGGTGCCTGGTCATTTCGCACCATTGCATAGCCACGTATTGCACTGAGCGTCATTGCCGGATCGTTCATTAAGGTTTCGAGCAATTGCGATGCCTCTCGATTCTGCTGGCCAAGCAAAAGACTCAATGTTGAGCATCGCTGGGAGGCCGCAATGCTTGAATCTTGAACACACTCCAAAGCACTTGCAACTGCCATCGTGTCGCCAAAGATTTGAGAAAGAGCCAAAGCGTGCTGACGCACTGGAGCACTCGTACTGCATGCAAGTGTATTACTGAGCGCTGGCCAACCCTCGGGGGCATGTACACTCCTACGGCCTTCGAGCCCAAGAAGCATTCCCTTTAGCAGAGCGGCCTGAACGCTCGTATCCTCTGTAGACCCAACGGCATGGACCAAAAGGTGAAATGGGTCGGTGTTTTCATTCGCAAGAACATCTCTGTTTATACCGTGAAAAACCAACAGACTCAGAAAAGTAAAAACCGTTCCAAAATACTTTATGCGATTTGGCATAGCTCACCCCCCGTTCATAACAGTGCGTGTTGGCAAAGTAAATTCTGGCAATCTGACGATTTCGCCACCTTTCAGCGCTGATTCATGAGCACAGATACCAACACTTGTCCAATTGGCACTCGTGAGAGCATTGGGCCACGGATCACGATCGGTGAGAATGGACGTCACAAATTCATGAACAAGATGCGGATGCGACCCCCCGTGACCACCGCCTTGCAAAAACGAGAGATGATCTGCGTCGTGAATTTCCTGCGGAAGGGTAAACCTTCGAATCGATTCAGGAAGAAGGTGAGCATAGTCGGGAACTTCTATTTTTTCTGGAATCTCTGGCTCTGGCTTTTTTGCTGTATGAATAACATGAGGCTCATTTTCAACCAACGTCCACTCAAAACTCTTCTTCGTTCCATAAACATCAAAACTCTCACGGTATTGCCTTGCGACATCATACAGACACCTCCAAACATGTGCCGTCAGATCACTATCTCGGAGTTTGATATGGCATGATTCAACAGCGAATTGATTCCCAGACTTTTTGGCAATGTCTTCACGCACCGTACCTGAACCAAAACAACTTACATACTCAGCAAAATCATCGAGCAACCCAAGGCACGGGCTTACAACATGAGTGGCGTAGTGCATTGGGATCATGCGTTCCCAATAATCCGGCCATCCATCCATATCCTGAGGATGTGACGCAGCTAGATGTTGAATTTTCCCAAGGTCTCCTTTTTTGTAGAGCTCCTTAATGAAAAGAAACTCTCGGCTGTAGACAACCGTTTCAGCCATCATGTATTTCAAGCCGGTTGCTTGTACCTTTTCAACAATCTGACGACATTCTTCGATCGTTGTCGCCATAGGCACAGTACACATCACATGCTTCCCTGCATCGAGCGCCTTAAGTGACATCCATGCATGGTCAGGGATTGGACTATTGATATGAACAAAGTCGATGTCTCTGTCTGCCAGCACGTCGTCATAACTGGTATATCGTTTTTCAATACCGAATTGATCAGCAACTGCCTTCAGTTCGGTTTCGTTCCGGCGACATACGGCTGCAACGTTTGCATTAGGGTGCGCCTGGTATATCGGTATGAACTCAGCACCAAAGCCGAGACCAATCATGGCAACTTGTACGGGGTCCGACATTTTCACTCCGTGTACGCGGATGCACGACTGATAAATACCAACTCATGCATTGTAAATGCTAGTAAAAACAATTTTGTGGACAATGTAATATTCCACCACATTCCTAAACTATTTTACCATTTCTACGGCCATTTCTTGCTAGAATTTTTCCATGAAACGATCTGTCGCTCTCGTTATTGAAACGAGCAATGAATACGCACGTGGACTCCTTCGCGGTATTCTTCGATACCAGCAAGAGCACGAAAAGTGGACTATCGACTTACCTGAGCAACATCGTCGCGCCGACCCACCTCAATGGCTTCGGACTTATTCGGGCCATGGAATCATAGCGAGGATTGAAACCAAATCGATGGCTCGAGCTGTGCAAGCCACTCAGCTACCGGCTATCGACGTGAGTTCTGCACGAGAGCTGGCCACCATACCGTGGGTCGAAACCGATGATCAGAAGATTGCGCAACTAGCCGTCCGATACTTTCTTGAAAAGGGTTTCCGGCATCTCGCTTTTTGTGGTGAAAGTTCATTTAATTGGTCCCGTTGGCGTCGCGATGCGTTCGTAGCCGAGGCAAAACAAGCCGGAATCAACCCCCTGGTTTTTGATGTGGATGATGATTCAAGTGGTAGGACTTGGCCACATGCTCGTCGACGACTTATACGTTGGCTTGCCGAACTACCCGAGCCATGTGGCTTGATGGCAGCCTATGATTCACTTGCTCGCCGCTTGGTCGACTTATGCGTGCAAGCCTCGCGACCAATTCCCGAATCAATTGCTATTCTCGGAGTCGATGATGACCCATTGTTATGCCAGCTGGCCACACCTCCTCTTTCCAGTATCATCCCTGACTCAGAAGGTGCTGGCTACGCAGCCGCCAAACAACTTGACGCCATCATGTCCGGCAAGAAGATTCAACGTCTCAAAACTCTTCTGCCGCCGTTGGGTATCGCAACTCGTCAGTCTACCGACACGCTTGCTGTCGAGGATCAGAACGTGTCTAAAGCAGCACACTATATTTTGGCTCATGCCTGTGACGGAATCCAGGTTGGAGATGTGGTTGAGCAGACAAAACTCACCCGGCGTGTTCTCGAAACACGATTTAAAAAAGTGCTTAACAAAACACCCCATGAACTGATCACAATCACACGGCTATCGAAAGCAGAACGGCTTCTTCGAGAAACCGCCCTGACTCTTGACCAAATTGCAGGCCGCTGCGGATTAGAATACCCGGAATATCTCAGTGTCCTCTTTCGAAAACACCGGAATATGACGCCTGGTGAATTTCGGCAACAACACCGACAATAAGAATCCGCCCACCGAATCGCCATAAGCAACTACCAACAATGTTCGGGCGTCACGCAGTCAGCCTTCAACCGTGCTTGTAGCCGGCTGTGATTCTTTCGATGTTCTGTCACCTTTATCCCAGAACAACAAAGTGAATGCCACCATGACACCGAGTGCAAACAAGGCTGGCGCATACCACAGTTGTGACCAGTTCACCACGCCATCGACTGAAGTGCATTTGCCCATCCACCACCCAAACGCTTGAGCGCCGATTCCAAGCCCAAAGCCTTGAGTGAGCATTACGATCAGTGATTGAGCCTGACCACGGACTTCAGGCTGCGCCTTTTTATCGGTATAAATCATTCCAGTCACAAAGAAGAAGTCGTAACAGATTCCATGCAGCAGGATGCCTACAAAGATTGGTGCTGTGAGCAGCGGACCGGCCTGCCCAAAAGCAAAGCCCCAAAGCCCATAACGAAGTGCCCACGCCAACATGCCAACGGCCAACATTTTCTTCACTCCGAGGCGGGCAAAACAGAATGGCATAACAAGCATGAAGATAATCTCACTCATCTGCCCAGTACTCATTGCACCCGTAGTGGAACCGAACAGCTTCACTCCCATCGCATCAACAAACCCATACCCTTTTGCGTAGTACCCGGCCAATGGAATACAAACCAGAAAAGACGCAACTGCAAAGATGAAGAATGATTTGTCTTTCAGTAACGCCCATGCATCGATGCCAAGGACTTTCGATACAGAAATCGGCTCCCCCTTGGCAGGCGGAGTTGTTTTGGGAAGGGTTAGGCAATACACACCCAAGATTGCAGATGCGATCGCCGCAGCATGAAAAATATGAAGAGAATTATCTGTATATTGAATCGTGCTCATCACCGTATCGAATGTTTGCTGCGCCGCACTGCTTGCCACCCCATTGCTTCCGGCAGCCGCTTTTGCCTGTTCAAGCTGTGCTGTTGCCTGACTGATTATCTTTCCTTCACCATTAAAAAAACGGCATCCCCACATCGCCCAGTTGCCAACGATCCAGCCTATCGTTCCGAGAACACGGACGGTGGGAAAGTCTTTTTCACTGTTGGCAAGATGTTTAAATGACAAGCTTGCTGTAAGACCCAAGGTGGGCATGAAGCACAACATGTAGGCGAGAAGGCATAGAATCATTGGCTGCGTGAATTGGCTCAGAAAACTATCTGGTGCACCAGCACTCGCAAGAGTGGGAGCAATCCAGAGAAGACCAGCGCCCACAATGTTTAAAATCGCGAGAACATGCTCCGTATTCATCAAACGATCACAGATCAGACCGAGTGTAAGAGGTGCAAGAATTGCAGCGATTGGAGCGACTGTGTAAGCGGCAGCATCAAAGGAACCACCAGGTCCTATCTCCGTCATGCCCGCATCGTTCAAAAAGCCATACATTGCCACATACCAAGATCCCCAAACAAAAAACTGTAAAAACATCATGACACCCAAGCGTGTCATTGGCAGTCGAACCGATGGAGATGTTTTTATTGAATCGCTCATAGCAGGACCTTTTTAAAAATTATCTTGTTCGGGATTCATACACTCATGTGGGAACACTATCTTGATTTCACCCCCGCACGGGTGAGCATACGCTGAACAGGCATGCCCGCCAATCACTATCACCGATACCAATCGATGCTCACAGACCCAATTTAACCCAACTTTTACTTGCGAATAGCATCAAAAATGGCAAAATAGAAGAGTTCTTCGGAATCACAGCCATAGGGGACCATATGCACGCTCGGACAAAAGAAACTCAGTCAAATCCAATTTATCGGGGTCCTCTTCCACAAATCTCAACCATTGAGAGAGTACCTGTAACTGTTTACGACGAGTCCGGAGACGCCAACCGAGCAATCGCTCGAGAAATAGCTGCGCTTATTCGTACTCGCTCTGGCAAAAACCAAAAAACTGTGCTCGGCCTTGCAACCGGTAGCACCCCAGTCGGTATTTACGACGAACTCATTCGGCTTCACACCGAAGAAGAACTCTCGTTCAAACATGTCATCACATTTAATCTGGATGAATACTGGCCGATGGAGCCAGACGCTCTGCAGAGCTATCACCGGTTCATGCGAGAACACCTGTTTGACCACATCGATATTTTGCCCGAAAATATTCATATCCCGAACGGGCAACTAAGCCGTGGAGATGTGACTTCTGCATGTGAAGAATATGAAGACAAAATACGCGAAGTAGGCGGGATCGATTTACAGCTTCTTGGGATTGGCAGGACTGGGCATATTGGATTCAATGAACCTGGAAGCAGTCTTGAGAGTCGAACACGACTCATCACACTCGACAGCGTCACCCGAGCCGATGCAGCAAGTGATTTCTTTGGCGAATGGAATGTTCCAAGACAAGCTATCACAATGGGGGTCGGCTCAATTCTTGATGCTCGCCGAGTTGTCTTACTTGCCTTTGGAGAGCATAAAGCACCAATTGTCCGTCACGCCGTCGAAGATGTTCCAAACAGCCATGTCTCCGCAAGTTCTCTCCAGCAACACCCCGACGCTAAGTTTGTTCTTGACCGTTCAGCCGCAGCAAAACTTACTCGTTTTGAGTCTCCTTGGCTCGTTGCTCCGCTAGAAACAATTGGATTGACGTGGAGTGATAGCCTTACTCAAAAAGCTCTCATCTGGCTTTCATTAAAACTTGGAAAGCCAATTTTAAAAATCACTGATGAAGACTACAACGAGAACGGACTTCAAGATCTGCTATCAAAACGAGGCCGATCCTACGACATCAACATTGAGGTTTTCCGAACGTTGCAGGATACAATCACTGGGTGGCCAGGTGGCAAGCCCGGAGAGACCCGAAAAATTCGTGGCTTATCTGATTCAACAAAATCGAAAGAATTTCCGAAGCGTGTCGTTGTCTTCAGCCCACACCCAGACGATGATGTCATCAGTATGGGCGGCACCTTCATTCGACTTTGTGAACAAGGACACGAAGTGCATGTCGCGTACCAGACAAGTGGAAATATCGCTGTCTGGGATGAAACAGCTGATGCTCACATAGATTTCGTTGAAGCGTTCTGCCAAGCCTTTGATGCCGGAAAGAAAACAACTGAGATTGCTGAAAAGATAAGGCATTTTCTTCGCACAAAAGCGGCAGGCACAGTCGATATTCCCGAACTCCAACATGTGAAGGGACTCATCCGCCGCAGTGAGGCCAGAGCAGGCGCGCGTCACTCTGGTGTTCAACCGGAACGAATTCATTTTCTTGACCTACCTTTCTATGAAACTGGCCGGGTTCGAAAAAAACCAATTGGCCCGGATGACGTTAAAATTACTGCAGACTTGCTTGATGCAATCAAACCACATCAAATTTATGCAGCTGGCGACCTCTCCGACCCGCATGGCACCCATCGTGTCTGCCTGAGTGCGGTCTTCCAAGCAATGGAGAGCCTTGTCGATCGAGAATGGGCTCAAGCCTGTGAAATCTGGCTCTATCGTGGTGCTTGGCAAGAATGGGAACCACACGAAATTGATATGGCCGTTCCGCTGTCTCCTGAAGAAGTTGAGCGAAAGAGAATGGCAATTTTCAAACACGAAAGCCAAAAAGATCGTGCTCTTTTTCCAGGACCAACAGACTCTCGAGAATTCTGGCAGCGAGCAGAGGATCGAAACCGAGAGACTGCTCGACTCTACGACAAACTTGGCTTACCCGAATATGAAGCGATTGAAGGTTTTGTGCTCCATCGCTAAATCGCTGTTGGAATTCTCATTCACAGGAATTTCACTCCGGTAGATATGCCTGAACTCGATAGTCGGCCCTTCGAAACGAAGGCCTCCCTTACCTGTTGCTGACAAATAGTTTTTGCTACCAGCAACGATGTGACCGTTTACCTAGCCCTACGGCTGACCCGACGACTGAATAGGCATTGGAAACCCAGCAGGGCAAGTCCGAGATGAAACCATGAACGTGCTTATAAAAATGATTTTGGAGCCACAGGCTGCCCACTGTTAGCAGCACTCTGGTCAGCAGCAAAAATCACTTCAAAGGTTCTGGCTGCATCAGAAAAACTTGTTAGTGGCATTTCTTCACCACGATCAAGTGCATTAAAAAACGCTTGAAACTGACTCTGATACGGATGATCACTCACATTGCCGGAGTCACACATCTTCATTGTCAATCGATGCCAAGCATTCCGTTCCTTGGATAGTTTCATGGAGGTAAAGCGATCATCTAGAAGGCTTCCCTCACTTCCAACAAGATGCGTATGGAAATAGTAAGGCTGCAAACAATCAACAATAGCTGCTGTCTTCCCCAGAGCACCGTTTGCAAACTTCACTAGCGTCACGCTCGATGTGTCGTACTCATATGGACTAAACGTTGGACTCGTTGTTTTAGTGCTCATGCTCGTAACACTTTCAACTGCTTGATCTCCCATCATCATGAGGAGCGCATCGAGAGCATGACAACCAGCCGTTAAAAGAGCGCTTCCACCATTACTTTTCCCCGTATTCCAACGGAACTGACCATACCAAGGCCCGATGCCATGGTAGTAATCAATTTCGCCGTAATGCAGCTGCCCAAGCAATCCGTTCTCAAGCAACTCTTTCGTGACCTGCAGTTGTTCAGAATATCGAAGTTCAAAACAAACACAGCCAAAAACACTGTTTGTTTTTGCAGCCTTTAGAATGCTGGCTACTTCTTCAGGCGAGTTCGCCATGGGCTTCTCAAGAATAATATGTTTTTTGGCGTCTGCTGCAGCAATGGCTTGCTCGGCATGTTTACTTGGCAGACCAGTAATGTCGATGACATCAATTGATGAATCCGCAAGCATGGAATGCAGGTCTTGAAAAATACTGATAGGGCCACCGTGTTGAGCGGTCAACTCGGCAGCATCAAGTTCACGTGTTGAACAAACAGCTGTAACCTGACCTTGGTCGGTAGCATTTATTGCCTCAATATGAGCTGTTGCCGCCCAGCCGTACCCAACAACACCAACATTATACTTTTTTGCCATGAACGAAATTCTCCCTAGGGTTTCAGCGATAGTCTTCACCATACGAGGCAGAAACTCAAGAGCGATAAGAGCACCCTAGGGCAACTCTTCAATCATCAGGTCTTTGAATCGTACTTCTGCTACGCCGTTCCCATGGATTTGTAAACCAATAATTCCATCACTTGGTAAGCCCGATTCAACCTCTGTATAGTCGACGGTCTGTATGCCATCGACCCACAATTCAATGTGATTTGCTCTGACTCGAATCCGGTAGTCATGCCACTGATGGCCCTGAGAGTCTCTCTCAAGGAATGATTCGGGAGGGCGTGCAAGAAACTTCCTGCGCCTGGATTCATCATACAAAGCCCCATCGTGACCAGCGCCAAAGTCAGCCTGATACCCAGCCACCTCATGACTGTCCCAAATTCTTTCGCTTCGAAACTGAACACCTGAGTTAATAAACCCTTTGGTGCCACTGAGTTTTATACGAAGCCTCAAATCAAAATTTGTATAGCGATTGGTCGTACAGAGAAAATTATTTTTCTCTTGTTTCTTTGATAGAGAGCCACCAACAATTTCCTTGTTTTCTATACGCCATACGTCATTAATATCGCCTTCCCATCCATCAAAATTTGTCCCATTAAACAGGCTGTCTGCAGCGAACCCAGGAGCAACGACCACAGCGCAAAAAAAAGCATGCAGGAAACGAGTGATACTGAACCCACAATGCTGCCTGTGAGAAATTCTGATCATTACTAACCCGCTCCTCTATTGGTCTCATAGTGATAAAAGAGCACCTGCGTGCCAGCCTCACCGTAGCCTAGTTTCCCTAATAATTCATACAGTTTCTGAGCAACTTCAAGACCGGGAAGACGTAGCCCCTGAAGATCTGCTTCTTCCTGAGCAAGGCGAATGTCTTTTACAAGATGACGTACAAGAAAACCAGGTTCGAAATCTTTATTCAGCGCACGTGGAGCGAGGTTGTTTAGGCCCCAGCTACCTGCAGCGCCGCCACGTATCACATCCTGAACTACTAATGGGTCCAGGCTGCTGGCTTTTGCCACAGCAAGAGCCTCACACCAGGCCACCATACCAATTGCCACTGCGACTTGATTCGATAGCTTACACCGCTGACCGCTACCCGCAGGACCGAGACGTGTGACTGATTGGCCCATGAGCTTTAAAAGTGGCAATCCCCGATGAAATGCCTCGTCTCCTCCACCAACCATGACGACAAGGCTTTTGTTTCGAGCACCTACATCACCACCAGAAACCGGTGCATCAAGGGCGTCTATATTCCGCTCTTTTGCTGCAATTGAAATACGCTCTGCCAGACGAGGACTTGAAGTTGTCATGTCGATAAGAAGACTCCCTGACTTTGCAGCTTCAATGACACCCCCACCAGCCGTCTTCCCAAAATACACCTGCTCAACGTCTGATGGGAGGCCAAGCATCGTGATCACCACATCAGTAGCATTAGCTGCTGATTCAGGTGTATCGTGCCATATTGCTCCCCGCTCGAGCAACGCCTCGGCTTTCTCACGAGTTCGATTGTGAACATGAAGTGGATGACCATTCGTAATTAAATGCTTCGCCATGCTGGAACCCATGATGCCGGTTCCAATGAAAGCGATCGAGCAAGGTAACAATGACATCAGCATATACTCATGAAGGCACGAATCTCACCGTTTTAGGCATGATACATCAAAGTGAAATGACATATGAAAATTATTCGTTTTTTAAAACAAAACCAAGAAGCTTACGGAAGCCTACACGACGACAACCGCGTCACACTTCTCGAGGGAGATATCGCATCTGGTTTTTCTGACACCGGCACACTAGTAACTGTTGAAAAAATTTTGGCACCAATTTTTCCAACCGACATTCTTTGTATTGGGCTTAACTACAAACGACATGCTGCTGAAACTGGCGTAACACCACCGAACCATCCTATTCTTTTTCTAAAAAACACTGGGTCAATTCAGCATCCCGGAGACCCAATCATACTTCCACGAAAACTGCGTAGTGAAAAAGTTGATTATGAATGTGAACTTGCAGTTGTTCTTGGGAAACGGTGCCACAACGTCAGTCGAAACGAAGCCTACCAACACATACTTGGATACACATGCGCCAATGACATCTCAGCTCGTGACTGGCAGAAAAACGGTGGCGGTGGACAATGGTGTCGAGGCAAGACATTTGCAACGTTTTGTCCACTTGGACCCACAATTACAACTCTAGACGAAATTAAAGACCCAAACAAATTATCACTTAAAACGGTTCTCAACGGCCAGATCATGCAAGAGGGGAGCACCGATGACATGATTTTTGATGTTCCCGCATTGATTGAGTTCTTATCAGCTAGCACGGTCTTAAATCCTGGGACAGTCATTCTTACAGGCACACCACATGGCGTTGGGTTCGCCCGGACCCCACCTGTATATCTTCACCCTGGAGATGAAGTTACCGTCGAGATAGAAGGCATCGGCCGTCTTACGAATCCCGTCATCGAAGAAACCGGGCACGATGTTCGGGCAGACTAAAGCGTCGCGCTCGCAGATAACAAATCGACCTGTTTATACTACCGTTGATTTCCCAGATTATGACCTTGGGGGGAGAGGCTGATATGGCCCAATTAAAAATGAATGAACACCCCACAATTGTTGTGGTCTCCTAACGCCTTCTCATTCCTCTTTTGTTGATATTTGCTACTCATGAAACTGAACGCATGGCCCAGACAATGACCACACCCACGGTTCGTCCATTTGGAAAACTTCCTGACGGACAGGAAGTCAGCCTGTTTACGTTAGAAGCTCCGGGAGGCTGGAAAGCCACGATCACAAACTACGGGGCAATTGTGACAAGCTTTTGTGTACCCCAGCAAAAAGATGAACCAGTCGACGTTGTGCTTGGATTTGAATCTCTTGATGGCTATCTCAACGGCCATCCATATTTTGGTGCAATATGTGGCCGTGTCGGTAACCGAATCGCAGATGGGCTTTTTTCAATACATGAAAAGTCATACAAACTTGCTCAAAACAACGGCCACAATCACCTTCATGGTGGTGTCGTCGGATTTGACAAACAACTCTGGAAAGCAACACCACGAGTTTCAGAAAAAGGCTCAGTTCTCGATCTTGAACTCTCATCACCAGATGGAGATGAGGGATATCCTGGAACGCTTCACTCAAAAGTAACCTACACGCTAACTCCTGATGGTGAACTATGGGTCGAAATGGTGTCGACCACAGATGCTCCGACCATTGTAAATCTCGTGCATCATACATATTGGAATATTGCTGGCCAAGCAACAAATAACATTGAGAACCACACGCTTACGGCACACGCTGATCGATATCTTCCTCTCGATGCAGGCGGCATACCGACAGGAATAATTCGTGACGTTGATGGCACTCCTTTCGACTTTCGTCTTTCGCCTGATAATCAATCTAATCTTGGGGAGGTGATCCTGACCCTTACTCCGTCACCGGAAGGAGCCGAAAAAGGAGGTGTTGACCATTGCCTAGTGATTAACAACTGGAAACCTGACGGTGCACTTCGGCAAGCGGCCATACTCACCGATCCTATGAGCGGGCGAAGCCTTGAAATCCTTACCGATCAACCCGGCATTCAAGTCTATACAGGCAATTATCTTGACTCATCACTCAAAGGCAAATCTGGGATCACCTACAAACAGCACGCGGCCATCTGTCTTGAGACCGAATGTTTTCCGGATGCCATCAATCAAACAGAATGGCATGGAGAATGGCCATCTGGTCGTCTGAATCCTGGCGAAACCTATAAGCACACCATGGTGCATCGATTTACCACCGGATACTAGTTCGATCCAGACCCTGTCAGATAACCCATTGAGTCCATCCACTCGATTACTCTGTGAGGCCACGTATCGACAGGCAGGCCCTTTTCCTTCATTCCAAAACCATGCCCGCCCTTTGCAAAAACATGCACCTCACAGGGAACGCCGTGCTTCTTGCACTCAACGGCAAGAAGGAAACTTCCGCTCGCTGTCCAAGGATCATCTGCAGCATGAACGAGACACAGCGGTGGTGACGAGTCTTTTACAATAACGTCAGTAAGAAGTGGTCCCTCAGTACCACGCTCAACAAGATAGGCCGGATACACGGGAATAGCAAAGCTCGGCGTTGGGTCTTTCACATCAAAGCTTTCGTCCATTGAATAAGTGCGCTCGCTTCCATGCAAGCATGTCATAACAGTAAGGTGGCCTCCTGCAGAAAAACCAAGCATGCCAATACGACGTGGGTCGATTCCCCATTCTTCTGCGTGGTGGTGAATGAGTCCAAGAGCTCGTTGCGCATCCTGGAGAGCACATTCCCGTGGCGATGGCACACGATACTTCAGAAGAATTGCAGTAACTCCATGTTGAGTCAAAAACTCGCAAACATCTGTACCTTCATGCTCATAAGCTAAAATATTGTAGCCGCCGCCAGGGCAAACGAGCACTGCCGCACCATTTGGATCATCTGGACGGTATACCGTCATTTGTGGCTGAGTCACATTGGTAATCCGCAAAATTTCATTCTTGTTTGTTCGCACTTCCTCAGAAGGCTCAGCCTTCTGCCCGGAAGCCGGAACACCATCTGGCCAAAGATCGAGCACAACCGGCTCTGCTGTAAGACGAGATGAGACTCCGAGGAGTATCGTGATACAAAAAAAGTACGGCAGACAGGTCCTGCAAAAGAGCATATTTTTCACACCTTTTTAAAACAAAATGAGCACCAGACGTCCGAGGAAGCTATGACTTTTGTTGACTCTTCTGGTTCTTTTTTCGTCCACGCCTCGGGGGATCAACAGCCGGCACCTTGAGTTCTTTCCGTAATTTATCAAGCTCTGCATGCAATTCTTTTTGTGCCTTTGCATGCTCAGGTTGATCATAAACATTCTTCAGTTCCTGTGCATCCTGCTCACGGTCAATCAAGGTCCAATAATCCATATCAGGCTCATAGAAATGAAAAAGCTTATACCGGTCCGTGACGACACCGTAGTGTTTTCGAACACTATGAGCTCCTGGGAATTCATAGTAGTGATAATAAAAGCTTTTTCGCCAATCGCTCGGACGTTGGCCTGCCAATAACGGAGCAAGGCTCTTGCCATGCATATCGGAAGGAATGGATTGGCCAGCAGACTCAAGAAATGTTTCTGGGAAGTCGAGAATCGAAACAATTGCATCTGACGTCGTGCCCGGTTGCGTAACGCCTGGCCACCGCACAATACACGGCGTCGTGAGCGACTCTTCATAAATCCACCGCTTATCAAACCAACCATGTTCACCAAGATAAAACCCTTGGTCCGATGAAAATAAGACCATGGTATTTTCACTCAGACCCGCCGAATCAAGATAATCAAGGAGCTTCCCAACAGCCTCGTCAACAGCTTTCACACAACCAAGATAGTCATGCATGTACCTTTGATAACGCCACTTCACGAGATCCTTCCCTGTGAGATTCTGTTTACGAAACTCATCATTAAGAGGTCCGTAGTATGCATCCCAGTCCTTTTTTTGTGCATCTGAAATGGTCCGCGGTGGCTCCAGTTTTGCATCAAGCGGACGAAATGTTTTTTCGAGCGTCATATCTTGTTCATGCTCGGCTCGCCCACGACCTGAATAGTCGTCAAATAGTGTTTCCGGTTCTGGAAAAACACGATCACCATTCCAACCAAGATGCCGCAAGGCTGGCGACCATTCACGGTGAGGGGCTTTATGTTGAGACATAAGAAGAAATGGCTTGGATCGATCTACGTCTTTTAACCAATCGATTGACAAGTCAGAAACAATATCGGTGACGTATCCTTCATGCTGGACCAGCTCACCGTTATTAATCATCCTTGGGTTATAGTACGACCCCTGACCTGGCAGAACATGCCAATAATCAAAACCGGTCGGTTCACTCTTGAGGTGCCACTTCCCAATCATGGCTGTTTGATAGCCAGCCGTTTGCAGCATTTTTGAAAACGTGGGCTGTGAGCCGTCGAACTCATCCCCGTTACAACAAAAACCATTCACATGACCGTATTTACCGGTCAAGATTGCAGCTCGACTCGGACCACAAATCGAGTTTGGCACCATGCAACGACGAAAAAGCATGCCTTCTTGAGCGAGCCGATCAATATTTGGGGTTTCAAGTAATTTAAGGGGATGACCGTAACAACTCAGGGCCTGGTTCGTGAGATCGTCACAGAAAATCATCACAATATTAGGAGGTTGCTTCGCTTCAACAGCCGCACAACATAAGCAAACAAAGAGACAAACGAAACCAAGAAACCTGTTCATAAAACCCCCTCGTAATCAGAAAACAGCACAGCTTCTATGAGCACATCGTATGGACATACTGTACCAGATACAACCTTCCATGTCGTAAGGCCTCTACCCTTACGAGGGAATCAACACGACGCTATGTCGATTATTCCTGCTGGTCATCCATGGCCATTGGCTGCTGCCATGGAACCTGGGCCGCCACCTGAACGTGATGACGCAATTTCTCTGTCAAATCCTTCACGATCGATCGATGGCCATCACTCACGTCAATCGATTCAAGAGGGTCATCGTTTAAATTAAATAGCTGGTATTTTTCAAAAGGTGTGTTTTGAAGCAATTTCCATGGCCCGTGTCGCACGGCATAGTAGTCCTGCCCTTGATAAAGCTGGCCTCCTTCTCGCCGCACCCAGAAAAGAGTTCGGTCGAATGACTGCAGCTTACCAAGTAAGGTTGGCAGAATAGATACCCCATCGATCTCATGCTTGATGGTTGCACCAGCAGCCTCGCAGAATGTCGGGAAAAGATCACTTGTCAATGCAACGAGATCACTTCGTGAACCTGGTGTAATGCGCCCAGGCCATACCGCGCAAAACGGTACAGCGATACCGCCCTCATACATTTCTTGTTTGAAGCCTCGATGTGGGCCACAATGCGCGAGACTTCCCTTATGGCCACCGTTGTCAGACGTAAAAACGATGAGTGTATTTTCAGCCTGGCCAGTTTTTTCCAAACAATCGACAACTCGACCAACTCCAGCATCGAGGTGTTCAACGAATGCGACTAACTTTGCCCGGATTGGATCTATACCAGGCTCCCGCGATAAAACTTTTTTGAGATATGCTTGAGGAGGTTGTACCGGTGTATGTGGCGCATTAAAGGCAAGGTAACAAAACCACGGCTGCACTTTTCCAGCCCGCGACGTTATGTAATCGGCTGCCCAATCGCTAAAAATATCGGTCGCATGCCCCTCTGGCCGAACATCAACCGTATTCAGTCGCATGTAGTGCTGATCATGACGAGTATGCGTCAAATAGTCGTCCATCATGTCGCCAAGAAATCCATGGAAGTGATCAAACCCATGGTCTATTGGACGAGATGGAGCCTCAAGCCCAAGATGCCATTTGCCAATAATGGCTGTGTGGTAGCCAACTGCTTTGAGCGGCTTTGGTAGGAGAATTGCATCCGGATTGAGGAATCCCCAGTTATTGTCAGGATTTGTGCGAATAACACCCGGAACTCCGACTTTATCTGGCACCATACCGGACAAAAGGGCTGCACGGGTTGGTGAACAGACAGGACAATTTGCATAAAAGTTATCGAACCGCATTCCGGCGGCAATGAGCGAATCTATTGCTGGAGTCTTCAAGTCCTTTGCACCGTATGCAGCAACATCGCCCCACCCTTGATCATCAGTCAAAATCATCAAGATGTTTGGCGCCGAATCAGTATTTTCCGAGCCGGCATGGGTTCTACCGATAGTAACTAACAACCCTACCACCACAAGAAAAGCATGGCACACCCGTCTCATAAATATATTTGACATTATTTCTCCACACTCACTGTTCATAGACAATCTTCGCCTCTCACCCGCTCACAAGAAACCCAACACACCCACCTGAATGTCCCGTCAATAGTAACTCTATGCCTGAATCAGATATTATTGCTTCGCATCCACGAGCTTCCAGAGGCGACTATTACTGCGTAAAAAAACACCACCCGCTGCAATTGCTGGAGAAGCAAGAACCTCGTCTTCAAGATGAAATGTGTCTTTCAGCTCGCCCTGCTCATCATCAAAATGTACTAGTTGAATAAGTCCTGTTTCATTCACGGCAAGTAACGTGTCTTCACTCACAACTGGCGTTGCACTGAAAGGGCCTTTAAGCCGAAGCTGCCACCGTCGCTCTCCTGTTTCAATGTCACCAGCTGTTAAGACATCTCCACGACTGATGGTAAATACCGTGTTGCTAACGACCACCGGACTAGGTGTTCCTGGTGAAAGTCGACTACTACTCCAAAGCTGTTTCGGACTTTTTTGTGAAGAAAGGTTATAGGCAAGTGCGGTTAGCCCTTTTGATGGCACAAAGAGAACATTTCCTTTCCGGCAACTCGAAGGAATCGTGCTCGCACCACCGTCATACTTCCAAAGAAAATGACCATCAGCAGTATCCACCGCATCGATACCGGACTTGGATTGAAGACCAACAAGACCTGGCGACAAGACCAGCGGACTTGTCCAATTTGCTGATTTTTCCCGTTCGATTTTCCAAATATTCTTTCCCGTTTCAGCATCGATACCAATTGCATATGACTCACTATCATTTTCCACCTGTGCAACAACAACACCATCGGTGACAACAAGCGAACTTGCCATCCCAAGGCTATTACTCACATTCGGATAATCAGCAGTAATTCCTCGCAACCAGATTAAATTACCCTCGAAGTCAAGACAGACCAAATCATTGGATGAGAAAAGGGCATATATTCTTTCGCCATCGGTACATGGTGTCGGAGCAGCAACACTTGTCTTCTTGTGACACATTGTTCTACCCGTTGCCCAGAATTGTCGCTCCCAAAGTGACTGGCCCTTTGTCCCATCAATGCACAACACCCTAAGTCGATCTTGTTCTGGGCCGCTGCTACATGTGATAAATACTTTATTGCTATGGACGACGGGGGTAGAAAGACCATAACCAGGAAGCATTCGCTTCCAAGAGATATTTTTTTCACCTAATTCTTGCGGCAACCGTTCAGTTGTCGCGCCGCTCCCACGCGGCCCCTGAAAAGAAGGCCATGACTGATCGCCTTGTACCAAGGCAGCACTCCCGAGCAACGCAATAAAACATGCCACATGGAGACACCTGTTTATTTCATACATATTGCACATCATGGTGTCTGTGATTCTCCATGCGTTGCTTCTGCTTCTGAATGCAGTGGAGTCGGACGACGATCCGATCCAAGAACAGGTGTTCCCGAAGCATCACAAAGCCTCAATTGAAACTGCCATTCTTTTGTCCAGTCCTTCGTCTGACCATCTTGGCACAATTTCACCAGCAATGTATTTCTCCCTTCCCTCGTTTCAAACGGAATCCGGTACTGATCGATGCGCATTCCTCGATGATATTCATCCCGTTCAAACAGAAGACTTCCGTTGCCCCATATCTTCCATGCATTCTTACAGCCAAGTCGCACTTCAACCTCTCGTTCCACAGGCATAGTGAAGGTTGTGAATGCATAGGCAACAACTTCTTTGAGGCCGTCTCCAGGGCCCGGAATCGCCTTGTTGATATCAACCATCCCATAGGGATCTGCAGTAAGAAATTCATGCCAGAGCACTTGCATTCCTTTACCTGCGTATAACGCCTCGAGATCAACATTTTGTTCAGGTGGATACACCGTCGCAAAGCCCTTCCCGTCGGTGTTATCAAACGGGCCAGCCACATACCAGCCCGCAAGAAATCCAAAATGGTGCTGCAAGTCAATTACCTGACCACTCTTTCGCAAAGCAGTTGTAATTTGTTTCACCTGATCAACATTCCTGGCAGCGTCGAGTGCCTTCCGCAGTATTTCATTCACTGCTAGTTCTTCCTTCGCTCGACTTGCCTTCTGAATCAACCGATCAACAGCGTCGTATCGAAGCTCTACGCCCGGATCATCAAGCATGCTCGAAATAATTATTTCCGCACGATTAGGATTTCTTTCCTGAATAAGTTCCCAGGCAAGACGCCGTGCCCTGGGATCATGACGCACATCTAATAAGAAAACTTCCAAATCTTCCAATGGTATTTTTTTACTACGACCAGCGATTGCATCAACTGCAGTACGAATCCAATTCGCTGAGAGTGGACTTGCTCCATCAATTGCAGAAAGAATTGTCGGGATTGAATCTGACTCACAGCCAGCAACTTCTTGCCAAGCAACTGCAGCTGATAGATTACCTTTCCCCTCATTTCCTACTGACTGGAGCGTTTTTAAATTCGCATCCAACGTCTCCGCTACCGAAACAGCTGCCCCAAGAGCAACCAAACAACACGAAATGGTCCAAAAAAACAGCACCAGACGTACGTTGCGATTTCTTATTAATTTATCCACAGCTTGTCTCATAACCTCGCACAGCGAAATAAAGCCCTTTCTCCAAACGACCAGACACGAAGGTGCCAGCAATTACTATCACATACACAAGAAGCTCTGACAACAACGCAGGCATTTCTCAAAGATTTCAAATGAAAACTAACACTTCAGAAACTGGTATGGAACTTATTATTTGGTCGATACAGTATATTGACCTTGGCAATCCGTATAGCATCTTACCAACTACTACTCGCATCAACCGTATTGCATGCCACTGACAGTAAACAAAGTACCGGGCCCTCTCAGCCTAACGCCACTATTCAATCCTACCGCGACTACAAGCCATGCCTCCTAAACCTCATGCCAAGAATTCACCTGGTGACGTTCTCATTGTTATCGGTGATGCCTCAGAAACAGTCGACACCCTCTACCCATACTTTCGCCTTCAAGAATCTGGTTTCCGACCGCATGTCATTGCAGCAGAAAAGCGATTACACCAGATGGTCCTACACGAAGTGCGACCTGGGTGGACCATTACAAAAGAATGGGAGGGGTATCAAATCATGGCGGATGCTGCTTTTTCCGACGTCCGCCCAGAAGATTATCAAGGCATTTTTTTCAGCGGAGGAAGGGCGCCGGAATATATCCGTTACAACTCTGATCTTATTCGTATCACACGGCACTTTTTTGAGCAGAATAAACCTGTGGCAAGTGTCTGTCACGGTGTGGAAATACCAGCCTATGCAGACTGCGTCCAAGGGCGACGCATGGCCACGGTTGAAAAATGCCGTCACGAACTGGAATCAGCAGGTGGCATTTTTATCGACGCGCCATGTGTCGTAGATAAAAATCTAATAAGTGGCCGGACCTACCACGACAGCGGCTTGTTTATTGGAGCCTGGATAAAACTCCTGGAGGCTTCTCGCGAACCTGAAACCGAATAAGCTGAATACGCGATGTCAAACTATCGTGCTGCAGCTTCTTGTTCTGCTCGAAGAGTTTCAAGAGGCTCAATTATTTCGTCGAGGCGTTCATTGAAAAGATCGCCTATGAGGAGATCTGTAACATGGCCACGAAGATGAGGGAATCGCTTGACAAACTTGCCGAAGTTAAAACCATCATAAAATTCATAGACCAGTCGCCGCATCCGATCCATGCCCCGTACATAATCCTGCCCCCAAGAACCTAATCGCTCCGCGGACAAGTCATTCTCTTGAAGCGCGGCAACTACCGCATCTCCGGCAAGCTCGCCACTTTTCAGTGCCAATAGTATGCCCGAGGAGTAGAGCGGATCAAGAAAACCAAAGGCATCACCGACAAGAACCCAGCCGTCGCCTGCAACGTCCCGTGCCCGATAAGAGTATTCTTTCGCAACGCGAACAGACTCGATTTTCGTCGCCTTGTCGAGGCGTCCGTGAAGCCCGAGACATCGTTTCATTTCCGCAGCGTAAACAGCCTCTAAATCTTTCTTTTCTCTATTTTGAAATAGATAGTCATACCCAGCAACCACGCCAATGCTCACAACATCATCGTCGAGCGGTATGTACCACAGCCATCCCTGCTTATCATCCAGTTGCATAACAAGAGTCGCACCTTCATCACGACCAGTTCCTCGTGCTGCACCTTTCCAATAACTCCACAAAGCTGCTTTTTTAAGAATTGGATCCCACTCTCGAAGGCCGAGTCTACTTGTGACCATTGCTGCTTGGCCACTTGCATCTATAACGACCTTTGCAGCAATTGTTGATATCCGCCCAAACTCATCAGCTACTCGTACTCCCGTCGCACGCGTTCCCTCGAATAAAACTTCAAGCACACGCATACCTTCGTGTACCTTAACCCCATTCGACTCAGCATTCCGAAGCATCATCTCATCAAAATCCGCTCGACGAACCTGCCATGTTTGTGAACTTTCATCGTCCCGATGATCAATAAAATAAAAAGGTGCTGAAAGCACTCCTTTTTCATTCACGAATTGGACGGAATGCTTTTCTACAAAGCGGCTTCCTCGCAGACGATCAATCATACCGAGGCGTTTTAATGTCCAGAACGTTTCTGGGATAAGTGACTCCCCGACATGGAATCGAGGAAACTTCTCCCGCTCAAAAAGCATTACACAACGCCCCTGCTGAGCTGCAATAGTTGCAGCAGTTGTGCCTGCCGGTCCACCGCCTACAACAATTACTTCCGTTTGCTCCGGAAGTTGCACTGCGTCTGGTGTTCGTTCCACCATTTTTTTCTCCTCGCCATCAATACTCAATGCTCGCCGCACCACGACCGAAGCAGTATTCCCTATTCCCTTCTTAGCCCAAAGAATCTGAAGGTCAAACTACAAACTCTCACATCTAGGCCGACGAGCCTTTATTACAAGTATCTTTTACTTCTTACTGCTCTCGCTGTGTCGCAACAGGAAACCATTGAGCCACTCATCCTTTCACACGAAAACCTGCAGGCATTCTACTGCAAGATCTACTGCCTTCTGCAAAATTTACTGTGCCAGAAACAGAGGAAGCGGACTACCACGAAGCAATTGCAATGCCGTCTCACCGAACAATTTCCGCAGAAGAAGGTTCTTGGCAGAATTGCCAGCGACTATGAGATCTGCGTCCCAGGTTTCTGCATAGGACACGACTTCTTGCACAGGATCGCCCTGAATCAGATCAGTCTCAACATCTCTACCATGCGACGCAAAGTAGCCTTCGGCAGCCTTCAAACGACGGCTTCCTGCATTGAGATCATTACAAAAATGAACAACCCGCACCTTTGCCTCAGGATAAATTCCAGACTGAACAAAATGCTTAAAAGTCTTTGCACTTTCGAGTGAACCAGAATAAGCAACAAGCACACGACGAACAGGTCGAAACATTTCAGAGACAGCAAGCATCGGGCGAACCCCTGCAGCCACCAGCCGCTCGAGACTATCTGTGGGTTCTGGAACTACATCGTGCTCAAAAAGACCCTGAAGACCAAACACACAGAGATCCTGATAGCGAACCAGGTCGGCTACAATTTCGAATGGATTCCCTGTTTGCTCACTCGTTTGATGAGGCACACCAGCTGCCGTACATTTCTCTGCAAAAAGCTTATTCGCCTTCTCAATTTCAGCAGCAACTTTTTCCATGCGATCTTGCCGAAGTTCAGCTGTCAGCGTTTCAACACCTACACCGATTGGCCGTGGACCTGTCCATTCAAGACGCGAAGGATCGACCACTGCCACACCAAGGAGTTCTGCTTGCTGAGATTGAGCAATCTCGATGGCATGGCTCACAACTGACTCAGCGTGGCGGCTCGTTCCAAGCCCGACAAGAATACGTTTTATCATGGGAGCATTTCAGGGTTCGTTGACAGCACTTGTCAGATATCAAAAGACTACAATCCAACCAACTGAAATTCTTCCACACTTCAATCGCAGCGACTACCTTCATCAACGGCGCACGGGAAACGTTGACTATTCGATACAACGGGACAACTTGTCGTTACGACAAACCCACCCAACTATGCAGTCGTTTACTAGCAAACGTTGGGTCGTCAAACTGAAAATACTTACTTTTCTATAACCTAGATGCTATGCAGAAAAGCTTTACCTGAGCGAATAGATTAGGAACAAGCCACCGAGAATGACAAAGAACATGAGGAATGCATCCGGTTCTATAAATGGAATCCGGCGTTCACCATGATAAAGCTGTCCTAATGCAGCAATAGCGGTCGCAAGACAAATGACAAATGCGGTTACTGCATGAGCCTCCGACACGCTCAGGAAAATTGACCCATCGTAGAACCCATCAAGCACAACAAAAAGAACAATGTTAAAAGCATTGCTTCCAAAGGCATTTCCTATCGCGAGATCAATCGCACCAATACGAATTGCTGTCAGTGATGCAACGAGTTCAGGCAATGATGTAGTTACCGCAACAAGCGTTGTGCCGACAAAGGTGCCACCAAGCCCTGTTTCTTCAGCCAAAGCACCTGCTACATGTGCGAGCTGGGGTCCAACAAAACACAAGACGGCTGCCGCGATACCAAAAACAAGAGACGGTAACAAAAATGGTGCTTTATGAATTGCCTTTGTCACTGTTACCACACTGTCACTTGATTGAGCTTCAGCAGAAATCCTTATCGCGATTCGTTGGTTCAAGAAAATCATCCTCGCGCCAAAAACATATGCCAAAAGAATTGCCCACGACCAGGCACTTATCCCAAAGTAGGTTCCAATTGTCACTTTATCAGACGTAATGATGGCTAAGCCGGCCAGCGATGTCACCGCAATACATAATATTGCCGAAAGCGCATGAGCAGCTCCTTCCCGTGAGAGCATTTTTTTCCCTGAACGAATGCTTAAATCAACTGCTGCCAAGATAAGCAGGTTCATCAGGCTGCTACCAAGAAGATCACCGGCAGCCAGATCAACAAAACCGGAACGAATAGCTGCAATATCAACAGACAATTCCGGAAGTGATGTAACTCCTGCCAAGAGTAAGCTGCCAACAAGAAGCCGACCCAGTCCTGTTGCCTCAGCAATTCGATCTGCCGACCGGGCCAGCAAAGAGCCGGCGATCGCAACAGCACCAGCAAGCAACACAAATTGTCCGACGAGTAGGATAGGCATGAGTTTTATTCGAGCTCACAGTCATTCATGGGCCCTTGTGTCGCCTCCGAAACGCCACGAGTTGATCTGCCTGCAGACGAACGTCTCGATCACTGAGTGGCTTCGCGAGAACAAGACCAGCAATAAATCCAGCTACATGTGCTGAATAGGCAACTCCTCCCCCCGTGTCCGAAAGACCAAGTACGACCTGCATAAGGAAGTAAATACCAACGGCCACGTAACCAGGAACATCCATAATGATCCGGAGCAAGATGACACTCACCCGCCGGTTTGGATGGAGCACAAGATACCCACCCAACACACCAGAAATTGCACCAGAGGCACCGAGACAAGGAGTAAGCGCCTCATCTCCTTGGGCATTGAGCATAACGAAGGCAAGTGAAGCCAAAACTCCGGCAGCTAGATAGAAGATCAGATAGCGAATATGGCCCATGTCATCTTCGACATTGTCTCCGAAGATAAAAAGAAACCACATGTTACCCAAGAGGTGCATCCACCCACCATGGAGAAAAATCCCGGTAATTAAAGTCAGGTAAACAGGGATTGGTGTTGGTCGAAGTCCTGGTACCGACACCTGATATTGCTGGCCCTCATATTCAACCTCTCGTACAGCAGGTTCAGTCACAATATCTTGACCGGTCACAATTTCAGCCGGAACTTGGCAGAAAGCAAGGGTCACATTGTCATTCTGTCCGCCTTGCTGAAAAAGGACGAAGACAATAATGTTCGCTGCGATGAGTGACCAGGTCACCCATGGCATTCTCTGACGGTCAGAATTATCATCTCCAAGTGGAAAAACCATGATCGGGAGGTCTGGGGGAGTCTGATTATCACATTGTCACAATGACAACGTATCAGTTTCCCAATGTAGTCCCTACGAATAAAAAAGGGGACTTTTTTACGCAGCCTTCGAGCGTTGTGAACTCTTCACCTTCTGAGTCGGTGATATTTCGGCTTCTTCAAGCTTTTGTTCAATCCACCCATCGACGCTCCAGGGGCCACCACCGGCATAGATCATTGAAAGTAGTCCCCCGCCGATTGCCATATTTTTCATGAATTGAATAATCTGCAATTGTCTTTGGGTTGGGTCAGCAATCATCCAAAAATCATGGAAATAAAATGTTGCCGCCGCGAGAAAGACAAACAAGAAGGCTGCCCCAATCCGAGTCCAAGCACCAGCCAGAACGGAAAGGCCGCCAATAAGAATGAGACCAATGGCACCGAACAGTGCCAGCCGAGGGTTAGGAATGCCTTCACTGCCCATATATTCAGCTGTCTGGGAGAAGTGACGGATTTTACTGTCGAAAGCGCTGAACAAAAAGATTGCTACGACCATAAATCGTGCTAGTAGAGATATACATCCCTGAACAAAATTGGCAACCTGTTCCATAATGTGACCGTTCCTGCCTTTATCTCGCAGTCCATATCCGAAGCCAAAAATTCTTTGCGAATAGTCGCTTCCATTGGCATTCACCGCAAGACCGGATGACTTGTTAATCCTGGCAATCTTGAGAAGGAAGGAAACTGCATAGAATTGCCTACGGGTTAGGCAGGTATATCGCCGTCTCCCGAGTGTTCGAGTGCCGGTTGCTGACTCGTTACGCAGTGAACAGCTCCTCGTCCACGAATTAATTCAAGGGCGGGGAACGCCATAACTTCTCGCTGCGGAAAAAACTTCTGGATTGTCGCGATCGCTTTAATATCCAAGTCATGCCCAAACGTTGGAACGATGACACCACCATTCAAGATAGAAAAATTAAGATAACTAGCCGGGAGTTGCACATCTCCGAAACAAACGCTCGGCGGCAAATCAATGGGCACAACGTCGAGCAATCGCCCACGAGCATCCTTGATTTTTTTTAACAAATCAAAGTTTGCTTCAAGTGACTCATGATTTGGATCACTCTGATCGGGCTGGCGAGCAGCGACGACGCAACCTGGCTTAACAAAACGAGCTAATTGATCGATATGACCATCCGTATCATCACCAGCAAGAGCACCACTAGCCCAAAGAACCTTTTCGACTCCTAAAAAAGACTGTAGACATGCAGTGAGTTCTTCACGTGACCATTTTGGATTCCGCAGAGGATCATCAATACATCGATGATTCACCAAAAGCGTTCCTTCACCGTCTGTTTCGATTGCACCACCCTCGAGTACGATAGGAGCCTCCAACACACGAGCACCGAGGCATCTTGCAATTTTGCCAGCGACAGCAGCATCAGCATTCCAAGGTGGATATTTCCCTCCCCATGCGTTGAAACCGAAATTCACGACAACAAGCTCTTGCTGATTGTCCTCTGACTTTAAGAAAACTGGACCCGTATCACGTAGCCATGAGTCATTCGTTGGGATTTCAATGAACTCAACCCGAGAACTTTCTGACAACCGAGATGAAGCATCACGAAGCACAGCCTTGCTTCCGATTACTTTGACTGGCTCATACCGAGCCAGCAGCCTGACAAGTTTTGAAAAAGCAACAGGCACTTCATCAAAATCACCAAGGAACGTTGCTCTTCGGTGCGGCCAGGCGACCCATGTTGCGGTATGCGGCTCCCATTCA
>ERZ1048686.435-NODE-435-length-41268-cov-6.721423_pt1 | contig 41268 bp, 37 predicted proteins | sample MGYA00383099_ERZ1048686 | MGnify/ENA primary metagenome ERZ1048686 (study PRJEB29581, sample SAMEA5548369) | metagenome | biome: marine; feature: coastal; material: water | depth 25 m | study: Short-term variability in the microbial, nano- and picoplankton... | reverse complement strand
TTCTGTTCAGCAATCGCTCTCGCAGCTACCGTCATATTATCGTTATGAGTCCGGTGCCCAAGGGACTCGTAAAGACATTCACATCAACGACTGTCACATTGAAGGGCGTTCACATCATGCACAGTCTCAAAAACACGAAACACTGGCAAAGAGCTGCCGGTGCTTTTACTAGCAAAGCACATTCTAGCCGAAAGTTAAGCTTCCTCGACGATGACCAGATCGCGCTCGGATGCGCCGCGCGCAAAATTCAGCGCCGCTTGATACGCATCGGAGTGATAACAATCATGCGCCGCCTGTAAGGACGGGAAGCGCGCAACCACATTGCGGGCGCGATCACGCCCCTCCAGTTGCTCATACTTGCCAGCGCGCGCGAGGAACACGCCGCCATGGTCCGCAATCGCCCCCGTCGCGCGACTTGCGTATTCGCTATAGGCCGCATCATCAGTGACATGAACATTCGCTATCCAAAGTGCAGTTGGCATCACTCAGCCCTCCAAGATTTGTTTTGCAGCCGCAATCGCCGCATCCGCATTGCTGGCATCTTTGCCACCGCCCTGCGCCATATCAGGACGACCACCGCCGCCTTTGCCGCCGAGTTCAACAACGGCCGCTTTGACCAAATCCACAGCAGAGACTGTCGCAACAGTATCATCTGTCACACCAGCCGCAACAGCCGCCTTGCCACCTGCGTCCGCAATCAAAAGAACTGCGCCTGAACCGATAGCCGCTTTGTGCTCATCTATAAGGGCGGGCAAATCTTTGCCGGAGACACCGGTTAAGACCTGCGCTACGAAATTGATGCCGTTGACAACTTCCGCCTCTGCGCCGCCGCCCTGCCCTGCGCCACCCGACATTGCCAATTCGCGGCGCAATTGCGCGACCTCATTGGAAAGTGCTTTGCGTTCCTCAAGCAAGGCTTTCACACGCGCGGGCACATCCGCAGCTTGAGCTTTAAGATCGCTCGCAACTTTTGCCAGACGCAGATCCTGCGCGCGCATGTGATCGAGCGCAGCTTCACCTGTCAGCGCTTCAATCCGGCGCACACCTGCGCTAGACGCACTATCGCCCAACAACACGAAGGCTCCGATGTCGCCGGTTTGACGCACATGCGTGCCGCCACACAGCTCAAGCGAATAAGTTTGCCCATTGCTGCCTTTGCCAGACCCTGCTTGCGTGCCCATTGACACCACACGCACTTCATCGCCGTATTTTTCACCGAACAGCGCCTGCGCCCCAAGCGCGCGGGCATCGTCTGGTGTCATAATGCGTGTCTCAACAGGAGCATTCTGGCGAATATAGATGTTCACTTCTTTCTCGACCTTGATCAAATCCTCGCTCGAAAGTGCTGCACTGTGAGAGAAATCAAAGCGCAGGCGATCCTCAGCGTTCAAAGAGCCGCGCTGCGCCACATGGTCCCCGAGGGCTGCACGCAAGGCTTCGTGCAGTAAATGCGTCGCGGAATGGTTCGCCCGAATAGCCGTTCGGCGCCCATGATCAACCTCAAGGATCGCCGCACTGCCTTTGATAATTTCACCATCCTGCACAGTCGCCGTATGTATAATGACGCCCTGGCTCTTCTTAGTGTCGCTCACCACCGCAGTGCCGGTTTCGGCTTTGATGATCCCTTTGTCCCCAACCTGACCGCCGCTTTCTGCATAGAACGGGGATTGGTTCAGGATGATCTGAACCTCCTGCCCCGCTTTGGCAGCGTCAGCCTCGGCACCGTCCATGACAAGCGTCGCAATCTGACCCTCAGCCGTTTCTGTGTCGTAGCCCAAGAAATCCGTCGCACCATGAGCGTCCACTATATCAAACCAAATCGCGCTATCCGCGGCTTCGCCCGTGCCGGACCACGCAGCACGCGCCTTAGCTTTCTGGGCTTCCATGGCTTGATTGAAACCGTCTACATCGGCCTCACGACCCTTTTCACGCAACGCGTCTTGCGTCAGATCGAGCGGGAAACCGAATGTGTCATAGAGCTTGAACGCTGCATCCCCTGAGAAGACCTGCCCCTCGGGGAGACCAACCAATTCATCGTCGAGCAACTTCAATCCGCGCTCCAGCGTCTTCTTGAAGCGAGTTTCCTCAAGGCGCAGCGTCTCTTCGATCAGCGCCTGCGCTTGCCCAAGCTCTGGGAAGGCCGCGCCCATCTGGCGCACCAAAGCAGGCACCAAACGGTGCATCAAAGGATCTTTTGCACCCAACAAATGTGCATGACGCATGGCACGGCGCATGATGCGACGCAGAACGTAACCCCGCCCGTCGTTGGATGGCATGACACCATCCGCGATCAAAAAGGAGGTGGAGCGCAAATGATCCGCAATCACGCGGTGATGCGTTTTTGTTGGACCATCAGGATCAACACTAGTCGCATCTGCACTCGCTTCGATCAGCGAGCGCATCAAATCCGTATCGTAATTATCATGCTTGCCTTGCAGCAGTGCACCAATCCGTTCCAGCCCCATGCCCGTGTCGATGCTTTGCATCTCCAAAGGTTTCATGGTGCCATCTTCAAATTGCTCGTTCTGCATGAAGACGATATTCCAAATTTCGATGAAACGATCACCATCCTCCTCGGGGCTACCGGGCGGTCCGCCCCAAATGTGATCGCCGTGATCAAAAAAGATCTCCGTACACGGACCACACGGACCAGTCGGACCCATGCGCCAGAAATTGTCATCCGTCGCAATCCGAATGATGCGATCATCACTCAGGCCCGCAACTTTTTTCCAAATGTCCGCCGCTTCATCGTCGGTGTGATAAACCGTAACGAGCAATCGCTCTTTTGGGATATTGAACTCAACCGTCAGTAACTCCCAAGCATATGCAATCGCTTCCGCCTTAAAGTAGTTACCAAAGCTGAAATTGCCGAGCATCTCGAAAAACGTGTGATGCCGCGCCGTGTAGCCGACATTATCAAGATCGTTGTGCTTGCCACCCGCACGCACACATTTTTGCGAGGTCGTCGCACGCGCATAATCGCGAGTCTCTAAGCCCGTAAATAGGTTCTTGAATTGCACCATACCTGAATTCGCGAACAACAAAGTCGGATCGTTACGCGGAACAAGTGGGCTGGAGGGCACAATCGCGTGCCCCTGTTTTTCAAAGTAATTCAGGAAAGTTGATCGAATATCGTTAAGACTTGCCATGGGACATGCGCCTTTTGGGCCGGATTTGCGTTTGGTTTGAAATACCCCCCTGCTGGGCCACTGTCCACAGGCCGATGGGGATGATTGGGATTTGTGGGTATAAAACTAAAAAGCGCCGCCAGATGGCAGCGCTTTAAATCTTTAACGTTGATATTCAGCGGGCTTTACGCCTCCAAAATGTCATCGTCGTCTTTTTGTTCTTCTTTCGGCATGTCGAAATCAAGACCATGTGCGGCGCGGATCTTATCTTCGATCTCATAAGAAATGCGCGTATTCTCTTTCAAAAACGTCTTTGCATTCTCACGTCCTTGACCGATCCGCTCATCGCCATAACTGAACCAAGATCCAGATTTATCGACGATGCCCGCTTTAACACCCAGATCAAGCAATTCACCCATCTTGGAAATGCCTTCACCATACATTATGTCAAATTCAACCTGTTTGAACGGTGGTGCAACTTTGTTCTTCACCACTTTCACACGGGTCGCGTTACCGACCACTTCGTCACGGTCCTTCAATGCACCGATGCGGCGAATATCAAGACGCACGGAGGAGTAGAACTTGAGCGCATTACCGCCGGTTGTCGTCTCGGGCGAACCAAACATCACACCAATTTTCATCCTGATTTGGTTAATAAAGATAACCATACAATTGGAACGGCTGATGGAGCCTGTGAGTTTCCGCATGGCTTGGCTCATCAGGCGAGCATGGACACCAACGCTGCTGTCGCCCATGTCGCCTTCAAGTTCTGACTTCGGCGTCAGAGCCGCAACCGAATCGACCACGATCATGTTGACCGCGCCGGAGCGCACCAATGTGTCGACAATCTCTAGCGCCTGCTCACCCGTGTCAGGCTGCGAAATCAGCAATTCATCCAGATCAACACCAAGCTTTTTCGCATACTGCGGATCAAGTGCATGTTCCGCATCAACAAAGGCACACACGCCGCCTTTCTTCTGCTCTTCTGCAACAGTGTGAAGTGTCAAAGTCGTCTTACCAGAGCTTTCAGGACCATAAATCTCAACAATGCGTCCCTTTGGCAGACCACCTATGCCCAGAGCAATGTCCAATCCAAGCGACCCTGTGGACGTCGCTTCGATCTGCTGGACAGCATTTTCATCGCCCAGTTTCATGATAGATCCCTTGCCAAACTGACGTTCGATCTGTGCCAACGCGCTATCGAGCGCCTTTTGCTTGTCTGCTGTTGCTTTGCTGCTCATGTTTAATAAATCTGCCGTTGCCATTATGTGTGCTTCCTTATTTCATATGCCGCAGAGCGCAGCAATCGGTTCGCATGTTCCTCTTTCATTCCTTATTGAGATCAAAAAGAGAACAAATCAAGTTAAATCTTCACTCTGGTAGATTGGCTGGTAACGGTTAAGAATGCGTATAAAGTTTGAACGAATGTAAGAGACATTTCTATGCTCGTGTTTTGGAAGGAAAAATTGGTTCTCCTGTCTGTTCCAAAGACAGGAACGACGGCGATCGAAGCGGCCTTAGCGCACAAAGCGTCGATGATCGTGTCAGACCCTCCCGAGTTGAAACACGCGCCCGTCTATCGCTATAATCGCTTTTTTAGGCCGATGTTCGAAAAAGCCTGCAAAGCAGAAATGGAAACATTCGCTATGATGCGCGAGCCGATCAGCTGGCTTGGAAGTTGGTACAAGTACCGCCAACGCCCTTTCTTAGACGGTTCTCCCAACTCCACGGCACAGGTCAGTTTTGATGAATTCGTTTTGGCCTACATGAGGGGCGATACGCCACCATTTGCGAATGTCGGTTCACAGGCGCGCTTTCTAGAACCGCGCCCGAATGGAACAAAGATTAATTATCTTTTCCGGTATGAAGATGTCGACGGTTGGCGCGGCTTTTTACAGGACCGTTTCGCTCAAGAGATTACATTTGATCGTTTGAATGTCTCTTCGGGACCTGCGCCTGAGCTGTCACAAAAAACCGAACAGCGTTTTCGTCGCAAAATGGCTGAAGAGTTTGAGCTTTGGGATAGTATTCAAACGTCAAGCTGACCTTGCACAGTTGATGTGAGCTCAGCCAAGGAAAAAGGTTTAGGCAGAAAGACTGATTTGAGAAATTTGGGGTTTTTGCCCTGAAATGCACCCTCTGCATATCCCGAAACAAAAACGACATTCACATTCGGGCGCGCGATCAATGCCTCTTGCACCCATGTAGGCCCATCCATCCCAGGCATGACAACGTCCGTAACAAAAACATCAACGTGCAACGCCGTGTCTTCGAGCAATTCTAGTGCTTTTTCAGCGGACTCAGCTTCTATTACAGTAAAGCCGCGCATGCTTAAAGCGCGCGTTGCGAAGGCCCTTACAGGCGCTTCATCTTCCACCAACAATACGACACCGCTGCAAAGTTCTTTAGATGGTGCAAGACGTTCGTAAGAAGACCTTGTTTCAATCGGATCTTTTTGATCGCTTGCCGGGAAAAGAAGTGAAAAACAAGTTCCAACCCCAAGTCTGCTGTCAGCGAAAATGAAACCACCGGTCTGCTTGACAATACCATAAGCTGTCGACAGCCCTAAGCCCGTCCCTTCACCGACACGTTTGGTTGTGTAAAACGGTTCAAAGATCTTTTGAAGAGATTCTTCATCGATACCGATGCCCTCGTCTCTGACGCGGACCACGATATAATCACCGACTGGCACTGTGACGCGGTCACGTTTCAGTGGCGCACTGAGTGTCATGCTTTCGGTCTGAATGGTTATGTCGCCGCCATCTGGCATCGCATCGCGCGCGTTTACGACAAGGTTCATAATCACTTGTTCAAGTTGGCGCTTGTCCGCGCGCACCGCACGCAAAACTGGATCATGTGTTAACGTCAGAGTAACCGTTTCGCCTACAAGTCTGTTGAGCAAATGCGTCAAATCAGACAGCGTATTGCGTAAATCCAAGTGCTCGAGTTGAAGCGTTTGTTTTCGTGAAAAAGCTAAGAGCTGACTAACCAAGCCAGCTGCACGATTCGAGTTCTGATGGACCTGCATTAAATCAGCGTAATCCTGATCACCCGGATCATGGCGCAGCAGCATGAGATCGCAATGGCCGGAAATGGCTGTAAGCAAGTTGTTAAAATCATGTGCGACGCCACCCGCGAGTTGTCCAATGGCTTGCATCTTCTGGCTTTGCACAAATTGTGCTTCAAGTGACTTTAGCTTGGTCGCATCAGTAAGGATAGCGACCAAGCTAGGATCGGGTTGGCTGTTTATGCGCTTCAGGGCCACCTGAACAAAGGTCTCTTTCTTTGCACCTTGGACGCGTAAGAATTCTGCATCAATCGTCGAATGTGGCTCCTTCGCCTTTTCGATCCAATCATCAATGAGCACGCCATGGCCGTCGAAAATTTCACTTAAACCGTATCCTTTCAAGTTCGAATACCCAAGAAGCGTAAGCGCAGAAGTGTTTGCATGTTCAATCGTACCATTCAAACTGAGCTGGAGCAGCGGGATAGGAAGATCTTTCAACGCATAGTTTTTGTTTTCTATATCGTCTGCCACCGGGGTAATGATGATATGTAAACGGTCTGCTTGAAGGTGCTGAATATCAATGCGGACACGCATAACCCCATCCGTAGTTTGAAGCGTTTGCAGAGTTCCGTTCATCGGCATTCCCGTGGCAAAAAGCTGCTCTATTGACTTAATTCGCTTACCAATCAGCGCTTTTGCACTTTGGTTCATAAACAAAATTGTGCCTTTGCGCGCGACCGTCAGCATGGCAATGTCGTGTTCTTCCACGCTGGGATTGCTGTCTTTAAGTACGAAACGCCAAAGTTGATTGTTCCCTAAGGTCTGCACGTGCACGTCCAAGTGACCCGTCGAGCCAATAAGGCGCTCGGTGAAACGACCTTGATCTTGAGCATGCTGAGACAATCGTCGCGCTTTTGCAGATGCATTGGGTAGATGGTCTTCCAAAAAAGCCGCTATCGAAGGTCTGAATTGGTTAATCCCCTCAGCTGCCTGCCTAGCGCTCCTGTTTTGCCATAAGATATCGCCATTAAGCGCAGACACAAATGTCGGAAGCAGGTCATCTATGAAAAGCTCTTCAATATCGGAAAGGTCGATGTGTTCTACGACCACCGGTTCTGGCCCTTGGGCGACCCGAGAGATCAAAAAGAATATCAGAACACAGGAACGTGTGCCGACAGCCAACGTCAGAAACCGTTCCTGAGAAACCACTACAAAAACGCAAAACGCCACTGCCAAGATCAAAAGCCCAACATGATATGCCCCTGACAACCGCGCGGCCTTTTGAGACCAACTCTGCGTTAGCGCTGCGTCTGCCAAAGAAACCTCCTGAAACTCGCTGCGTATGTCTCTAGAATGAATACGTTAACATTAGTTTAAGAGTGGCCTTTTTGCAATTTATAGTTGAACAACTAAGCCTTAAGCTGCATTACACAAACGAAAAAACCGTCGCACTCATCCGCGGGTGTCCAATTGTGCTGTGATTTTCTTTCGAAGTTCGGGTGCTTTTCCAAAAAGCGCCTTACCTGATATTCATTTTCTTCAGCGAACAGAGAGCATGTCGCATACGCCAGATAACCCATTGGTACCACTAATTTTTGCGCTTTACACAGAATTTCAAACTGTAAACCAAGGAGTTCGTTGAATTTTTCGGGTGTAATACGCCACTTGGCATCCGGGCTACGACGCCAAGACCCGGACCCAGAACACGGCGCATCGCACAGAACCAAATCGAATGGAGCGTGTTTGGGTAAATCTTCGGATGCAAGACAGGTTATTGAAACCCCTGCCCTTTCAGCGCGCTTTGGGATGTCGGCCATCCGCGCGACGCTGATATCATGTGCAAAAACCTGTGCATCAGACAGATCGCAGATCGCGAGAGACTTGCCGCCACCACCTGCGCAATAGTCGAGAACGGTTTTACAATCGTCCAAAGGAAGCGCGCCAACAAGCGCCTGACTGCCAGCGTCCTGCAATTCTATTATTCCGTCGAGATAGGTTTGCGAACGCGCAATTTTGCGGGCGTTTTGTTTCAGGCGAAGCGCAGCCGGAGCGAGCGAACATGTTTCAGCTTCAATCGCCTCAGCGTGCAACTGCTCTTGCGCCTGAGAAACCGTTGAGCGGCGCAAATTAACCCGCACATCAACGGGTGCGCGAGATTTCAACGCTTCAGCGATGTGTCGCGCATTTTGGGGGTGAGACGAAGATAACTTATCGCAGCACCAGTCTTGTAAATCCCAAGAGGTAGACGCACCTCCAGCAGCATTTACCTCACTGGACAAGACTTTAGAAAGACGAGATTTTTCTTCCTCACTCAACTCATCAGGCGCATGCCCAACGCCATTGAATAACGCGTCAAACCCGAGGTCGTCGTGAAACAGAACGAGCCCGATTATCACAGAGCGCCCCGTCAATTCTCCACCGATCGTCGCACAAGTATTGCGTCGCCTTAGCGCGTCGAACACGTGATCGCGCACTGCATTCCGATCCTTGGACCCTGCAAACCGAGACCGACGCGCCCATCCTGTCAGCGCTTTTTCCGCGGGCATGCCATCAAAAATAAGATCAAGACATTCAATTGCAGCCGAAATTCGTGCACCTGGCGTCATAAAAAACGCCTATCCAATGCGATAATTCGGAGACTCGCGGGTGATTTGAACATCATGCACATGGCTTTCTGTCAAACCCGCCCCTGTGATCTTCACGAAAGAGCAGTTTTTGCGCATGTCTTCAATCGTCCCACAGCCTGTGTAGCCCATCGCAGCACGCAGACCGCCAACCAATTGGTGCACAACCGCGCTTGCCGATCCCTTATAAGGAACCTGCCCCTCGATCCCTTCTGGCACCAATTTATCGCTTGCTGCATCCTTTTGAAAATAACGATCCGCAGAGCCGCGTGCCATCGCACCAAGACTGCCCATACCGCGATAGCTTTTGAAGCTACGGCCTTGATAAAGAATAACTTCTCCTGGGCTCTCATCGGTGCCTGCAATCATTGACCCAACCATAGCGCAGGACGCACCGGCGGCGATGGCCTTGGCGAAATCGCCTGAAAACTTGATGCCACCATCCGCAATGACCGGCACGTTCCCAGCGGCTGCGGCGCAATCCATGATCGCGCTGAGCTGGGGCATGCCGACGCCCGCGACCATCCGCGTAGTACAGATGGAACCTGGGCCGATCCCCACCTTGATCGAATCCGCACCTGCATCAATCAAAGCGCGCGTTGCTTCGCCCGTAACCACGTTACCGACAACGACCTGCACCTCGTTTGAGAGGTTTTTAGCGCGTGTCACCGCTTCCGCGACAGAGGCCGCATGACCATGCGCCGTGTCGATCACGATCATATCGACACCTGCTTCCACCAAAGCAGCAGAACGTTCAAACCCAGCGTCCCCTACAGTCGTTGCAGCAGCAACGCGCAAGCGACCTAGGGCGTCTTTACATGCGGTTGGATTCAACACCGCTTGCTCTGTATCCTTGAGCGTAAGCAAACCCGTTAGCTTGCCCGTGCCATCGGTCACCAACAGCTTTTCGATGCGGCGCGCTTTCATCAGGCTCTTCGCCTCTTCCAGCTCTGCAGGTTCTTGCAAAATCGCCAAATCATCAGCGGTCATCATATGTTTCACAGGCGTTGCATCATCAGACGCAAACCGCATATCACGGTTGGTGACGATGCCCAGCACACGGCCCTTATCATCGACGACTGGAAAACCCGTGACACGGTACCGCTCTTGCAGCGCTTTGGCATCCGCAAGCGTTTGATCTGGGGTCAATGTAATAGGGTTATAAACGATGCCGCTCTCAAACCGTTTGACGCGACGCACTTGGCGCGCCTGTTCTTCCACGTCGAGATTGCGGTGAATAACCCCCATGCCGCCTGCTTGCGCCATGGAAATCGCCATCCGGTTTTCTGTCACAGTGTCCATCGCAGAACTGAGCAACGGAATATTCAAAGCGATCGATTTGGTCACAAATGTGCGCGTATCAGCGGTACTGGGCATCACACTTGACGCCGCAGGAACCAGTAGCACATCATCAAAAGTAAGGGCCTCGCGAATCTCCATCAGAGTTCTCCTTGGGAGGGACGTTTGGCAATTTTCTATTTCACGGCTTTGACAGAATGGAAAGAGGCCAGCGCCGCTTTATGCAGTTGCAGCACCGGTTTTTGCGGCCAGAGCCCCTGTCGCCCACATCACAAGCACGCGGATCACCACAAATGGTGTAAGGCAGCTGATCAGGAGAAGCGGCAGTAGCGCTAACCAAGCGAAAGCGGCGACCTGTGCGCTAAGGGTGAAAAGCGCGACACTTAATGCAGCTATGGGAAAAGTGAACGCACCCCAGAGTGGTGAAAATCCAGCGCCCGTGAGGTAGCGCACCGAGCTGAGCAACAATCCTGCGACGCCAATCGATAATGTCGCAAACAGTAAGGTCAAGAAGGAATAACCAAGCAGGCTGCAGACAATCGCGAACAGGCTGACGGGGGCAAGGTGGATCGCCAACATGGGTCGCAGTGGTAGCGGCGTGTCCGATTTGCTCATTTGCAAAAGGCTCACCGCGTAAATCACCACCGAAGATAGTATTGTGAGCAGCAAGATTGTGCGCGCCAGTCCGATATATCCGAGAGGCACCGCCGCCAAGCAAGCCACGATAAAGCCAACAAAACTAAGGTGCCATGCGGGCGAAACGATCAAACCATCTGGGGTGCGAAGCATTATGATCAACGCGAACAGTGTTGTGATGCAGTGAATTGGCAATGCTAGGAAAAGCGCGGTGCTGGCGATTGTTGGTGAGATCGGGGCCAATGTCGCGGCAAAAAGAAAGACGCTGAGTGAAAGCGCAGACACGCCTGCGCGCCCGGGAACAGTCGCCATATCGTTCAAAACTACGGCGGGTCGGTAGCTGGTTTTAGAAAGGTACGACGATACTACAAAGAGTTCGAGAATGCAAGCTATACCCAAAATAATATCACTAAACCAAGGCGTTAACGCAAAAGGCGCGTATTCACTGGCAGCCCGCCACGCGAGCCCAAGTCCAAACAACCCCATCATCGAAGGAAACAGCGCTGGCGGCGTACGACGCCAGAATTCCAGAGGGGCGTCAGCCTGTTTCGGCTCGGGCGCTTGGCTCGACATCTAACTATTCCTTGGTGCTTTGAACGGAGCGCTCAAAAATTTAGCACATGCTTAACAACAGCGTGAGCGTGTGGAAAGTCCTTGGCACAAAACTTCTGAGCGAGCAGCACAGTTTCGTGAAATCCCGAAAAACGACGCGGTTCATGTTCTTTATGACGTTTGTGCGCTTTTCCAACCACACATGCCGGCTTAAGGTAAGCAAAATCAGACCTTTATCCGCAGGTGCAAAATATGTCCGGTGATCCTCTTGTCGTCTTCACGCCGTCCGGCAAACGTGGCCATTTTCCTGTTGGAACCCCTGTTCTCACGGCTGCGCGCCAGCTTGGTGTCGATCTCGACAGCGTGTGTGGTGGACGCGGCATTTGTTCCAAATGTCAGGTCACGCCGTCCTTTGGTGAGTTTTCTAAACACGGCCTCACCGCGACCGAAGATGCCTTGTCTGAATGGAACACAGTAGAACAACGCTATGACGACAAGCGCGGTCTAAAGGAAGGGCGTCGTCTTGGCTGTCAGGCGACGGTTCAGGGGGACATCGTCATCGACGTGCCCGAGGAAAGTCAGGTCCACAAACAAGTGATCCGCAAGGCCGCCTCAAATCGCGTGATCACCATGGATCCGGCAACAAAGCTCTATTTCATTGAGGTGGCAGAACCCGATATGCACACGCCGACGGGCGATCTTGAGCGCGTCGCGCGCGCGCTTCAAGAGCAGTGGGAAATCAAGGACGTGCGCGCCGCCCTTCCCGTTCTGAGTAAACTGCAACCCGCTTTGCGCAAAGGCAAATGGCAGATCACGGTCGCGCTCCACAAAGGCCATGATAAAAGTCATTCGCGTATCCTTGATGTTTGGCCTGGTCTCTATGAGGGCGGCATTTACGGTCTTGCGATTGATCTTGGCTCCACCACGATTGCCGCGCATTTGTGTGATTTGGTGACAGGCGAAGTCATGGCCTCATCCGGCTTGATGAATCCGCAAATCCGCTTTGGCGAAGACCTGATGAGCCGCGTGTCTTATGTGATGATGAACCCCGGTGGCGACATTGAGATGACAACGGCCGTGCGCACGGCGATCAATGGGTTGACCGAAGGCATTGCGACTGAAGCAGACATTGACCCTAATGCAATCTTTGAGACGGTTTTCGTGTGTAATCCCGTTATGCACCACCTGCTTTTGGGGATCGATCCCGTCGAGCTGGGCCAAGCGCCTTTCGCGCTCGCCACGTCCGGCTCGATGAGCTTGGACGCGCGCGAAATGGATCTACATGCGATGAACGACAACGCGCGGATCTACATTCTACCTTGTATTGCGGGCCATGTGGGTGCCGATGCCGCTGCCGTCGCGCTGTCCGAAGAACCCGGCAAATCCAAAGACTTAGTGCTAGTTGTTGATGTCGGCACAAACGCTGAAATTCTGCTCGGCGATGAAAGCCGCGTGCTGGCCTGTTCCTCCCCCACAGGCCCCGCATTTGAGGGCGCGCAGATCAGTTCCGGCCAACGCGCCGCCCCCGGGGCGATAGAGCGATTGGAGATAAATCCAGACACCAAAGAGCCACGCTTTCGCGTGATCGGATCGGACATTTGGTCGGATGAGGACGGCTTTGATGTGGCAACTGCAACGACTGGGATCACAGGCATTTGTGGCTCTGGCATCATCGAGGCGGTCGCAGAAATGCGCATTGCGGGCTTGGTCGATGATAGCGGTTTGATTGGCTCTGCCGAGCAAACTAGCACAGCGCGCTCTATCCCAGAGGGGCGCACTCATGCCTACGTAATTCACGATGCCACTGCTGATGGCGGGCCGCTGATTTCGGTGACCCAAGGCGACATACGCGCGATTCAACTCGCCAAATCAGCGCTTTACGCAGGCGCGCGGTTGTTGATGGATGAGCGCGGAGTGGACACTGTCGACCGTGTGGTGCTTGCGGGCGCTTTTGGTGCGCATATTTCCCCAAAACACGCCATGGTGCTTGGCATGATCCCTGATGCTCCGCTCGACAAAGTGACCAGCGCGGGCAATGCGGCGGGAACTGGTGCGCGGATCGCCTTGTGCAACGTCACTTCGCGCGCAGAAATCGAGAAAACTGTCGGTGAGATCACCAAGGTCGAAACCGCGATTGAACCCAAATTCCAAGAGCATTTCGTCAACGCAAGTGCTATCCCACACAAAACGGACCCCTTTCCAGAATTGGCGAAGATCACAATCTTGCCCAATGTAAGCTTTAACACAGGTGGCGGTGACAGTGCGGGCGGTGGACGGCGGCGCAAGCGCAGGGGCTAAGTGCCCTTGACCACACCGCACCCCGCGCGTATCTCGATATTACGCGGGTATGGTGAAAAGGTATCACGGCAGCTTCCCAAGCTTTAGTTACGGGTTCAATTCCCGTTACCCGCTCCAGCTTTCCGCCTGGTTGGCAAAGGAATGTTAACACGTTTTGATGCTTCGCACTTTTATAACCTCTGCACTGTTCCTTGCGCTTGGCGCATTGGGCGGTTGGATTTTCGCATTTTACCCAGTGCCTTTGCCCTACATGCTCGGTTCCATGGCGGCGAGCGCGTTGGCGGTAGCGTTTTTGCCAAGCAGTATAACACAAGACTCCAAACCGCCTGTTCATCTGCGCACACCTTTCATTGCGAGCATCGGCTTGCTGATCGGAGCACAAGTTCACCTTGAAACACTTACGTCATGGCAACCAATCGCAATCATCGCACTGATGGTCACCCTGTTCACCCCTCTTGCACACTGGCTAAACTATCGCTTTATGCAGCGTTTTGGCGGATATGACGTCCCCACAGCTTTTTTCTGCGCGGCACCCGGTGGCTTGATCGAAGCCATGACCTTAGGCGAGCGCGCAGGCGCGAACGTTGCGATCTTAACCGTTCAACAGTTTCTTCGCATCGTTTTGGTGGTCACGCTTATCCCGCTGTTGATGTCGATTTGGGTCGGCCATCCTGTCGGCAGCTCGGCAGGCCTGAGCCAGTTCTCGCAAGCGGCCAGCAGCCCGCTTTGGCAGATCGTCGCCGTTGGGGCCGTTGGCTACGCGCTTGGTCTCATGTTGCGTATCCCCGCAGGACAACTCACGGGGCCGATGATTTTTGCGGGGCTTTTGACGTCCACCGGTTGGCTACCACTGACACTGCCGAATTGGTTGATCATCCTCGCACAGATCGTCATCGGCACGACACTTGGGTTACGCTTCAACGGGTTAAGCGGCGCGATTGTGCGGCGGGGTTTGATCCTTGCGCTTGGCTCTGCAGCAGTGATGCTTGCACTTGGGGCCGTGTTGGCCCTCCTCATCACTTCGCTCGCAGATGTGAGCTTGAGTGCCGCTTGGCTGAGCCTCGCGCCAGGCGGTGTCAATGAGATGTCGCTCGTCGCGCTCAGCATTGCAGCCGATCCCGCACTTGTGACGCTTGCGCATGTTTACCGCATAGCGCTGACCGTCATGATTATGAGCGCGTGGTATCCACGTCTTAGCCGCCCGCTTTCTCCTCGAGCATAAGCCATTCTTCTTCCGCGTCGCTGAGGGCTGAATGTCGCTCGACCAAAGCGTCGCTAGCTTTGGCGAATTTCACAGGTTCATCGGTGAAGAGGTTGGGATCACTCATAAATTCTTCGAGCTTGGCAATCTCAGCACTGAGGCGTTCCATGACTGCAGGTAGCTCTTCAAGCCTATGCTTTTCAATGAAGGTCATTTTGGCATTTTGTGTGCTCGTGCCTTTTGTCGCCCCACTCTCAGCGGGTTTGCCAGCGGCAGCCCCAGATTTTGCGACAACCTCCGGTGCACTTTCAATACGCTGTGCCTGATAATCGCTCCACCCACCAGCGTAGACGGTGGCTTGCCCATTGCCTTCCATCGCGATTGTTGTACTTGCGACGCGGTCAAGAAAATCACGGTCGTGACTGACCAGCAAAACGGTGCCCGGATAGTCGCCCAGCAAGTCCTGCAACAGATCCAGCGTTTCTACATCAAGATCATTCGTAGGCTCGTCGAGCACCAAAAGATTGCTCTCTCGCGCCATGATCTTCGCAAGCAAAAGCCGCGCTTTTTCACCACCCGAGAGCGAACGAACAGGCGCACGCGCCTGCGCATCATCAAACAAAAATTCCTTGAGATAGCCCACCACATGTTTAGGCATACCGCGCACCATGATCTGGTCGGCCTTGCCAGAGACGCGCATCTCAGGATCGCCTGTCAGACTGTCCCAAAGCGTCATATCAGGATCAAGCCGTGATCGCGCTTGATCAAAGATCGCAGGTTCAAGCTTGCTACCGAGCTTGACGGTGCCGCTGTCAACAGGCTCTTCGCCCATGAGCATCTTGATAAGCGTCGTTTTGCCAACGCCATTAGGGCCAACGAACGCGATTCGATCACCTCGTTGTACGGTCAATGTGAAGTCGCGCACGATGGATTTCCCATCAAACGCTTTGGACAATTGAACCGCTTCGATCACCTTTTTGCCTGAGGCTTGCCCGCCATCAAGTGCCATAGCTGCCGTGCCTTGGCGTCGAATTTGCGATGCACGCTCTGCGCGCAGGTCCTGCAAGGCGCGCACTCGGCCCTGATTTCGTGTGCGGCGGGCTGAAATGCCTTCAACCGCCCAACGCGCTTCAGACTTGATCTTGCGATCGAGCTTGTGGCGCTGCATGTCCTCTTCTTCCCAGACCGTGTCGCGCCATGCCTCGAAGTGTGCAAAACCTTTTTCCTGACGACGCACTTTCCCACGGTCGATCCAGAGGGTTGCACGAGTAAGTGCATTCAAAAATGCACGGTCGTGCGAGATCAAAACAAATGCAGTGCGCGTGCTCTTAAGTTCGTTCTCTAACCAGCCGATCGCTTCGATATCAAGGTGGTTCGTCGGCTCGTCGAGCAACATCAAACCCGGCGCTTCGGCCATCAATTTCGCAAGTGCTGCACGGCGACGTTCGCCACCAGAAGCGGTTGAAACAGCGCGTGCGGGATCAAATTTTAGACCTGCGCCAGCGCGATCAACCTTATAAGCCTCGGATGGTTCAAGCGCGCTCAGCGCGAAATCACCAAGGGTGGCAAAGCCGGCCATGTCCGGCTCTTGCTCCATATAACCCACGTTAATGCCAGGGCCAGCAACGACTGAGCCTGTGTCAGCCTCCACCAATCCGGCCATGACCTTCATCAAGGTAGATTTGCCCGATCCATTGCGCCCTACCAACGCGACACGGTCACCCGGTTGCACCACAAGATCGAGGCTTTTGAATACAGGATCACCGCCAAAAGTTAGCGAGATATCGGAAAGCTGGAGTATCGGTGCGCGTGCCATGCTGCCAGCTACGCAAGGCCCACGCAAAGGTCAACGGGTGCCGTTCAACTTGGCGCGTAATCCCTAGTATATTATCCGACAACAGCGCGCAAAAGCCGCTTGCGCGCGGCTGGAATTTCGCGGATCTCAACGCCGGTGAACACATGCAGCGTGTTCATCTGCGGATCGACCACTGCGTGATCGCTGACCCAACCGCCCATCATCAAATATGTGCGCAACAACGGTGGCATGGCCCGCATCCCACGTTTCAAATCGGGTTTACGAAGCCCATGCGCGGCGAAGCGAAACACATCAGGTGCCTTCACGCGAGGAAACCAACGTTTAGGGGCAAGATGGCGCTCGCTCAACATCGCAAAACTATCGAGATAGGCCGCCGCCTCGGTGCCCGTGAAGGATGAACAGCCAAACAGCAATTCGACCTTTTGCGCATCCACATAGGCGGTCATTGCACCCCACGCCATGCGCAATACGTCGGGGTCGTTACCATGCTCGGGGTGTGTGCAAAAACGGCCCATTTCCACCATTAGCCCTTCAAACAGCGAAAGCGCAGCCAAGTCGTAATATTGAGCAGAATAGCTTTGCGAGAGTGTGCTTCCGTTCAGGCAAAGCATGCGGAAACAGCACAAGATTGCGCCAGTTTCTATGTTTTCCACCAAAATATGCGTGCAGAGCGCATCCAATGCATCCGCATCATCACAGCCAAATGCGAGTGCGCGCAACGCTTGCGCAGCTGCAACATCTGCAAGGTCTGTAGTTTGACGCGCGCGCAAACGGCCTTTTTGCAAAAGCGTGCTCAAGGGCGCTCCCGACTGCGCCATCCACCCCGTCTACGCGGACGCTCAGACGCAGTTAATCCTTCGCGCATCACCTGTGTCATTGGGTGATCATCATTACCGTGGCGGTTAAGGAGAACCGTCAACGCCTCTTTGCTATCACCTTGCAAATTTAATGCCCAATCAAGGAAAATACTGCGACATTCTGCTGGCGTAATCCCATCTATTTTGTAGGCCTCAGCCACCAAGCCTTTGGGATCAAGTGTGTCGCCTTTAAGTGATCTCATTATGGTGCACCCTTTATGTCTGGCAACACGCTCTCTAGCGCGATTGCTGCTGTTTCACCGATCCTTTCGATCCCCGCGCGCAATGCCGCAAGCGTGTCAAATTCGCTTTCGCGCAACAGAAAAGCGAGACCGCCCTGTCCGATACTTTCTGGCATATGCGCATCATCAATCACTGTTTCACTCAGCAGTTTGGTCACCAATTGGATATGCCAAAAAAGCCTGTAACTGCGGCTCAATGCTGCGCTTTGTGCGGCGTCCATCCAACCCAATGCGACGCATTCTTGTAAACCTGTCTCAATATCGCGCGCTGTATTGCCAGCGCCAAGCAATCCGGCCTGCCCAATCAGTTCGATATCTTGCAAACGCCCTGCCCCGAGCTTGCCATCCCAAAACTGCGCTTGCTTGGCCGCTTGGATGCGCGCGCGCATTTTGGCGACCTCGCTCAGAACTATCGTAGGATCGCGCGAGCGTTGAACAATTGAGACGCGCAAATCATCGACGTCGCGCGCCAGCTCCTCGCTGCCCACAACCACACGTGCGCGCGTCAAAGCCAGATGCTCCCATAGCCACGCTTGATTTTTTTGATAGTCCTGAAAGCTTTGCCAAGAGGTCGCCACAGGCCCCTGCGTACCCGACGGGCGCAGGCGCATGTCCACCTCATAAAGCCGCCCCTGCGCCATCGGCGCGGTCATCGCTGTCACCATCGCTTGGGTCAAGCGCGCATAATACTGGCGCACAGGCAGCGAGCGTTTGCCCGTCGACATCTCAACGCCGTCCGCATCGTAGATGATGATCAAATCAAGATCAGACGTGGCATTCAATCGCCCCGCCCCGAGTGAACCCATGCCTACGATCACCGCGCCGCGCCCCGGCATGTCGCCGTGTTTGGTCGCAAATTGCGCCACCACATGCGGCCAGAGTGCGCGCAATGCCCCCTCGGCAAGTTCCGCGTAGCGCATGGCGACCTGGTCCGCATCCACAAGCCCGCGCAAGTGATGTACTCCGACGCCGAAATGCCATTCCTTGGCCCAACGACGTGTGGCATCCAGCTTGCGTTCATAATCGGTCTCACGCCCAAGAACCTCGCTCAAATCGCTGCTGAGACTATCAACACCGGGCCAATCCGCGAAGAAACTCCCCGCAATCACTCCATCAAAGACCCCCGCATTACGCGACAGATGCCGCGCAAGCGCAGGCGCGGTGCCGACAATATCAATCAGTAAATCAATCAGTTGCGGGTTCGCTTCAAACAGCGAGAATAGCTGCACGCCCGCTGGTAGACCCGCGAGGAACCCGTCAAACGCCAGCAAGGATTCATTGGGTTTTGTGGTCTTTGACAGCCGTTTCAACACATCTGGTTTCAAGCGCTGGAAAATCTCCACCGCGCGTTCAGAGCGCAGCGCAGGATAGGTTTGCCAACGTTCGATGACCGTCTCATCAAAGCTATGATCACTCTCAAGCTGGGCGGCATCAGGGGCAAAGAACCCCTCGGTGAGATCATGAACCGCCTGCAAACGCGTCATCAAATCCTTGCGCAACTCCGCCTCCTCACGCCCCATAAAAGCGGCTAGGCGTACAAAGCCTTCGTCGGATTTTGGCAATGTGTGAGTCTGCGCATCGTTGAACATTTGCAAACGGTGCTCCACCTCGCGGTGCGCGCGGTAATGATCGGTGAGCGCTGCGGCTGCCTCATCCGGCACCCAGCCTTTGGCGCGTAAAATCTCAAGTCCCTCAACTGTGCCGCGCACACGCAGTTCAGGATCGCGCCCACCTGCAATAATCTGGCGGGTTTGAGTGAAGAACTCGATCTCCCTGATCCCACCGCGGCCAAGCTTCATATTGTGTTCTGCCAGTTTGATCTTGCCACCCAGCCCTTTGTGTTCGCGGTAGCGCAGGCGCATATCATGGGCGTCCTGAATGGCTGCAAAATCCAGGTGCTTGCGCCACACAAAAGGCGTCAGCGTTTTCAGAAAACCTGCGCCTGCCTGAAGATCGCCTGCACAAGGACGCGCCTTGATGTAGGCGGCGCGTTCCCACGTGCGACCAAGGCTTTCATAATAACGCTCCGCCGCTTCCATCGCTATGCAAACTGGCGTGACACCGGGATCCGGGCGTAAGCGTAGATCCGTGCGGAACACATAACCCTCCCCCGTCAAATCGTTCAGCATCGCCGCCATACGGCGGGTCGCGCGCACAAATGATGCGCGTGCATCATGGAAATCGTCAGGTGCAAAACGAGTCTCGTCAAATAAACAGATAAGATCGATATCAGAGGAATAGTTCAGCTCATGCGCGCCCATTTTGCCCATAGCGAGCACGCTCATGCCACCCGCGTCCGCAATGTTGCTCTCATCCATGCCCGGCAATTTGCCCCGCGCAATTTCAGCGCCAATGGTGGTGCGCAATGCGCAAGTGACCGCTAGGTCGGCAAAATCGGTTAAAACGGTGGTCACCTTTTCCAGCAACCAAACGCCACCTAAATCCGCGAGACCTGTGATCAAAGCAATGCGCCGCTTGGCTTGGCGCAGCGCAGTTGGCATGGTTTTCGCTTCGACATTTGGCAGGTACGCGAAAAGTATTTCGACCGCCGCATCGGGGTCGTCAAGCGCCTCCTCTAACCACGTGAATTCTTTAGCAATCAAGCTCTTGAGATAGGGACTACACCCAGCGGCTCCTAAAACCAGCTCACGCAATTGGCCATCGAGCGCTGGTAAAAACCCAAGCGCTTCTTGCCCTAGTGAGGCATCAAATGGTGTTGGCACGCGCGTGATGGATAAAAAACTGCTCATCCTTCTATGAAGTCGCGGAGCGGCAGGATTTGCAAGTCCACAATTGATAGGCTCTAACAAGAGCATCCTGATCAAAGGTGAACCAGCATGGGCAAATCCAAGTTGTGCTTGGGCCGCCGTTTTGAGATGCGGATAAACAGTTACAGCTCTTTTGCAACGGAACTACGGTAAACAGAACATGCAAAAATCAGCAAAAGTCGTTTTTCATTTATCTGGTAGATTTGCAAACAACTATACGACCCGCCCGCATTTAAAACTGTTTACTCACATCGGAGAGTTAGTCCAGCGTAGAGGGGGGAGTTGCAGCGCGCGTCGTATCAGCGTCGGAAGTTGGCGGGACGCATACCCGTGAAAGGCTCTTCATTCTGGGCCACTCCGACGTTCAAGAGCGGCGGCAACAGAGCGTGCCTGAAACTGAGCCCGTTGGGCATCGCGTTTATGAAAGATCTAAACCAGACGGGATCTCAGATCGGCCTGAGACAACAAGCGGTGAGCTGGTCCCTGTTTTGGGAGCTGGCGGATGCGATGGGATGGAAAGGAAATGTGTTCCCCACTTCCCACCCACACCGGGTGATCTTGCTCAATGGCGAGAAGCATTCGAGCGACGCCCTGAGCTTAAACCCTGCCTTCACAGACTGGATAATGGGTTGGCCTATGGGATGGACCGCACCTCAGCGGCCGGTAACGGAGTGGTCCCACTGGCTGCGGCACATGCGTTCCGAACTCTCAAAGCTGAGTTGTTAGATAGCCGTTAAATATGCTGAGTTGCTCGTTTTTTGAGCCGCTCAGCCTTCAAAAGGTGTGTATGAAAAATCTCACGACCAGCAATTTGCGGTCATAGACCGGTTTACGGCCATGTTGCGGTGCGACCCGTCGATTCAGCCATTCGCTGCAACTGCGAAAAATCAGCGGATGCTAACTCGCAGTTTGCCGGAGAAATGTGTTTTCTCTGCGCCAGCGCGAGCGTCGGCTTTGTAGCTCCACATGACCACATATGCTGCGATATTGAGTACGTCGTTTAGAACTCAAATTCTGACCGTGCTCGGAGATAAATATGCAAACAAGTCTTGTTCCCTTAGACGACAACTTGATGGCAGTTTCGAAGTGACCACGATGCCAGATGTTTTTGCGAGAGCATTGGGCTACCTAAAACGCTCATTTTCGCTTTTTCGTAGCGCATATGTACAGTTCAGTTACTTTGACAATGTCATGCCTGACGTTTTTAGCTCAAATCGATTTTTGCTATCTTAAAAAAATGTATCGAGGTTTCACTTTTGCAAATACAAATTTGGTTAATTTTTCTCACCTGCTGCGTTCTATTCAAATCACGAAAACAAAGTACTGCACAAATCAATCGCGCAATCGCTTAGTGTTGATGCTCATCATCCAATGAACCGTGAATCGCAAATTGCTCAATCCCTGCATCTTGCGGCTCAACAATACGATAACTTTCTTTGACACCTGCTTCTGTCAACTCGCGCGAGACCAAGAACAACGTGTTAGGCGCTTGGCCATCGCAGATATCGACCATTTGCATTACTTCATCATGCGCAACGCCGCGCGCGGCCTCAAGCGACGGCGCGCCATAGAGATCAACGAAATGTTGCGAAAGCGCGCTAACCAGCGTTTCGATTTCAGCTGGTTCCACTTGGGTAACAGCGACAACAGATACGCGACCAAAAGTTTCGCAGCCGAGCCAACCATTCGCAAAGGCCTGTCGCGCTTTGCCTGTTAGATCGCCTTCGCCCCAGTTGGAAAATTCAAAGCCACCAGAGATGCACCATTCGCCAGTTCGTGCTGGCGAATGAAAAATATTCATGTCACTTTCATCAAAGTGGATCGCGCGCGCTAACATCATATCAAGTGCCCTCAAGTAGGTAGGTAAGTGGGATCAAGTGTGTCGTTTCGCTATCGCGCAACAGCATTCCAAAGCGTTCATCCACGCCTAGATACGTGCCTTTCAGATCGTTCAATTGAGCATCTTCGCCAATGCCATGGGCAAGGCCACGCCAATCACTGTGCAAGGTCGCTGCGCCACTTTCGAGCCATGTGTTAATCCCGACAAGGGTGTGCTTGACCCATGATTCAAGCAGATCCACCGCATTCACATCTGCGCAACCCTCGGCATAAAGTGCTGTTTGGTCAGGCGTATTGCCAGTGTCATCGTTCTCGGGCCAAAGCGGTAGCTCAAGGCCGACCACAAACCAATCTGGTTGCAGCTTTGGATCGTTGACGGACGACGCAACGCGCATGCACCCGCAAGATGCGCCATTCACCCGAAGACCGCCATTCCAATCAAGGTGAACCGCAACTTCGGGCGGTGCCAGCGCACCAAGGGCGTTCTGAAACCCTACGCCGCACAATGGCAACATCGACATCGCGTCCTCAAGCGCGACATCTGGCGCGAACACTAGCGCGGCTTTCAACGTCGAAGCACCCAGATTATAGACGACCAATCCAGCATCACACCCGCGCACGGCTTCTACACAGGCTTTGTCAAAAGGGTCAATCTGTCCTTCTACGCCAAGCCCGCTAAAGAGCGGAGGAAAACGGGGAGTGCTCATGCTTTGTTGTCCGCAATCAAGGCTTTAGCAACATCGCGAAAGGCTTTGGCCTGCGCGCTGTTAGGCTTTGAAACGACGATAGGTGCACCGCCATCCGCTGCCACGCGAATGTCCAGATGAAGCGGAATTTCAGCGAGCAATGGTACGCTAAGTTTTTCGGCCTCAGCTTTGACACCACCATGACCAAAGACATGTTCTTCATGCCCGCAGTTTGAGCAAATATGCGTGCTCATGTTTTCGATCATTCCAATCACGGGCGTGCCCATTTGATTGAACATATCGATACCTTTGCGCGCATCAAGCAAGGCTACATCCTGCGGTGTGGAAACGATCACAGCCCCGTCCAAATGCGCCTTTTGGGCCAAGGTCATTTGCACATCGCCCGTGCCTGGCGGAAGATCGACGATCAACACATCAAGCGCGCCCCATTGCACTTGATTGAGCATCTGTTGCAGAGCGCCCATCAACATTGGGCCGCGCCAGACCACGGCTTGATCTTCATTGGTCATCAAGCCAATCGACATCATTGTGACGCCGTAGTTTCGCAGCGGCAGAATAATCTTGCCATCTGGGCTTTGCGGACGACCCGACACTCCAAGCATACGTGGTTGCGACGGTCCATAAACATCTGCGTCCAAGATACCAACGCGGCGTCCCTCGGCGGCCAAAGCGCAAGCAAGGTTCGATGCAACCGTCGATTTACCAACGCCGCCTTTGCCGGAGGCGACTGCGATAATGCGGTCAATCCCTGCAATCTTTTCCGGGCCGGTCGGCTCTGACGCGCGGTTCGGCTTTAGATCAGGTGGTGGCGCTGGTTGTTTGCTATGCGCCGTCATCACGATCGAGACTGCGGTTGCACCCAGCCCTGTCAACTTCGATTCTGCCTCCTCCTTGGCCGCCTTGAACGGATCAGGGCTGTCGACTTCCATCACAAAACGCACTTTATCGTCTTCGACGGTCAAGGCACGGACCAATCCGGCTTCAACCAAGTCAACGCCAGAGGGGGCTTTGATTTGTTTCAAACACGCCAGAACATCTTCACGCGAGAGCGCCATTATGCGCCTTCAATCTTGCCTGTGACGACGTGCTCGAGTTCAATTCCGTCAATCGTCAGCACCATTTTTGCCTCAAAGCTCTTGCCGGTAGTTCCACCCGCTTCACGCATTGCATTCTCAATGGCTTGCTGGGACGTCACGCCAACCTGTTTGAGAAACTTACGCATCGACATGTTAAACTCTTCGCTCATGGTTGCTTCCTTTGAAAATTTGCAAATGTTGACGGATGCACCCTAGCGCCCCTAGGTTTGGCTGCAACCAAACTCATCTGGATGGACTTGGTGCCATGTTTCGAAAACTCAGTTTGATTGCCGTTCTTTTGGCCACTCCGGTCGTGGCGCAGGAAAAAGCCTTCTCTTTGAAAGCTCCTGAAATCTTGGTTAAAACGGGCTTTCTGAAGCACTTGTTGCCAAGGTTTTCGTTGAAGACGGGCGTGCGCATTACGCTGAGTGATGATTCTACTGAAGCAGTCTTTGGCAGTACCGGAACCCCGGTTTTCGCGAGCGGCGATACCGTTTGGCACCTGTCTAAAACCGATGGACCCTACACGGACGCGTTTGAAAAATGGCTTCTGTCGGATATTGGCAAGCGTACAATCGAAGCTTTTGCGCGTGATGGTAAGGCGCTGTTCAGCGCAGATATGACCAAGGCTGTCGTGGCCGAGGAAACTGTGCTCACCGGCGATGCAGCGCTTGGGGAAAAGGTTAGCCTGACACAATGTGGTCGGTGTCATGTTGTAAACGACAGCAACCGAATGAACGCGATTGGGTCTACGCCGTCTTTTGCGTTGATGCGCACATTCCCTGATTGGCAGGAACGCTTCGAGACGTTTTTCATGCTCCGCCCACATCCCGCGTTTACGCAAGTTACAGACATAACAGAACCCTTCGCGGCGCATTTGCCCTCGCCCATTGCGCCTATCGAAGTCACTTGGGATGAAGTGGAAGCCATCACTGCCTATGTTGGCTCGATTACCCCTGCTGATCTGGGCGCGCCTTTGCAAAGTCAATGATCCTTGCGCTTTGAAAAGTAGTCCTCAGAAGTACGCACGCGAGGTCGTTCGCCGCCTTGGAACGGATTGTCAGCCGAATGATACTGCGCATGTATCCGGCATTTCTCACACATCTGGATCATTTTGGCCGCGTCTGATGTTGCAAACATAGAATGCTTACCCGCCAGCTTTTCTGTGATCTTCGCAATTGTGGATTTGGAACCAAACAAGCTGCCACATTCGATACAGGCAAACGGTTCTTCCTCATTTAGGACGCGCTGATTGAAAGCATTATCCGTCAGGTCCACCTGCGGCTTCAACGTGATTGCCTTTTCAGGGCAAATGTTACTGCACAGCCCGCATTGCAAACAGGCGTCTTCCTGAAAACGCAGTTGCGGTAAATCGGAGTTATCGCCGAGCGCGCCAGACGGACAAAGCGACACGCAAGACAAACACAACGTACAAGCGTCTGTGTCCACGACAATCGCGCCATAGGGTGCATTTGAGGAGAGCTCGATTACATCGGCGTCTGGCTGCAACGTTTTTGCCGCCAGACGTGCAACTTGTCTGCGCGATCCCATTGGCAATATTGGCGTGCAACTGACGGCGTTTTCTACGTCTTGATAAAGTACACCACATAGCGCGTCTGGATCAGCTGGGTGTAGTAAGCGTACCGCTTGTGAACCCGCCATTGAGCAGGCCAGCTCGGCTTGGCCTTCGATCACATCTCGCTCAGTCTTAGGCGACATCAAAACATCCACGTGCTCAAACCCGCAGGCGAGTGCGGCAAGCATTTCCGCATGACCAAATCCTGACAGAGCATCAACTTCTAGCGGGCTTACATTGCACGGCAATCCACGGCCAAACCGCGCGGCGAGCGATATCATTTCTAATCCGTGCCCTGCGTCATGGACCAACAAGCGCGCATTCGTGCCGCCTGCATCGCGATAGGTTGAAGAGAGGGTGTTCAAGCGTGAAAAAATCGCATCCACAGGGGGTGCGTCAGAGCTTATCGCACCCGACGGGCAAACCGCTGAACACGACCCACAACCAGCGCAGATCATCGGATCAATCGAGACGTGTTCGCCAGCCGGTGTGATCGCGCCAGTGGGGCAAACGTCAAGGCAGTTTGAGCAGGCCGCTTGCTCTGCGCGGCTGTGAGCGCACAAGCTTGGTTCTAAGCGAACATAAAGCGGCTTTTCGAATGTGCCAATCAGTTGTGACGCCTCAAAGACGGCGCTTGCAATTGCAGGCGCATAGCTTGGGTCTGCGCGCAAATAACCCTCGCGTTTTTCAGGTGCTGGGAACATTGGTGCAGCGCCGCTTAGATCAAGAATAATATCGCACGCAGAGGCGGCCCCATCCAAGGGATCACTGAGCGTAAAAGCGCCCCGTCCACCTGGCGTAACCTGCTGAAACTCATTAATTTTTACGCTGAACCCACCCAGCGCACCGGAAACTTTGCGTATTTTGCCAACGACGCAATCGAACCTGCGGTCAAGAGGGATTAGATCACTGTGAGGCACTAAGGCTGTAACCGCCAAAGTCTCGCAAAGATCAATCGCTGCACTGATCGCAGCCTCAGCGCCAATCACAAGGCAAGTGCCTTCAGAAATCACATCTACAGACTTACCAAGCGGTAGCGCCAAATTTGCCTCGGCTGCCAAAGCCGCCATCTTCGGTGCGGCGTTTCCTTCACCCCAACCAGCACGGTCGCGCAGATCAACAAATCCCGGCGCATCCAAATTCAACTCATCGGCAAGCTCTTCAAAAGTTTGACGCTCTTGCTGGCAAGCGATTATTGCATCGCCCTCCGATAGCTCTTTCGCAGCCAACTCAATCTGGCTCGTGCACAGGCTGGAATAGACCTTCGAGCAGCTTAAACCGCACCCTTCAGAGATCACATCTGCATCCAGTTTTTGCGAACCCAAACAGTCGCACAGTATTAGCTTTTTCGCCATTCCAAGCCCCTTCAGCATCCGCCAAAACAGTAATGCGCTCAGTACGCTAGCCGCGATTCGATGTTGTGGTAAACCTTTTTTCTGAGTTCATCGCGTAGAAAACTATATTGCTGCAGGTGCGAAGAAAATAACTTGAAAGTCGATGTTTGCTAACATTTCTACACGAAAGGCAATGGACGCTGGCTTTAAGTCAGCACAAGTCAACGCTGCATTGCGGCATTTCTTTACACTACGTGAACCATCGCCAAAAATCTCTTTGAGAACGCGACAAAATCTTACAAACTTGAGATAATTCAAACCAAAAACGGAGTTCTCCTTGCACGACGCAGGTCAGAAATCTATCGCGATTCCGCTTGGCATTGTCATTCGCAGGGTTCCTGGCGTGACACGATGGGCGCGCCATGTGTGGAAAGCGGTCGCCGTTCTGCCGGGCGCTGGTAAGGCCGATTGGAAAGAGCTGCGGCGCGACGAAGATGCGGTTGAGTATCACGCGGCGACCCTGCCATTAGAGCTGTTTCGTACAGATACCGAAGCATATTTGCATGGCCTTTCTGCGAAGGTTCCCGCGATCTACGTTGTGATGCGCCCCAGCGAAAATGAACACCCCCTTGAAGTGACCCTGGCGACGGCCTCGCCTTACGAAGCGCAAGATTACGCAGACACAGGCGAAGAACTGGTTGAAAAGGTTCCGATGCCCGACGGGCTGATTGCTTGGATCAGGGACTATGTGGAATTGCACCACGAGGACGAAGTTTTCATCAAGCGCCGTCGCAACAAGACGCGCATTGATCTGAAGGAAGACGGCATTGGCGATGCGCGCATTCGTCAAACATCAGATGTCTACCGTGCGCCTGCCTCCAAGGAGACAGTGCATTGAGCGGCGAGCACGATTTCTGGGCACGTCGCCGCGCTGGCGTTGCGGCTGAGGCAAAAGCAGAGCAAGACGCCGTTGAGGCGAAAGTGCTGGCGGAAGAGCACGCAGCACTCGAAGAGTTGAGTGAAGCAGAGATGCTCGCAGAGCTTGATTTGCCCAATCCTGATACAATGGTTCAGGGCGATGATTTTTCGGTTTTCATGGCGAAGGCTGTTCCAGATCAACTCCGCCGCCGTGCCTTGCGTACGCTCTGGCGGTCTAATCCGGTCCTCGCGAATGTAGACATGCTTGTTGATTACGGTGAAGATTTTACGGATGCTGCGCTGGCAGTCGAGAATATCCAGACCGCTTATCAGGTTGGCAAGGGGATGCTGAAGCACGTCGAGGAAATGGCGCGTCAAGCGGAAGAGCTTGAAAATCCTACGATTGTCGAAGAACCCGAGCAAGAAGAGAGCGTCGACGACGAAATATTGAGCGCCGAAGCAGAAGAATCGCCACAAATCGAAGACGATGCGCCAGAGCAAATCGCCGCGTTAGATGAGGAAGAGGCTTATGCCACCCCAGTTCCGCGCCGTATGAAATTTAGAATTGAGGAACACGCGTGACCGCAGCAGAAGACATTTCAGTCGCTTCAGAAGATCGTCTTCGGGCCGATCTTTATAACTTCTTGGGCTTGATGCTATCCGGGCCGCCTGATCAGATTTTGCTCGATCAATGCGCTAATTTGTCTGGCGATGAGAGCGAATTAGGCAAAGCGATCTCTGGCCTGTCACGTGTCGCCAAAGCAAGTAAGCCGCGCAAAGTCGAGAGCGAGTTCAATGCGCTTTTCGTTGGACTTGGGCGCGGTGAGTTACTGCCCTATGCAAGCTACTATTTGACCGGTTTCTTGAACGAAAAACCGCTGGCCACGCTGCGCTCTGATATGGCCGGGCGCACGATGACCCGAGCACCGAACGTGTATGAACCAGAAGACAACATTGCTTCGTTGATGGAGATGATGGCTGCTATGATCGTTGGACGCTTTGGCGCGCCCGCGACTTTGGAAGATCAAAAGACGTTTTTTAACAAGCATATAGCACCATGGGCCGGACATTTCTATTCCGATTTGGAAGCGGCTAAAAACTCGATCCTCTATGCCTCAGTTGGCAATGTGGGACGCGAGTTTATGCATATTGAACGTGAGGCATTTCGCATGACTACCAAGTAGACGTGCGAGCAATGGTGGGGATGCCCACCGCAACAAGGGAGGGAGACATCCCCATGACCAAGGAAACAGACGGCACAAGCCGGCGTGATTTTCTGAAACTCGCTGGCACCACTGCGCCAGCCGCTGCCGTGGCACTTGCCGCGGGCACAACGACGGCTGAAGCTCAGCCCGTCGATCTAGCGTCTGAAACGATGCAAGACACTGCGCATACACGCGCGTACCTTGATAGCGCCCGCTTCTAAGGCGCTGCCAAGAATGACCTTTGAACGACTGGTTGCGTGACGCCCGACTGTTCAAAGTTACAATCGAAACCAAGCTAGCGGAGCAATGCTCATGCCAGCAAGGGAGGAACGAAAATGCTAACGAAGAAAACCAATGGGGTTGCGCGACGCCCCCAGAGGACTGGCATATTATCTGACATCGCTGAGAAATCTGTTGATCGCCGCTCGTTTTTGCGCGGCTCTGGTTTGGCCATCGGTGGCCTTGCTGCAATTTCCGCAACGGGTGGCACAGTCACCCAAGCTTCGGCCCAAACGGCGGCCATTGGCGCGGTTGAAACTATCAAATCCGTTTGTACGCATTGCTCGGTCGGTTGCACAGTTGTGGCCGAGGTCAGCAATGGCGTTTGGACAGGACAAGAGCCCGGTTGGGACAGCCCGTTCAACCTTGGTGCACATTGTGCCAAAGGTGCCGCGGTTCGCGAGCACGCACATGGTGAACGCCGCCTGAAGTACCCGATGAAAAAAGAGGGTGGTGAGTGGAAGCGCATCTCATGGGAGCAAGCGATCGACGAGATCGGCGATGGCATGATGAACATACGCGAAGAAAGCGGACCGGATTCAGTCTATTGGCTTGGCTCAGCAAAGCATAACAACGAACAGGCTTACCTGTTCCGCAAGTTTGCAGCTTACTGGGGCACAAACAACGTCGACCATCAGGCGCGTATTTGTCACTCCACCACAGTTGCGGGCGTAGCCAACACATGGGGCTACGGCGCCATGACCAACAGCTACAATGACATCCACAACTCTAAAGCGATCTTCATCATCGGTGGCAACCCTGCCGAAGCGCACCCTGTCTCTTTGCTTCACCTCTTGAAAGCAAAAGAGCAGAACAACGCGCCTGTGATTGTGTGCGATCCTCGCTTTACACGCACAGCAGCACACGCAGATGAATATGTGCGTTTCCGTCCCGGCACGGACGTAGCGCTTGTCTGGGGTATCCTGTGGCACATTTTTGATAACGGTTGGGAAGACAAAGAGTTCATCCGCACCCGCGTTTGGGGCATGGACCAAATTCAGGAAGAAGTGGCCAAGTGGACACCTGAGGAAGTCGAGCGCGTCACTGGCGCACCGGGTTCTCAGCTCAAGCGCGTTGCGCGCACGATGGCGAATAACCGTCCGGGCACTGTGATTTGGTGCATGGGTGGCACACAACACACTAACGGCAACAACAACACGCGCGCTTACTGCGTACTTCAGTTGGCTCTTGGCAACATGGGCACATCGGGCGGTGGTACAAACATCTTCCGCGGCCACGACAATGTACAAGGCGCGACCGACCTTGGTGTTCTGTCGCACACGCTTCCGGGCTATTATGGCCTGTCCGCAGGTGCATGGGCGCATTGGGGACGCGTTTGGGAAGAAGATGCAGATTGGCTGAAAGGTCAGTTCGCGATGACCAAAGACGCGGATGGCAAAGACAAGTCATTGCAGAACCTTACAGGTATCCCTGTATCGCGTTGGATCGACGGTGTGCTTGAAGACCCTGACAACATGGACAACCCGAATAAGGTTCGTGCCATGGTTCTTTGGGGTCACGCACCCAACTCGCAAACCCGCCAGAAGGAAATGAAAACCGCGATGGAGCAGCTTGATATGCTTGTTGTCGTGGATCCATATCCAACGGTTTCCGCAGTTCTGCATGATCGCACCGACGGTGTTTACCTGTTGCCAGCCTGTACGCAGTTTGAAACGCGTGGCTCTGTCACAGCGTCAAACCGCTCCTTCCAGTGGCGCGATAAAGTCGTTGACCCTTTGTTTGAGAGCTTACCGGATGAGGTCATCATGGCCAAGTTCGTCAACAAGTTTGGCTGGGGTGACCGCTTCTTCCGCAATATCGAAATGGAAGACGCTGAAACGCCAAACGTTGAAAGCATCACAAATGAGTTCAACCGCGGCATGTGGACCATTGGCTACACAGGTCAAAGCCCTGAGCGCATCAAAACCCACATGGCGAACCAGCACACGTTTGATCGCACAACGCTTCAAGCGGTGGGTGGTCCTGCGGATGGCGATTACTACGGTCTGCCATGGCCAAGCTGGGGCACTGCTGAGATGGGTCACCCTGGTACACCTAACCTTTATGACATGTCCAAACGTGTCTCTGAGGGCGGCTTGACGTTCCGTGCGCGTTTCGGTGTTGAGCGTGATGGTGACAATCTACTAGCTGAAGGTGTCTACAGTAAGGACAGCGACATTCAGGACGGCTATCCAGAATTCACTATGCAAATGCTCATGGATCTTGGCTGGGACAACGAACTGACGGACGACGAGCGCGCAGCCATTGATGCTGTTGCAGGGCCGAAAACCAACTGGAAAACAGACCTTTCCGGCGGTATTCAGCGGGTCGCCATTGCGCATGAGTGTGCGCCGTTCGGTAACGCGAAAGCACGCGCTGTGGTTTGGACATTCCCAGACCCAGTGCCGGTTCACCGTGAGCCGCTTTACACCAATCGCCGTGATCTGGTTGAGGACTACCCAACATATGAGGACCGCAAGTTCTATCGCTTGCCGACCATGTATGCCTCGATCCAGAAGAACGACTTTAGCAAGGATTATCCAATGATCCTGACCTCTGGTCGTTTGGTCGAATACGAAGGGGGTGGTGACGAAAGCCGCTCTAACCCGTGGCTGGCTGAACTTCAGCAAGACATGTTCGTAGAGATCAACACGCGCGACGCTAACAACCTTGGTGTGCGTGATGGCGAACAGGTGTGGGTCGAAGGTCCAGAGGGTGCCAAGGTCAAAGTGATGGCCATGGTGACAGAGCGGGTTGGCGAGGGCGTTGCCTTTATGCCGTTCCACTTTGGTGGCCATCTGGAGGGCGAGGACCTAAGGGGCAAATACCCTGATGGTGCAGACCCTTATGTGCTCGGTGAAAGTTCAAACACCGCGCAGACCTATGGCTATGACTCAGTCACCCAGATGCAAGAGACCAAAGCGACTCTTTGCAAAATTTCAGCAGCATAAGGAGGAAAACCAATGGCAAGAGCAAAGTTTCTCGTCGACGCCGAACGCTGCATTGAATGCAACGCTTGCGTCACTGCCTGTAAGAACGAGCACGAAGTGCCTTGGGGCATCAACCGCCGGAAAGTCGTCACGATCAATGACGGCTCACCGGGCGAGCGGTCGATCTCTGTGGCGTGTATGCACTGCTCGGATGCACCCTGTATGGCGGTCTGCCCTGTGGACTGCTTCTACCAGAACGAGGAAGGGGTGGTTCTGCACTCCAAAGACCTCTGCATCGGCTGCGGTTATTGCTTCTACGCATGCCCTTTCGGCGCGCCGCAATTCCCGCAGGCTGGCAACTTCGGTTCACGCGGCAAGATGGACAAATGTACCTTCTGCGCAGGTGGCCCCGAGGAAAACCACTCAACAGCAGAGTTCGCCAAATATGGCCGCAACCGTATCGCAGAGGGCAAATTGCCGATCTGTGCCGAGATGTGCGCGACCAAAGCGCTTCTCGCAGGTGACGGAGACGTTGTTTCAGGCATCTACCGCGAACGCGTGGTTGCCCGTGGCTTCGGCTCTGGCGCTTGGGGCTGGGGTTCAGCCTACGGTCAACGCGACGGCTAAATCGCCCTGACTGACGCGACAAACAGATCAGGGCGGCCCTTCAAGTGGGTCGCCCTTTTCAGATCATTGGAAACAAGAGGAAGCCCCATGTTTCGCACATTGCTTATTTTGCTACTCGCCCTCACATTCGCCTCGCCAAACTTGGCGCAGGCACAAGACACCAGTGCGCCAGATCGCGCGGCTACGGGCGGTGCGCAAACATTGGCAGACATCCAAGCGCGTCAGCGCGGTGAGGTCGTTGACAACAGTTTTCGATCTGGCGCGACGGGTAATCCTGATGCCGCTTCTGCGCTGATGAACCAACTCGGCACGCGCGGTGGTACCTCTGATCCCGAGCTATGGCGTGCGCTGCGCTTTGGCTCTGCTGATATCACCGCCTCGAACAACGGCCCCGCGGCAACCACTCTTGTGCAAGACGGGGGTATGAAATGGCTCATGTTCCGCCAAGGCCCACTCGCGACTTACGGGGCTTACTTGCTTGGCGGCACGTTGCTGTTGCTCGCGCTATTTTACCTGATCCGTGGCCGAATTCGTATCGACGGCGAAGTGACAGGCCGCAAGATTGAACGTTTCAAAGCTGTAGAACGTTTTGGCCATTGGCTGCTTGCGGGGTCCTTCATTTTGCTTGGCATTACAGGTCTTATTTCACTGTTTGGGCGTAAAGTTCTGATCCCTGCCTTCGGGCATGACGCCTTTTCCACCATCGCTGTTGGATCAAAATGGATTCACAACAACGTTTCTTGGGCGTTCATGATCGCGCTCTTGATGATTTTCGTGATGTGGGTGTTTCACAATCTGCCGCATCGCTCGGACATCAATTGGTTGTTGAAAGGTGGAGGTATTTTCTCGAAAGGACATCCGCCTGCTAAGAAATTCAATGCTGGCCAAAAGCTGATCTTTTGGTCCGTGATCGTTCTTGGAACCTCTATTTCCATCTCTGGCCTCGCACTACTGTTCCCCTTCGAGATCAACATGTTCGCGGCAACCTTTAGCAAGCTGAACTCATTTGGGATTTCAGGTGCGTTGGGGCTTGGTGAATTGCGTACGACGCTCGCACCGCATGAGGAAATGCAATATGCGCAGCTTTGGCACGCGATTGTCAGCTTTGTGCTGATGGCGATTATATTCGCGCATATCTACATCGGAACTGTTGGGATGGAAGGTGCTGCAGATGCAATGACGTCGGGCGAAGTGGAAGAACAATGGGCGCGCGAGCATCACTCAATCTGGGTCGAAGAAGTCGAAGATAAGCAAAAAGAAGCCCCCAAGGCGGCGACCCCCGCTGAATAGATGTGGCGCGCGCTGATCATAGCGTGCCTTGCTGCGACGCCATTAGCTGCGCAAGATTTCTTCACGCTTAAAGGTCACGGCGGACCGATCATGGACATCGCGGTATCGCCAAACGGACAAGTCGCAACGGCAAGTTTTGATAATTCTGTGGGTCTTTGGGACACGAGGCGTGCAACGTGGCTAGAAGGGCATCGTGCAGCGGTCAATACAGTGCAATTCATGTCCAACGACTTGCTGGCCTCCGCCGGCGACGACAACTCAATCTGGCTATGGTCGCTGGCGTCTGGTGAAGGTGCCAAGGTCGCGACACATACGGCAAAGATCGTAGATATCGCGCGTCGGCCGGACGGCAAGACGGTCGCCACGGCGTCTTGGGACGCGACGATTGGGTTGATCGAAATGTCCGCTCAAGGAACTGCCCCTGATGAGAAACGGCTCAGAGGGCATAAAGCAGGGGTCAACGCTGTCGCGTTTTCGAATGATGGCGAAACGCTTTATTCTGCCTCCGTTGACGGCACTATCCGTGCGTGGAGCTACAGCGATAACAACCCGATCTCGACTGTGATCGTTAAACACGGCTTTGGCGTAAACGAGCTGATTATCAACGACGCAGAAGGATGGTTGGCCTATGGCGCAACCGATGGCGGCACACGCATCATAGATCTCCAAACGCGCGCACAGATCGCAGACTTCACACTTGAGCGCCGTCCAATCTTGGCAATGGCGTACGATCCAAATTCGGGTCATCTCGCGGCTGGCGATGGGCAAGGGTTCATCATGGTGATCGACACGAACCGTATGCGCATCACCCATGATTTCCAAGCCTCTCGCACTGGGCCAATTTGGGCGCTTGCTTTTTCGCAAAACGGTCAAAACCTACTCGCGGGTGGCATCGAGGACATCGTTTATTCTTGGCCCGTTGCGACGATGCGCGAGCACGAACCGATGGCAGGGGAGCAACGTAGTTTCCTAGAAAAACCCGAGACGCTTGCAAATGGTGAGCGACAGTTCAAACGCAAATGCTCCATTTGTCACACACTGACGCAAGGCAGTGCGCGCAAAGCTGGACCAAGCCTATACGAGTTGTTTGGACGCCGCGCTGGCACGGTTAAAGACTACACCTATTCCGATACACTTGACGGGTCTGAAATTGTCTGGTCAGCGGAGACGATAGATGCTTTGTTCGACCTTGGACCGGATCACTACATTCCGGGCACCAAGATGCCGATGCAACGGATCGTGAAACAGATAGATCGTGACGATCTGATCGATTATTTACGCGCCCAAACGGCGCAGAAAGAGGACTGACATGAAAGCCATGCTTGTCGCTTTTGGTGCGATTGTTGTGATTGCGATCGGCTCGAACCTGATCCTCGGCGCATCTGGTTTCTCCAGCCAAGAACGCGCGGCTGGCTCTGCGGTTCGCCTCGATAACTAACGCGCGCGCCGAAGTAGGACAGATTTTACAATGAACGAGATCTGGGCCGGACTGCTTGCTGCTTTTCATTTGATCGTGACGCTCGACGGCGATTTGGTGGAGATCACTTTGCGCTCGCTTCAAGTCAGCCTAAGCGCGCTTGTGATTGCCTCCGCTCTCGCGTTGCCCTTTGGGACGTGGCTCGCTATTCGCAGATTTAGGTTCCGACGCGCAACGATTGCAACGCTGAATGCGCTGATGGGTCTGCCCCCGGTTGTCGTTGGCTTGATTGTCTATCTGCTGTTATCGCGCTCTGGCCCCTTTGGTGTACTGGGATTATTATTTACCCCCACCGCGATGATCATCGCACAGGTTGTCATCATCACACCTTTGATTGCCTCAATCACTCACCAGGCGATGCGCGAACTTTGGGCGGAATATCATGACCTGCTAATATCGCTGAACACGAGCAATCGCCAACGCGTTTTGACGCTGATTTGGGATGGCCGTCGCGCGCTTCTAACCGGTGCTCTTGCTGGCTTTGGTCGTGCAATCGGTGAAGTCGGTGCAATCATGATTGTCGGCGGTAATATCGACAACGCAACACGCGTACTCACTACCGCAATCGCGCTGGAAACCGGCAAAGGTAACTTTGCGCTGGCCCTTGGGTTGGGCTTTGTGCTGATCGCTTTGGCACTGCTCGTGAACTTTGCCATTCATGCACTCTCGCGTACGGAGAGGCATGGCACATGGTAGCGCTGGTTCCAATTGCGACGCTGAAAGACGTGACCGTAAAGCGGCGCGGCAACACCATTCTGGGGCCTATAAGTCATGACTTGGAGAGCGCTGGCTTTACCATAGTACTTGGCCCAAATGGCGCGGGTAAAACCACACTGTTGAATGCTCTGCATGGGGTGGAACGGCTCTCGGATGGCTCGGTCACTTGGACGTCGCCAGATCACGCATCGTATAAGGACCAAGCCTTTGTGTTTCAAAGGCCGATAATGCTGCGCCGCACAGTGCGTCAGAACCTTGCGTATCCTTTGCAGCTTCTTGGGCATAACAAGAACGAGATCGAAACAGAGGTTATGGATTGGGTTGGACGCGTCGGCCTTAATGGCGTTTTGGATCACTTTGCTCCGCGCTTGTCGGGCGGCGAAAAGCAAAAACTCGCCCTTGCACGGGCTTTGATCCACAAGCCGAAAGTACTGTTCTTGGATGAGCCATGCGCCAATCTTGACGGACGCTCGACGCGCGAGATTGAAACTGTGCTAAGCGAAGTAAACACAGCGGGTACGAGTGTGATTATGACCACCCATGATCTCGGCCAAGCGCGGCGCCTTGCGAGCGATGTTGTGTTTTTGTTGAATGGCCAGATACATGAGACTGGCTTGGCCCCTCACGTATTTGAAGCCCCTAAAACTCCAGAAGCAAAAGCCTTTTTCCAAGGAGATATTGTCGAATGATCCGCGCACTTACACTTTTTCTTTGCCTTATCGGCACCGCTGCACTCAGCGAAAGTATGAAACTTGCTGTGACGACCAGCTTTCATAATTCGGGCCTGTCTGACGTTTTGCTTCCTGTTTTATTAGAGGAAACGGGTCTTGAAGTGCAACTGCTCATTGTAGGCACAGGTCAGGCATTGCGGCTTGGCAGAGCTGGCGATGTTGATGCGATCCTTGTCCATTCGCGAGCTGACGAAGATGTATTTGTTGCTGAAGGCTTTGCCCCTTATCGGCGCGAAATCATGTACAACGACTTTGTCTTTATTGGCCCTAGCTCCGATCCCGCTGGCATCGCAAACGCGGCAAGCATCGAGCAGGTTTTAAGCCGTATTGCAATTGAGAAAGCCCTGTTTGTCAGTCGTGGCGATGACAGTGGAACCCACAAGAAAGAACGTGCGCTTTGGCAAGCAGCGGCGCTTGATACAGAGACTTTTGGTGCTTGGTATAAGGCCGTGGGTTCTGGCATGGGTGCAAGTTTGAACACCGCATCTGCACTAAATGCATACATCTTGGCAGATCGTGCGAGTTGGCTAAACTTTCGCAATAAGTCAGATTTGAAACTGCTATCCTCACGACACCCAGAGCTCTTCAATCAGTATGCATACCTTCCGATCAACCCTGACAAACACCCGCACGTGAATGTAGAAGCATCTCAATTGTTCGAAAATTGGTTAACCAGCTCTCGCTCTGAGCATTTGATAAACGCGCATAGAATAAATGGCGAAGCTCTATTTGTGTTTAATGCTTCGAAATAGTGCCAAAATCACATAAGAGTTTTAAGGTGGTTAGGAAATTCCGCACTGCATAATAAACGAAATTTATTTGGTTCAGTAGGTTGTTAGAAAGTTCATGAAAGACGAGAAACGCAAAATAACGCATTCGTGCAAAACATTGAAAAATTCTAGGTGGATAGCAAAGTTCTAAAACCGACTTGTGCTAACCTCTAAACAAAATTTCCCATAGGATCGCCAAGTGGGCCTGAAAACCGTCCGCGTTCTTAAGTACTGCGATATCCGCTTTTAATTTTCAAATCGGTAAGTGAGCAAACAAATCGAATGTCTACTTTCATTCACATGACCCCCTTGGTTACCGATGTACTTTGAGAATTCAAATTCTCCTCACATCTTTAACAAAAGCGACTTCGCCCCAACCCTGTGGGTCCGCTTTTGATGCTCTGCCGACAAGAGTTCGCTCTTGCAGCGAACTTCCGGTTTCCGCCATCCATGTCAAACGACCATTTGAGCAATGGCTGCCAAAGGTCGTTGGTGTCGCAGCAGTCGAAGTCGCGCAGGCCTAAGACCATCTATCGGAAAACTGCGCAAATTCGGGTATAAACAGCGTTAAAACCGATTTAAAATCTCGCAGTTTAAACGTTTTGTAAACTCAGATCAGACCGCTCTAAGCCCACAACAGGCTCAAAAACCGGTTTGTTGCAAATATCTCTGTCTTTTTGTGCAAAAATAGGTGTCGCGCTACAACAGCCACGCTCTTTTTTTCAATCCCAGATAGATGGAATTTGGCGAAATCTGGGGGCACGTCGCGCCATTTTTTCAACGCCACACCTGTATTAGCTTCACGAAATTTCAGCACGCAAACATCTGATTTTAAATCATAAATATAAATAATGTAAAAAACATTCACATTTATCCTTGTGACGCGCAGAAAAGTGACCATCTTATTCAATGTGAAAGGCATTCACATTAACAACGTAACCGAAATAGGAGTACCACATGTCCACCCTCGCCCCCGCCTACACTTCCCAGCCCCAAGGTTGGTTCGCCCGCTCTGAGGCCTGGCTCGATAGCAAAGGCAAAGGCGCGTGGATCGCGGCCATGGTGCTTGGCTTTATTTTTGTCTGGCCCGTTGGCCTCGCCGTTCTGTTTTATATGATCTGGAGTAAACGCATGTTCTCACGTTCTTGCCGCACATCATCCGCCCGCCATGGCTTTTCAGCGATGCGCCCCTCTGGCAACACTGCCTTTGACGCCTACAAAGAAGACACGCTACGCCGCCTAGAAGACGAACAAAGCAGCTTTGAAGACTTCTTGCAGCGCCTGCGTGACGCAAAGGACAAGGCAGAGTTTGACGAGTTCATGGATGACCGCGCAACAGCGACCGCAAGCTCGAAAGAAACTGAAGACGCATAAGCGATGAAAAACGCGCGGGCCGCTCCCACCTCCCAGTGGCGGCCCGTATCCCCTAACCAAACCTATAGCAGGACTATGACCGAGACTTTCTCCAACCATCCCGACCCGATCCGCGCACCGCAATTTTATGCCTCCGTTCCAAGCAAGCGGCTTTATGCTTGGGTTGTCGATTCCATCATTACAATTGCCATGACATTGGCGATAATCCCCTTCACCGCCTTCATCGGCCTGTTCTTTTTTCCCATCCTCGTGCTGATCATCGGCTTTGCTTATCGCAGCCTGACGCTCGCGTCCTCATCTGCAACTTGGGGCATGCGCATCATGTCGATCGAGCTGCGCGACGCGCGCGGTGAGCGCTTTGATTTCAGCCAAGCGCTTGTGCACACCTTGGGTTATTCGATCTCTGTCATGTTTTTCCTGATCCAGATCGTGTCGATGATCTGCATGGCAGGCTCCGCACGTGGCCAAGGTCTGACTGACATGGCGCTGGGGTCGGTGATGATCAACCGCCGCTAAAGACCGGTTTTCGCTGCATCCAATTCTAGCTTGGATCATCTGTTGTTAGAGTGTTAGTTTCCAATCAAAAGGAACCCTGACACGCATGCGCCATTCGCTCCCCGTTGCTCCGCAGTTTTATGTGACTGCCCCGCAGCCCTGCCCTTATCTTGAGGGCAGGATGGAGCGGAAATTGTTCACGGCCTTGCAAGGTGAAGGTGCGGAAGCTTTGAACAACAGCCTCTCAAAGCAAGGGTTCCGGCGTTCGCAAAATGTGCTTTATCGCCCGACCTGCGCGGACTGCGCTGGCTGTTTGTCCGCCCGTATCGAGGTCGCAGCCTTCGCGCCAAGCAAAGGCCAAAAGCGCGTCCTGAAACGCAATGCCCATATAATGCGCCGGGCCACATCTCCGTGGGCCACGGAAGAGCAATACGAACTGTTTCGCACCTATCTTGAATCTCGCCACGCGGCGGGCGGCATGGTGGATATGGATGTATTTGAATTCGCGGCGATGATCGAAGAAACCTCGATCCGCACCCGTGTGATTGAGTATACCAATGAAAACACCTCCGCCCTTGAGGCCGTGTGTTTAACCGATGTGCTCGATGACGGGGTGAGCATGGTGTATTCTTTCTACACCCCCGATGTCTCGCGCCAATCCCTTGGCACACATATCATTCTCGATCACATCGAGATCGCCCGGGCGGCTGCCTTGCCTTATGTTTACTTGGGCTACTGGGTGCCAGGCAGTCCAAAGATGGGCTACAAAATCGGCTTTAAAGGTCTCGAGGTTTTCTCAGCTGGTGAATGGCACAAAATGCGCGACCCCGCAGAGTTCGAACCCACACTGCATCCTCTCTCTACCCCGCCGATTGCGGAACAAGTGGCTGGCATATCGCTTCCGGGTGGATACAAGGCTGTGCCGGAGTGAATAGGAGCGCTCGGTTTTGCAACTCTGCCTAGATTTGGGAACTAAGACGAAGTGAGAACACAGCATAACGGGTTTTATGTGATGCACTTTTGGGCTGATCTCAGCGTGTCTAGAAATGGCTCAAACTACTGAAGAACGTCAAAATCTCTCTTGTATTTTACAGCTTCTGGCCTGCCCAAACCCGGCACGAGAAACTTATCTAAATAGTTCGGGTCATGCCATGCATCCCAAGGGTACAGGCCTAAGCAAGCTTTTAGAAAATTCTCAACAATACGCCCGCCAACTATTGATGTTCCTACAAAACCAGCTCTTCGTTTACCTGGTAGGTCTAACCCGTAAATATGACTATCAAGGTACTCACACTTCAGTTCGCAAACATATTCCCAGTTGGGTAACTTAAAGCTATCAAGCGTTAGGAAATGCACAGCAACGATGTCATTAACTCTAAGTTTTGTCGCCTCGAAATTGGTCGGACAACGCACCAAAGTAAAGGCACAAACCACACTGTTCATTGCCTCTTTTTCATGTGAAATAATGTGAGCGAGCAATGGGGGGTGTTCATCA
>ERZ1048686.407-NODE-407-length-42961-cov-6.774484_pt1 | contig 42961 bp, 35 predicted proteins | sample MGYA00383099_ERZ1048686 | MGnify/ENA primary metagenome ERZ1048686 (study PRJEB29581, sample SAMEA5548369) | metagenome | biome: marine; feature: coastal; material: water | depth 25 m | study: Short-term variability in the microbial, nano- and picoplankton... | reverse complement strand
AATAGGCTTGATCAAAGTCAAAAAATATTATTTCATCTTATGCCATTTGCAATAAAGGGAGATTATGAACGATTTTTAGCTGATGCATCAATTTTTATGGAATTCTTCAGCCTAGTGCTAGTTGGATGGTCTTGGCTAGAAATTGGTGTGGCTACTAAGCATGCTTTATCAACCAGTAACAGTTCTTTAGATTCAAGATTCTATCAAAGCAAATTAGATGCTTTAGAATATTTTTATGTTTATGAGCTACCTAAGACATCAGGACTTGCAGAGATTCTTCTTCACCCTTCTTCAGTAACAATAAAAAAGGAAAATAAAGTGATTGATTAAAATTCGATTTTTTGTTTATCTATTGATGTTTTTGCCATTCTTGCATATGATTGAACAACCAAATTTAGATGTTTAAATCTTAAATCCTTTGTTAAGCCCTTTTCATATCTAAAATATATCTGTTGAACAATAACAGCTATTTTAAAAAGCCCAAAAACAAAATAAAAAACAATATTTTCAATCCCATCTCCAAACTTTTTGGAATACATTTCTAAAATTTCACCTCTCTTTGGGTTGTTATCTTCAGAAGTAATATTCAAGTTTATTTCTCTCATATAATCAGGATCATCTTTGTTTATCCAATATGCCAGTGTGGTCCCTAGATCCATGAAAGGATCTCCTGTAGTACACATTTCCCAGTCAAGAACTGACTTTATAGATAAAGTTTTTGAGTCAAGAACTAAATTGTCATATTTGAAATCATTGTGTATGAGGGAAACATATGGTGATTCCTTAATATTGTTGTTTAACCATTTGATTACAAAATTTATTTCGGGAATATCATGAGTTTTTGAATTTTGATATCTCTTTGTCCACCCTTTAACTTGCCTTTCACAATATCCAACTGGCCTACCAAATTCGCCGAGACCTATTTTTTCAATTTCTAATTTATGAAGCTCAACAAATGTGTCTATAAACTCAATGGCTATAAAATCATATTGTGTTTTTTTTGTTAGTATTTTTTTAAAATTGTTACTCCTTAATACTATTCCCTTAATTCTTTCCATTATATAAAAATCAGATCCTATAATATTGATGTCATCACAATAATGAATTGGTATAGGTGATTTTTTATAATTGTTTTTAAGAGCAGATAAAACTTTATATTCTCTGCTCATGTCATGACCAGATTTAACTTTTGCTCCAATAGGAGGTTTTCTGAGTATGAATTCTTTTTGATTAGACTCAATCAAATATGTAAGATTAGAAAATCCTGATGGAAATTGAAGAATTTTAAAACTATTTTTATCTATATCTAAGAAGTTTGATAAATAATTAGATAATGCAAAGTTGTTGAGTCCCTCGTCTTCTCTTATTTTTGTTGGATTGTCATTAAATGTTTCGGACATTATAGATTTGAATAATGAGCTTTATTTTTTATATGATTTTAAAATAAGTCTAGCAAGTCGGCTTTTATGTACTTCATCTGCCCCGTCATATATTCTTGAAGCTCTTTCATGTCTGTAATAAGATGATAAAATTAGATCATCAGTAAGTCCCAATGCTCCGTGAACCTGAATAGCATTGTCAACAACTTTTTGAAGCACATTAGCACAATAAAATTTGATAATAGATATTTCTGCTCTTGTTTTATATGCTCCCTGAGTATCAATTTTTTTTGCAGCATCTTGTACCAATAATCTTGCAGCATTTATCTCTGCTCTTGACTCTGCAATCCAGTTTTGAATAGTCTGTTTTTCTGACAACATTGTTCCTTTAGCTATTTCTCTTGAAGTTGCTCTCTCACACATTAAATCAAATGCTCTCTCACACATTCCTATCCATCTCATACAATGGTGAATTCTTCCTGGTCCTAATCGTTTTTGTGCAATTGCAAATCCTTCCCCTTCTGATCCTAAAACGTTTGAAGTCGGCACGGTAACATTATTAAATTTAATTTCTGCATGACTCTCCCATCCTGCTCCTGGATGGCCCATGATTGAAACATTTCTGACAAATTCAACCCCTTCGGTTTTCAATGGAACAATAATTTGGCTAGCTTTTTTATGAACATCCTCTCCTTCAGGATCCGTGACAACCATAACTATTGCAAAATGCGCTCCATCAAAACTTGAAGTAAACCATTTATGTCCGTTTATAATATAGTTTCCATTTTCTTTTTTTGCAGTTGTTCCCATCCTTGTTGGGTTTGAGCCAGCATAATTTGGTTCTGTCATTGCAAAACAACTTCTAATTTTTCCTTCTAATAGTGGATATAGATATTTTTGTTTCTGTTCATCAGTACCCGTCTCAATTAAAACTTCCATATTACCAGCATCCGGAGCTTGGCAATTAAATACATAGAATCCATAAGGACTAGCGCCAAGTATCTCGCTAACTTCACCATGTTGTTCTAGAGTTAAACCCAGTCCTCCATGTTCCTTAGATACTTGTGGCAACCAAAACCCCATGTCTTTAACCTTGTCTCTTAATTCGTTAAGTTTAGGAAGTTTTTCACTCCACTCTGAATTTACAATCCATGGTTCAAGTGAGATTAATTCATCCTTGATAAATGTTTTAATTTTTTGTTTTAGATCTTTAAATATCATATTAAATAAATAAATTTAATTTTTTAGCTTGGAAGTGAATAGATCAATGAAATTATCTCTGCGACACACACAGGTTTAGTCTCTCCTTCAACTTCAAATATAATTTTTAATGTATATTTTGCTCCTCCTGAAACCTCTTCAATATTTGTTAGAGATACCTTTCCCCTGAATTTTGAATCCGCTGGAGTTGCGTTTGGAAATCGCACCTTTTCAAGACCGTAGTTTACTGCTAATGCAATGTTATTTAGTTTTAGTGTTTGAAATACTACCTGCGATGCATAGGATAATACATGAAACCCATGGGCTATAGTTTTTTTATAAGGAGAATATTTTGCAGCTTTTTCTTGATCTATATGAATCCACTGCTTATCTTGAGTTAATTCTGCAAATGTATTTACTTTCTCTTGTGACATTTCGAACCACTCAGAGATACCAATTTCTTTTCCAAGGTATTCTTTTAAATCTTCTAGATTTTCTATTTCAGTTGAATAAGGTTTTTCCATAATATAATATTAATTGATCATGTATCCTCCGTCTATATTAAATGTCTCTCCTGTTGTATAACTTGAGGCTTCCGAAGCAAGGTAGACAGCAATCCCTGAAATTTCTTCCGGTTCAGCTGCTTTCCTAATTGGCAAATCTTTCAACCATAATTCTAACATCTCTTCATTTTGCCATAAAGCAGAACTTAATTTTGTTTTTATCAAACCTGGGCATATTGCATTAGATCTGATTCCGTACTTCCCCCACTCTTTTGCTTGAGATTTAGTTAACATGCTAATTGCAGCCTTACTGATTGAATATACTCCTAGTCCTTTATCTGGCTTATGGCCTTCTACGGAAGAAATATTTATGATAGAACCAGATTTGTTGTTTTTCATATGTTTCATGGCCATATTAGAAAGTTTAAAGGCAGCTTTTACATTAATATCCATTATTTTATTAAAAAGCTTTTCATCTGCATTTTCAAGTCTATCAAAAACAGGATTTATTCCCGCATTATTAACTAATATATCTATTTTGTCATATTTTTTTAACGTTGTATCAATTAGATTTTTTAAGTGATCTTCTTCTCCTACATGACATTCACATGAAAGTGCATTATACCCATTCTTTATTATTTTATTAGCAACTTCATCTACCGCTTCTTTAGATCTACTGCTTAAAACTACACTTGCTCCAAATTCTGCAAGAGCTTCAGCAATTGATGCTCCAATACCTCTGCTTGATCCAGTAACAATTGCAACCTTGCCAGATAAATCAAATAGTTTTTTATATTTTTTTGTCATTTTAAATACAATTAAGTTATCGTAATATACTAATTGATTTAATTATCCTTACTAGAATGTAATATAAATACAGAAAAAGGTTTTTTGGTAAAGTTTAATGAGGTTCCATGTTTTTAAAGATGAAAATATTCCTTTATATTTAGTAAAAACTGATCGTTAAAATTTTAAATAACGAATAAAGAAATAACGAAAATCCAATAATTATGAGTGCAAATCAAGAGCCATTTGAATTTAACTTTTATAAATGGGAAAAAGAACTTAAAGACAAGCCATACCTTAGACAGCCTATAGGTGAAGTCTGGGAAGAATATACATGGGGTCAAGTTGGTAATATGGCTAGAAGATTAGCCTCAGGGCTTAAGTCTCTTAATCTTAGAGAAGGTGCACACATTGGTATTTATTCAAAAAATTGTAGAGAGTGGATAATTTCTGATCTAGCTATTGTAATGGCTGGATATGTTTCAGTTCCTTTCTTTCCCTCTTTAAATGGTAAAGAACTTGCATATATTATGGATTATGGAGATGTTGATGCACTTTTTTTAGGTAAAATTGAGACATGGGACGATATTAAAAATGACTTACCCAAAGATATGCCTATGATTACATTTCCTAATTATGCTGGCTGTTCGAATGTTGATGTAGGTTATAAATGGCATGAATTTATTGATAAACATGAACCTATAACCAATCCACATAATCCTAAATTATCTGATTTATGGACTATAATTTTTACCTCTGGAACAACAGGAAACCCAAAGGGTGTTATGCTTTCTTACCAAGCTATAGATGGAATTAAAGTAGTCTTGGATGATCCCAATAACCCTTTAGGAATTAGACATGATGGTAATAATGATTTTATATCCTACTTACCCCTAAACCATATTTTTGAAAGAGTAGTTATTGAATGGACTTCTTTTAGATACGGTGGAAAAATTTCATTTGTAGAATCGATAGAGAAGTTTGGGCAAAACCTTAAAGATGTTCAACCACATGTTTTTGCTGCTGCTCCTAGAGTTTGGACTAAACTTCAAATAGGTATTCTATCAAAATTTCCTCAAAAGAGATTAGACACATTACTGAGAATTCCAATATTATCAGGGTTACTGAAAAAACTTTTAAAGAAAGGTCTTGGGTTTAGTAGGTCTAGAGTTACAGTGTCTGGGTCTGCTCCAATGCCTGTAGAATTAATTGAATGGTTTAGAAAGATTGGAGTATATATAACTAACGGATACGGAATGACGGAAAATTGTGCTATATGTAGTTCTGTTGATGGTAAAGACTTTGAAAAACTTAATACTGTTGGGAAACCACAGAAAGGTGTTGATCTTAAAATCGATGAAGAAACTGGTGAGATATTAATGAAAGGACCTTTTGTGATGAATGGTTATTATAAAAATGAAGAATTATCAAACAAGACATTAAGAGGGGGTTGGCTTCACACTGGAGATAAAGGCTTTTTAGATGACGATAATTATTTACACATCACGGGAAGAGTGGCCGATAGCTTTAAAACATCAAAAGGTGAATATATTGAGCCTTTAACTTTAGAGCAATACTTTGTGAATATTAATGAAATAGAAGAGGTTTGTGTTGTTGGACTTGGAATTGCACAGCCGCTTTGTTTGATCCAGTTATCTGAGATTGGTAAAAAGACCTCAAGAGATATTATATCAAAAATGTTAACGGAAACACTTGATACGGTTAACAGTGGTCTAGTTAATTATAAAAGAATCTCAACATTAATAGTTGTAAAAGATGAATGGACTCAAGAAAATGGTGTTATTGGTCCAACTCAGAAGCTAAAAAGAGGTGCAATTGAAGAGCTTTATTCAAAAAATTACCTTGTGTGGCACGAGTCTAGTGAAAAATTAATTTTTGAAACATCAACAAATCACTCAGAAAGATTTGAGTCATACTCATAGACCAAAATTCTAAATATAACATAGAGAAACATATCCATTTGGTTCGTGGAAAAAATTATATTAACTTGAATTGAAATCAGATCAAGTATTTTAGAGGGTTAGCCTGCTTTTACTAGCCTTTCGACTATACTTGTATTAAATTATATAAACTAGTTATAGAAAAGAATTATCTTTAACGTAACAAAACTAAATTAACATGAAAAATATTTTAAATAAGTATTATTTAGCCTTTATGGCTGTAATTCTATTTGGTAGTGTTTATTCTCAAACTCAAATATCTGGTTCAGTAATGGATTCAGATAGTATGGAAGCAATTCCTGGAGTAAACGTTATCATTGATGGCACAAACATTGGAACTGTTACAGATTTCGATGGGAATTTTGTCATTAATACAAGTCAAGGTGCTCCCTTAACTCTTGTTGTAAGCTATATGGGATATAGTGCAGAAAGAGTTGATGTAACATCTGCAAGTCAAAATATAAGTGTAATGCTAAGTGCGGGGCAGAACCTTGAAGAAGTAATTATCTCTGCTTCAAGAAAGGCTCAAAAAGTTACAGATGCTCCTGCTTCAGTTAGTGTTATATCAAGTAGACAAATAGAAAACTCGGCTCAGGTAACTGATCCGGCAAGACTACTTGTTTCTGTTCCAGGTGTTCAAATACAACAACAATCTACGAACACATTAAACTTTGAAATGAGAGCTGGTTCTGGAACATTTGGAACTTCTACATTTGTAATGCAAGACAATAGATCTTTAATAACTCCTGCTGCTGGAACTTTCTTTAGTTTTCAACAGGGATTATCTAACCTTGACCTAGCTTCTGTTGAAATAGTTAGAGGTGCTGCTGGTGTACTATATGGACCAGGTGTAACATCTGGTGTTGTTCATTTTAGAACAAAGAGCCCTATTGATTATACTGGTAGTTCTGCTTCATTTTGGGGTGGAGAAATGAATACTATTGGTTCTGAATTTAGAATTGCAAGAGCTAATGATGATAAAACTTTCGGTTGGAAAATTAATGCTAGAATTAATTCTGGTGATGATTCTGTTTACGAAGATGAATCAGTTTTAGCTGCTGCAGGTATTCCTATGAACAATATTATTAGACAACCTGTAATTACAAATAGAGCTGTTGATCCATTGCTTTCACAAAATGGTGATGTACTTTATGACTTTACTGGAGGTAATGCTCTTCTAGATACATACAGCAACATCTCAGTTAATACTACTTTAGAGTGGAGACCAGATGATGAAACAAATTATACAATAGCTGGTGGTTTAAACAGTGGTAGTGGTCTTTTCTGGCAAGATTTAGGAATTGGATATGCAGCTGGAGTTAACTACTGGGGACAAGCTCAGGCTACTATTGGTAACTGGTATGCACAAGCATTTATAGATCACAATACCGGTGGTACACCAGAGGACCCAACATTTTTATACGGTTCAGGACTTCGTCAAGTTGCAAAAAGAACTTCTTTAGAAGCTCAAATTCAATACAATTTTGATATGCCATGGTTATTTGATTCTGAATGGACAGCTGGATGGGATTATAGAAATACAATCTCTGACTCTGAAAATACTCTATGGGGAAGAAATGAAGATGATGATGATTATATAACAAATGGTATTTATGCTCAAGGAACTTTAACAATGTCAGAAAAAGTAGATCTTGTAGTTGCTGGTAGATATGATCAGGCTAGTTTTATTAGCGCTGGAGAATTTGCTCCTAGAGCAGCTCTTGTATATAAGCCTTCTGAGAAAACTACTTGGAGACTTTCATATAACAAAGCTTTATCAGGACCTAGTGCTCTGCAAACATATATTGACTTTCCTGTTGCTATCCTAGCTCCTGGAGTTTTAGATATTTGGCTAAGTGGACAAAATAACAATCATAAGTTTGCTGATCCTTCAGCACAAATGATTGAACTTGCTGCACTTGGTGTTAGCATTCCTGCAACTGCAGCCGGTGGAGGTCTTCCTCTAGCTATACCGTATGGTGCTGTGGCAGCTCCATCACTAGCAGGTTTATATGCAGCAGCTCCGTCTTTACAACCACTGTTAACACCATTTTTTGCTAATTATGGTGGTCCAGCTGGGGGTACAGGTGTCTTTAGTGGATATGATGTTTTTGAATCAAGTAGAAGCACAGGAAATCAAAATACTAGAGGACCAAGATTTAGTTCTGTAGAGAACTATGAAATTGGTTTCACTAGTGTAATTGGTAGTAAACTAAAAATTAGTGCTGATTTATACTCATACGTTAATACTGGGTTTACAAACTTTAATGCAGTTGGTGATGCTTATGCACTTGTTGGATCAAATATCCCAGGTGATTTAGGAGCAGCGGTTGCTGCTGATGCGACTGCATATGTTACTGGTGCTATAACTGCTGTTACAACTCAAACTTATCAAGGAGTTGCTGCACAATTTGGTCTTCCTTTTAGTGTTGTAGCCTCTGGTGCTCTTGCTGGCGCAGGTGTTCCTGCCCTACAAACTGCAATTGCAGGGGGTGTAGCTCAAACTTTAGGTGGTATTAACGGCGCATTCCAAGCGGGTGGTGCTGGATTTTTAGCTCAAGTACAACCTCTTTTGGCTGCATTTGGTACAGTTGAATCTTCTTTAATGCCTGTAGATGGTGTTACGCACATACCAGCTGGTTATCAAACTAATGGTGATGCTAAAAGATCTCACTTTGGTGGTGACTTTAGCATGGACTACTTTGCAAATGCTGATTTAAGATTATGGGCTAACGCATCATGGTTAAGTCAGAATGAATGGATTCCAGGAGAAGATAATGATGATGATCTTGTAAACACGTCATACTTAAATGCTCCTACTTGGAAATATAGAATGGGTATTGATTATACTCCTCTATCTGGAATGAATTTTTCAGCTTCATTCCAACATGATGACAAGTTTAGATCTGTTCAAGGATTCTGGAACGGTGTAGTTGAAGCAAAAAACTTAGTTGATCTAAGTGTAGGTTATAGATTTAGCCCAAACACAAGATTTGATATATCTGCTACAAACCTTACAGATAATCCTTATAAGACATACCCTAATCTTCCAACGATTAGAAGAAGAGTCTTAGGGAAACTAACTCTTAACTTTTAGTTAAATCATAATATTATCATAAAAAGAGCAACTTTGGTTGCTCTTTTTTTTTGCATAAACTTTTATGTAACTATATTTGATTCCCAGCAATTATAATGAAAAAAGTAGGTATAGATTCACTCGCATATTATGTTCCTTCTCTATATGTAGATATTGAGGAGTTGGCATTAAAACGTGATATTTCAGCTGAAAAATTAATTAAAGGATTAGGTCTAAAGAAAATGGCAACTCCTGACTATGACGAAGACTCTGCTTCAATAGCAGCAAACTCTCTATTCCGTTTAATAAAAGAAAATAAGATTGATCCAAAAGAAGTTGGTAGAGTATATCTAGGGACTGAAAGTGCAGTTGATGCCTCTAAACCTACCTCATCTTATGTGGTTGAAATTCTAGAAGAAGTATTTTCTAAACAATATGGTGAAAGATGTTTTAAGAACTGTGATGTTGTTGACCTTACCTTTGCTTGTGCTGGTGCAGTTGATGCTCTTCAGAACTGCTGTGACTGGGTTAGAAATGGTGAAAACAGAAAAGCAATTGTTATTGCCTCAGATATAGCAAAATATGAATTAAACTCTACTGGAGAGTATACACAAGGTGCTGGGTCAGTATCAATGTTAATATCCGAAGATCCTTCAATTATTTCTTTTAACGGGTCTTGGGGAGTTTCAACAAGAGGTGTTGGTGACTTCTTTAAGCCTAGAAGAACATATAAAAGATCTAATATTCTTATTGAAGCTGCAAAACTACTTAATCAAAAAATTTCTTCAAATGAAGCTGAAAGCATACTTGAAAATGCTAATTCAAAGTTTTGGTCAGACTCAAATGAAATAGTAGAAGTTTACAAAGAAGAACCAATATTTGAAGGTCCGTTTTCTAATGATAGTTATAAAGAAAGAATCAATGAGGCTATTGAAAATTTCAACGATCAAAATCAAAGAAATATATTAAATGAATGGGAAAATATAATTTTTCATCTACCATATGCTTTTCATGGAAGAAGAATGATAATAAATAAATGGTTAGACTGGATGAATGAAAATGGTAAATCTGAAGAGCTTTATTCTGAGATTGGCAGACCCGAATCTAATCAAGACAAAGATTGGATGAAAAAAGTTGCTAAATCTAATCTTTATAAAAATTTTGTTGAAAATAAGATAGTCCCAGGTGAAATGGCCTCTTCAGAAATTGGTAACATGTACACTGCCTCTATTTTTATGGCACTAATAAGTTCACTTGTAGATGCTGCTAAAAATGATAAAGATTTTGAAAATAAAAAAATTGGATTTATTAGCTACGGTAGTGGTTCAAAAGCTAAAATTTTTGAAGGAACTGTTCAAAAAAATTGGTTTGAAAAAACTAATTCTATCAAGCTATTTGATGGTCTTAATAAAAGAAAAAAAATAAGTATTGACATCTACGAAAAACTACACAATAGAAAGATAACGTCAAACATTAACAATAACGATGGTGTTATAAAGCTTAATAATATTTCTGATGGTGAGTTTACGGAAGGTCTCAGAAATTATCTTAAGTATTAAGGATGATAAAAATCATTTTGATTATCACCTAAATTCTTTTAATTTGTTTAATTAACAAAAGCATAAATGAATATTTTAGTCTGTATAAGTAATGTGCCCGATACAACATCTAAGATAAACTTTGTTGAAAATGACTCAAAGTTTGATTCACATGGTGTCCAATATATTATTAATCCAAATGACGAGTTTGGATTAACTAAGGCAGTTTGGATGAAAGAGTCTAATGGAGCTAATGTAACAGTTCTTACTGTTGGGGATCAATCTGCGGAAACCATTTTAAGGAAATGTCTTGCTATTGGAGCAGATAAGGCAATTAGAATTGATTGTAATGCTAATGATGCTTATTCAGTTGCTAAAGAAATTGAATCTCATTGTCAAACCACAAGCTATGATCTTATAATATGCGGAAGAGAATCTATAGACTATAATGGTGCTTTAGTCCCTGGACTTCTGGCGGGGTTTTTAGATTATAACTTCATTACTAATTGTGTAAGCCTTGAAATAAAAAATTCAAAAGCTACATGTGCAAGGGAAATTTCAGGTGGTACTGAGATAAGCGAGTGTCAAATTCCATTAGTAATTGGATCTCAAAAAGGACTAGTTGAGGAAAAAGATTTGATTATACCCAATATGAGAGGAATTATGATGGCAAGACAAAAACCTCTTGAGGTAATTCAGGCCAAAAATATTAATGCAAAAATTAGTGATAGAAAGTTTCATAAGCCAGAAGCTAAGAGTGAGGTAAAGCTTATTAAGCCTGATGAATTAGACAAGCTGATAGATCTCTTAGAAAACGAAGCAAAAGTTATTTAATACTATGGGAGTACTTGTATATATAGAATCTGAAGACAACAAATTTAAAAAGACATCATATGAAGCTCTTTCATATGGAAAAGCACTTGCAGATAAAATGAATGTTAAAGTATCTGGGGTAGTTTTTAACTGTAGTGAAACAGATAGCTTAAAAAATTATGGCGTTGACAAAATAATAACAATCAATGATTCTGATTACAAAGAATTTTCGTCAAAGAAATATTCTCATGCTCTATCACAGGTTATAAAATCAGAAAACTCTTCAGATGTTATTCTATCTTCATCTGCCAATTCAAAGTTTTTAGGTGCTCACTTATCTGGGATTATTGATGCTTCTTATGCTTCTAATGTAGTAGAGCTTCCAGAAAGTCTAAATCCTTTTGTTGTAAAAAGAACATGCTTTACTAACAAAGCATTCTCCTCAACTGAAATGTTTGGTGAATTAAGAATTATATCTGTTTCCTCGAACTCTTTTGGAATGATTGAAAATTTAAGTGATTCAACGGTTGAAAGTTATAATGTAGATAAAATTGAATCAAATCAAAAAATTATAAAACTAGAAAAAGAAACAGGGAGTGTTACTATAGCTGATGCTGATATTGTAGTTTCAGCCGGAAGAGGTCTAAAGGGACCTGAGAACTGGGGTATGATTGAAACATTAGCTGAGACATTGGGCGCGGCTACTGCTTGTTCAAAACCTGTATCAGATATGGGATGGAGACCCCATAGTGAGCACGTGGGTCAAACTGGTAAGCCAGTTTCTTCTAACCTGTATATTGCAATTGGAATCTCTGGTGCAATTCAACATCTAGCTGGAATAAATTCTTCTAAAGTAAAAGTTGTAATTAATAATGATCCTGAAGCCCCTTTCTTTAAGGCTGCAGACTACGGAGTAGTTGGTGATGCTTTCCAAGTAGTTCCTGCATTAATTGAGAAACTCAAAGCTAGACAATAAATATATCTTATACTAACTTAGTTTTAATAGATTTTTCTAATATATTGTATTTAATTTAATCATATTATAGAAAATAAAAAAAAATGAAAATCTATTATAGAATATCTCTATAGCTATATACTTTATAATCAGATATTCTAATACTCAGTGTATAAAACCTCTAATTTGATTCTTTTAGAGAGATTTGCCTGATCTGGCGAAGAACCAAACAAAGCAACAGGGAATGGCAATGAAAGCGAAGAACTTGGCAAGGAAACTTTTTTCATATTAGGTAGATAGCCGTTTTTCAAAGTAAACACGTCATCAATGTTTGACATGGTTGTCAGACCTAGGTCTATGTTTAAAGAATCATACCTAACAATATTAGACACATGATTTGTTATATTAAACTTATAACTGGTAGGTTTATTATTAGAGTCATATTGAAGCAGGCCTCCAAATCTGAACTTATTAGAATTGATAGCTGTGGGCGAGAAGTTTATTGAAAAATCTTTATTATAGTCTTCAATTGGATCACCATTATCATAAGAATAAATATAGAGTCTCTCTGGTAAAAACTTATGGCTTGAGTTGTTTATATTATCATCTAAATGAAGCACAATATTTGCTTCATTTATTAAAACATTCTTAGACATAAAAGAGCTTAATTCATCTGATATAGAATTATCATCAGAGAATAATTTTAATTTTGAGATGAACTTTGATCCGTTAAGGTATATTTTTTCAGAGGGAATATTTTCAGCAGAGGAATTTACCTCAGTCAATATCTTTTGATCAAAATTTACTTGATCATAAAGGTTTATGGTAACCCCTCCTAAGGGAATTATGCTAGAGGTTTTCTTCCTGTCGATAGAGTCATCTGAAACATCATCTGTTCCATTGGTGTTATAAGAATTATAATTGTATTCCAAAACAATTCTTGCATTAAATATATCTAGCATCATGTAGAGATCATCTGAAAAATTTTCAGCCCTCACAATAATCCCCTTAAAGAAATTATTAAAGTTAGCCTGATTTACTATTTTCTCAGAGCCTTCTAGATTCATTACAGATCTTTGAAAAAATTCCGTGTCTAAAGGGATTCTAATTCGAGGGGTTTCAAAATAATTTACCTGTGTTAATTCGTCAGGATCTGTAGTTGGATCATCCTCATTGTACAAAACAGGCACTTCATTAAAGTCTAGACTTACCCTATCATCATGCAATGTCTTACCGTAATACCCTTTTTTATAAAAATCATCATCAGAAAAGTATTCTTTTAAAGATTCAAAATTATTAGCTGGATCTAAAGAGCTTAAATAATATGTTAGCTCATAAACCTTTAAGTCAAATTCAGCATTTCGATTTCCAAAAACTGAATCTATTTCATAAACTCTTTGCTCTACATTATAAGATGAGTTGTCTGTATCGTCTGGATCTAATATACCATCATTGTCAGAGTCATTACTAAGAGGGTTTATTCCAGCCTGAAATTCAATAATATCAGATAGGCCGTCATTATCAGAGTCGCTTTCAACATTATTTGGGTCAGCATCATAAGCGTCTATAACTCCATCACCATCTGAATCATTAGTGTTGTTATAAAAAGGCAAATCAAGGTATACAGCCGTTAATTCTTCCTGTTCATTTATTACCCTTATGTCCGTTAGACTTCCTTCGGTTTCCTCGTTTTGATTCCACTCCCCAAAAGTTTCAAGTAATGCAACATTAAGCTGAGATATAAAACCTGAGTTTGTCTGGCCAAAAAAGTCATCATTGAAAACTCCTAGATGTACATTTGAGAGATTATTTGTCTGAACCCTTTCAAGAGACTCTTGATAAGAAAAAATTGGAAAGGTTTCAGATTTTAAATCCTGAAATTGTTGATCTAATAATTCAATCCCTACTGAATAATAGTCCTTATTACACGAAGCAAATAGAGATAAAGAAAATATTACTAAAAGAATTATTGAAAACCTCTTATTATGCATTAATTAATATTTTTTAATAAAAAATTCATTAATTTTTCTTCATTTGACGAATCTTTATAATCTAGAAAGTCTTTAGAATGTTTTTTTATTGAGCTTGTTGTTGATCCTTCAATTTTTTCCGAAGATAAGATTACCGAATCCGAAAACTTTATCATTAAATCTGTTAGAGATTCAAAGTTAGGGTCAGAGATTGAATTAAGATCTCCTTCAATCCCATCAAACTCAATCTTTTCACTTAATTCTTTTGACAAACTACCCTCAAAAGATTTTGAATAAAGAGAAGAGACTATTTTGCTCTTGTCAAATATAGGATCATCTGAATATAGCTTTTTCAAATACAGAGGAAATAATGATGCAAACCAACCATGAAGATGAATTATATCAGGCATCCAATTAAGTTTTTTTACAGTTTCTATAACCCCTTTTGTAAAAAAGATCATTCTTTCATCATTGTCTTTTTGAAGTTTTCCGTCTTTATCAAGAAGTAAGTCCTTTCTGTTAAAATACTCTTCATTGTCAATAAAATAAACCTGCATTCTTTCTTTAGGTATAGACGCAACCTTAATTATCAGAGGCATATATAAATCATTGATTATCATATTCATCCCTGATAACCTTATAACTTCATGCAATTGATGTCTCCTTTCATTTATCATGCCGTATTTTGGCATAAAAATTCTAGTCATACCACCGTTGTCATTAATTTTTCTTGATACTGAGAATGAGTTTACAGCCTTTTCAGTTTGAGGAAGATAAGGAACAACCTCCGAAGAAATGACTAATATTTTTTTGTCTTTCAATAATTTCAAAATCTAGATATTGGCTATAGTCTGGCAAAATTACGAAAATTATGAGTAAGAATATAAAAACATTATCTTTAAGATAATTTATTTCTCAGAATTGAGAGTTTACTTCTCCCATAAAGAACTTATAAAGTCTATAAAGAACAAACAGTCTGTTGGATTGGTCCCAACTATGGGGTCTCTACATAAAGGCCACCTATCCCTTGTTAAAAGAGCTGATAGTGAAAACAAAGAAGTCATAGTTTCAATTTATGTTAATCCCACACAGTTCAATGACAAAGAAGATTTAAAAAAATACCCGCGAAATATAGAACAGGACTTAGAAAAACTTCAGGGGTTTAACAATGTTATAGTTTATACCCCTAACGATACTGACTTATATAAAGAAAATGAAAAGTCAAAACAATATGATTTTGGAAATTTTATCAATCTTATGGAAGGAAAATATAGGCCTGGTCATTTTGATGGTGTTGCTACTATAGTTGAAAAACTTTTTAAAATATTTACTCCAAGCAATGCATATTTTGGAGAAAAAGATTTTCAACAACTGCTTTTAATTAAAACACTAACAGAGCAACTTAATATTAGCACAAAAGTTATTGGATGTGAAACAATTAGAGAAAGTGATGGGTTGGCTATGAGCTCAAGAAATAGTTTGCTGAGTAAAAAAGAAAGAGAAAGTGCAAGTGAAATCATTAAACTTCTTTTGAAGGCAAAGGAAATGTATTCAAAATTTGATTTATATAAAATTAGAAGTGCAATTGAAAAGAAAGCTGAATCTATTGATGATTTTATGCTAGAATACTTTGAAATAATGAATCTTTCAGAATTTTCAAATATTTCTAAAACAAATAATGAATCTAGGGCTTTTATAGCTTGTAAAGTTGGAAAGATTAGATTAATAGACAACATAAAGGTTTGAAAAGTTGAAAAAACAATTAAAAATATTAATCCCAGTTTTACTAGGTGTGTTTTTTATATATCTAACCTTCCAGGTAACTTCAGAACAAGAAAGAATTTTAATCTGGACTTATATTAAATCAGCAAAAATTGAATATGTTCTAGCTGCAATGAGTCTGGGTGCTTCTGCAGATATAATTCGGGGTCTTAGATGGCAGTTTTTGTCAAAAGCAATAGGTCATAAGTCTAGCAGTATTATTAGTATTGCTAGTGTCTTTATGTGCTATACCTCTAATATGGCTATTCCTAGGTCAGGTGAGGTTGTGAGGGCAACCATATTAAGCGAGTATAACAAAATACCTATTAGCAAAACATTCGGGACAATAGCAGCAGAAAGAATTGTTGACATTTCCATATCTATTATGATTCTTATTTTAGTCTGGCTATTGCAATACAAAGCTATATTAGAGTCTTTATTTGAAGATGACTTGTTATATTTTATCGATAATAACATCTGGACTATCATCTATATCTTAATTTTTTTATTTGCAGTAATGGTAATTTTGGTCTATAAAATTGAAAAGATAAAAACCTTTTTCAAAGGTATTCTTGAGGGATTTTTATCATTGACTAAACTCAAGAAAAAACTATTTCCTTTTATACTGTTTTCTGCTTTAATCTGGACGTGTTATATATTAGCTTTCTTTGTGATTAAATTTTCAGTTTCTGAATTAGATATAATAGATAATAGTTTAATTTTCCCAGCCTTTGTCGTCGGAGTTTTTAGCATCTCTTTATCTAATCATGGACTAGGAGTTTATCCTTTAGCTATTTCTTTATTTTTATTAAATTTTGGAATAAATACTGAAATTGGATTGACATATGGATGGTTGGCCTGGTCGTGTCAAGCGATTATAACTCTAATTTTTGGAGGTCTTTCTTTTTTTGTACTACCTTTGTTAAACACAAGTGATTGAAATGGAAAAAATTATTAAACAATTTTTGTCAGAAGTAAATCAAAAAAACCAAAATGAGCCTGAATTCATGCAGGCAGTAACTGAGGTTGCAGAAACTGTTATTCCCTACATTGTTTCTCAAGATATTTACTACGGACAAAATATTTTATTAAGAATGGTTGAGCCTGAAAGAGTAGTTTCTTTTAGAGTTGCATGGATTGATGATAATGAGGAAATTCAAGTTAACAGAGGATATAGAATTGAGATGAACTCAGCAATTGGACCCTACAAAGGAGGTTTACGATTTCATCCTTCTGTAAATTTGAGCATTTTGAAATTCTTAGCCTTTGAACAGGTTTTTAAAAACGCCCTTACTACTCTTCCTATGGGTGGCGGAAAAGGAGGATCAGACTTTGATCCTAAAGGTAAATCTGACACTGAGGTTATGCGATTTTGTCAAAGTTTTATGACTGAATTATTCAGGCATATTGGACCGAATAAAGATATTCCTGCAGGAGACATAGGTGTAGGAGGAAGAGAGATTGGTTATCTATTTGGCCAGTACAAAAGATTAAAAAATGAATTTTCAGGAGTTTTAACGGGTAAAGGTGTCTCATGGGGAGGTTCCTTGATTAGACCTGAAGCGACAGGATATGGTGTGGTTTATTTTATTGATGAAATGTTAAAAGCGGCAAATCAAGGTCTAAAAGGAAAATCTGTTGTTATCTCTGGATCTGGAAATGTTGCACAATATGCAACTGAAAAATGTATAGATATGGGTGCAAAAGTGTTGACCCTTTCCGATTCATCAGGTTACATTTATGATAAAGACGGAATCGATCAAAAAAAGCTACAACATATAATGGATATTAAGAATGTTAAAAGAGACAGAATCTCTGCTTATCTAAATAAGTATCCGAATGCTGAATTTCATGCAAACAAAAATCCATGGACTGTAAAATGTGATATTGCTATTCCGTGTGCAACTCAGAACGAATTAAAGATTAATGACGCCAAAACACTTATAAAGAACGGCTGTAAAACTATTGGAGAGGGTGCAAATATGCCCTGTACTGCTGACGCGGTTAATTTATTTATAGAAAATAAAATTTTATATGCGCCCGGCAAAGCATCTAATGCGGGGGGGGTTGCTGTGTCTGGTTTAGAGATGGCTCAGAATTCTTTAAAATATACTTGGAGTCGAGAAGTTGTTGATGGAAAATTAAAAGAAATTATGTCAGACATACACACTTCATGTATTAAGTACGGAGCTTCTAAAGATCATGTCAACTATGTGAAAGGTGCAAATATTGCAGGCTTTGTAAAAGTTGCTGATGCAATGCTAGCTCAGGGTGTAGTCTAAATTAAATGCCTAATTCAAGAGCTTTTGTAATAAGGTCTATTAAAAATGGTGAAACCAGTCTAATAACCTCCTGCTATCTTGAAGATATTGGATTTAAAACTTTTATAGTTAAGGGTGTCTATGGTTCAAAGAAGTCTAAATTTAGTAAAGCTCATTTTTTTCCTCTCAATATTATAAATCTAAACTACTCATATACTGAGGGAAGAAACCTAGGATTCATAAAAGAAGTAAAATCAGAAAGGCTTTATAATAGTTTACATAGTGATATTCAAAAAACCTCTATTATCATTTTCTTGTCTGAGATTTTAAATAGTGTTTTTAAAGAGGAAACTTTGGTGAATAAAGATTTGTTTGATTTTATACTTAATACTCTTTCTTGGTATGATCATGAAGAGAGTTGTAATAATTTTCATATCAAATTTTTACTAGAACTTTCAAAATTTATTGGATTTTATCCTAATATAAATAATGTAAAGGATTCATTTTTTGATATTGAATTAGGGTCAACAACCGCAATAAAACCTATTGGTATTAATATAAGCGGTAGTGACTTAAAGCTATTTAAAGAGTTTTTAGGCACGAAATTTGAGGATTTAAAATCAATGAGCTTAAACAACGAATCTAGAGTCCGTATTCTTAATTACATAATTGACTATTATTCTCTACATTTACAAATGTTCAAGACACCTAAATCAATCAATGTTTTTAATGAGATCTTTAAGTAAATTATTCTTGTATAACAGACTAATTATTCTACTATTTTTTGTCTTCAATATCTCATTTGGTCAACAAATTACGGTGAAGGATGATATTACAAACGAAAAATTATCAGATGTTGTTGTTTACAATGAAGATAAATCAGAGTCAATAATAACTGACATAAATGGTCTCGTAGATTTGAGTCTGTTTTCACAGGATGAAAAAATTTATTTTCAGTTGCTTGGTTATTCAACTTTAGAGTTGTTAAAGAATAAAATATTTAATGGATCTATAGTCTATCTTCAGACAGAAAGTCAAAATCTAGACGAAGTCATCTTATCTGTTGCTAGATCTGAATCTAATGTTAATCAAATTGCTGAAAAAGTATCAGTAATTAAGTCCGAAGACTTATTCTTATCCTCTCCAGCATCTGGGGCAGAATTACTTGAACTAAGTCCTGGAGTTAGAGTTCAAAAAAGTCAAGGTGGTGGAGGAAGTCCCATTATAAGAGGTTTTGAAGCAAATAGAGTTTTAATTGTTGTAGATGGTGTTAGAATGAATAATGCAATATACAGGTCTGGACATCTTCAAAACTCTATTACTATTGATCCTAGTAATATTGAAAGAGCTGAGGTTATATTTGGATCTTCTTCTGTTGGATATGGGTCTGATGCAATGGGGGGTGTTATTCATTACTATACTAAAAGTCCCATTCTTAAGGGTTCTGAAAAAATTAAATCTAGTTTTACCACTAATTTCAGTTCTGCAAATCAAGGAATTTCAAATAATTTCACAACAAATTATAGTAGTGAAAAATGGGGAGGGATTACGTCTTTAAGTATTTCTAAATTTGGAGATATAAAAATGGGGAAAAAAAGAGATCATGGGTTCATCAATTGGGGTCTCTCTCCTTTGTATTCTGAAAATTCTAGGTACTCATATTACTCTCAACCATCAATTAATTCAGATGAAAACATTCAAAAAAACACAGGCTATAGCCAAGTAGATCTCTTTCAAAAATTTTTAGTAAAACTTGGCGACACAAACCTACTAAACATAAACATTCAGTTTTCTGAGTCAAGTGATATTGATAGGTTTGATCAATTGAGTATTACAAAAGGGAGTTCTCTAAAATTTAGTGAGTGGTATTACGGGCCTCAAAAAAGACTTTTAATTTCACCTAGTTTAAAAATATTTCCTAACAGAAAGTTTATGAAAAAAGGTGCAATCACTTTTGGGTTTCAAAAAATAAATGAGAGTAGGATTAAAAGAAAATTTAACACTCTCAACAGGTCACATCAGATTGAAGATCTTAAAGTATTTAGTCTAAATGGTGATTTTGATACTTCTTTTAATAATGGGCACTCAATATCCTACGGTGTTGAGTCCACTTATAATTACAACTATTCAAAGGCATATGATCAAACCCTTGAAATACAGAGTAATCAAATAACTGGTCTTAGTAAAAAGTTTGCAATTCCAACCAGATATCCGAGTAATGGCAGTTCCTATACAAGTTTTGCTTCCTATGTGAATTGGTCCTGGAATATGAGTGAGTTTTTTACTTTTAACATTGGCACTAGACTTACTTTTACTGGACTAAAAGCAAGTTGGAATGATATAATCTCGGTAAACCCACAATTATCTAAAGTAAACCTTAACTCTAAAGCGTTAACTACTACTGTTTCAATAAAATTGAGGCCTAGTAAGAGTATTCAAATAAACACAGTTTTATCTAGTGGATTTAGAAATCCTAATATTGATGATATTGGAAAAATAAGAGAAAACAATGGATTATTAGTTGTCCCTAATACATTTTTAAAACCAGAATATGCATATAATTTAGACTTAGGAATCGATTTTAGATCTCTTAATAATAAAAATTATATTTCTCTAAGAGGTTTTAGCACGATTATCTCAAGGCATATTGGAAGAGCTGAGTATGTGGTTTTTTCAGACATAACAACACCAGATCTATCAACAATAATATATAATGGGGAAGAAGTTACTACCATTGCAAACAAAAATCTTGGAAATAGATTTATCCACGGTTTCTCTATTGATGGTTTCTCAAAAATCATAAACAATTTGAAATTTGATTATGGTCTAACTTATACTAAAGGAGACAACAATGAAACCTATGGGCCCCTTCCTTCTATTTCGCCATTATTTGGCTCAATTGCACTCTCTTATTCTAAAAAAGATATTAATATCAAGGCAATCTATAAGTTTAGTGAAGCGAAGAACCCTGGCGAATATAGCTTTGGGGGAGAAGACGGTTTAGATGAAACGCCTTTCATAATAAATAGAGAGTCTGGTTTGTTAAATTATCTTGGAACTCCAAAATGGTCTGATCTTTCCATATATGGAAGTAAAAACATCTCATCTAATGTTACTTTAAGATTAGGTTTAACTAATGTTTTTGACACGCACTACAGAACTTTTGCCTCAGGAATTTCTGCACCAGGAAGATCCTTTCAGCTGGGTCTAAATCTAAAATTATAACTCATTATATTAACTTTTATTTGATCTAAAATCATTAATTTCGCCTTTAATTAAAGCATAATGAGATTTAGGGAATCTAATAACTTTACAATTACTTCAATTTCATCAGAGATTCAAGATTTTTGGTCTAAAAATGATATTTTTTCTAAATCATTTAACAAGAAAGATAGTCCAAGTTTTATTTTTTTTGAAGGCCCACCTTCTGCCAATGGGAAACCCGGAATACATCATGTAATGGCAAGAACTATTAAAGATGCTTTTTGTAGATATAAAACATTAAAAGGATATAATGTTAAAAGAAAAGCCGGGTGGGACACACACGGTCTTCCAGTTGAATTAGGGGTTGAGAAAGAACTGGGTATATCTAAAGATGATATAGGAAGTAAAATTAGTGTATCAGAATATAATGCTGCTTGTAAAAAAGCTGTTATGAAACATACGGCAGAGTGGGAGTCGCTTACAAAACAAATGGGTTACTGGATTGATCTATCTGACCCCTATGTAACATATACCCCCAAATACATGGAGACTGTTTGGTGGCTAATCAAAAATATATCTGAGAAAAAACTTCTTTACAAAGGATATACTGTGCAGCCATATTCTCCTGCTGCTGGAACAGGACTTAGCTCACATGAGTTAAATCAACCTGGTGCATATAAAGAAATAAGTGATACCTCTATGATTGCTCAGTTTAAATGTTTAGATAAGGACATCCCTGTTAAATTAAAAAATTTCTATCCATTTTATTTTTTAGCCTGGACCACTACCCCGTGGACTTTGCCTTCGAATACAGCTTTAACTGTAGGATCAAAAATTGATTACTCCTTTATCAAAACATTTAATCAGTATACTAAAAAGAAAACAACCGTTTTATTATCAAAAGTTTTAATTGAAAAAGTTTTTAGTAAAAACTTTTATAAAGTTGATAATGAGAATGAACTTGATACATTTAAACAAACTGATTCTAAAATTCCATACTTTATTTTGGAGTCTTGTAAAGGTGTAGATCTTGAAAATCTCAAATATGAGAGGATATGGGAAGAAGCTCCTCTTCCTGTTGATAATCCTGAAAATGCTTTTAGAATAATTCTTGGTGATTTTGTGACTACTGAAGAGGGAACAGGAATAGTTCATACAGCTCCAACTTTCGGGGCTGATGATTACAAAGCAGCAAAATCTGCTGTACCAGAAGTTCCTCCCCTTCAAATAATTGATGAAAAAGGCAACAAAGTTCCTCTAGTTGATTTAAAAGGAAAATTCATTGACGGTATTGGATTAATTAGCGGTAAGTATGTCAAAAATGAATACTATGAACCTGAGGCAATACCAGAAAAGTCTGTTGATGTTGAGATTGCAATTAAACTTAAAGAACAAAATCTAGCATTTAAGGTTGAAAAATATTCTCATTCATATCCTCACTGTTGGAGGACTGACAAGCCTGTGCTCTATTATCCTATGGAATCTTGGTTCATTAAAATTAGTGACTTATCTGAAAGGATGTTTAATCTAAATCAAAATATAAACTGGAAACCTAAATCAACTGGAGAGGGAAGATTTGGAAATTGGCTTAAATCTGCGAATGATTGGAACCTTTCAAGATCTAGATTTTGGGGAGTGCCATTACCAATATGGTCGAATGAAGATGCTACGGAACATAAAGTAATTGGGTCTATTGAAGAACTAATTAATGAGATCAACGTTTCCATAAAAAATGGGGTTATGAAATCAAATCCTTATTCAAAATTTAAGATTGGGGATATGTCTGATGAAAATTATAATGAAGTTGACCTTCATAAAGATTTTGTTGATGACATAATTTTATGCTCAAAAAAAGGTCTCCCAATGAAAAGAGAAAAAGACATAATTGATGTTTGGTTTGAATCTGGCTCAATGCCCTATGCTCAAACACATTATCCATTTGAGAATAAAGATCTGATTGATGGTAAATCTAACTTTCCAGCAGATTTTATTGCAGAAGGTGTTGATCAAACTAGAGGATGGTTTTATACTCTTCATGCAATTTCTACAATTGTGTTTGATTCAATTTCATACAAAAACGTAGTTTCTAACGGCCTTGTGCTAGATAAAAATGGCCAAAAAATGTCGAAAAGATTAGGCAATGCTATAGATCCTTTTGATATGATAGATAGTTTTGGCATAGACGCTGTTAGATGGTATATGATTTCCAATTCAAACCCATGGGACAATTTAAAGTTTGATCAAGAAGGGGTCGCTGAGGTTAAAAGAAAATTCTTTGGAACTCTTCAAAATATTTATAGTTTTTTTAGTTTATATGCAAACATAGATGGTTTTGAATATAAAGAAGCTCAAATAGAAATTAGTAAAAGGCCTGAAATAGATAGATGGATTTTATCTGAACTTAACAGCTTAATAAAGAAAGTTGATCATGATCTTGACAATTATGATTTAACACCTGCTGCAAGAGACATTAATGACTTTGTTCAGGAAAAACTTAGTAATTGGTATGTGAGATTGTGTAGAAGAAGATTCTGGAAAGGAGAGTATAATGCTGATAAAATTTCTGCATATCAAACTCTTTATGAATGTCTTTTAACAGTTGGTAAGCTTATCTCTCCTATTGCACCCTTTTACTCAGAACATATCTTTCAATCTTTAAATAATGTTACAAATAAGGAAGATTTTGAATCTGTTCATTTATCTAAATTTCCAGATTCTTTTTCAGATTTAATAGACAATAATCTCGAAAACAAAATTAATCAAGTAAGAAATATTTGCTCCCTTGCTCTTTCCATTAGAAAAAAAGAAAAAATTAAAGTAAGGCAGCCGTTGAATAAAATTATTATTCCTGTAAAAAGTGAAATTGAAAAAAGTGAAATTGAAGATGCAAAGTCGCAAATCTTATCTGAAATTAATGTCAAATCAATCGAATTTTTAGATGATAAAAACTCTTTGCTTGTAAAAGAACTTAAACCTAATTTTAAGCTGCTGGGTCCAAAATATGGTAAAATAATAAATGATCTAGCAAAAAAAATTAAATCTCTAACAAATAGTGAGATTGAAAAGCTAGAAACCTTAGGCAAACTTAACTTTATTATAGGTGACACTGAAGCTTCAATTACACCAGAGGATGTTGAAATTAATTATAAAGATATTGAGGGTCTATCAGTAGCAAGCGGAAATGGACAAACAATTGCACTTGACCTAAGTCTTACTGACCAACTTATAAATGAAGGAATTGCTAGAGAAGTAGTTAACAGGATTCAGAATATTAGAAAAAGTCAAGGACTGGAGGTAACTGATAAAATCGAAATAAATATTAAAAACTCTGTCAACCTTGAAAAAGCCATAAATGATAATTTAGATTATGTTATGGGCGAAACTCTAGCAATAAAATTATATTTTAGCGAAAATTTAGATGAAGGTGAAATCATTGAGTTTGATAATATTAAAACTACAATAACTATAAAAAAAGTTTAAAATGAGCAAAAATTCAAAAAACAGATACTCTGATAAAGAATTAGAGAACTTTAGAAAAATAATCAACTTGAAAATCGAGAAATCAAAAAATGATCTTGATCTTATAAAAAGTGCATACATGAATGATAGCAATAATGGAACTGAAGATACGTCTCCAACTTTTAAATCAGTTGAAGAGGGGTCTGAGACTATGTCAAAGGAAGCTAACACTCAATTAGCATTAAGACAAGAGAAATTTATAAGAGATTTAAAAAATGCTCTTGTTAGGATTGAAAACAAAACTTATGGAGTCTGTAGGGTAACTGGAAAGCTTATTGATAAAAAAAGACTTAATATAGTCCCTCACGCTACCCTAAGTATTGAAGCTAAAAACATACAAAAATAAATCTTATTGATTTTGAATTCTTTGCTTAAAAATATTGATGCTAGAAAGTCAGTAATATTTATCTTATTATTAATCTTTTTAGATCAGTTTGTAAAGATCTTTATTAAATTAAATTATCCTGTTACCTCCTATGGTGAACCCCCTATAATTGACCTTGGGTTTTTCAAGTTACTTTTCATTGAAAATAAAGGAATGGCTATGGGAGCTAGACTAAATAATTTAATACCTTTTTTAGATGATACTACAGCAAAGCTACTACTAACTTTTATAAGAATTTTTGCTTGTCTAGGTCTTGGCTTTTGGTTAAAAAATATTATCCGAAATAAAGGCTCACAATTATTAATAATCTGTGTTTGTTTAATATTTGCTGGTGCTGTAGGTAATCTGATTGACTCAGTTTTTTATGGTTTAATCTTTTCCTCTAGTTTTGGTCAAGTAGCTACATTATTCCCTGAAGTTGGTTACGCTTCTTTATTTTATGGAAGTGTCGTAGATATGATACAATTTCCATTAGCAACTTGGAATTGGCCAGGTTGGATGCCTATTATAGGGGGCGAACAGTATACTTTTTTTGAATACGTTTTTAATTTTGCCGACTCCTATATAAGCACAGGAATAATTCTTCTTTTGATATTTAATAAAAAAGCGTCCATTTAACTTAGCTAAAGTTATATACCCTTTTTGGAGTTATTATATAATCTAAGCTGATATCATGATCCTCAATATCCAGGATTTTATCAATAGGTTCAAATAATGAAAGCCCTATTTTTAAAGCATTGTTTTTAATATCCCCTAAAAATTTATCATAATAGCCGCCCCCATAACCTACTCTGTCTCCTTGTTTATCAAAAGCTAAAAGAGGGACGAATATAACTTCCAATAAATCTGGATTTGATTTGCTTGAATTTACTGGTTCTCTTATGCCTAGTTGATTTTTTGAATAACTTGTATTCTTATTAATTTCAATATGTATCAAGTTTGTTCCTAAAATTTTAGGAACAAAAACTCTTTTATTTTTTTTGAATAACAGATTTATAATCTCGTTAGTTTCAACCTCATTATTTAAAACATTAGATAAGTATGAATGATAAAAATTTTTTTCCCATATATTAAGAGTCATTAAGTTTTTAAAAATTAGTTTACTTGAAGTTTTTACCTGATTGGGGCTTAGTAGTGATCTTTCTTTTTTAAATAATTGTCTTAGGAAAAGTTTGTTGTTATTTATCATCAACATTAATATAAAAAAAAAATAGGCTTAATTTTGTTTTAGTGAAACAATCTGAACTTCATATTCAATCTAAATCTCTTCCTGAGCTTCCTGGGGTATATCAGTTTTATGATGATAAAAAAATTATATATATAGGTAAAGCAAAGAATTTAAAAAAAAGAGTTTCATCTTATTTTACTAAGAATCACGATAATAAAAAAACAAAACTTCTCGTAAAAAGCATAAGGAAAATTGAAAAAATTATAGTTGATACGGAAATGGATGCCCTTCTATTAGAAAATAACCTAATTAAAAAATATCAACCTAAATATAATATTCTTTTAAAAGATGATAAATCATACCCCTGGATATGCATTGTTAAAGAGCCTATCCCTGACATCTTCTATACAAGGAAAGTTGAAAAAAGAAGAGGCGAATATTATGGCCCCTTTACAAATGTATATAGCGCAAGGTTCCTTATTAAGCTAATTAAAGATATTTATCCATTTTTAAATCATGAACTAAATCACTTGATAAAAAAAGAGACAGAAGAGAGTATTAAAATTAAGTTTTCGGAAAACATAAAATCAATTCGAAATTTAATCAAAGGCCATTTTAGAAAATCCATTGATGAGCTAAAAGAGAAAATGAAATTATTTTCAAAAAATCTTAAATATGAAAAAGCTCAAGACATAAAAGAAAAGCTAGAGATTTTATATAATTATCAAGCTAAGTCAACCATAGTGAACTCCAAAATAAGTGATATAGATGTTTTTGCATTAATCTCTGACGAATCTTATGCCTATATAAATTATTTACAAATTTCATACGGAGCTGTGATTAGATCTTTTACGCTAGAGGTTAAAAAGAAGCTAGATGAGTCTGATAAGGAGATTTTAAGCTTAGCAGTAATAGAACTTAAACAAAGATTTCAATCACACAGTAAGGAAGTGGTTTTACCATTTAAGCTAAAGCTTCCTCAGCCAATTAAAGTAACTGTTCCTAAGACAGGTGATAAAAAAAAATTAATTGAGTTATCTGAAAGAAATGCAAAATTTTACAGAATTGATAAACTAAAACAAATTAAAATTATTGATCCAGAGGCTCATGGAAACAGAATTATGGAGCAAGCAAAAAAGGACTTACAATTGAAAGAAAAACCTATTCAAATCGAATGTTTTGATAATTCAAATTTAATGGGAACAAATCCAGTTGCATCTTGTGTTGTGTTTAAGAATGGTAAACCCTCCAAAAAAGATTATAGACATTTTAAAATTCAGAATATTGATGGCCCTAATGATTTTGCTTCTATGGAGCAGGTTATTTACAGGCGATTAAAAAGGCTTTTAGATGAAAATGAGGCTTTACCTAATTTAATAGTCGTAGACGGAGGAAAAGGTCAGTTGTCTTCTGGAGTTAACAGCTTAAGAAAATTAAATTTAGAAAATAGAGTTGCTATAATTGGTATTGCTAAAAAACTTGAAGAGATCTTCAAGCCTAATGATAAGCTCCCGTTATATATTGATAAAAAGTCTGAAACTTTAAAATTAATTCAGCAATTAAGAAATGAGGCCCATAGGTTTGCAATTAACTTCCATAGGGATCTAAGAAGTAAAGACGCACTAAAATCTGGCATAGATGGATTAAAAGGAGTGGGGCCAATTCTTAAAGACAAACTTTTAAATAAGTATAAATCGTTCAAAAGATTGAAAAATGCTGATGAAGAAGAATTAATAAAATTTCTTGGTAAGATTAGAGGTAGATCTATTTTTAATCAATTAAGAAATTAATTTTAAGTAATTTTGATACTGCAAATGATGAAAGTTATTTTCCTATATCTCCAGATTCTCCTTTTTAGTGTCAATATAGTTTTCAGCCAATCCTCAGCTAAAAATATAGATCCATTTAAAGCTGGAGAAATTCTAGAATACAGGGTTCACTATGGAATTTTCAATGCTAGTTTTGCATCCCTTAAACTATCGAGTGAAGAGCTTGATGGAAAAACGCTTTTACTTGCCTCTGGATATGGTAAAACAATTGGTCTAGCAAGGTTGTTTTTTAAAGTTGAAGATTATTACAGCAGTTATTTTGACAGTAATAATGTAACGCCTGTTTTTTTTAAACGTAATATTTATGAAGGTGGTTATACTAAAAACTTAGAAGTCAATTTTGATTCACAATCTAATAAAGCGATTGTCAACAACATCAAAAAGGGAACAGTGGAAACTATTTCAACTGAGAAAAACATTCAAGATCTTATCTCATCTTTATATTATCTTAGAAAAAACTTTTCTGAAGACAATATAGATATAGGTGATTTTTTTACAATAAATATGTTTTATGATTCCAAAAATAGAGAGCTCTTGCTTAAATATGAAGGCAAGGAGATTATTAATACAAAATTTGGTAAAATAGAGTGCATAAAGCTAATGCCCGTGACAAATAGAAGTAGAATATTTAAAGGGGAGGGTAGTATTACAATTTGGTTAACAAATGATAAAAACAGAATTCCAATAAGGGTTCAAGCAGATTTATTAGTTGGATCTATTAAGGCTGATGTAGAAAAATTTTCTGGAATTGCTAATCCTATTGAAATTCAAATTAACAACTGATGAATAAGAAAATAAAGTACTATTGTTTTTTTGGATTAGTTTATTTTTTCATAGTATTCTTAAGCTCATGTGCTTCTGAAATAAATGAACCTGCAAAAGAAGAGTCTATTAAGTATAGGTACGGTTATGATGAAAGTAAATATTTGTTTGAAGAAAGAAAAGTCAGAAGTGGAGACACTTTTGGCGATATTTTAGAAGGACAAGGTGTTGATTATCCTGAAATATATCAAGCGCTTCAAAAAACAAAAAATGATGTAGATTTTAGAAAGCTTCAAATAGGGAAACCCTACACATTAATATACTTAAATGATTCTATTAAAAAATTAAAAGCCTTTGTTTATCATCCAACAATTGAGGGGTATTCTTTTATTCAATTAAGAGACAGTGTGTTTGGAAATACGTTTAAAAAAACCAGAACATATAAAGATTTATCTGCCTCTGGGATTATTGATAACTCATTATATCTAACTTTAGAAGAACAAAACAAGGATCCTTTGTTAACTTATTATTTGTCTGACATTTATGCATGGACAATTGATTTCTTTAGATTAGATAAAGGAGATAAGTTTAAAGTGATTTATACCGAAGCATATGTTGATGACACTATTCCCGTTGGAATAACAAAAATTAAAGCAGCTTACTTTGTTCATAGAGGCATTGAAAGATATGCCTTTGAATACGAGACAGATTCTATAAAAGGTATTGTTGAGTATCTTGATCAAGATGCAAAAAACTTAAGAAGGGCATTCTTGCAGTCGCCTATTAAATTTGGTAGAATATCATCAAGATATAATTTAAGAAGAAGAATTGCATATTATGGTAATAGAGTTAGGCCACATAAAGGAACTGATTTTGCTGCTCCTAGCGGCACTCCTATTTTATCAACCGCAAATGGAACTATAATTGAGTCAAGCTATACAAGAGCAAATGGAAGATATGTGAAAGTTAAACATAACAATACTTACTCGACTCAATATCTTCATATGAGAAAAAGTAATGTTAAGGTTGGACAGTTTGTTGAACAAGGAGACGTACTAGGTTTTGTTGGAATGACAGGAAATACTTCTGGGCCACATGTATGTTATAGATTCTGGAAAAACGGAGTTCAAGTTGATCCTTTCAAGCAAAAACTTCCTGAGGCTAAGCCAATTAATGAATCTTTAAAAAATAAGTACTTTAGTGATATAGTTTTAATCAAATCTCAACTTGATTCTGTAATAATTAAAAATAACACATCCATCTAATGGCCTTGTCAAAACAAAATCCTACAACTTTAAACTCATGGCTAAGCCTTGATAAGCAATTTAAAGTTGAGTGTAATGATCATATTTCTAGTTTTTTTGAAGAAAAAAATCGACTTGATAACTTTACAATAAGCTGGCAAGATTTTTATTTAGATTTCTCGAAAAACAGGCTTAGTTCAACTTCTTTGGAGTTATTAATTGATTTATGTAATCAAACTGATTTAAAGAACAATATTGAAGAATACTTTAATGGATCTAAAATTAATGAAACTGAGAAAAGGTCAGTTCTTCATACCGCATTAAGATCAAGTGAAATAAAAGATCAGAAATTAAAAAAAGAAGTAAACGATACTTTAGAAAAAATCTCAAGTATTTCCGATAAAATTAATTCTGGTAAAAAAACTGGATATACGGGTAAAAAAATCACAGATGTAGTAAATATTGGAATCGGTGGTTCTCACCTAGGTCCCGAAATGGTAACCGAAGCATTATCCTACTATGGTCTTGGTATCAACCCACACTTTGTCTCAAATATTGATCCTGATTTTACATCAAAATTACTTGAAAAACTAAATCCAGAAACTACGCTTTTTATTATTGTTTCAAAAACATTTACAACAATTGAAACGCTTGAAAATGCCAAAAAAATAAGAAAGTGGTTTATAGAGAATGCCAATATAGAATATATAAAAGATCATTTTATAGCCATCTCAAACAATACTGAAGCTCCAAAAGAATTTGGAATTTTACCAGACAATGTTCTCTCTATTCCTGAGTGGGTTGGAGGAAGATTTTCACTTTGGGGATCAGTTGGTTTAATTATTTCTATTATTATCGGATCAAAAAACTTTAAAGATTTCCTAAAGGGTGCTGAGTCCATGGATCTTCATTTTAGAAACTCTCCTTTTGAAAGAAATATTCCAATAATACTAGCTGTTGTTAGTATCTGGTATAATAATTTTTTTAAATGTGAGACTGAAGCTGTGCTTCCCTACAATCAGTTTCTAGGTAAGCTGCCAGACTATTTACAACAGGCAAGCATGGAAAGCAATGGAAAAAGTATTGACAGAGGTGGAAATAAAATAAATTATGAGACAGGTTCTATTATATGGGGATCCACAGGGACAAACGCTCAACATGCCTTTTTTCAGCTTATGCATCAAGGAACTAAAATCATACCCTCTGATTTTATTGCTTTTAAACAGCCCTTGTATGGTGATAGTTACCAGCATAATATTTTGACTTCTAATTTTTTAGCTCAAACAAATGCATTAATGGTGGGTAAGGTGTCCGGTGGAAGCGAGATTTATAAAAATATTGACGGAAACAAACCCTCAAATTCAATAGTTATCAACAAGCTTTCTCCTTCTAGCCTTGGAGCTCTTATTTCTATGTATGAAAATAAAATCTTTACCATTGGTTCTATTTTAAATATCTACAGTTATGATCAATGGGGTGTTGAGCTAGGAAAATCAATAGCTAAAGATATCTCTAAAGGTGTCCAAGATAATCTTGATAAATCTACAATAAAGATTAGCAAAATATTAAAGAGATAGTTAGTAACATAAGTCTGTTTATTTCTTAATGTTATGTTAATATTTAGTCTCTCCAAAAACTCATTAATATTTTACTTTTGTATTAAATCAACAAATCAAATATTATATATAATGAAAAAATTAAGCTTAATCTTATTTGCTCTATTAACAGCAACTGTTTATTCACAAGATGCAGCGCTTGATTCAATTGCTCTTTCTGAGGTAACTGTAACGTCAAAAGTTGTTGATGTTGCTAAAGAGCGTGAAACTCCGATTGCATTTAGTACAGTGACTGGTGCTGAAATAGAACTAAAAGGGGGTAACCTTGAGTTTGTAGAAACTCTTAAGAGAACTCCTGGTGTATACACCAATCAAGACAACGGTGGTTATGGTGATGGCCAAATGTACCTTAGAGGATTTGGATTCACTAATACTGCTTATGTTATTAACGGTCAGCCGGTAAATGACATGGAAAATGGGAGAATATATTGGTCTAACTGGGCCGGACTAATGGATATAGCTTCCAGTGTTCAGCTTCAAAGGGGGCTTGGATCAACCTCTCTTGCCGTACCTTCTGCGGGTGGTACAGTTTCTGTTAATACAAGAGCAGCTGAAGCAACTCCTGGGTCTGGTCTTAAACTAATGCTGGGTGACAATGGTTATCAAAAAACAACAGCATTTCATAACACTGGGGTAAATGAGTTAGGATGGTCTTCAAGTTATTTACTTGGATTTTGGAAAGGAGATGGATGGAGAAATGGTATGCAAGGTGAAGGTGTAACTTATGCTTTTTCTGTAGGATATTCGCCAAGAGGCGGTGATCATGAATTTAACCTTTCGGTTATTGGAGCTGGACAATGGCATCATCAAGCATATTATGGAACTCAAGTTCAAGATTATCTAGATTATGGGCCTGCACAGGGTGATGATTTTAGAAAATTTAACCAACTATATGGTGAGTATAAAGGTGAAGAGTTTTCAGTTTTAAGAAACTATTACCACAAACCATTGGCTACACTTAACTGGGATTGGGAAATTAGTAGCAGAGTAACACTTGCAACTTCTCTTTATGCATCTGCAGGAAGAGGGGGAGGAACTGGTTTAAGAGGTAGAGGTTCTTATGGAACAACTTCTTTTAGAGAGTCTTTCGCAGAATATATGGACGATCATTCAGAGTGGAGAAATTCAGACTATACAATTAATTGGAATACTGCAGTTTCAAAAAACTTAGCGGGAGCTTACGTTCCTGACAGCGGGCCTTTTGCTGGCATGAAGCTTGGATATCACAACACAATTGATGGACTTCCAAGTAAATGGGGCGCAGACACTACTGTAAGAAGATTTTCAACTAACTCTCATAACTGGATTGGTGGTATTTCAAAAATTAAAATTGACTCAGACAATTTTAGATATGAGCTTGGTGTTGATTTAAGATCTTATAAAGCATACCATAGAAGAGGTATTAGTGATTTCTTAGGTTTAGACGGTTACATCTCTACAATCAACGGTTATAATTTCTCAGGAAATGGAGATCGAATTGGAACGGTTGTTACAACTTCTTATGAATCTTCTCCTTTTAAAAACCTTGGTATGGATGATCCAAACGGGACTCAGAGATACTATATTGGTTACAACGACTGGACAGGTATTAATGGTTTAATTGAATATGTTGGTAACGACAAGTTCTCTGCAGTACTTCAGATTGGTTCAACCACACAAAAATATCAAATAGAGCACTTCTACACTACTCAACCAGATACTAAGAGTAGAAAGATTACAGTAAACGGTGGTTATATTAAAGGTGGTGCAAACTATAAAATGTCTGACAGAGCCAACGTTTTCTTTAATGTGGGTCAAATCAATAGACCTCCTCTTGTTGATGGAGTGTTCACCAATGCAGATTATGACTTTACTGAAGCTGATGATATAACATCTGAAAAAATAACATCCCTAGAGCTAGGATATGGTTACTTTGGATCAAACTTTAAAGCAAAAGTAAATGTATATAACACAATTTGGGGTGACAGAACTTTTCAAAGATCTACATCAATTGGAGATCAAGGTGTAACAATAATCTACAACGATGTAGAGCAAACACATTCGGGTATAGAGGGTGAGTTCACATGGTATCCTTCAAGTAGATTAAGATTAAAAGGTATGGCGTCATTAGGGGATTGGAAATTTTCTAAAAACTTTAACGGTACCTCCTTTTACAACGATAATGGTCAAGCAGCAGGAGAGACAGGCACTCTTTATTTAGATGGTGTTAAACTTGGTGACGCTGCACAAACAGTTATGTACCTTGGAGCTACTTATAAAATGTCTGATAAATTATCGGCTGACATAGACTTCCAAACTTATTCTAACCTATATGGTAGATTTGGACCGTTAGATAGTGAGTTTTATAGCGATAACAACAGAGGGTCCATTGAGCTTCCTAGTTTTAGTTTAGTTGATATAGGGGCAACCTATAAAACAACTTTCCTAGGATACGAGACTATTGTTAGAGCTAACATTAACAACCTGTTTGATGAGGAGTACATTTCTCAGTCTCAAACTAACATTCATAATGATGGTGGTAGAGCTTGGAATGGTGTTAATGTTGAAAACCTAGTTTACTTTGGTAAAGGAACAACATGGAATTTAGGAGCAACATTTAGATTCTAACAAAAAGGATAGTACTTTTATATATAAAACCCTGCCGAGGCAGGGTTTTATTTTATATTAATTTCTCTAAGTGTAAGCTCTATTTCATCCTTTCCAGAATAAGAGTTAAGATTAACTGTATAAAGAATATCAAAAACTGTATTAGCCCTAATCAAATCATCTTTTTTGTCAAAACATATAAATGATAATTCTTTGCCAGACTCATCTTTTATTTTTGACTTAACAATTTGTGATTCTTTTCCAATGAACTTTAGCTTATAATCTAAGAAACAATTATTAGTTCTAAATACTGGTCTATTATTTCCAAGACCGAATGGAGACATTCGTGAAATAATTTTAACATTTTCAAGAGTTATTTCTGAAAAGTCAATTAAAAGATCATATGAAAACGTTTTTCGAAACATTTTTCCAGAAACAGATTTTTTTACTGTATTTTCAAATTGACTTTTAAAGTTGTCAAAATTAGATTTCTTTACTTTTAAACCTGCGGCATATTTATGCCCTCCAAATTGAAAAATATTATCCTCACATTTTGAAAGAGCTTCATATACATCAAATCCAGATACTGATCTGACTGAACCTGTTAAAAGTTCTTCGTCAGAATCAGTCATAACAATTGTTGGTTTGTAGGACTGCTCAATAAGTCTTGACGCAACAATTCCAAGCACTCCTTTGCTCCAATTTTCAGAATATGCAATGTTTGTAAAACTAGTTTGATCTATTTGCCTTACTGCTTCTTGAAACACATTTTTTTCAGTTGCTCTTCTGTTTTGATTAAGAAATTCTACTTCATTAGACATAATGCTTGCTTTTTCTCTGTCTTCTTGAACTAATAAATCAACAATTATCTTTCCATTTTTCATCCGTCCAGCAGCATTTATTCTAGGGCCTATATTAAATGAAACTTTTGATTCATCTATTTTACTGTTTATTGATTTTAAAAAATTTCTAAGGCCTATTCTTGGATTTGAATTTATTGCTCTTAAACCATAAAAAACTAGAAGTCTATTCTCGTCAACTAAAGGCATCATGTCAGATATTGTTGCAAGTGCTACAAAATCTAAAAATTCAAAAACATCACACTGATCCTCTGATATTAAGTTGTGGGCAGTTATTAATTTGAAAGCTATTCCACAACCACAAAGGTCTTTAAAAGGATAGTTACAGCTTGATTGTTTAGGATTAATTATACCATATGCTCTGGGCAGCTCTTCCCCTGGAAGATGATGGTCACAAACAACAACATCAATGCCTTTAGATTTAGCTAAATCAACTTGACTAATAGCTTTAATTCCACAATCAACAGTTATAATTAGAGAAATATTATTTGCTGTGGCATATTCTATGGATTCTATAGATACTCCATAACCTTCTTGATATCTGTCTGGAATATAATATGAAACATTGAAACCTCTAGAGTGAAAATATTTAAAAAGCATTGCGGTAGACGTTGTTCCATCAACATCATAGTCCCCCAAAATCATAATTTTTTTAGATTTAGAAATATTAATCCTTTCTACAACCTTCAGCATGTCTTTCATCAAAAACGGGTCATGGAGCAAATCAAGGTTTGGTCGAAAAAATTGTTTTGCTTCCTCTAGTGAATTAATATTTCTTTGAATTAATAGAGAACAAATGAATTCTGGTATTTTTAAAATATTTTGAAGGCCTTCAATATTCTGTAGGTTTGGCTGCTCCTTCTCTATCCAAGTTTTCATCATGCTTTATCGATACATATGACAAACTCTCCTTTTATTTTCTTGTTTGAAAAGTATTTTATCGCTTCTGATATGCTTCCCCTGTATGTCTCCTCATATATTTTTGATATTTCTCGACTCAAGCTAATTTGTCTTTCCTCACCAAAATATTCTAAAAAATCTGTTAATGTTTTAACAACCCTATAGGGAGATTCATATATAATTGTGGTCCTGATGTTCTGGGAAAGCTCTATTAGCTTTTTTTTTCTGCCTTTTTTTCGTGGTAAAAAACCCTCAAATATAAAACTTTCGCTTGGCAGACCGCTCAAAACTAATGCAGGAATTAAAGCTGTTGCCCCAGGCAAACATGTAATTATTATTTCCTTTTTAATTGCCTCGCGGACTAATAAAAATCCAGGATCTGAAACACAAGGAGTTCCTGCGTCTGTAATTAAAGAAATTTTCTTTCCTGAAATCATTAACTCAACATAATCATTGACTTTTTTGTGTTCATTATTCAAATGATAGCTTTGTATTTTAGTTGAAATTTTATATTCACTAAGAAGTTTTTTTGCATGTCTTGTATCCTCTGCTAAAATTAAGTCTGAATTATTAAGAGTTTCAATTGCTCTTATTGTAATGTCCTCCATATTACCAATTGGTGTTGGCACTATAAAAAGTTGAGGGTCATTTATCATCTTCCGATTCTGGTATTTCAGTTACTAAATCTTTAATTGTGTCAATTAATGGGGTTATTTCACTTTCGTTATGTGGTAATTCATTTGGTTTTTCTGAATGTAAATTTAATTTATTAAGCGTTTCTTTAAGTTTTTCTGAATGCAAGTCCCATTCAGAGTTTTTTTGTCTCTTTGAAAGAAATTTATGAATTATCGCTAACTCATATATATATTTTGACTTCTCATAGATTTTATCCTTCTCTTTAGAGGTTGAATTATGAATTTGAAGTGCAATTGCTTTTATTTTATTTTCTATTTTTTTAAACACTCTAGTTTATTATTATAATGAATTACTTTTTGATAAATTTGCTTTAATTGTAAATCAAATTACAAAATGTTTTTAGAAAACCCGTCATATAACAACGAACAATTCGGCTGGATTGAAGTAATCTGCGGGTCAATGTTCTCTGGTAAAACTGAGGAGCTTATAAGAAGGATAAAAAGAGCAAAAATAGCAAATCAAAAATTTAAAGTTTTTAAGCCTACTATTGATTCCAGAAGTAAAAATTATATTGAGTCCCATGATGAAAGCAAGCTTGAATCAACTGAGGTTAAATATTCATCTGATATTTTAGATAAGGTTGAAAACTGTGATGTTGTGGCAATTGATGAAGCTCAGTTTTTTGATAATGGTATAGTCTCTGTGTGTAATGATCTTGCAAACAATGGTATAAGGGTGATTATTGCTGGTTTAGACATGGACTATCTTGGCAATCCTTTTGGTCCTATGCCAAATTTAATGGCTATAGCAGAATATGTTACAAAAGTTCATGCTGTTTGTAAAAAATCTGGAAATATTGCTAATTATAGTTTTAGAAAGAACAAAAAAAAAGATATCGTTGTAATTGGTGAAAAGGATAAATATGAACCCTTGAGTCGTGCTGTGTATTATAAAAAAATGAAAAAAAATAACTAATATGAAGGTAGCTGTTATTGGCGCAACTGGAGTTGTCGGATCTGTATTACTTCAACTTTTAGAAAAAAGAAAATTTCCTGTAGAAAAGATTATCCCTGTTGCTTCACAAAAGTCTGTTGGAAATAAAATTTCATTTAATGGACAAGAATATAATGTTGTTTCTCTTAATGACGCTATCAATATGAAACCAGACATTGCGTTGTTTTCTGCAGGCGGGTCAACCTCTCTAGAATGGGCTCCCAAGTTTGCTAAAATTGGGACAAGAGTTGTTGATAATTCTTCTGCATGGAGAATGGACTCAACAAAAAAACTAATTGTAAGTGAAGTAAATTCTAATGTTTTAACAAAAGATGACTATATAATCGCAAACCCAAATTGTTCAACAATGCAAATGCTTGTTGTATTAGCTCCTCTTCACGAAAAATATAAAATTAAAAGACTTGTAATCTCAACATATCAATCTGTTTCTGGCACAGGAAAAAATGCTATAGATCAACTAAACGATGAGAGAGGTGGGCGGGATAGCTCAAAAGTGTACCCTTATTCTATTGATCAAAATTTATTACCTCACTGTGATGTTTTTGAGGAAGGCGGGTATACTAAAGAAGAAAATAAGCTTATTAATGAAACTAGAAAAATTTTAAATGACAACAGTATTCAAATAACTTCTACAGCTGTAAGAGTACCGATTGAAATATGTCATGGAGAATCAGTAAATATAGAATTTGAAAATGAATTTGAAGTTGATGGTGTTTTTGAAATTTTAAAAAATGCTCCTGGAGTAATTGTTGAAGATGATCCTAAAAAAAACAAATATCCTATGCCTATTAATTCAGCAAATAAAGATGAGGTGTTTGTGGGTAGAATAAGGAGAGATTTTAGCATTAAGAGTGGATTAAATCTTTGGATTGTTGCGGATAACCTTAGAAAAGGGGCTGCAACAAATACTATTCAAATAGCAGAAAAATTAATTGAAATGGAGATAATTTAAATCTACATCTCAAATGATTCCATAAATTTTGTGGTGTAATTGCCAGACAAAAAGTCTGGATTTTCTAATAATTTTTGATGAAATGGAATTGTTGTTTTTACCCCTTCAATTACAAACTCATCTAAAGCTCTTTTCATCTTATTTATTGCCTCTTCTCTGGTTTGAGCAGTAGTAATTAATTTAGCAATCATAGAATCATAATGTGGTGGTATTAAATATCCACTATAAACATGAGTGTCAATACGAACACCATGTCCGCCTGGAAAATGGAGTGTCAATATTTTGCCTGGGTTTGGCATGAAGTCATTATTTGGGTCTTCAGCATTTATTCTACATTCTATAGAACATAATTTAGGAAAATAATTCTTCCCGGAAATTGTTTTACCTGAAGCAACTAAAATTTGTTCTCGTATTAAATCATAATCTATAACTTGCTCAGTAATTGGATGCTCAACTTGAATTCTTGTATTCATCTCCATAAAGTAGAAATTCTTGTGTTTGTCAACTAAAAACTCAATTGTTCCCGCTCCTTCATATTTAATAGATTCTGCTGCTTTTACAGCAGCCTCGCCCATTGCCTTTCTTAATGGCTTAGTCATAAAGGGGGAAGGTGTTTCCTCAATTAGCTTCTGATGACGTCTTTGAATAGAACAATCTCTTTCAGAAAGATGACAAGCTTTTCCATAAGAATCACCTATAATTTGAATTTCAATATGCCTTGGGTCTTCAATAAATTTTTCTAGATACATGTCGTCATTATCAAAAGCAAGTTTTGATTCTTTTCTAGCTAGTTCCCATGCACTAGATAAATCTTTTGGGCTTTTGGCTATTCTCATTCCCTTTCCTCCACCACCTGCCGTGGCTTTAAGCATTACAGGATATCCTATTTCAAGTGCAATGTTTTGAGCGTCTTCAAGGGTTGGGATAAGCCCTTTAGAACCAGGAATTGTCGGAACCCCTGCTTTTTTCATCGTTTCTTTTGCAGACGCTTTGTCTCCCATTTTATCAATCATTTCAGGTGATGCGCCAATAAACTTTATCTTATGATCATGACATATTTTAGAAAATTTACTGCTCTCAGATAAAAACCCATATCCTGGATGAATAGCGTCGGCATTTGTAATTTCTGCTGCCGCAATTATATTAGCTGGCTTTAAATATGACTCCGCGCTAGCTGAAGGTCCGATACAAACAGCTTCATCTGCAAACCTCACATGAAGACTTTCCTCGTCTGCTTTTGAATATACTGCGACAGTTTGAATGTCCATTTCCTTGCAAGTCCTGATGATGCGCATAGCAATCTCTCCTCTATTAGCAATTAATATTTTATTAAACATTTTTAAGATGGATCAATAATAAAAAGTGGTTGATCAAACTCAATAGGACTTTGATCTTCAGCAAGTATTTTAACAATTTTTCCTGATATCTCAGATTCTATTTCATTGAATAATTTCATGGCTTCAATTACACATAGAATATCTCCTTCAACAACACTTTTTCCAACCTCAACAAATGAGGGCTTATCTGGCGATGGCTTTCTATAAAAAGTTCCTATTATTGGTGACTTAATTACTATATGGTTTTCATTCTCTACTTTTGTAGCCTGAGAATTAGAAATGTTTTCTTGAACAGCCTCATGATGGGTAGGTGAAACAGCTTGAGAAGTAATTGTGTTTTTAGAGGAAATATCCTCAACCAGAACTTGCTTAGTAATATCTTTCTTTGTCTTAATTGTAATTTTAAATCCTTCTCTTTCTATTTTAACTTCCTCAACACCAGATTTATAGACAAATTTTATTAAGTTTTGTATTTCTTTTATATCCATGTTATATAGTTTAATTGTATGCCCATGTTAAATATGCTGCACCCCATGTTAATCCAGCTCCAAAAGCTGTAAGTATTAATTTATCCCCCTCCTTAAACTCCTTTTCATAGTCGTACATTAATAACGGTATGGTTGCTGCAGTAGTATTTCCATATTCTTCTATGTTCATTAAAACTTTATTTTTATCTAAATTAATCTTTTCTGCGGTAGCATCAATAATTCTTTTATTAGCTTGATGAGGCAATAAATATTTAATTTCTTCTGGATTTAGATTATTTCTCTTGATAATTTGCTCTGCAGCGTTTGCCATTTCTGAAACAGCTGACTTAAACACTGTTTTTCCGTCTTGCGTTATATAATGCCATTTATTATCCAGTGATTCTTTTGATGTTGGATACAACGATCCTCCTGATTTTACTTTTAACCATTGTGCTCCGACCCCGTCTGATCTTAAATATTCATCTTCCCAGCCAAAATTATTAGCGCTGGGCTCTACTAAAACTGCTCCAGCTCCATCACCAAAAAGGATGCTGGTTGATCTGTCTGTATAATCTACAATAGAAGACATCATGTCTGCCCCTATTAGAAGTATTTTTTTATATCTCCCCGACTCAATATAGCTTGTAGCTGTTGACATGCCATATAAAAAACCTGAGCAAGCTGCGTTTACATCAAAAGCATATGCATTAGTTGCGTTTATTTCTGAGGCTACAGTTGGAGCAGTAGATGCACCATGATAATCTGGGGTTATTGTTGCAACAATTACTAAGTCAATAGTTTTAGGGTCAGTTTTCTTTTTATTGAGTAAATCTTTGGCGGCGTTTGCCGCTAAAAAAGAAGTTGCCTTCCCTTTTTCTTTAAGAATTCTTCTTTTTTTAATGCCCGTTCTTGCAGTTATCCAATCGTCATTAGTGTCAACCATTTTTTCTAAATCTCTATTGGAAATAAAGTCTTCTGGAATGTACCCTCCAACAGCAGTAATGGCAGCTTTTATTTTGTTTGTTTTGTTAGATATCATACTAACATCAATTATGTCTTTAGACAGTTAAATTGATAATTTAAGATACTAGTTATTTTCTGATTCTAATGAATCAACTAGAACTTTTCCTCTATAATAAAGCTTTCCTTCGTGCCAGTGGGCTCTGTGATATAGGTGTGACTCGCCAGTAGTTTTACATATTGATATTTGCTGCTTTTCAGCCTTAATATGAGTTCTACGTTTATCTCTTCTTGTTTTAGATATTTTACGTTTAGGATGTGCCATTTATAATAAATCTTTTAATTTGTCCCACCTAGGGTCAGTTTTTTCTTTAAAATTTTTTTTAGGTTTAAGTTCTTTTAATTTTTCTGCTATTTCTGATTTTAATGATCCATTTTCTATCCCAGGATGAACTTTTTTTTGTGGAACAGCCAAGATTATGCTTTCATAAATCATACGAGAGACATCTATGCTGTGAGATCCTGAAGGTAAAAAAACAACTTTATCGTCTGATGACGTAATGTTGTCCTTGAATTTTATAACTACACTGTAGTTTGTGTTCACACCCATATTAAAGCTTTCCATAGAAACATCACACTGAACCTCTATTTCTCCACTAAATGAAAATTTTAGATTTAGCAGTGTTGGTTTCTTTTCAAGTTCAAGATTTGCTAACAATTTAGCATCAAGAAAATCATAATAGTCAAAATTTTTAAAGAACTTATTTCCTAGCTCATAGTTAAAGCAGTGTATTCCTTCTTTCAAGCCTGAAAATTTAATCAAATATGGCGAAAGCGATTTCATCACTCAACTATTGAGCGGCAAATTTATAAAAATTTATCTATTTAATGTCAAACTATCGTATTTCTTGACCTGTATATATTTATCCCTACTTTCAATGCTTGTATGAATGAGGCTGGACTAGCAATTCCTTTACCTGCGATATCAAACCCTGTACCGTGATCTGGAGATGTTCTAATAATTGTTAACCCTGCGCTATAATTAACTCCGTTGCCAAAACTGATTGTTTTAAATGGAATTAATCCTTGATCGTGATACGCTGCTAGAATGCCGTCATATTTCTTAAAGTTTTCATTGCAAAAAAAAGTATCTGCTGAAAACGGGCCGTAAATTAAATTATTGCCGTTATTAATTGCTGCAATTGCAGGCAGTAATCTTTCTTGATCTTCATTCCCAATTACTCCATTGTCTCCAACGTGAGGGTTAATGGCAAGGATTGCAATCTTCGGCTCTCTTATTGCAAAATCCTTAATTAAAG
>ERZ1048686.405-NODE-405-length-42962-cov-16.995246_pt1 | contig 42962 bp, 27 predicted proteins | sample MGYA00383099_ERZ1048686 | MGnify/ENA primary metagenome ERZ1048686 (study PRJEB29581, sample SAMEA5548369) | metagenome | biome: marine; feature: coastal; material: water | depth 25 m | study: Short-term variability in the microbial, nano- and picoplankton... | reverse complement strand
AGCTTGTCCAGACCAATCATCACGTTCTGCTCTTCCTGGGAAAGAACCTGTAATACTGTCTAACAAATCGTATTCTTTTTTGGTCATCTTACTTACTTGAAGGAAGGTATAAATACCAATACTATTAAGTACTTGTTCCATTTTTGGTCCGATACCACTTACTTTTTTCAAATCGTCAGCTGTTTGGGTCGCAGCATCAAAAGCACCAATGCTCCCTAGTAAACTATTTACCTTATCTGAATTATCTCCTTTAGAAGACTCTTTAGATTTAAGTGAAGGTTTAGACACTGCAATACTGGATGTTCTTGCATCAGAACCTGTTCCTGCTAAACTATCTCCTCTTTCTCTTATATTTTTATAACGCTCTCCTGAAGATTTCAAAATCGTTTTAACCTCTGCTTGTGCAATTACTGGGAATGTTCTTGAATACAATAAGAATAATACAAAAAAGAATCCTATGGTTCCAATGAAAATTCCAATATCTACAAATGTTGGAGAGAACATCGTCCATGATGATGGCAAGTAATCTCTGTGTAACGAGGTTACAATGATTACAAAACGCTCAAACCACATACCAACATTTACCACAATTGAGATAAAGAAAGAGAACATTATACTTGTTCTTAATTTCTTGAACCACATAAATTGTGGAGAGAATACATTACAACTCATCATTAATAAATAAGCCCACCAGTAAGGTCCAGTTGCTCTGTTTAGGAATGCATATTGTTCATATTCTACTCCAGAATACCAAGCTATAAATAACTCTGTTATATAAGCTACACCAACTATAGAACCTGTAATCATGATTACAATGTTCATTAATTCAATATGCTGTACAGTAATATAATCTTCAAGGTTACACACTTTTCTCATAATTATAAGAAGTGTGTTTACCATAGCAAACCCAGAAAATACAGCTCCGGCAACAAAGTATGGTGGAAAAATAGTAGTATGCCATCCCGGAATAACTGATGTTGCGAAGTCAAATGATACAATCGTATGAACAGATAGTACTAAAGGTGTTGCTAAACCAGCAAGAACCAAAGATACTTCTTCAAAACGTTGCCAATCTTTTGCTCTACCAGACCAACCGAAACTTAATAAAGAATATATTTTCTTTTGGAAAGGCTTAATAGCTCTATCTCTAAGCATTGCAAAATCAGGAAGTAAACCTGTCCACCAGAATACCATTGAAACCGATAAATACGTAGAAATTGCAAATACATCCCAAAGTAAAGGCGAGTTAAAGTTAACCCATAGTGATCCAAATTGATTTGGAATTGGTAACACCCAATACCCTAACCACGGTCGACCCATGTGAATAATTGGAAATAAACCAGCTTGAACTACAGAGAAAATGGTCATTGCTTCAGCAGAACGGTTAATTGCCATTCTCCATTTTTGACGAAACAATAAAAGTACAGCAGATATAAGTGTTCCTGCATGACCAATACCTACCCACCAAACGAAGTTAGTAATATCCCAAGCCCAACCTACGGTTTTATTTAAACCCCAAGTTCCAATACCTGTAGATATTGTATAAATGATACATCCAATTCCCCACAGAAAAGCGGCAAGTGCTATAGAAAAAACTATCCACCATTGTTTATTCGCTTTTCCTTCAACAGGCGCTGCCACATCCACAGTAACATCGTGGTATGATTTTTCGCCTGTAACTAAAGGTCTTCTAATAGGTGCTTCGTAATGAGACGCCATAATTATATAATTGATTCTTTAATTAAATTTATGCTTCTGTTGTATTTCTCACTTTTGTATGATACTGCACATTAGGCTTTGTACCAACACTTTCTAATAAGTGATACATACGATCATCTTTTAAAAGTTTTGCAACTTTACTGTCTTTATCATTAATATCTCCAAAAGCCATTGCTCCATTACTACAAGCTGCAGAACATGCTGTTTGGAATTCTCCATCTTTAATTTCACGTCCGTCACGTTTTGCATCAAGAATTGTTTTTTGTGTTTTTTGAATACACATAGAACATTTTTCCATCACTCCACGAGAACGCACTACAACATCTGGATTTAATACCATACGTCCTAAATCATCATTCATATGATAATCGAACTCATCATTTCCATTATATAAGAACCAGTTGAAACGACGTACCTTATAAGGACAGTTGTTTGCGCAATATCTAGTACCTACACAACGGTTGTAAGCCATGTGATTTTGACCTTGACGACCATGTGATGTTGCTGCCACAGGACATACTGTTTCACAAGGTGCATGATTACAATGTTGACACATTACTGGCTGGAATGCCACTTGTGGATTATAAGAAGGTGATTCCATTTCTTCTAAAGCACCTATTATTCCTAATCCTTTTGTTTCTTCTTTTTTATCATTATCACCTGCAAATGTTTCTTCAGATGAATAATATCTATCAATACGCAACCAATGCATATCTCTACTTCGTCTAATTTCAGTTTTACCTACTACGGGTACATTATTCTCAGCATGACATGCAATAACACAAGCCCCACATCCTGTACAAGCATTTAAATCGATTGATAAGTTAAAATGATGCCCAATCGAACGATCAAATTCCTCCCATAAATCTACTTCTGGAGATGTTACTGGAGTTTCTACATGATTTAAAGATACGGTAGGCACTTTATTCCATACATCCCTATCTTTAGTATTGAATACCTCTAAAGTAGTTTCTTTAATGATATCTCCACGTCCCATTAATGTATTTTGAAGCTGAACTGAGGCAAATTCATGCTCTCCAGTTGCAGGCTCAATGATTACATTTTGGACGTTATTAGAATTTTGGTATAATGAATATCCATTGACACCAGTTTGCATTTCTTCTTTTAAACCAGATGTTCTACCATATCCTAATGCTAATCCAACTGAACCTTTTGCTTGTCCTGGTTGAATCATAACTGGGGCAGTAACGGTTACACCATTTACAGTAACATTTGCGTAACTCCCATTTAAAGCACCGTTAGCTACATGATTATTAGTTAAACCAATTCGATCTGCATCTGTCTTAGAAATAGTTAAATAGTTATCCCAAGATGCTCTTGTAATTGGATCTGGAAACTCTTGTAACCATGGGTTATTGGCTTGTTGACCATCACCCATACCAACTTTCGTATATAAAGTTAATTCTAAACCTTCTGATTGTGCAGAAGCTGCTAAAGAACGTGCTGCATTTCCAAAAAGTGTTGTATTTCCTTCTTCAACTACTTCTGTCGTATCTTCAACCTTAGTAGCAATAGCTCCAACGAACACACCATCATGCAAAGCTTCATTGAAAGAACTTCCGCCTAAAATAGTAGTACCCCAAGCGTCTTTTATATAATCATGATACGATACATCGTTCCCAGTCCACTTTAATAAAGCGTCTTGAAATTGTCTCGTATCAAATAAAGGACGAATTGTTGGCTGTGTTAAAGCATAGTGTCCTTTTTTAAGTTCAACATCCCCCCAAGATTCTAAATAATGAGGTGCTGCTGCAATATATTGTGTTTCTGAAGACGTTTCATCAGATTTCATTGAGAACGCCACAGATAATTCTGTTTTTTTCAACCCTTCAGCAAAATCTGAAGCATTTGCCAAGGTGTACATTGGGTTTACACCACTCATGATTATAGCTCCAACTTTACCAGCTTTCATATCAGCTACTAATTGTTCTACGTCCTTATCATTACCCTGTCTTGTTTTAATTGGTGTTTTAGAATCAAAAGCCTTACTACCAAGAGATTCATTAATTTCTATAACAACCGATTGTGCATTTATATCATTAATACCGGTAACTACAACGCCATTACGTCCTGCTTTCTTCAATTGAGACGCTGCCTTTTTAACAGCCTCTTCAATATGTTCAGGTAAGTCTCCAGAAACTGAACCTCCAACAATTTGGCTATGTAATTTAGATAAAACTATTTTTTGTTGAGAGGGCGTTAAAGGCACACGCTTATCTGCATTAGCACCAGTTAAAGACATATTAGACTCAAACTGCACATGTTTTGACATTTTACCATGATCTGGCACTCTATTTTTAGAATATCCAGAATCAAATCCGCCACCTTGCCAATCTCCTAAGAAATCTGCACCAACAGAAACAATGGTCATGGCTTTTTCAAAATTGTAATTCGCTAATCCGCGTTCTCCATATTTAGCCTGGTACGCATCCAACGCAGCAGATTCTGAAACAGAATCATATACTACATGACGAACATTACCATATTTTTCTTTAAACTCAGAAATTAACTTACTCGTTGAAGGACTAGCAAAAGTTTGTGTAAGTAACACAATATCTTTATTCGTAGCAGCAATATCAACTAATTTTTTTGTAGTATCAACATCAAAATCCGTCCAAGAAATGGTTGCATCTCCTTTTTTTGGACTCTGGATTCTTAAACTGTCATATAAACCTAAAACTGAAGCATTTACTCTAGCATTTGCGCTACCATTTGTAGCCGCCATCGTATTGTTTTCAATTTTTATTGGACGACCCTCGCGCGTTTTTACTAAAACACTTGCAAAATCAAAACCATTAGCAATTGTTGTCGCATAGTAATTAGCGACACCAGGAATAATTTCTGTTGGCTGTACTATGTAAGGAATGGACTTTTTCACAGGACCTTCGCAAGCAGCTAATGAAGCAGCCGCAGTACTAAATCCTACATACTTTAAGAAATCGCGTCGCGTTGTAGATGTTTCTTCTAATGTCTCTTTATCACCTAAAAATTCATCAGTAGGAATCTCTGCTACAAACTCGTTTTGTTCTAGAGCCTCAACAATAGAGCTATTTTCATTTAGCTCTTCAACACTTTTCCAGTATTTCTTGTTTGATGACATATTATATAATTGAATTACTTCTTATTAAATTTATTAATAGTGACATTTACCACATTCTAAACCACCCATTTGAGCAGCTGTCAAATTCTCTACCCCATACTTTTTCGATAACTGTTCATGTATCTTAGTATAGTAAGCGTTGTCTTTAACATCAATATTTGTTTCTCTGTGGCAGTTAATACACCACCCCATTGTTAATGGTGCATGTTGGTACATCACTTCCATCTCTTCAACAGGACCATGACATGTTTGACATTCAACACCAGCAACGGTAACGTGTTGTGAGTGATTGAAATATGCAAAATCAGGTAAGTTATGAATACGCACCCATTTTACTGGGCTAGATTCTCCTGTATATTTTTGCTCAGCATCATCCCATCCTGCAGCCTTATATAGCTTTTGAATTTCTCCATCATAGAATTCTTTAGAATATTCTTTGGTAGCTGTTTCTGGTGACACTTCGTAAATCGATTTATGACAGTTCATACAAACGTTTAATGACGGTATCCCTGAATGCTTACTTACTCTTGCTGAAGAATGACAATATTTACAATCAATACCATTATCACCTGCATGAATTTTATGAGAATAATGAATTGGTTGTACTGGCTCATATCCTTGATCTACACCAATTTGAGATAAATAACCAAAAACAAAGTAAGCACTTGACAGTAAAAACAATATAGCAACAACAATCATTAAAAATTGGTTCTGAACAAAAGCTTTCCATAATGGCGTTCTTTTTGAATCTTCTCCAATTTCGATATTTTGAGCCAATGCAAAGCGACGTAGTGTTTTATTTACGACATACAAACCTGCTGCTAATAGAATAAACAGTATCGCTAAAGCACCTAAAATTATTTCGTTTGAAATACCATTTGAAGACCCCGTATTTTGAGCAACTACTGCACCACCTGGCACTGCAGCTGGTTCTTTCTTTTCTTCTGCAGTATAAGCAAGTAAGTTATTTAAATCATCATCCGATAATTGAGGAAACGCTGTCATTGCAGCACCACCATACTCATTGTAAATTTTGTTTGCGTAAGAGTCGCCAGATTTAATTACTCCTGCACTATTACGAATCCAAGCGTAGAGCCAATCCCTATCTAAACCTTGTTCATCAGATAAACGAGCCTCTACATTACGTAATGCAGGCCCTGTCATTTTTTTATCTAATTTATGACAAGCAGCACAATTGGCATTAAATAAAGCTTTTCCTTTTGCTGAATCTCCTTCTTGAGCCGAAAGAGCTGATGTAAACGCTAATAAAATAACTAAGCCTAAACGAAGAAAGTTTGTGCTTAATTTACGGTGAATCACCTTTCTCATATTGTTGGTCAAATTAACTTCTAAACTTTGGTATGATTTTTTCATTGTGTTAATTGCAAAAATAAACAGTAAAAAAAATCTTTGGCAAAAGTAATATTAAAAGTCGATTTTAGAAATGTTACAGAAGTGTTAATTGATAATTTAGAGGGATTCTAAATAATAAAACGAGCCACAATTAAGTTTATAACGTATACATTTGTATAAAGATAATTAAAAATGAAACCATTAAATTTAAAGATTAGTTTTTTAAGTCTTTCATGTTTTATGATTGCTTCAACGTATTGCTTCTCGCAAGAGGGCAACATTACCATAAATCAAGATAAGCACATTACTGTTTTATTAGATTTGAAAAAGGAGATGAATAAGAATGAAGCAGACTCAGAACGCTATAAAATACAAGTATATTCAGGAAATCGCTCTGGTGCTTATGAAGCTCAAAAGGAATTTAGCAGTTCTTTTGGTGATTGGAACCCATCCATGCAATATGAAACACCAAATTTTAAAATTTGGGCCGGAAATTTTAGAACGCGATTAGAATCTGATAGAGCTTTAAAAAAAATTAAGAAAAAATTTCCTAATGCATTTATTTTTAAGCCTAAGAAAGGTAAAAATTAAAAAGAAAACTTTGAATAAAAATAAAGAGCGACCAATTGGTCGCTCTTTATTTTTATTCAAAGTTCAAGTTGTTATGGGCAGAGACTATTTTAATTTCTTCTTAACCTCAACTTCATGGAAAGCTTCTATAATATCACCTTCTTTAACATCGTTATAATTTTTAATTTGGAGACCACAATCGAAACCTTTTGTTACTTCTTTAGCATCATCTTTAAATCGTTTTAAGGATGCTAATTCCCCTGTAAAAACAACAACCCCATCTCTAATTAATCGAATTCCTGAGTTTCTCATTATTTTACCATTAGTTACCATACAACCTGCAATAGTTCCGATTTTAGAAACTTTAAACATTTCTCTAATTTCTGCAGTACCAGTAACCTCTTCTTTAAGCTCAGGAGATAACATTCCTTCCATGGCGTCTTTAAGATCATTGATAGCATCATAGATAATTGAGTATGATCTAATATCGATTTCTTCTTTATCAGCAATGGTTCTTGCATTACCAACAGGTCTCACATTAAATCCGATAATAATAGCATCAGAAGCTGAAGCTAATAATACATCACTTTCTGTAATGGCACCAACTCCTTTATGTAAAATATTTACTTGAATTTCTTCAGTCGACAATTTCTGGAAAGAATCCGTTAAGGCTTCTACAGAACCATCCACATCGCCTTTAAGTATAATATTTAATTCTTGGAAATCACCTAGAGCTATACGTCTACCAATTTCATCTAGAGTAATATGACGTTGCGTTCTAACCGACTGCTCACGTTGTAATTGTGCACGTTTTGAAGCAATTTGTTTTGCTTCACGTTCATCTGCAAATACATTAAATTTGTCACCCGCTTGAGGCGCTCCATCTAAACCTAAAATGGAAACAGGTATTGAAGGACCAGCTTCAACAACATCATTCCCTCGTTCATCATGCATGGCTTTTACTTTACCACTATGCTGACCTGCTAAAACATAATCACCCACTTTTAGGGTTCCAGCTTGTACTAATATTGTTGATATGTAACCTCTACCTTTATCTAAAAAAGCTTCAACTACAGTACCAACAGCTGGTTTATCTGGATTTGCTTTAAGCTCCAATAATTCTGCTTCAAGCAATACCTTTTCTAATAATTCTTTAACTCCTGTTCCTTCTTTAGCTGAAATGTCTTGAGATTGAATTTTCCCTCCCCAATCTTCAACTAATAAGTTCATTTGGGCTAATCCATCTTTAATTTTTTCAGGATTAGCGTCTGGCTTATCTATTTTATTAATTGCAAAAACTATAGGAACTCCTGCTGCCTGAGCATGCGAAATGGCTTCTTTAGTTTGCGGCATAATATCATCATCTGCAGCAGCTACAATAATAGCGATATCTGTAACTTGAGCTCCACGAGCACGCATTGCCGTAAAGGCCTCGTGACCTGGGGTATCTAAAAACGCTATTTTTTGACCACCTTCTAATTCTACCCCGTAAGCACCAATGTGCTGTGTGATACCACCTGATTCTCCTGCAATTACATTTTCTTGACGAATATAATCAAGAAGCGAAGTTTTACCATGATCAACGTGACCCATTACTGTAACAATTGGCGCACGTGGTTTTAAATCTTCTGGTTTATCTTCAACTTCTTCTATTGATTCTTCAATATCAGTTGTTACGAATTCTACTTGATATCCAAATTCTTCAGCAACAATCGTAAGTGTTTCAGCATCTAAACGCTGATTCATAGTTACCATCATACCAAGTGACATACATGCTGAAATAATTTCAGTTACGCCAACATCCATCATGGTTGCCATTTCACTAGCAGTAACAAACTCTGTTACTTTAATAATCTTGCTTTCAGCTTCTTCTATTTGTTGATCAATTTCAGTTTGCTCTCTGTGCTGATCTCTTTTATCTCTTCTGTATTTCGCGCCCTTTCCTTTACTTGATTTACCCTGAAGTTTTTCAAGTGTTTCACGCACTTGCTTTTTAACATCTTCTTCACTAGGTTCTTCCTTGGGAACATTACGACGTCCTGGTCCTGGTTTTCCTTTAAACCTATCATTTCCTCCGGGTCTATTTACACCACCTGGTCTATTTCCATTACCAGATTGAGGAGCCCCTGCTTTGCTAATACGGCGGCGTTTCTTCTTATTCGCATCTCCAGCTTTTACTACTGGTTTCCTCTCTTCCTTTTTCTTTTTAGGCTTATTAAACTGAGATAAATCAATTTTATCTCCAGCTATTTTAGGACCTGTAAGTTTTTTATACTGAGTTTCAACTTTCTCATCTGGAGTTACTAACTCGCCATCAACAACAACTTGTTTAGTTGCAGATTTTGAAATTTCTTCTTCCTCAGGAACTTGTTTAGTTTCAGGTTTAGGAGTTTTTTCTTTTACAATTTCCTCTTTTACCTCTTTCTTAACCTCCTCCTTTACTACAACTTTAACTTCTTCAACAACATCTTCTAAAGGCGTAGCAGGTTTTTCTTCAGCCTTCTTCTTAGAGTCTAAATCTATTTTTCCAATAGTTTTAGGTCCTGAAAGTGTTTTTGAAGCTTTAACCACTTCCTCTTGCCTAGCTTTTTCTCTCGCTTCTTGTGCTTTTTGCTTTGCTTCTAATTCTTTTTCACGTTTAATACGTAAATCTTCCTTTTCCTTTAGCTTCGCTTCGCTTACTTCTTGAGACTTAACTTTCTTGTTAGCATCCGTCTCAAATTCATCTGAAAGAAGGTTATGAGTTTCTTCAGAAATTTTTGTAGTGGGACGTTTCTCTATTTCTACCCCTTTAGAATCCAAAAATTCTACAGCACGGTCTAGAGAGATATTAAGCTCACGTAATACTTTATTTAATCTAATTGTTTCAGCCATAATCGCCTTTAAAATACTCAAATATAGATATTATACCTATTAAGGCATAATAAAATGCAAATCTGCACTATTATTTATTATTCTTCAAATTCTTCTTTCAGAATTCTGATAACATCTTTGATTGTTTCCTCTTCCAAATCTGTTCTCTTAACAAGATCAATAACATCTTGTTCTAATATACTTTTAGCAGTATCTAAACCTGCCTTACTAAACTCATCAATAACCCATCCTTCAATTTCATCAGTGAACTCACGTAATTCAACATCTTCTTCAGCACCTTCTCTGAATACATCAATCTCATAACCCGTTAATTGACCAGCTAAACGAATATTGTGGCCACCTCTACCAATAGCTTTACTTACTTCTTCAGGTTTAAGTATAACCTCAGCACGCTTGTTTTCTTCATCTAATTTAATAGATGTAACTCGTGCAGGACTTAAAGCTCTAGTAATAAATAATTGTAAGTTATTTGTATAGTTAATAACATCAATATTTTCGTTTCCTAACTCACGAACAATGCCGTGAATTCTTGAACCTTTCATACCAACACAAGCACCAACTGGATCAATTCTATCATCATAAGAATCAACAGCTACTTTGGCTTTTTCACCAGGAATTCTTACTACATGTTTAATCGTAATTAAACCATCAAAAACCTCTGGTATTTCTTGTTCAAATAATTTTTCTAAAAACGCTGGGGAGCTTCTAGACATAATGATAGTTGGTTTTGCACCTTTAAGCTCTACACTATCAATTACACCTCTTACATTATCTCCTTTTCTAAAGAAATCAGAAGGTATTTGTCTGTCTTTTGGTAGTATAATTTCATTTCCATCATCATCTAGTAAGATGACTGCTCTGTGACGAATATGGTGTACCTCTGCAGTATATATTTCTCCAATTAAATCTTTAAATTGCTTATAGATTATGGTGTTATCGTGCTCATGTATTTTAGAAATTAGGTTTTGACGTAATGCTAAAATAGCACGTCTTCCTAAATTAATAAGTTTTACTTCCTCGGACACATCTTCACCAACTTCAAAATCTGGCTCGATTTTACGAGCTTCAGTTAAAGAAATTTCTTGATTAGGCTCTTCAACTTCACCATCAGCAACTACAATTCTATTTCTCCATATTTCTAAATCACCTTTATCTGGATTAACAATAATATCAAAATTATCATCATCGCCAAACTTCTTTTTTAAGGCACTTCTAAATACATCTTCTAAAATTGCCATTAACGTTACTCTGTCAATTAGCTTATCATCTTTGAATTCTGAAAAAGATTCAATTAATGCGACATTTTCCATAAATCTTTAAATTAAAATTTAATCATAACTTTTGCTTCTACAATATTTTCATAAGGAATATTTGCTTCCTTTTTTACAGTTACTTTGCCTTTTCCTATTGGTTTTGGCTCTCTAACTTTCCACTCTAATGTAATATTATCATCAGTTGCTTCGGTAAGTGTCCCTTCTATTTCTTCAGAGCTCGTTCTTACTTTAAGCGTTCTTTTAATGTTTTTTTTATATTGGCGTTTGTGCGTTAATGGAGCTGCCGCTCCACCCGACATAACTTCTAAAGAAAAATCATGTTCTTCTCTATCTAAATTATTCTCAATGGCTCTACTAATAAACATACAGTCTTCGACTAAAACCCCGCTATCGCCATCAATAATTACTTTAATATGATTTTCACTACTGATCGAGAAATCAATTAAAAACAAATCTAGACGTTCAATTAACGCCGTATCAAGTAATTCTGTAACTTTAGCTTTAAACATTTTAAGTATAAAAAGAGGGGACTTTCCGTCCCCTCATATCATTAATTTCGCCTTTCAACGGTGCAAATATATAATATTTTATTGATTTCTAAAGGTATTTTTCATAAATTTAGACTCAAAGTAACTTACTTATTATGAAAAAAATATTAGTCCCCACCGATTTCTCTACTCAAGCTGAAAACGCTTTAAAAGTAGCCGCGCAAATGGCAAGAGCCCATAATGCTGAAATTTATTTGCTACATATTCTTGAAATACCATTGCAAAAAGTAGACGCCATGAGTTCTCATAGTGATTTACCAGAAGCCGTGTTTTTTATGAAATTGGCTCATAAAAAGTTTGAGAACTTATTGGATAAAGACTACCTGCATGATATAGTTGTGCACGAAACCGTTGATTTTAATGAAATCTTTAAAGGTGTTTTTCATACATGTAAAAAACATGATATCGACCTGGTAATCATGGGTTCAAACGGAGTTAGTGGTTTAAAAGAAATGCTTATTGGGAGTAATACTGAAAAAGTAGTTAGAACTTCTGAAACACCTGTTCTTGTGATTAAAAAAGAACATGAAACATTTAATATTGAAAATATCGTGTTTGCTTCTGACTTTAAGGAAGAACGCAAAACAGCTTATGTTAAAGCGATTGAATTTACTAAGGTTTTAGGCGCAAAAACACATTTACTTATGGTTAACACGCCTCAAAGGTTTATTACATCTGAGCATGCTAATGAACGTATGCAAGATTTTGCTAACTCATCTAATTTTTCAAACTCCAGCATGAATATTTATAATGATGTGACTATTGAAAAAGGGATTATGAATTTTTCGAAATCTGTAAATGCTGATTTAATTGTTATGAGCACTCATGGCAGACAAGGTATTTCTCATTTCTTTAATGGCAGCATTAGTGAAGACTTGGTTAATCATGCTAAAAGACCTGTGATTACTTTTAAGGTTTAAAAAATTTAATTTCATAAAAACAAAAAAAAGTCTTTCAGTTTTTGAAAGACTTTTTTTTGTTGGCCCAATAGGGCTTCTGCCGTTTCCGCTCAGAATAAACTACTTGCATTATATGCTTATAATAAAATAAAAAAGTCCTAACCATTTTCATGATTAGGACTTCAATTAATGTTGGCCCAATAGGTCTCGAACCTATACTCTTTTGCACCAAAAACAAACGTGTTACCAGTTACACCATAGGCCAAAATCTCAAAAGAGAGTGCAAATTTAATATAAAATTTTCTTTGCACAAGTATTTTTTAAAAAATAATCGGCATTAGTCAACGATTAATTAAAAACGTTTGTGATACCGCGAGTTTATAGTTATTATTATTTTATTTCTACATGCCTTTGGATCTTTTTCTCATATGTTAAGACAAACTAAATAGTTATGTGTCATTTCATATTTATTGTTAAATTCGCCAAAGCAAATAAATACAGATACAAATGGCACATTTAAACTATAAAAAATGGAATACCCTTTTAGGTTGGTTTTCTTTTTTAATAGCGCTTATAACATATAGTTTAACAGTTGAACCTACAGTGAGTTTTTGGGATGCAGGTGAATATATTTTAACTTCGGCTAAACTTCAGGTAGGTCATCCTCCAGGAGCACCCTTATTTCAAATGATGGGTGCCTTTTTCTCTATGTTTGCTTTTGAACCTTCACAAGTTGGTTTTATGATGAATATGATGAGTGCCATTGCCAGTGCATTCACTATCTTATTTATGTTTTGGACCATTACTTTATTGCTGAAAAAGTTGGTTGAAGGCGAGAAGGATATGGCTCAAGGAAAAATCATGGCTATTTTAGGTAGCGGATTAGTAGGTAGTTTAGCTTTTGCTTTTACAGACTCGTTTTGGTTTAATGCGGTTGAAACTGAAGTTTACGCCATGGCTACTTTAATTATGGCCGTTTTATTTTGGCTTGGACTGCGCTGGGAACAAGACATGGATAAACCACGAGGTAATCGATGGCTTATTTTAATCGCTTTTGTTATCGGTTTATCATTTGGAGTTCACTTTATGGGGCTATTAACTATTCCAGCTATCGGCCTTATTTATTACTTTAAAAACTACAAAACGATTTCCATTAAAAATTTTATAATTGCGAATGTCGTTTCTGTTGGTGTCCTTCTTTTTGTGTTTAAATTATTAGCGCCAAACATCCTTAGAATATTTAGTGCTTTTGAGGTGTTTTTTGTTAATAGTATTGGGTTACCATTTAATTCAGGATCTATAATTGCTGGCATTACTTTAGTAGCTATTATATTTTACGCTTTAAAATATACACGTCAAAAAAATCAAACCCATTTAAACACAGGTGTTCTTTGTTTAACTTTTGTTATTATTGGATTTTCTACTTGGTTACTGTTACCTATTCGCGCCAATGCTAATGTAGTTATTAACGAAAACAACCCTTCTAGTGCTCGAGAGTTATTAGCTTATTATAACTTAGAACAATATCCTGAAACACACTTGTTTTATGGCCCTCAGTTTACAGACCAATACGCCTATTTAGATGAGAACAACCCTTATCTAGATGATAAGCCCAAATATGAAAAAGACGAAGAAAAGGGTGAATATGTTGTAGTTAATGATTGGAAAAATGCTAAACAGAATTACAATTCAAAACATGCTTCTTTCCTCCCGCGAATGTGGAGTACTGAGCATGCTGAAAATTATATGATGTTTTCTGGTTTTTTAGATTTTAAACTGAAGCCAGATTATCAAATGGAAAATGAGTTGCGTACTGCCGTTGCAAATTTTAGAAACGATGTGGCTCAGGGCAATATTGATTATGAAGATTATAACGATTTCTTAAAGCAGTTTAAAGACTATATTAATATAGAAAAACCTTCTTTAGCAAGTAATATTGTTTACCTATTTGAATACCAACTGGGTTATATGTATTGGCGTTATTTTATGTGGAATTTTTCTGGAAGACAAGACGATATTCAAGGACGTTATGACAATCACGGGAATTGGATCTCGGGTATAAAACCTATTGATGAAATGCACTTGGGCATGTCTCAAGACAATTTACCAAGTGATGTTAAAAACAATAAAGCCAGAAATACTTATTATTTACTGCCCTTAATTCTAGGACTTATTGGGTTTTTCTTTTTATTCAACAAAGACAAAAAACTATTTTGGGTGATGCTCGTATTTTTCTTATTTACAGGAATCGCTATTCAAGTTTATACAAACGTGCGCCCCTTTGAACCAAGAGAACGTGACTATTCTGTAGTAGGCTCTTTTTATGTATTCGCGCTTTGGATTGGTTTTGGAGTTTATGCAATTTACGATGTAATCAAAAAGTATATTCCTAAAACACTAGCAGCTCCAATTATTACTGTTGTATGCCTAATACTCGTTCCTGGTATTTTAGCCGCCAATAATTGGGATGACCATGATCGATCTGACAAATACACTGCCAAAGCTATGGCTAAGATGTATTTAGATTCCTGTGCCGAAAACGGTATTCTATTTACCATAGGTGACAACGATACTTTTGCCCTATGGTATGCTCAAGAAATCGAAGGTTATAGAACTGATGTACGTGTTGTAAATACCAGTTTATTTCAAACGGATTGGTACATAGACCAGATGAAACGTAAAGCATATGATAGTGATCCTGTGCCATCACAACTTACTCATGACTTATATAAATATGGTACTAATGACTATATTATAATCCAACAAGTAATCAATGATACTCTCGAGGTTAAGCAGTTTTTAGATTTTGTTGCAAGTGATAATCCGAAAACAAAATACAAATATGTGTTGGAGCAGCGCGGTATTGACTTATCTGATGTTAGAAGTCAAGATGCCAATGCCACTTATTTGCCTACACCATATTTGCGACTTCCAGTAAATAAAGAAAATGCATTAAAATCTGGCATAGTAAAACCTAAGGACACAGATAAGATTGTACCGCATATTGATATTAAAATTTCTGGTGGTGCCCTTTACAAAAATCGATTATTGATGTTAGATATCGTTGCCAATAACGAATGGAAACGCCCCATTTATTTTACAGGTGGTAGTTTTGGCGATGACGATTATATTTGGATGAAAGATTATCTACAATTAGATGGTATGTGCTACAAACTAGTACCTATTAATACGCCAGTAGATAGAGCTAATCCTTTTGATATGGGTCGTGTTGATAGTGAATTAATGTATGAAAAAGTTAAAAATTGGGATTGGGGAAATAGTGGAAGTTCTGATATTTATCATGATGTTGAAACACGTAAAAACTCAATCACGTACAGAGGTAATTTAGCGCGTTTAGCAGAACAGTTAATTAATGAAGATAAACTAGATAAAGCTGAAGAAGTAGCTGATATTGCTATGAATAATATGCCGGTAGAATACTTTGGCTATTACACCCTTTTAGAACCTTATATCGGGGCGTATTATGAAGTTGGTAATAAAGGGAAAGCACAACGACTTTTTATGGACGTTGCTAAAAAATATCAAGAAAACTTATCGTACTACAGTAGTTTAAAAGTTGATAAGCAAGAACGTTTGTTTGAAGATATTTACACTGACATACAGCGCTACAAAAACTTAGTTGATGTTTTAATAAAATATGATATTGAATTTGCAGAAGCTGAAGGAGACATTTTTAACAATTATCTTAGGTCTTTCAATCATTTTTATGGTGAAGATGAACCTGAAGATATCATTAGAACAGATAACGACATTCCGGTTGATAGCGGATTACAAATAGATAGTGCTAGTTCCAATTAATCAACCCTTAGGCATGTCCTTAACTCCTATTAAAACGCCATGGATTGCTAAGAAGCTATTCACAAATTATATTTGGGACATTTCAACTACCGAAAAAGTTATTTACTTAACTTTTGATGATGGCCCAACTCCTAAAATAACCAATTGGACCTTAGATATATTAAAACAACACAACGCTAAAGCTACTTTTTTTTGTATTGGAAATAACATTGAAAAACATCCTGAGATTTTTCAGGGTATTTTGAAAGATGGACACGCTATTGGTAATCATACACAAAACCATATAAGGGGTTGGAAAACTAAGGCTAAAGATTATCTCAATAATATAGGTGAAGCGCAAGAGACAATAAACTTTCAAATTCCACAATCTAAATTCCAGGACTTCAAGATCACCAATCTTTTTAGGCCTCCTTACGGACAGATAACACCTAAACAAGGTAGGAAATTAATAAATTTAGGTTACAAAATTGTTATGTGGGATGTTTTATCTTTTGATTGGGACCATACTATTGAAAAGGAAAATTGTTTAGAAAATGTGCTCGCAAAAACCTCTAAAGGGAGCATTATTGTTTTTCATGATAGTGTAAAGGCTTCAAAAAATATGCAATATACATTGCCTAAAGTGTTGGCGCATTTTAGTGAAAAAGGATATTGTTTTAAAGCTTTAAATTCTACTGTTTAAAACGTATGATGAAGGTGATTTAAAGTTCTGATTTGCGTTAGGGACTGCAACGGCATCCTTTTTAAAACTCACAAAAGTAAAGTTTGTGTAGAACTATAATTTAACAGTTTGCGACGTCGCTCTCTCCTCGCAATGACGTCTTTAAAAAGATATAGTGGAAAGCCCGACCCTTGTGGTAACCCCCAAGTATTTAAATGTTACGTTTCAGAAATTTAAACGTATTCCTGAATAATACCTATAAGTGTATTAGCGTCTTGCTCGCCACTTTGGCGCCATTTCATTTCGCCATCTTTATAAATGATAAGAGTAGGTAAAGTTTTAACACGAAGAGCTTCAGCAAGTTCTTGGTTTTTTTCAACATCAATTTTTATAACCTTTGCCTTATCTCCTAAAGCTGCGGCGACATCTCTTAAAATAAGATGCATTGGCTCGGATTGATCATCCCATTCTGTGTAAAAATCTAACAAAACTGGAATTTCTACATCTATAAGTTCTCCAAATTTCGACATACTTTATTATTTATTAATGAAAAGTACTCTTACAAACCTACAATTTTTATTTCTTTTTTTATCTATCGTGTTAAAAATAGCCTCAATACGCCTTTAACATCAAAAATAAAATCACATAGTAAATATAGCATTTCTAAACAACTATGCATTATTTGTGCCTTTTTTAAGTTCTATAACCGTTATTTCTGGCCAAATTCCAACACGCCCAGGAAACGCTAAATATCCAAATCCTCGATTAACATTAATATATTGGCCCAACTGTTGATAAATACCCGCCCAATATTTATAGCGCCATTTTACTGGGCTCCATTTAAACCAACCTGGTATTTCTATGCCAAATTGCATACCATGGGTATGTCCACTTAATGTTAAATGATAGTGATAGTCGTCTTGAATAACTTCTTTTTCCCAATGTGATGGGTCGTGACTCATTAATATCTTAAAATCGTTTTCATTTATATTTTGAGATGCCTTTTTTAAATCTCCAGCTTTTTTAAATCCGCCTACTCCCCAGTTTTCAACACCAACGATAGCTATCCGTTCACCATTTTTTTCTAGAAATTTACTTTCGTTTAAGAGAACAGTGAATCCAATTTCTTTTTGAAGGCTTTTTAAATCTTCCAAATTTTGATGTTTTGCTTCATCAGAATCCCACTGCACATAATCACCATAATCATGATTCCCAAGAACCGAAAACAAGCCATCTTTAGCTTTTAATTTATTAAAGACATCTTTATACGGCACTAATTCTTCAACTTTATTATTTACCATATCACCAGTAAATAAAATCACATCGCTTTCTTGTTCATTAATTAAATCAACAGCATACTTCACCTTTTCCATATTATCAAAACTACCAGAATGTATATCGCTTATTTGGGTAAGTTTATAACCATCAAAAGCTGCTGGTAAATCTTCAAAAGATAAGGTGTATTTTAAAACTTTATAGTTATACTTTCCTCTATAAATACCATAAATAATAGACGCTAATGGAATTGCTGCCAAACCCATTGCAAGCTTGCTAATAAAGAGTCTTCTTGAAGCAAAATAGTTTCCTTTTACTGCATCACCTGCTGTAAAATATCGATAAATGGCTTGAGGTAATCTAAAAACATCCTCTGCAAACATGCCTAATAACAAAATTATTTTTGGAACTAAAATGGCTATAAAAAAACCAAATGCATAAGCGTGTACATGCGAAAACCCATCACGCCTGTTCAAGCCATAATAATGAGAAATAAAATTACCAATCACTAAAACTGTTATTAGCCAATATAATATTCGAATCCAGTTATTTTTGCTTACGGTTTTAAATGCTTGAAATGCATATAAATCCAGTAATCCAAAAATAGCAAGGAAAATTATCCAACGAATCATAAAGCAAATTTAAATTTTTGTAAAGTTATTAATTAGAAAAGCAACTTATCTTATGAAAGTGTTAAACGTTTTAATATTAAATCTTTCTATAGTTTTAGATTTGGTTTGAAAGACAACTATTTTGGTTTCATTTGGTAATAAGTCGAAGTAATTGTCTAAAAAATGCCCTTTTTCATCTGAATATAAAAACACATCTTTTTGGAGTGTTTTTGAAGATAGTTCAATAGAAAAGCCAATATCTGTTTTTGTTATTTTTTGCTCAATATCTCCTTGTTTCAATTTCAACTCTTTAGGTTTTACTATATAGTATAAACTCTGACTGTTATTGAAATTTGAAACAACAACAACTTTTGATGCATCTAATTTGAAAGCCTCTAAATTAACTTGATGCTGTAATTGACTCGCATTTGATTCTAGAATAATAGATTTTGAAAATTGATATAAAGGGTTACCTTCAAAATCTAATATTTTAACTGACAGTTCTCCAGAATGGGGCTCAAAATCATCATTAATCACATATGTTCTTAAAATATTGTTTTCTACTTTCGAAGAAACTAAAACATCCTCAAAACTATGTTTTGCCTTATAGTGCAAGGCTTTCCATTTTCCAAAAAAATCGATGCTTGACCAAGACACTACTGGCCAACAATCGTTAAGTTGCCAATAGAGCGTTCCCATATTATAAGGTTTTGCTCTGCGTTGTGCTTCGATACCTTTTGTAATTCCGTATGCCTGTAATAACTGACTCATGTACACATAATCTTCTGCCTTTTCTGGAACAGGGAAATCACGTTCCATATACTCGCGCATGAGTTGAAATCCTCTACTATGTTTTTGATGCGACTGAAAACTATTGGTAGAAATATCAATCAAATCACTTTGGTTAATATATTTTATGGCTTCATAACTTGGAAACGATTGAAATCCAAACTCACTCATAAAACGCGGTACGTTTTCTTCTAAATGTCCAAAAGGGTAGGCATCGTGCCAAATCCACCAATCGTGTGCATCGCCTTCAAACTTATATTTCGGATTGCCGCGTCCATATTTTGGAGATGATTCCCAGTAATCTGTATCAGTTAATTTATTTACTGTATTAGGCAAAATAGAATCGAACACTTTTAAATAATAACTCCAAATTTCTTCTTTCTCATGTTCGCTTCTATCTGCTTGCCAACCCCAACGATTCCAACCTTCAGCGTTTTCATTATTACCGCACCACAATGCAATTGAAGCATGATTTCGTAATCGTTTGACATTTTGAGTAGCTTCCTCCTGCACATTTTCTAAAAAGGCCTGATCTCCCGGGTACATGGCACAAGCAAACATAAAATCTTGCCAAACCAAAATACCTTTTTCATCACATAAATCGTAAAAAATGTCATTCTCATAAATACCACCTCCCCAAACACGAAGCATATTCATATTGGCATCAACCACATCATTTAACAGTTTTTCGTAATGCGCATTGGTCACTTGATTCTGCATACTATTTTGCGGAATATAATTGGCACCTTTAGAATACACTGGCACATCATTCACTTTAAAATAAAACGACTCACCAATACTGTCTTTTTCAGTGATTAAATCAATGGTTCTTAATCCTTTTTTTACTAAAACACTATCAAGAATGGTTTTACCATTTCTAACCACAACTTTAATATCGTACAAATAAGGCTCACCAAGATTATGTGGCCACCAACGTTTTGGATTTTTGATTGTTATTGGTATCTCAGGTTTTTCTGGCTTCTGAAACTGCAATGTATCATTTATATAAACTTCATAGTTTAAAACATCTTTGCTGAAATTACTATCTGCAATTTCAACTATAAGACTTGCGATTGAATCAGTTAAAGTATTTTGAATGATATTGATATTTTCAATTTTATAATCATTCCAAGCAGTTAATTTAATTGGTCTCCAAATACCACTCGTATTCAATTTTGGACCCCAATCCCAACCATATTGAAATTGCGCTTTACGTGTAAAAATGCGATTGCCTTCTGGAAGCGTATACTTCAGACTGTTCTTTTCTTTGTCTTCTGAAATGGAAGTGTTTTCAAAAACGATTCGTAATTCATTTTCAGCTTTTAAAAGTGGTTTTACCTCAACTTGAAATTCTCGAAAGGCATTGTTAGTTTTTAGTATTAAACTATCATTTAAAAATACAGAAGCATAAGTATCTAAACCTTCAAAACTAAGTTCTATATGTCTTTTTTGAAGTGTTTTTCTATCAACCAAAAATGTGGTTTTGTATTCCCAATCAGTTTCAGAAATCCAGTGTAGTTTTTCTTCGTTATTTCCAATAAATGGATGTTCAATCAATTTATTTTCTAATAAGTCTGAATGTATATTTCCAGGAACTGTTGCCAAGTTCCAAATCGTGTCTCTAACCTTTTTAAATTCCCAATTATCATGAAGCTCCATTTTTATTGGAACATCACTTTTCGTGCTGCACCCAATTAAGAAAATCATAATTACTAATAGACCACTATACTTCATCTTGAATGGCTTTTAAAATAAATTGAATAGTCACAACATCAGATTCAGTTTGAATGGTATCAAAACGTGTTGGTTTAGTTTTATTCTCCACCGCCTTTGAAGCTGATGTATGAATCTCATTAAATCCTGAGTTTTTAAATAGCTCAACATTTTGGAAATTAATGCCACTTCCCGCAAGAATTGTAGTTCTATCGTTTGCCTTTTTATTTAATTTTTTGAGCAATTCTAGACCTTTTTCTGCGGAACTTGCTTGACCAGACGTTAAAATTCTATCGACACCTAAATCGATTAATTGTTCTAAAACTTTAAATGGATTTTGAACGCAATCGAACGCACGATGGAACGTAAATGACATTGGTTTTGACAATTCAATCAGTTCTTTAGTTCTTGCTACATCCAAAGTATTATCTGTATTTAAAACACCAGAAACAATTCCATGGCATCCAATTTCTTTAATGAGCTGAATATCATGTTTCATGATGTCAAACTCGACATCAGAATAGTTGAAATTACCAGATCGTGGTCTAATAAGCACAAATGTTTCTATAGACAATTGGTCTTTGACCTGCTTAATTAATCCATAACTGGGTGTTACTCCTCCAACAGACAACTCTTGACATAATTCTATGCGTAAAGCTCCAGCTTCTTGAGCATTTTTTGCAGATTGGTAAGAGTTGGCACAGATTTCTAGAAGCATATTAATTTATTATTATTTCATCAATAAATGTCCATGCTTTTTGTCCAGCACCTTGTTTGCCTTCAGGGATGATACCATAGCTTGGGATTTTTAACGTGATTACTCTTCCTTTTACACCTTCAAAATTTACTTGAAAGTTCTCTAATAATTCGTTACTTTTTTCAACAAGATAATCTTTAAAAAGATTGTTATCGATACTTACCTGAACTTTTTCTGGCGCATAAATCCATTGGCCTTGACCATTATGAAATCTAGTTTCAACAGATTCTATTTCTGTTTCTTCGCCGAAATCAATTGTTATTTCTAAATCGTCTCCCCAGAAGCCCAACCACTCTTTATCGCCATAACGTTTATCACTACCAGAAATACCATTTATTAAACCTTGAGCTCCACTTCCTAGATAACTTTTATGAGGATCTACATTTATAGAAATTTGTTTTCCTACTGCTTTATGTAAATTAATGGTTTCTGAAAACACGCTTCCTAATTTTTCTTCAGCATTAAAAACAGCTGCTTTTAGAGTGACACTTTTAGTAATCACAATTGGAGTTGAATATGTTTCAGAATTTATATTAGGTTCAGATCCATCTAATGTGTAGCGCTTTGTCTTCCCCTTGATTAATGATTCTAATCGATATAAAATCTTATCATTTTCAGAAATCAAGTTTCCTTCCACTTCGTACAAATGATTCGCATAATTAATATCTAAAATATCTAGTCGTCTATTAAAATTTTCAACTCTCGAAACAAAATCGTCATAATTTTTATTCTCTGGATTTGACCAAACCACTTCGCTCATTGCTAAGATTCTTGGAAATGCCATGTACTCCACTTGCGCTTCAGTAGGTATGTATTCTGTCCAAATATTCCCTTGTGCACCTAAAACATATTCTGACTCTTCTTCTGTTAATTCTTCAGGAATGGGATTAAAACTATAGACTTTATCTAATGGTAAAAACCCACCAATAGCAAGTGGCTCACTAGAGTTTTTAGATTGGTAATGATCGAAATAACAATGAGATCCTGGTGTTAAAATAACATTGTGATGTTGCTTTGCTGCTTCTACTGCGCCATGAATACCTCGCCAAGACATTACCGTAGCATTTGGAGCCAACCCACCTTCGAGAATTTCATCCCAACCAATAATTTGTCTGCCTTTACTGTTTAAATACTTTTCAATTCGGGTAATAAAATAGTTTTGTAATTCGTGTTCGTCTTTTAAACCTTCGGTTTTAATTCTATGCTGACAATCATTACAGGTTTTCCATCTTATTTTTGGCGCTTCATCCCCACCAATGTGTATATAATTACTAGGAAATAGTTCTAAAACTTCATCCAAAACATCTTCTAAAAAATTAAATGTTTCATCTTTAGTGCAATAAATATCTTCAAAGACACCCCATTTTGTAGCGACCTCAACCTTCTCATTAGAGCATCCTAATTCCGGATATGCAGCAATGGCGGCTTGACTATGACCTGGCATCTCAATTTCTGGAATTACAGTAACATGTCTTGCTTGAGCATAAGCAATAATATCTTTAATCTCATCTTGTGTATAAAAACCGCCATAATGTTTGCCATCAAATTGCTGTGGTTCATCATTGTAATGACCCACCAACGTTTCATTTCTAAAAGCCCCCACTTCCTGTAGTTTAGGATATTTTTTAATTTCAATTCGCCAACCTTGGTCTTCAGTTAAATGCCAATGAAAGGTATTCATCTTTAACATGGCTAAAGCATCAACATATTTTTTAATGAAGTTAACAGAAAAAAAATGTCTTCCAACATCTAAATGCATGCCTCGATATTTAAACTGAGGAGCATCGTGAATAGTCACACATTCAATGGCAATTTGCTTTTCTTTCAAGCTTTTATTTTCAAACTCTGGAGGTAATAATTGTTTTAAAGATTGTACAGCATAAAAAGCACCTTGATCAGTACTCGCTCTAATTTTAATTTTTTTAGGTTGAACGTCTAACACATAACCTTCTTTGTTATTTAATTCAGAATCTAGAATAAATTCAATGTCATTAGACGTTTTAAGTTGAAAATCGCTTCCATTTTCAATAAATGATTTTAAAAGTTCGGCTGAAACTTTTAATGCTTCTGGATACTTAATTCCAGTAGCGTTATTTAAAACAAATTGACCTTCTTTAATGCCTTGGTTGAGAGGTGTTGGAATAATTTGAGGCGTAATACCTCCTTTAAGTTTTTGAGAACAACTTGAAATTACAAACACTAAAAGGAATAAAGCAACTATTTTCTTGACTAGCATTTTAGTATATTAGGACTTTAAATTTAGTAATCTAATTTTTAATGAAGCTATCACTTACCTCCATTTTTATTCTAATTCTTTTTATAAGTTCCTGTAAAAAAGAAATTAATACAACTCCAGCACAAAAAGACTCCGCTTTAATCGCCTATGTTAACCCATTAATTGGTACCGGAGGACATGGTCATACCTATCCTGGAGCGACGATGCCTTTTGGCATGATGCAGCTCTCTCCAGATACACGTTTAGATGGTTGGGATGGTTGTAGTGGTTATCATTATACAGACAGTTATATTTATGGATTTTCTCATACACATCTCAGCGGAACAGGTATTAGTGATTATGGTGACGTACTTTTAATGCCTACCAACACGCATAATTTTAACAATGGTGCTGACGGTAAAAAAGGCTATCGGGCTCACTTTTCTCATGATAATGAAATAGCAGAACCAGGCTATTATAAGGTACATTTAGATTCAACAAATATCAGTGTAGAATTAACGGTTTCTAATCGTAGTGGACTTCATAAATATCAATTTCCTTCATCTGAAAATCAATTTGTAATTTTAGATTTAGTGCATCGTGATAAAGTTTTAGACGCGAAAATTGATAAAATTTCTGATACTGAAATTATTGGTTATCGTCATTCGGAAGCTTGGGCAAAAGACCAACGTTTGTTCTTCGCTATTAAAACATCTCATCCTTTTAATGATATGTTACAATCGCCTCCAAAAACTGGAATACCAGGGGCAAGGCGATCTTCTTTAAACTTTATTAATCCTAATAACGAGCCTATACTAATTAAAGTCGGAATTTCTGCAGTTGATATTGATGGCGCACGCAAAAACCTTGAAGGAGAAATCAATAATAAAGATTTTAAAACTGTAAAAAAAGAAGCCCAAAAATATTGGGAATCACAACTTGAAAAAATTGTTATTGAAAGTAATGACCTAGATAAAAAAACTAATTTTTATTCGGCATTATATCATACCATGTTAGCGCCTCAACGCTATCAAGATATTGATGGTCGCTACAGAGGTATGGACTTAGAAATTCATAATACTGATTTTGACTATTACTCTGTTTTTTCACTTTGGGACACTTATAGAGCTGCACATCCACTGTATACCATAATCGAACAAGAACGAACCAATGATTTTATCAATACATTTCTCGCGAAGTATGATGAAGGCGGCATTATGCCAATGTGGGATTTAGCTGGTAATTATACAGATTGTATGATTGGTTATCACTCAGTGCCAGTTGTAGCTGATGCTTATTTAAAAGGAATTAGAGGTTATGATACTGAAAAAGCTTTTGAAGCGATGAAACATTCGGCTACAAGAGACAAATTTGGACTAGAAGCTTATAAAAAATATGGTTTTATTCCTGTAGATGAAGAAAGCGAATCAGTTTCTAAAACTTTAGAATATGCCTACGATGATTGGACCATTGCGCAGATGGCAAAAGAAATGGGTAAAACAGATGATTACCAAACTTACATTAAACGTGCACAGAACTATAAAAATGTCTTTGATCCAGAAACTCAATTTATGCGAGGACGTTTTAGAAACACATGGTTTGCGCCTTTTGATCCCTATGAGGTGAATTTTAATTACACCGAAGCCAATTCTTGGCAATACAGCTTTTATGTACCTCAAGACGTTTCAGGATTTATAGATTTACTTGGAGGAAAAGATAAATTAGAAGCTCAGCTCGACGAATTATTTAATGCAAAAACACAAACTTCTGGTCGTGACCAATCTGATATCACTGGTTTAATTGGGCAATATGCTCATGGTAATGAACCAAGTCACCATATGGCTTATCTTTATAATTTTGTAAATAAACCTCACAAAACGCAAGAGAAAGTGCATCAAATTTTAACAGAACTCTACAACAACGATCCTGACGGTGTCTCTGGAAATGAAGATTGCGGACAAATGAGTGCTTGGTACGTATTGAGTTCAATGGGATTCTACTCGGTAACACCAGGAAGTAATACATACATCATAGGCACACCTCTTTTTGATAAAGCTTCAATTAATCTTGAAAACGGAAAGCAATTCAATATTACCGCAAATAACCTTAGTGATTCTAATATTTATATTGAAAATGTCAAATTGAATGGAAAGAATTTAGATGTCACATACCTTAAGCATGAAGATATAATTTCTGGTGGTACATTAGAATTTACGATGACAGATGATCCTGCTACCTGGGGAAGTAAAGTTGGTAATGAACCTATAACAGAAATTACCGAACACATTATCTTAGCTTCACCGTATATTGAAAAAGGTGATATTACATTTAGAGGTTCAACCGAAATTGTTCTAAACACCTCTGAGGGTAATGCAACAATTTACTTCGCTTTAAATAATGATAATTTTAAGGTTTACGAAAAACCATTTACAATTAATGATGACACACAAGTAAAGTTATATTCAAAAAAAGAAAATTTAAAAAGCCCTGTATTAACTACACCTTTCTTTAGGATTGATCCAAACCTTAGTATTACTCTTGAAAGCGAGTTCGCTAATCAATATTCTGCTGGCGGCAATGACGCACTAATAGATGGTATTAGAAGTACTAAAAATTATAGAACTGGTAGCTGGCAAGGTTATAATGACACTGATGTTATTGCCATAGTCGATTTAGGCAATCAAAAAACCATTTCTTCTGTAAAGGTTAACTTTTTACAAGATCAAGGTGCTTGGATTTTTTACCCAACAGAAGTACAATGCTTTGTTTCAAAAGATAATAAGAACTTTAAAGCTTTACCTGCGCAAAAGATTGATGCTTCAAAAAGAAATAGTGATGTAGAAATTAAAACAATTGAGTTTGAAATTGCGAAGAACAACTATAAATATGTAAAGATTATAGCTAAGAAACTTGGAAAAGTTCCTGAATGGCATAAAGGTTATCCTTATGATGGTAGAGGATGGGTTTTTGTAGATGAAATTTCAATTAAATAAAACTAACCAATACTAATATGAATCAACAAAAATCGTATCGTTCTTCCTTTATTTTACTGACAATTTTATTTTTCCTTTGGGGATTTATTACCGTTTTAGTAGACTCTTTAGTTCCTAGATTACGAGAGTTATTTACTCTTACTTATGCGCAAGCCATCTTAGTACAATTTGCTTTTTTTGGAGCTTATTTTATCTTATCTATTCCTGCGAGTTATATTTTATCAAAAATCGGCTATAAAAAAGGTATCATACTTGGTTTACTAACTATGGCTTTTGGTTGTTTACTTTTTTATCCAGCTGCTTCATATCGTGTTTTTGGAGTGTTTCTAGTAGCTTATTTTATTTTAGCTGGAGGTATAACCATTTTACAAGTAGCAGCAAATCCTTATGTTGCTGTTTTAGGAAGTGAAGATGGCGCTTCTAGTCGTTTAAATTTATCTCAAGCATTTAACTCACTAGGAACAGCCATTGCTCCAGCAGTTGGAGCTCTATTTATTTTAAGTGACGCTATTAAAACGAAAGGCGAAATAGCTTCTCTTTCAGAAACTGCTAAAGAAACGTATTTGGCCTCGGAAGCTTCAGCGGTTCAAAAACCATTTTTAGGACTCGCAGTTTTTATTATTGCTATTGCAGTAATTTTCTTGTTTGCAAAGCTCCCAAAATTGATAAACGAAGAAGCAACAGGAACATACTCTGATGCATTCAAACAAAGAAACTTAATGCTAGGTGTGCTTGGTATTTTCTTTTACGTTGGGGCCGAAGTATCTATTGGAAGCTTTCTAGTTAACTATTTTCAAGAGATGAATATGGTACCATTGATACAAGAAAGCAACACCTTAATGAGCATAGCAGACACTGTAGCAAACTTATTTTTTAAATCTTTAGATGGTGCAGATGATAAAGCCTTGCTTGGTATTTTTGTTATTTTCTATTGGTCTGGTGCTATGATTGGTCGTTTTATAGGTTCGTATCTCACGAAAATAATGAATCCAGGAAAAGTATTAAGCATCTTTGCTTCTATCGCCATTTTATTAATCCTAATTTCAATAAGTACAACAGGATTAATATCTATGTGGAGTATTCTTGCTGTTGGTTTATTTAATTCAATTATGTTCCCAACCATATTTACTTTAGCTATTGATGGTATTGGCGAATTAAAACCCAAAGGTTCTGGACTTTTATGTATGGCTATAGTTGGTGGTGCCATTATTCCGCTTATTTGCGGAAATTTAATCGATTCAATAGGCTTTAAATTAGCATTTCTATTCGTTACTATATGTTATGGCTATATATTCTATTACGGATTTAAGAATTCTAGGAAACAATCAATATCATGAAACGCAGAAATTTCATCAAAAACGCATCTTTAACTGGAGCTGGTATCGCAGTGGGAACAGCATTAGCTAGTTGTGCTGAAAACACTTCAAAAGAAAAAAAAGCCATTGCAAATTCAACGATTAAAGCAACATTACCCTTAGTCATTGCAACATGGCATGTAATAAATGCTACGGCTAAAGCTATGGAAATATTACAAGCAGGAGGCAATGCTCTAGATGCTGTTGAACAAGGGTGCATGGTTGAAGAAGCAAACGAAAAAGGACAGTCTGTAGGTAAAGGCGGTTTACCTGATCGTGATGGTAATGTAACTCTCGATGCTTGTATCATGGATGAACATGGTAATTGTGGTTCTGTTGTTTATTTACAAAATATAACACATGCGGTTTCTGTAGCAAGAAAAGTAATGGAAGATACTCCGCACGTAATGCTTGCTGGTGAAGGCGCTAAACAATTTGCAGCTTCTAAAGGTTTTAAACTTGAAGACTTATTAACTGAAGCTTCTATAGAAGCATGGGAGAAATGGAAAGTTGAAGCTAAATATAAACCTATAATAAATATAGAAAATCACGATACCATAGGTATGCTCGCTATTGACAAAAATGGAGATATCTCCGGAGCATGTACTACAAGTGGTTTAGCATATAAAATGGGTGGTCGAGTTGGAGATTCACCAATTATTGGATCTGGATTGTTTGTTGATAATGAGATTGGTGGTGCTGTTGCTACAGGTTTAGGTGAAGAAGTGGTGAAAACAGTTGGAAGTTTTTTAGTAGTTGAATTAATGCGACAGGGAAAAACACCGCAAGAAGCTTGTGAAGAAGCTATTAGCAGAATTGTTAACAAACCTAACAGTGATTATAAAAACTTTCAAGTAGGCTATATAGCCGTAAACAAAAAAGGCGAAACAGGAAGTTACTCGATACATCAATGGTTTAGTATGACTAAATTCCAAGACAGCGTTAATGAACAGATCCAATCTGATTACTTTAATAAAAGTTAGATTGTAACGCTGATAATTGTATCCATAGATGAAATGTATCTAAATAAGACTTCAGAACTGCATACCATTTCTAGCACCGAACATTTCGTCGATGATTTTTTTATAAACTTTTTAAGCCTCTTTTTATGTTAATCGGCGAAAGTTAACTCACCCCTAGCTTCTTGTTCTTTTAATTTCTGAACCAAATCTAAAGCGTCTGGAATAACATCACTACAAAGCACAATAAGAGACCCTTTTACTGCATTTTTAACGGCATGAGTAATGGCTTCTTTCTCAGAAGGGATGATGGTTGTTTTCTTATTTGAATCTTTCATCATAATGCCATCATTCAGCATTTTAATAAGCTCTTGCTCTGTTTTTCCACGCAAACGTTTATCCTGTCGTATAATAATTTCATCAAACATTTCTGCTGCGATGCTACCCATTTCGTTATTATCTTCAACGCGCCTATCACCAATACCGGCAATAATTCCAACCTTAACAGTTGCGTCTAGTTCTTCTATAAATTTTTGAAGCGCTCTCATACCTGCTGGATTGTGTGCGTAATCTAACAGAATAGTAAAGTTATTAAATTCAAATAAATTCAAACGGCCAGGCGTTTGAGCTGCAGAAGGAATAAATGTTTCTAAAGCTGCTTTCATATCTTCAATACTAATACCTTGTACATGAGCCGCTAATACTGCTCCTAGAACGTTTTGAATCATGAATTTGGCCTTTCCACCATAAGTTAATGGGATGTTCTCAGCTTTCATCAATCTCATTTTCCATTCACCTCTGCATATAGTTACATAACCATTTTCATAAACCGCAGTAATACCATTTAAGCGCTGCAATGCTTTTATTCTTGCATTGTTTTCATCCATTGAGAATAAGGCAACATTACATTCTAGATTACGACGCATATCGTAAACTAAGTCGTCATCTGCATTTAAAATAGCATAGCCATCGGGCAATACCGTTTCTGGCACAACAGCTTTTACTTTAGCCAACTGCTCAATAGTATGTATTCCTTTTAATCCTAAATGATCTGCTGCTACGTTAGTTACCACAGCCACATCACATTTTTTAAATCCTAATCCTGCGCGCAATAAACCACCTCTAGCACATTCTAAAACCGCAAAATTCACCGTTGGATCTTTAAGCACAAACTCTGTACTTGCGGGTCCTGTGCAATCACCAGTCATAAGGAGTCTGTTTTGAATGTAAACACCATCACTAGTTGTGTAACCAACACGATACCCTTTCATTTTTGCGATATGTGCAATTAAACGGGTTGTTGTTGTTTTTCCGTTAGTTCCAGATATTGCAATAATAGGAATCCGTCCTGTATCGCCTTTTTGAGGAAATAATTTATCAATTACTGGAGCTGCTACATTACGAGGTAATCCAGTTGTTGGTGCCAAGTGCATTCTAAATCCTGGTCCTGCGTTCACCTCTAGTACGGCGCCTCCAGTTTCAGATATTGGTTTAGAAATATCTGTAGTCATAATATCGATACCGCAAATATCTAAATCAATTATTTTAGAAATACGTTCCGCCATACTCACATTTGCAGGGTGAATAATATCTGTAATATCCTCAGCAGTTCCACCTGTACTTAAGTTTGCTGTGTCTTTTAGGATAAGTTTTTCTCCTTCAGTGATAACAGAATCCAAAGTATAACCAGCATCTTTTATAATGGTTAGTGTTAACTCATTTGTGGTGATTTTTGTTAATACATTTTCATGTCCAAAACCACGACGAGGATCGCTATTCACGAAATCTATAAGTTCTTGAACTGTTGACTTACCATCGCCTATAACATGGGCTGGAGTTCTAATAGCCCCTGCAACTAACACATTATTAATAACGAGTAACCTATAATCATCTCCAGTAATAAATTTTTCGACAATAATTGCGCCACTTCGTGAACTGTCTTTTGCATGCTGAAAGGCAACTAAGGCATCATCATAATTCATAATATCTACTGTAATACCTCGACCATGATTTCCATCAACGGGTTTAATAACCAAAGGATAGCCAACATAACGACACGCCTCTTTTAAACTGCGCTCACGACGGATAATCTCGCCTTTTGGCACTTCAACTTCAGCTTGTTCCAATAAATATTTAGTATCCTCTTTATCACAAGCTATCTCAACACCAATACTACTCGTTTCGCTAGTTACTGTTGCTTGAATACGCTTTTGATTGGCACCATAGCCCAATTGACATAGCGAATATTTATTTAACCTTATCCAAGGGATACCTCTACTTACGGCCTCTTCCACTATAGAACCTGTACTCGGACCTAAGCGATCTGCTTCACGTAATTCTCGCATTTCTTGAATATCTTCAGTCAAATCATATGTTTCTCCGGCAATTAAAGCCTCACATATTTTCACCGCAGCTTTTGCTGCATAACGCCCTACAGATTCTTCCATATAAGAGAAAACCACATTGTAAACACCTTCTTCTCCATAACCTCTAGTTCTACCAAAACCAGTATCCATGCCAGCTAAGGTTTGAATTTCAAGTGCAATATGTTCTATAATATGCCCCATCCAAGTACCTTCATCAACACGCATAAAAAACCCGCCTTCACATCCTTCAGAACAGCGATGTGAATACATGGAAGGAAACATGGTCTTTAAACGCTCTGAAAATCCTTCAATTTTATTTGAAGGTAAAGCTTCCATCTCTTCAAGATCAAGAACCATTACAATTAATTTATGTCTTCTAATCGACCAATAATTTGGTCCTCTCATGGCATTTATCTCGCGTATTTTCATGGAATTTTCTTTTGATTTAATATTTGTGAAAGAATATAAATATAGTATTTTTCAATACAAAAATTAGTTTATTTTTGCCTAATATTTAAACTAGAGCGATAGATTTTATGCAGAAGATTAAAGGAATCCTTATTCCGATAGGAGGAAATGAAGATAAAGGTACTGAAGACAGTGAATTATATACTCTTGAATTTATTGACGACGGTATATTATTTCATGTCGTGAAGGAAGCTGGAGGCATCAATGCAAAAATAGTGGTGATTCCTACTGCATCAAGTATTCCAATAGAAGTTGGTGAAAATTACTTGAGCGCCTTTGCAAAATTAGGTTGTACCAATGTACATGTTTTAGATATTAGAAGCATAGAAGATTCTGAGAAAAAGAGTTCTATAGATTTAATAAAATCTGCAAATTGCATCATGTTTTCTGGAGGAAATCAATCAAAGATAACACAGCATATTGGCACAACTACCATTCATGATATAATGCTTGATCGTTATAAAAACGAAGCAGGATTTGTAATTGCTGGAACAAGTGCTGGCGCTATGGCTATGACCAATGAAATGATTGCTGGCGGTAGCCCAAAAGAGGCTTTTATAAAAGGTGCCGTCGCTATGTATACTGGCTTAGGTTTAATTCCAGAATTAATTATCGACACCCATTTTATTAGACGTGGCCGATTTGGAAGACAAAGTGAGGCTGTCGCTAAATTTCCTAAACTTATCGGTATTGGTCTTGCTGAAGACACCGGAATGATCATAAAAAATGGCAATGATTGCACCGTAATAGGATCAGGAATGGCTATTGTTTTTGATGGGAGTAAACTTACTCATAATAATGAAAAATTATTAGAAGAGGGCACACCAATGACTATTGCCAACATGACGGTTCACGTACTTTCTAATAGCGATCAATACGATATAAAAAACAGAAAGGTCACTGTACTGCCAATTGAAGCTCCTTTTATTTAAAATTCCTTCGTCAACAGCAATCTTATAAATTTTTGGGCGTTACCTAAAGGTCGGGCTATCCACTATATCTTTCTGCGAAGCAGTCCCGAACTTGCTTCGGGATCTCATTAGTAATACATCTCTAGTTTTAAATAAATAGACTTAATATTGGAAGCTTCGCACAAAGGATGTCGTTTCTATCCCTAACGCATAATCTAGAAGCAGTTCATATGCATCGTTCAGAATCAAGAGATCCCTTTTTTCAAAGGGATTTTATTTATAAATAGAAATTTCGGCTTCCCCTTTGAACGTTTTACTCGCGCGATACATTCCTTCAGTATTAAAAGGCATGGCAATATTTCCTTCAACATCTACAGCTATTAAGCCGCCATCTCCGTTTATTTCGAGGATGCGTTTATTAATAACTTCGTTTGAAGCCTCTTGAAGAGATAACCCTTTGTGTTCCATTAGGCAAGCTACATCATAAGCGACTACACCACGAATAAAAAATTCCCCGCTTCCCGTGCAACTAATAGCGCATGTTTTATTATTCGCATAATTACCAGCGCCAATCATTGGGCTATCTCCTACACGTCCCCATTTCTTATTGGTCATTCCTCCTGTTGATGTCGCCGCTGCAATATTGCCTTCTTGGTCGCATGCCACCGCACCTACAGTTCCAAATTTTGAATCTTTTTTAGTGGCATGGTCTAACTGAAAACTATCTGTATCCTTTATTTCTAACCATTGCTTATGGCGAAATTCATCATAAAAATATTGGGCATCTTCAATTTTATAATCTAATTGTTTTGCAAATTGCATGGCGCCTTCTCCAGCTAAAAATACGTGCTCGCTTTTTTCCATCACATCTCTAGCTAAACCCACAGGGTTTTTAATTCCTGAAATTAAACTCACAGCACCGGCATTTAAAGTTTTACCATCCATTATAGAAGCGTCCATTTCATGTGTTTCGTTTGCAGTAAACACACTTCCTTTCCCTGCGTTAAAAAGAGGAGAATCTTCCAAGAGCTTTACAGCTTCTTCAACCGCATCAATAGCTGTACCTCCTTTATCCAAAACAGCATAGCCTTTTTCTAAAGCAATTTTTAATGCCTCTTTATATCGAGATTCTAACTCTGGCGTCATCATACCTTTTACCAAAGTTCCTGCGCCACCATGTATGGCAATTGAGAATGTATTCATCTATATAAAATTAACTTCGGAAAATTACAAATTGCATTTCAATGCCACAATTAAGTTTCGTAGTTTTATAGTCTTCAACAAAACAAAAATATGTCCGACAACAAACGTGTCTTTTTAGTTGATGCTTTCGCATTAATTTTTCGTGGCTACTATGCCTTTATAAAAAACCCAAGAATTAATTCAAAAGGCCTTGATACCTCAGCGATTATGGGGTTTATGAATTCGCTTTTAGATGTTATAAAACGTGAACGTCCAGACCATCTAGCCGTTTGTTTTGATAAAGGCGGAAGTGCCGACCGTGTGGAAATGTTTGAGGCATACAAAGCCAACAGAGACGAAACACCCGAGGCTATAAAAATTGCAGTTCCTATTATTCAAGAAATTTTGAAGGCTATGCATATCCCCATAATGGTTAAGGCTGGTTTTGAGGCAGATGATGTGATTGGAACGCTTGCAAAACAAGCCGAAAAAGAAGGTTACCGAACCTTTATGGTAACACCAGATAAAGATTTTGCACAATTGGTTTCTGAAAATATATTTATGTATCGCCCTATGTTTGGCGGTGGATACGAAACTTGGGGCATTCCTGAAGTTCAGAAAAAGTTTGAAGTTACAGACCCATTACAAGTCATTGATTTTTTAGGGATGATGGGTGATGCTAGTGATAATATCCCCGGGCTACCTGGTGTTGGCGAAAAAACAGCAAAAAAGTTTTTAGCAGCTTATGGCAGTATGGAAAATCTTTTAGCCAATACACACGAGCTAAAAGGCAAAATGAAAGAAAAGATTGAAGCCAATGGCGAATTAGGTCTACTTTCAAAAAAGCTAGCAACTATCATGCTCGATGTTCCTGTGACTTTTAATGCGAAAGATTTTGAATTAGACCACCCGGACATTCCTAAAGTTACCGAAATATTTCAAGAGTTAGAGTTTAGAAGAATGATTGATAATTTCACCAAAACATTTGCTGTTCAAGCTGAAACTAGTCCATCTGAAACTCCTAAAAAAGCAACGGAAACTAAAACAGCACCTAAAGAACAAGCTTCGGCGGGTGCAGGACAATTTTCATTATTTGGAGGAGATCCTTCTAGTGCACCTCAAACAGAAACGGTTTCAGAGTTTACTCGAAAAACTTCTGATACAACTTCACATTTCTACCAAAGTGTAGCACCTGGAATGGCAACCAAGCTTTTTATTAAAAACTTAATGAATCAAACGGCTGTATGTTTTGATACTGAAACTACAGGTTTAAATCCTTTAACGGCAGAACTCGCAGGTATAGCTTTTTCTTGGGAAATTGGTAAAGGGTTTTACATGCCATTTCCAGAAAATAAAGATGAAGCTCAAGAACTCACTGAGCAATTACGTCCGTTTTTTGAAAGCGAAACCATTGAAAAAATTGGTCAGAATTTAAAATACGACATTAAAGTTTTAGCAAAATATAATGTAGACGTTAAAGGCAAGTTATTTGATACCATGTTAGCGCATTATTTAATTAATCCTGATATGCGCCATAATATAGAGGTTTTGGCCGAAACCTATTTAAATTACACACCCATTTCTATAATAGAATTGATTGGTAAAAAAGGAAAGAATCAATTATCGATGCGCGATGTTCCTTTAGAAAAACAAACCGAATATGCTGTTGAAGATACCGATATCACCTTACAACTAAAAGAACATTTTCAAAACGAATTAGGCGAAGCCAACACTCAAAAATTATTTAATGATATTGAAATTCCGTTGCTCCGGGTTTTAGCGGCTATGGAATTAGAAGGCATCAATTTAGATGTAAATTTCTTAAATTCTTTATCGGAAGACCTTAATAGTGACATTTCAAATCTTGAAAAAAGTATTTATGAAGCCGCTGGCGAGGAATTTAATATTGCCTCCCCAAAACAGCTTGGTATTGTTTTATTCGAAAAGCTAAAGCTGGTTGATAAACCTAAAAAAACCAAAACAGGACAATACGCAACAGGTGAAGATATTTTAAGCTATTTAGCCAAAGACCATGCCATTATTCAAAACATATTGGAATATAGAGGTCTTGCAAAACTAAAAAGCACCTATGTAGATGCTTTACCAACGCAGGTAGAAGAAACTACAGGTCGCGTGCATACCGACTATATGCAAACCGTTGCTGCCACTGGACGTTTGAGTAGCAATAATCCGAATCTTCAAAACATACCTATTCGTACGGAACGCGGGCGACAAGTACGTAAAGCTTTTGTTCCGAGAAATGAAGATTACATTTTATTAGCTGCCGATTATTCTCAAATAGAACTCCGCATTATCGCCGCTTTAAGTAAGGAGGAAACGATGATTGAAGCCTTTAAAAACGGCGAGGATATTCACGCGTCTACCGCTTCAAAAGTATTTAATGTGCCCTTAGAAGAGGTAACGCGAGAACAACGTGGCAATGCAAAAACCGTAAACTTTGGAATTATTTATGGGGTTTCTGCTTTTGGATTAAGCAACCAAACTGATTTATCTCGTGGCGAAGCCAAAGAACTTATTGACACCTATTATGAAACCTATCCAAAATTACGAGCTTATATGAGCGAGCAGGTAGATTTTGCTCGCGATAATGGGTATGTGCAAACCGTTTTAGGGCGTCGTAGATATTTAAAAGATATAAATTCTAGAAATGCCATTGTTCGTGGTGCCGCAGAACGTAATGCTGTAAACGCGCCTATACAAGGAAGTGCTGCCGATATTATTAAAATAGCCATGATTAACATCTACAATAAACTCGAATCAGCTGATTATAAAACGAAAATGCTTTTACAAGTCCATGATGAATTGGTTTTTGATGTATATAAACCTGAATTAGAAGCCATCAAAACTTTGGTTAAAACTGAAATGGAAAATGCTTTTAAATTAGAAGTTCCTTTAGATGTTGAATTGGATACTGGCGATAATTGGTTGGAGGCACATTAAATATGAAATACAATCTTTTAATCTTTATATTTTTTATTAGCTTTATTTGCTCTTCTTGTAATTCGAAGAAAAGTAAGCAACCTAATATTGGTACTAATGAAATTGAAAAGAACAATATTACAAATCAAAAAAATTCAAGAAAATTCACCTTAAATGATTTTTATACCTATGATAGTAAACTAGCTTCTTTAACTGATAGTATTTTTAACACCTTAAATGATCAGGAAAAAGTAGCACAAATGATTATAAGCTCAATAGGTGAGTTAGGTTATAGTTTACAAAAAGCTAAACAGCTTGTTAAGAACAAAAAAGTTGGAGGTTTTGTGATTTTAAAAGACACAAAAGAAAATCACAAGCAAGCCATAGAATCTCTTAATTTAACTGCAAAAAACGCTAATTCTTTAGGGCTTTTATTTAGTGCAGATGCAGAACCAAGTTTATTAAATAGTCGAATAAAAGGTTCCGCAAAAGTTAAAAACACAATTTCAATAAAATCTATTTCAGAATGTGATTCCATAGCTAGAATAATTAGTAAAGAATTAAAAACTCTTGGTGTACATCAAAATTATGCTCCTGTCTTAGATGTTAGCCCAAATAATTCTGCAATAAAAAGTAGAAGCTTTGGCTCTAATCCAGAAAAAGTTATTGATATGTGTAATGCTTTTATAAAAAGCACTCAAAATCAAAATATAGTAGCGACAGTTAAACATTTTCCTGGCCACGGTTTAGTTAAAGGTGATACTCATTTTAACTCTGTTTATATTGATGGTGAATTGCTAGAGGTTAATAATTACAAATCAATTATAGATAATAATGTAATATCCGTTATGGTATCACATATTGCTATAAAAAACAATCCTAAATACAATACATTTAATGTCCCTGCCTCTTGTTCACAAAAAATTGTAACAGGTCTTTTAAAAAATAAATTCAATTTTAAAGGGATTATTATTTCTGACGGAATGAAAATGAAAGCATTAGAACAAATTCCTAATGCTACATTGGAAGCTTCTAAAGCTGGCTGCGATATTATTTTAATACCTGAAGATGAAGATGAGACGATTCAATCTATACTAAAGGAAACAAGTACAAATAAAGCATACAAATCTCAAGTATACCAATCTGTTATGAAAATAATTCGTTTGAAAATTTGCCTAGGTATTATATAAACTCACCTTAAATGAAAAGAGACTTTGTTATTAGAATATTATGGTTATTATTTGGAATCTCATTGTTTAAAGCTATAGATTCTATTATAATCTCAGTAGCATACTTCACTTTTCATCAAATGCTTGAAAACAATTATGCTTTTAACACAAAGATTAAAGGCTTTATTTTTGGAGTTATACTTGTTTCTTATTTATTAGTATTTGTTTCTTTTATAATTTTTATCACAAAAAAATTAAGAAAAAAAGAATTCGATTTAAATAAAAACATACCAAAGATTCCATTTTTTATAGTAATGGTTACAGCTATTATACTTGAGCCATTAACGCTATATCTTTCAGATAAAAAAATCAAAAGTATCTTTGACGACCTAAATCAACTAGATTATATTAGTTCCATTAACTTATCAAGTTTAGAGGGGTTTCTAAACAATACTATTTTCGCCTGTAAATGGACTACTTTCACCTTATTAATTATTTATCTTTTTATTTTGTTAAGCAGACTTAATAAAAAAGGGTTATAATTTATTTTTAATTAACGGGAATTCCATAAAAAGAATACTCACTAACATTACAATCACAAGTAGATTTAAAGCCTATAAATAGCACAATAGAAAGAACAAACAAAACTAAAATTATTTTATTTAAAAAATTTTTAAATCTCCATTGTATTTTACCAAACACGTGCAATAATATAACGGCCAAAACTAAACCGCAAATAATAGTTATAACCAATAAGGATTTATTATTTCCAATAATCGAGTATAAGTGAGCATATTCTCCTAAGCACATATAACCAAAAAACTTGATGGTTTTGTTAACCTCTGGTTGATAAATAAAATACTTATGCGCTCTGAATTTGCTTAATAAGCTAATAGTTTCTTTTGAATTAACATTAATCCGATTGTTATCAATTCCATCTATAATACTTTTAGCTAAAGCAGAAAGTGTAACATTACCGATAATATTATTTTTGAAGTTAATCTTATCACTTTTTAATACAATTGCAGAATCGAAAGCTTTAGAATAATCATCTATAGAGTAATATTCGTAATTCTTATTTATTGTTATTAGACTATTTAAATCTAAACCATTCAGGTCACTTTTTTGTCCAAAAACGAATAATTGAAACAATATTAATAGGCTAGTTGATAGTATCTTCATTATAAGTCGTATTGTTTTCAGTATAAAATACTATTAAATTTGAAGCTCTTTCTATTCTGGCAAGTTTGGTAGTTGTATTTGGTCTAAGGTTTTCTAAATACTTCCCATTATGTACATGCAGAAGATTTTTACTTCCTGTATCAAGGTTTAAAATAAAGTCAACAACGTAACCATTATCAGTTAACATTTCATAAACATCCTTAGATGCCTTCATTACATAATCATGCTTTTCAGAATTTACAATGATGTTTCTTAATTCGTTGTCTTTTTTAGCTAAAACTAGAAACCTTCTTCTTTTACTGTTAACTCCAACAGAAAGATTTTTAAAATTCTCATCTTTAGTTTTTAAATGCGAATAAACAAGCTGTGTTTGAAAAACAGATAATTTTTCTTTTTGTATCCAATCATAAAAATAATACGAATCTAAGACGTTCTCTCTTGGATTTAAATGAAAACGATGATTACATGTAAGATTTCCACATTCCTTTTTTACAATATCTAGATCTGATACATAATTAATATCAAAAAGGCCATTAGGGTTTATTACTACTAATCCATCCATAGTTTGATTAGGCATTTTATTAAGAAATTCTCCTTCATAAGCGCAAATACCTATTGGTGTCCCATTATTAAAAAAAGCCGAAGTAAAAGATGCAGCAGTTACTAAAAGAATTTTTTTGTTTTTATTTAGTTCTACAAATTTTTGATAAGCATCTTTAACTAAATATTTAATTTTTATTTTACCTTCTTCTTTTCCATTTTGTTTCGCTCGAAATTCATACAGTTGAAACTTCGCTTCTCCATAAAACAAATACTTTTTTTGTAATACATCATCTATATTGCTTTGAGCAAAGCTTTTTCCAATTAATATTGAAAAAAGAAAAATTAAAACGCAAAATATTTTGGGTGTTCTATTACAATAGGACATGGTTAAATTAATTGTATTTAAAATCAAATCTATCTCTCAAAATATTTTAATAAAAAAAAACTAGTTGAAAAGATTAAATAATTAGATTAAGACAAGTGCAAAACGATGAAATACAATATTATCGGATAAGATTTGTCGTCATTTTTGTTTTTCAGACCTGAAGGAGGTGATTTTTAATAAACTAATAACTTGTTAAGTTATAAACGTATTAAATGTTAAAGTTAGTAAGGGCATAGAAAACGTAACGACTGCTTAGTAAGCTTTAAGTTATGTGTTTAAAAAAACTTTTACTAAGTATTGTTCTTTTATATGCCCTGGATTTTGATGCTCAAACTTGTTGTTCTGGAGGCATTCCGTTATCAAATAATATAGGCTTACCAATATTAGAGAAAGGCACACTTCAATTTGGAGTAAGTTATGATTATAACAATTTAAACACTTTAAACAATGGTACCGAAAAACTAGATGATAACTCTAGACTTAGAATAACACATTCCGTTTTAGTAAACACAAACTACTCTATAAGTAATAATCTTTCTATCGAAGGTCTTTTTACCTGGATAAACCAACGCAGAAATATTTCACAATTTGGCAATGAAAATCTAGATCTTTCCTCTGGCATTGGAGATGCTGTTTTATTGTTTAAATATGATGCTACAAAATGGTTTTCTAAAATTATTGGCAAAAACAGCTCGCTACAATTTGGTCTTGGAACAAAGCTTCCATTAGGTTCTTCAACAGAAACTAACAATCAAGGCATTACTTTAAATGCCGATTTACAACCAGGAAGCAATGCATGGGATGCCATATATTTAAGCTCATTTTCTTCTAGTTTTAATTTTAGACCATCATTATCTTTTACATTAAGAGTTATTTATAGAAGCACTGGTACTAACAATTCTTACTTTAGAAATACGACTTATAAATTTGGGAATGAATTTCAAGGGTTTTTAAGCTTTTCAGATCAATTTTCATTTTTAAAAACCATAGCCAATCCAAGTATTTCTTTTAAATATAGAGATGCTCAACTAGACCAAATTGGAGGGTTTGATTTGGATAATACTGGTGGAAATTGGGTGTTTTTAATTCCTGATTTTTCAATAAACCTTAAACCAAATATCACTTTTTCAACTAAAGCAGAACTTCCTATTTACAGCAATGTAGACGGCACACAATTAACACCAACATACAGAATTACCACAGGTTTACTCTTTAAAATTAAACCAAAACCCATATTACCTAATTTAAATTAAGCGCTATGAAAAATTATATTTTAAAATCGCTCATATTCCTGCTAGTTGTTTCTTGCAGTAGCAGTGATCTTAATTCAGATAACAATCAAGGAACCCAAAACAACAGCCCTTGGCTAATACCTATTAATGAAGTTAGAGATGGCGGGCCAGGGAAAGATGGTATACCCTCTATTGATAGTCCAAATTTCACAAATGCTAGCGAGGTTAATTTTTTAAATGATAATGATTTTGTAATCGGTATTGTTAAAAATAATGAAGCCAAGGCTTATCCTCATATCGTTATGGATTGGCACGAAATAACAAACGATGCTATTGGCAGCGATTTCTTCACGTTAAATTATTGTCCGCTTACAGGTACAGCCTTTGCTTGGGAAAGTATAGCGAACGGTAATCGGAGTACATTTGGCGTTTCTGGATTACTCTACAATGCAAATTTAATTTTGTATGACAGAAATACAGATAGTAACTGGTCTCAACTTCAACTAGAATGTGTTAATGGACAACTTATTGGCAATAAACCCACACTATTAAATGTTGTTGAAACCAACTGGAAAACATGGAAATCGCTTTACCCAAATACTAAGGTTTTAAATACCCAAACTGGCTTTTCTAGAACCTATGGCACATCGCCTTACGGAGATTATGCAGTTAATAACAATCGTTTTATTTTTACCCCTTCAATAATAAATAACGCGTTACCAAATAAAGATAGAGTGTATTGCATTATAGATGAAGACAAATCAAAAGTTTACCAATTTTCAGATTTCACTAATGGAAAAGTAATTAAAGATAGCTTTAATGGTAAAGACTATTTGATAGTTGGAAATGAAAATATTATTAATGCTTTCGAGTTGACTGCAGAATATCAAAATACCACTTTCGAATATGAATTGAATGAATCTGAAGGTTCCATTTTTAAAGATGATTCTGGAAACACCTGGTCCATCTTTGGGAAAGTAGTATCTAGTTCACAGACAGGGAATAGTTTACAAAACCCTAAATCTGTAGTTAGTTATTGGTTTGCTATTGCAGCATTCTACCCAAATCCTGAAATTTAT